>Ga0114994_10001959_pt1 | contig 14891 bp, 7 predicted proteins | sample ArcticOcean_MG_C_9_FD_87043 | JGI IMG/M metagenome (GOLD analysis project Ga0114994, IMG submission 87043) | Marine microbial communities from western Arctic Ocean - ArcticOcean_MG_CB2_152 | ecosystem: Environmental > Aquatic > Marine > Oceanic | place: Arctic Ocean: Canada Basin | collected... | reverse complement strand
GGGGGGTGATCGCGGCTTATCTTGTCCTGTGACGACACACGAAGCCGCTGTCGCCCCGAAGATCAACAACAGCGTCTGCATGTGGCGCCGGCGGCCCGGTGGGGGTCGAAGATCAAGCAGTAATAGCCTTGGTTTGGCTCCATGTAATTTGTCGGCCTATTGATCGCCGGCCCCCGATGCGTGCATGCACCACTACACATCCCAGCTTGAACAAAGTTGTCGGTCCTAAGTATCTTAAGGGTTGCTAAATAGCGGGATTCTCTTGTTCAACGGGCTTTATATTAACTGATGCAAGTAAACTGTCTAAAACTTCTACTTGTTGCTGTACATTCACATGGCCACGGTCCAATCTTAAATTTGGTGAGAGTTTTAGAGAATTGCACCCACCTCGGTCATCACCAACTATTATGATAGGATCGTGCTGATTAAATGTTATATGCGTGAGTTTTGCGCGCTTAACTACTTTTTGTTCACACAGGGGCTCGTGTTTGTTTTCGGCCAGATCAAATACATGCACCTTTCCGTCCGAAGTGACAGCTGCAAATACACTTGCCGAATAGGGAGACCAGGCGACATCACCAACAGCATTTCCCAAGTCAAATGACATGACTGCAGTTGAAATATCGTGATCCCATAGTTTCACAGTCCAATCCGCTGAACATGATATAAAAATCCTTGGGTGAAAGGGATTCCAGCGAATGGAATAAACAGCCATGTGATGCCCAAGATAGGTCTCGAGATACTGTCCGGAGTACGCTTTGGAGCACTTGTGAATTTTTCCTTCCTCGGTCCCGACGATAAATAAATGTTCCGAGGCTCCGTTAAAATCAAAGCAGCATCCGCCTGCCAAACCAGGCAGCAGAGTATCCTCCGGGTCACCGCTCGACGCGTTTACAACCTTAAGTTGCATGACTGGCTCCATCTTCAGTTCGTTCTTCGACATAGTCCAGTTTGCAACTCTACCATCGGAAGAAATGGAGAAAAAGCTTAGTTCTTTCGCAATATCTTCGATTTGCCACTGTACCTGCCATACTGGATCAGTGTGCTTCCCAGTTCTGGTTGAAGACGAGTAAATGGGTCTATTTCCCTTATTTCTGACGTCATAGACCATCACTATTCCGTCATAATAGCCCACAGCTAACAAAGAGCAATGCTCAGGATGAAAATTCAAGCACATTACCCCACTTTCCGTGGTGAATGTATACTCAGGATAGCTCGTGTTCTTCAAGGAAAAGCAGCATATCATCCCACCACCCTGACGCATGAAGTCATAAGATCCATAGCCAACTGAAAACAAATCGGGATACTTTGGATTCCAAGCCAAAGCAGTGACCTGCTTGCGTTTTGATCGCTCAGTATGGAAACGCCACAGAGGCAACAATGATCCTTCACCATCGCGAAATGCGTCGGAGGTATCTTCCCAGTATTTGAAATCTTGAAAAATCTCATCGTCTACATTTTGATTTAACATGCGTTCAATTTTTTTGAGCGCATTGCCCATCCTTTGAGAGTGCACCATGTCATCGCTCTTGGTGCCTCCAGTATTCTGAGAAGCATCAACAATGTTTGAACTGCCCCCCCCCCCCCTTCTTTCTTGGCCCTTTATTAGTTCCTGTTCTGCCACTTGCATTACGTAGTCGCCCATGTACCGATCATAGATTTCCCATTGGGTAACACAACCCGAAAAATTGATGACTTTCGGTGGCTTTGTAGAAACACAGCGCTCGCGCAAAGGATTATTGAACGTTTGAGCTGCTCGCTCAGAGTAATTGAACTGGTTTTTGCGGTTCTCAAAGAGGTCGTTTTCATCTTCAGCTTTCCCATGCTCTTCAACAATCATTTTTTTTGCCTCGGCCAGATCTTCTTTGTATTTCAAGTAGTATGCTGCTTGCTCTTTTGCTTCGGCACCTTCTTTGCGTAATGTAAATCCCTCAAAATTCAAATGAACAGCCAGATTATCCTGACCACCCGGCGGGTCAATCTTGTAGCAATGGCTGTGATAATTAAACTTAGTTATGTTATTGGGGACGTTGGGGTCGTTTGCAGTTAGCACACGTGTGTGCTCTTCCTTCATATCCAACTCCGAGAGCTTGAGCTGGTTCGCCGGAATCCTGATGACCCGGTACGGTTCCTGGTACATGTTATCATCATCTTGTGTGATGACATGGCTCTGTGGGGTTTCCACTTTGAGAGTGCCCTTCGATTGCAAACGTCTCTGGCTGGATGATTTCTGTTTTGCTCTCTTCATTTCACACACGCGTTACTGTATCAGTCTGTAATATATCCTTTGAGGGTTACTAGTAGCCTAGGCCTGAGAATCCGAGTCATGATATTTATTGCAATTGCACCCACCTGCCTTGGGCAAACCCACTAGGGCGGCCGAGGCTAGCGGGGCGGTGCGAAATTAGCACCCCTGTAGACCTCTGCTGCTTTTCCTTTAACCTCCGAGTCACTGGCAGGCCTTTGAGGGGCGGCCCGGTGCCCACGGCGACTCGGACCGTGATTCCGAGTCAGGCCCTCAGGGCCGAGACCCGGGGTGGAAGTTTTTTACAACTTGAAGTACGCCATTCCCCCACTGCAGTGTCACGGTCTCCGTCAGCCGTGTTGGACCTCTAACTCAATCAAGACCATAGTATCCGTCGGAACGTGCAGTAAACATTTCTGAAATGGGCCCGTCATAGCAACCTGTATGCCCGACTGCACGCAAAAGAGCCAGGGATATTAACGCGCCAGAGGCTATTACGGCCTTACGACACGATGTTGGCAGTACATTCGTTCGCGCTGCTGACTGTTCGCCAGCTGCCCATACGTCTCCGACTGCCTCTCGGCCAAACCTTATGGCTTGGGGCTGCGCGGAAGTCACAAAACGTTCTCAAGTTACCGCCAATAGAGAATTTGGTGAGTTACTTGTGAAAAACCCGCACATCGAGAACCCCCTATGCTGCTAAATGGTCACTTTGGTGATCACATCCGCATTAAGCAGCACCGGGCAGCACGAGCGAGGGCATCTGAGGAGAGTCCACGAGGCGCGCTGCGTCTTATATCGCGCGTGAGACGCACGGCGTAGGAAAAACGGTACTTAGAGGCAGCCAAACCCACTGAGCGGTGTTACCTGCCGTTGGCGCCTGCGCTCGATCTCGCCACGTCGGAATCTACGCGCGTCGTACCCAGTGGCATTTCGGTAGATCGCGAGCGTATGCCAGTGAGTCATTGTGTAAGTGGGCTCGTGGTCTAACTCGACGGTTTGGTTGAGATAGCGGACTTCCAATGCCGCAGTCCGAAGATTTTCTGTACCTATTCTCCACATGCGGCGGGCCCGGGCGCCGGTCCGCCCGCGCCTCGCGCATCACCCAGACCTCTAATTCATTCCGTTCTTCTCCCGCATGTTCGCAGACAGGGTGATTAATACGAACGTGGAGTCAGACGAGTAAAGAGGCAGGTGTGATAGGGGTTAACTTTTTAGCTTTGCTATAGAAACCCGTACGGGTTTATTAGTTTCAAAAAAAATACGCCGACGACGACGCACGCTTCTTCGACCGCCAACAAGCCTACATACCCGCTCGCGGGGGGTAGCCCCCCCAGACGCTTCCCTAGGCGCGCGCCTCCCAAAACCCGAATTGACTATAGTTATTTTGTTTCTAAAAAAAATACGCCGCATGTTGCATGCACAATATTCGGCGCTGTCAGGTAGCCGGGAAAACTGCGTTTGCCAGGCTTAACAAGGCGCATCCGACGATGGATATTGTGCTTCCATTAATTCTATGAGTCCCAGCCCTTAATTTAGGCAGGGATACTCTGGCTCGACGTCAAAAACGATGGCAGTCTTGGTTGACTGTATCGTTACCGTAAATGAGGTATGCCTATCCCCCCATATGGACATTGTTGCGCTCCTTACACTCGACGGTACCTTGATGGTCAACCGCACAACATCCTGGCAGTGCTTTTTAGCACCCACGGACGCTGTCACTGCAGGAGCAATCAGTGCTTTGTGCTGGTCGCCTGATGGGCGGCAGCTGGCGTTGGGACATCGCCGAGGTGGGCTGTCCATCCTTGATGTAGAGGCGGGGGGATTGGTATCCCGCACATGCTACAGTGACCAGATGATTCACAACAGTCGCATCTCCCTCATGTTTTGGGCGCGACAAGTCACTGCCAGACGTGCTCTTCGTGATAAGAGCTTTTTAATTCCAACAGGCGCAAGTCTTCCTGTTGGCGTCTGTGTCACTTATGTATATTTCAGTTGACTTGTGGCGTTCCGATAGGCAGGCTATCGAGGCCGCGCCGAACAGTACCTAGCTGCAGCGAGGCACCCATACTTCAGCACCGGCGATTACGAGTCAGATGCCCCAAAACCACTCACTCTACTTGTCACCGGCGATGATGCGGGGGCTGTCATTCTATCTATAAATGGACTCTTTCCTACTGTGCGAATGCAACTATCTGGCCCCGCCGCCGTTGCTGTCACTTGCTGCACATCGGGGGACCTTCGAACCCTCTACATGTGGGTGCAGACTGTGGATGGCCCGAGGCTTGAATCTTATGAGTTGGGATTCCTTGCCACAGATCAGTCTGAGGTGTTCCTTTTTGGCATAGCGAAAAATCACTCCTTTAAATTAGGTTTTGCCAGTGATAGAAACTTATTTGAAGGCTTTTGTGCTTCTCAAAACAGCAGAAAAGGCTCGTGAAACAGCCTCGAAGGCATGGGACGATGCTCTCTTACCTCTGGACCGCAAGCTTGCTCTGTATACTAGCGACCTCAGACAACAGTCTGCAGGTACAGGACCATGTCCATCAGCAAGGGCTGAGTTCCTTGCCTTGGTAAAATATACTAGCTATGTGCCCTTCAGCATGTTAATTTTAGGTAAGGCGTGGTGTGGCTGGATCGGCGACTGGACACTTTCTTGTAGACATTTTAGCAGAGCCATCACTCAGTCGGATGCACAACTCTGTGGAGACAGCTGCAAATTTAGTGGAAGCCATTTTGAGCAACAAACTACTGGCCTCATCGCGACTATTGTGTCACCATGCTGGGGAACTCGTCGCCTCGTGTCGTCTTGGTTGCGCTGGGTTTGAACCGAATCAAGTCGGCCTGAACTTGGGGTTATGTCGAGAGTTACTGTCTACTGCTGAGGGCTTGGTGCTTGCTACTCAGGATGTTGTCTTCAGCATTCGAAGGGAGCACTTGGCCCTTTCCGGGCTGTTCCGATGGTTCAAAATTCTTCACACAATGGATACAACCATGCAGAAGACATTTAACGCAAATGAGAGGGCTGCCATTGTGCAGTTACAGTCGAAATTCCAAGATCAACAAGACATGGCAACTCTTCTTGAAACCAGCCCTGTGGGTGATCTCTGCGTACTGTCGAAAACAGAAGCGCTCCTGGGATGCAGTCTAAAAAGTTCTCTTGAAGACCCTGTACCAAAACAAAAAAGGGAATATGGGGAACCTAGCAGATCGCCTAACTATTCAGCACCAAAAGACGTTGCTACTGCAATTCGAGCTGTCCTTGAAACAGAAAGCTTGGAAGCGGCGACATTGTCTGCTGTAGATCAACCGCCGTCAGAAACACTTCCTTTGTATTCGACTAGTTCCCATGCTGTGGATGTAAATGATGATGATGGCCCTGTCGTTATCCACAAGTGGCTTGGGGCTGTGAGCTTCCAGAGTGTGAAGACACAATTCTTACTATGTATATGTTAATTTTTATTGCAGGTTGGTGCGGCCATGGATAGGGTCTTTGAAGAGACACGGTCATGTCTGGCAACAACGGTGAGAGCTATTTCATCCGCCCAGTTCCCAGCAGAAGTGCTCAATGATGGACGCCATCAACGTCGATGCAGCTTTACTGCCCACATTCCTGATATTTGTGACAAGTCCATGGCGTCAGCGGCTGACCACGACAATTTAGAGTGCGTGTCTGCACTAATTCAGGCCAATTCCCGAACACTATGGTTGCTGAAATCGGAGCATCACGACAACATCCGACTCTGGCTTGGTCTTAGAACTTCCAACGACATAAGTATTGTGCAGGCGCAATTCTATGCTAGTGAGCAGGGAAATTTCTCCAAGAACGCTCATCGAATTGCAGTGCTCACAAGACGGCGTGAAAATGTGGATGAGATTTGGCTCATTGACGGCAAATCGATGCTTGACCAGTATGGCGCACAACAAAGCAGATTTCAGTCAAAGGCACTGTGCCTGGAAAAAAATGTTGCAAACTGGTCCTATGCTATTCACCATTCAGCTCCAATCAGATGCTTGCAATCAAATGATATTAGAAAGTTTAGTCTTTTCAGGCCACGCTCGTACCAATTTTGTGTTTCTGGATGCCGGGGCGTTGCCTGCGTCTTCGCAGATCCGAGCTTCCTTACCCTTTATGACCTCGAGGATCAACAATCAGATAGCGCAGAAAGCTAATCTGGTGATGTGACGGTGTTATATTGGTGTCGTACCAGTGTGGTGGAACTGGGAAGTAAGGACCATGCCCCCTAGCCGAGGGTGGAGGCGGATCGTAATCCGCCGAGCGGTGGGAGAATTGAACAAAGACACAAGCACACATAAATGATGTGTATAGTATCGACGGCAGCCTGAATCGGGCTTGACGACTAGTCGGCTGAGCCGGACACCGGTTAATTCTTCGGAGTAACATTTCGATTTATCTTCCCTTAGCTCTAATGAGAATGAATTGCCCTACGAGCCCAATAGTGCGCGGGGACATCGATATTTATAGGGGGTCAAGCACTTTGGCTTTTAGTGCAACGTTGATTTTTTTATTTGACGCAATGAGCGTACAGCCACGCGCCGGCCGAATGGCGGGAAAATTTTGCTGAGGCACAGGTTCCGTATGCTAAAATAATGGGCAGTGCAAAGTTTGGTGCAGTGCGGGCAGCCTTGCGCTGAGAAATCAGCTGCGACGTGGTGCGATCGCGATGGTCCGAGATAAAACCCGCCCAAAATCCAAATCGCTCCAACAGACGTCATGAATCGTCCTCTAATTATCCACTAATTTTTTCCCATCGTTCCTTATCTATATTAGGTTCCTAGGGAATACCCGGTGTCCGGCTCAGCTTAGACGACTAGTATTACCAGGGCTAGGCTCGGATTTGTAGTGCGCAGTATCTTCAAGTTAGCACTTGGGGGGGAGGCAACTTGAAATTTGTAGTTTTTCCGAGTCTCATAAAGAAAGTCCACCAGCCGCAAATTTAACTCGCCTCGGCTAGTGTAATTCATCTACATTTCCCTGGGTTACTTTCAGTGCAAATGCCTTGTTTGTGGGAAAGAGGCCCAGTCACGGCAGTGTCCGAAACAAAGTTCTGAAACGGACTCGGAATTCCTAGTAGGTAGGGCTCTTCCTAACTCTTTGATACGAATTATGCCCTGTAATTTATAATTTAATATGGTACTTTAAAAAAGACGTGATGGTAATTACTGAAAACACAACCGAGTGACGTCAATGTTGGGTCAGCTCAAAGCTACTTTTCGTTCAGCGCCACAGCATGATGATGAGTCTAAGGTTGAGTCGATCCTAAAGAAATCACGCTTCAATTTTTACCATGAGTACGTGGAGGGCGTGCAACGAAGGAAGATGGAAGAAATGAAAAATGACTCAATCCTGCAGGAACGGCTAACCCAAGAGACCGAGCGTGACTTGATGGAGAGTGAAGAGCAACTTTCTTGGAATGCATATGAGCTGCCTTTGCGCAACCGGATGCGATTGATCAAACGACATTTGGACACACAACGTCAAGCTAAGGAGACACGGCTCAGACGTCTCAAGGACGAAGTTCGACTGAAGGAGGAGGGTTTCACATACCACAATGGCGTCTTGAAGGAGTTTTCGCGATGGCGGGACTCACCAGCGCTGTTCCGCTACTACCACGGACACAAGGGCCAAGTCTACGCATTTAAAATGTCCGAGTCCCTAGATTGCTTCCTATCTGCATCGGCAGACACGACCCTTAAGCTCTGGGATTTCAATAGTGGCATATGTGTCCGTACCTTTGAGGGCCATGGCAAGGCTGTGCGCGACTGCGATCTGTCGCCAGGGTTCTCTATAAATAACAGCGGTGGTCTTGGTCTCGCCGTCTCCTGCTCAACTGATAAAACTTTACGCATTTGGGACGCGCGAACCGGCGGACTCCGCAAAGCGATACGGGGCCACACGGATGTAGTCTACGCAGCACGCTTCTCGCCCGATGGGCGCCAAATTTGCTCGGCATCTGCCGACTGTACCGTTCGCCTCTTTGATGCTCTTGAGGGCCACCTAAACTATATTTTTTATGGCCATGAGTCTGCTGTCGTCTCCATTTCCTACGCTCCATCTGGACGTTACATTGTGAGTTCATCTGACTACGGCGAACGCGCTGTTAAGCTGTGGGACGCAGATATGCCCGCAACCAGAAGCGTGAAGCCAATCACCGTGCGTATCCAATGGACGCCTGAGGGTCTCATTTCCCGAATGACCCTTGTCACTGATCCGCCCAAAGCGCTCCTTGACCCCCCCAAGAAGGATCAACAATCAGATCATTATAGTGAAAAGCGCCAGGATCCTTGGGATCTGCTGACCGACGGCGAAGACGAAGAAAGCGAGCACGAACGTCGCCAGCTTGCGAAAGAGGAGCGCGGGAAGCAGAGCGACACAGAGCATCAATTTCGAGATTATTCCATACAGACGGCCCCCGATGTCAAAGAGTCTGGTGGATTTACCTTGAGCGTTGCGTCGGTTGATCGATTTGGGCGATCAGCACAAGTCGATCAATACCATGGTGGAGTGACTCTGAAAATAATCTTGCGTGGTGTTAATGCTATAGCTGAGTTTTTTGTCGGCTCATACATAAAGAGTTCGATTCATGACACATTTATCGAAAACAGTGGTCGGCGCAGCGGTCAATTTTCACGCAGCTTGCCATTAGGAATTCGCCACACATGCAATAGGGCAGCCATTCACACGCGGCGCTTTAACGCCGAGTCTGAAATCATTTTATCGTGGCAAGCGCCCTCCTGTGGTTCTGGGACGCTCATTATGCGGGCAACTGTCGCAGCCGCAGTCGAGAGCAAGAATGAGATCAATAGAATTGCATTATCATACACGCTCACGGAGGTTGAACCGCCCAAGAAGGGTAGCGTTCTCTCTGACCTCTCCCAACAGACCACAACACCAGGAGGCCATACTACTGTCTTCAACTTCACAGCTTCAATCCTCCACCAGCTCTTCATTGAGCTTATTCGCAATCGTGATACTGCTGAGGCATCAAATATGGTCAGTCCGGCGAGTCGGCTTAAGATACGCCAGGGCCTGAAGCGTGGTGCCAACACGGAAGTTTACAGAGGCAAAGTATTTGTCATGGAACAGGTAAGTTTTTTTTCGTTCCACTCCGCTCAGCAAACATCGTGTTTAACTCGCAAACAGTGAACTGTAGGTGGATAGGTGGATGGCTAATGGAGTTTCAATTGTCAAGGATGCTAAGGACTTGTCACCAGGTAAAAGTATGGGGGTGCTGCTCCATGGCGTGCCCCTGGAGTTGCCACCATCAATTAAGCAGGCTTCATCGAAGATCAGTGCCAGACCGATTTCCCAGGACCTTGGTCAAGCCAAGAAAGAGGTCATGCGCAGACAAGACTGGCGTCACAGAAGGCTTCAATGCTCTGAAGAGGTACGATCGATGTGGGAGCCATCGATAAAGGTAACTGAGCTACCAAAGCCGGCGGCTGTGTCCGAGTCATTGATTAGCGATGGTCGTTACGGTGGCAACTTGCCACATTTGCAGATGCCGTTGCCATTTCTCTACCCTATCAATGCCAGGGGCTTTGGAACGCACGATGCCGCTCGCAAGGGCATTGAGGCCATGGACAGCCTAGGTAAGGACGACAGTGGAATTGGGAAAATGGGTATAGTGCAACGGTCCAATTTGGACCGTCATGCCCAGGTTCTGGCGCTCTCGAAGTTTGGGCAGCTACGCAGCGTTGCGCAGAGAGCTGAGTCCTCAAGACGTCACACTGCACGGATTGTTCTTTCTAGTTTTGAGAAGGCAGGCTCTGATTTGGGAACGGCAGGACAAGTCCGTGCCAACGCAGTGCTCACCGCAGGTTTCCCTTTCCACCCCCTTCCGGACCGAATTGGGTACAGACGACTTTGCCAACTTCAACTTGTGGCAAAGATGGGTTCGATTACTTCACGCCACGGTGATGTTGCTTTCCTGATACGCCAACCGGTCATCCAAGAAGGGCAGAGGTATAACATTGACATAAGAGGAGGGACATTATCAAAGAATGAAAAGCCACTACTGCGGCGACGGAATTCTTTCCCGGCCCTTCCGGGTCTTGCTGCCAAGCCAAGGTCAAAGCTACTAGAACAAAAGGATGAGACTAGACTTAAGGCACTTGCTCGTGTCGCCGGCGGCTGCCTTCGGACCTTCTGGGCTTGCGATGGTGACTTCCATTCTCATCACCACACAGTTAATCAAGTTGTATGGTCACTTGATGAAAAACGAATCGCATCTTGTTCAAATGACAAGACTGTGCGTCTCTGGGCGCCCCAAACAGGCCAATGCGTGCGTACACTTGTTGGTCATGACGACGCTGTTATGGGATGTGCGTTTTCTGAGGATGGCCTCCGTCTTGTTTCTTGTGGGATGGATAACTTCCTCATACTGTGGAACACTGTGAACGGCGAAATGTTACGCAGGTTTTTTGGTCATGACGACATTATCTATCGTTGTGTGCTCTTCCGTAACTCATCAGCCATGCTCTCGTGCTCATCTGATAGAACGCTAAAGTCATGGTTCCTCACGCCACAGCCACCCAATCCCCCGGATCGACCAGCAATATCAGATGCAGGCCAGCGTGCTGCTTATGTTACTTGGCGCGCCCCACCAGCTTACAATGACGATATTGTTGCTTACAAAATACAATGGCGTGTTGGTCTCCGCGTGGCATTTAAGAACGAGACAACAGTTGATGGTTCAACTTTCATAAAACAAGTTGACGGCCTCAAGCCGGGCCAGAATTACCAGTTCCGTATCTGTGCTGTTAATCGCATGGGCCAAGGAGACTGGTCAGAACCATCGGCCCAGCACGTCACCCAGGTTGGCATCCCCGAGCCCCTCGAGCAGCCTGTTGTCATCCGGTCATGGTTCCGTCCGCGTAGGATTGTGTTCTGCTGGCATGCACCTCTTGCTACAGTCGAGGGTACTGCAATCCATCGGTTCCGGACCCAATGCGCGGGCGAAGGTGGCGCCTTTGGCACGCGGCCTGACTTCGAAAAATACGTTACATGGAAGGAGGGTCGTGCATTGGCACAGCACGTCGAGGCCGCCCTTCTAGACGAGATACGTGAGGATGCGAACACCTGGCGGCGATCAGGACCTGCCACCAAGGGCAAGACATTCGAGGTCCCAGAGTATCTCCTGGTTAAATTTAATCAAGAGGCGACTGCAATGGTCAATGACGAAAAGTTCTCGCCTGAGGAGCGCAGCATTAGACTTCGCCGAATCGATCGGCGTCGGCGCCGCACTATCAAACGTCTCACTCAAAATGAGCAGAAAAAACAAGAGGACCTTTGTTTTGCTAAATTGAGCAAGGGAATTCTCATGGCCGCCGCATTTGATGAGCTCAAACCCGGGTTCGATTATCGTTGTCGTGTATCTGCCGTCTCATCAGTTGGCGAAGGCCCATTCTCATTGCCAACCTACAATGCCAAGACCCCTCCAGATCATCCGGCAAATCCGAGATGTCCCATAGTCAAAGCGCTTTCTCAGACAGCACTCAAGCTTAAATGGGTGGCACCGCTTGAGAATGGGTCTGCGATTATGCATTTTCTTATTCGACGTAAGGATGCTACAAATGATGTCTCCGAATATACTCGACACGATTCAGAGGCCGTATTTGACGGTCTTAAGCCAGGGAAAAAGTACTCGTTTCAACTTTGTGCTTTCAATCAGATAGGACCATCGACCTGGAGCCCCTGGAGTGAGCCTACATCAACTCTCACAGCTCTCCCCAAGGTTCCGGAGCGCCCCACAGTTCTCGAAGCCACCATAATTGCGGTGACGCTCCGCTGTGTTAAACCAGATAACGCTGGCAAGATAATTTCGACGGTTGTTGTGCAGCGGCGCGAACTCCGACCTGGCGGCGTCAAGTCAGAATGGGCAAACAAATTGAGATTCCCCCCCAACCCAGGTGGAACGGGAGTTGCTTGTATCTTTACTATTTCTTCCCTCAAGCCGTACACTGTATACCAGTTTAGATGTGCTGCCATCAATGCACACGGGCAGTCAGACTGGTCGCTACCATCATTCCGGATACGAACTTGCAAGGCACAATCACCAGCTGCACCGCAGCATCCAAGAATTTCCGAGGTACACCCTGCAAGTGTGCACCTCATATGGATCATGCCAGACCACAAAGGGTCTCCAATAATTGGCCATACTCTTGAACTCAAGCGCCTCCGCCGAGAACAACCCAAGATGGCAATGACACGTTTATCTCAGGAAGCCATGTTCTTAGATACCCACGAGATGCCCCGCACCACCACCATGGATCGCGAGACTGATGGTATTGTCTCCTCACTCGATATTGGCTACAGAAACAAATATGAAGCAGAGAATCTCGAGCCCTCTGCGAAGTATATATTTCGTGTGGCTGCTTACAATGACGAAGGACAGGGTGATTGGTCATGCTGGTCTGACACATTCGTAGGTGGATTAGTAATACCATTGGAGACAGCGCAGTAACTTCATAGCCCTTGATGGACGTGGGGAGTGCGGTATGAATTTTCCTTATTTTCATGAGAAAAGTTGATATTAACAGAAGAGGTTACCATGATTGTGCACGCCTGCCTCATACACCATGTGAAGACAGGTAAGCTACACAGCATTGTCCGGTGCACGCATTGCAGTCACGGTATGCGAGCACAGCCACTAACCTCAACGCCACGAGACCGGCCCCATCTCCGGACCGGGCCTCAAAATTGATTAACCCGGAGCCTAACTTGACTTGGGGGGCTTCTTGAAGGCAGGCGGTCATCTGGATGGTCTTGTAGTTGTCCCAGACTCCACCAGGTCCCGTGCAACCGTAGCAGCGTTCGAAACCGCGCCGAGAGGTATTTACCCTGGGAGCAGCAGCGGTGGAGACCGCCTGATGGGCTCCCCTGGTATAAATAAATAAATAAATAAATAAATAAACATACTAGAAGTACAAATAAATAAAGTAGCCCTCCCCTAGCTAGCCCGCCGGGGGTTTCACCTTGCTGCCAGCGGGGCGCCCGTGTACTGCAGGCCTTTTTCGGAGTTGCGGTTAGGTAGGGCTCCTGGGGAGGCGCCGCCGCGCCGGTCACGGTGCAGTGGCCAGGTAGTCTAGCTCCAAGCAAATCGACCCGGAGGACGGGAAATCCGGGTCGGACGCGAAGGTCAACATCGCGCCGCTTAGCTTCTGTATATCCGCGCGCCTTCTTTTATTAAATAAATAAATAAATAAATTAGAATTCGAGGACGGAGGACACTCCCATGGGAAGGTCCACATCACAGCGCTTAGCGCTTTTCGCCCCGGGCCGTAGGCTCCCCGAGGCGCAATCTTTGACGAAGAGGAAAGAAAGCCCCGTACTGTTTCCAGTACGGGCACCGTGACACCCCAGCTAATGCATGGAGCCATAGTCCGCAGCAGCGTTCCTCCCCGGCCGCGTCGGCTACTAGTAACGATTAAAAGGGGAACGCAACCCTCTGACAAGGATTTGGACACCTCGAAAGCCACGAGCAGATGTCATCTGGTTTTCACCATGACCGGGCAGGAGGACAAAGCTAGGGGGGGTCAACCGAATTAAATTATTTATTTAAGTTTACTAAACGGGTTTTACCCCAAATCGCTGATCCCCCATTCGTAGTCACGCCCCAATGTCGGGAGTTGCATACTTTGGTATGTTGTATGGGGCGCCGCCCAATACTCATATCCGCGTAGCTAGCTCCCGACATTGGAAATAGACTTCGTTTTGGGCCGGGGCTCAAAAAGGCTAACCTACTAGGATCATACTAGGGTTTGGGGAATTGTCGAGCTAGCGTTTCGGGCATCCAGGTGTGCTCAAGCTAATGTAAAGCTCTAATAATACAGCTCCGCAGCTCCGCAGCCCGCTCCCCCGGGGGAGGTAGAAAGCTCACGACGCCGGAAAAACCTGTGGAACTTGAAGACCGCGTTGGCCCTGCGCGGGCCGGTGTGTGTTTAGCCTGAAATAGCCTCTTATGGCATTTGCGGCTGCTTGCCGGCCCGACGCCGACCGGCTGGACCACGGGGGGGGGTTGGGATGGCTGCCCCTGTGCTGGAGCCTGAGATCGCTAGCGAGGCCCTGTTGCCCCGAACGCCTCCTCAGCCGATATTGCCGGTGGCCGGCGGCGGTCAATATCACGGCGTCGCGATGTCGAGCGTGCGTTCCCAGCCACTACAACCACCGTGACAGCGAAGGCGCGTGGGATCATCGCAGACCGCGTTTGGTCACGGGGGCGGCACTGAAATGAAGAAAATGGCCTAGCGTTTCCCCCTTACTAGTCTGAACGTCGAAACTTGCTATGAACGGTACTACGGTACTAACTCTAATTCAAGCATGACAAGCGCAAAAAACGGTCCTGGGGATTTTTTGTTACCACCCCGCGCGTGCTCTAGGGTAACAAAACCCGTTTAGTAAGAATAAGAGATGGGTAAAAAGGTGGCTGAGTAGCGATTTCCCGAGCAACCAAGCGGTCTACGTAGCTCACACGACCCCTCCGAGGCAAAATCCTTCCGGCCAGTCGTTTGTGGGCTATGGGCGAGCATTATATCGAAAGATGGTTAAGCTACGACCCAATTACGGATTTCGTGCCGGAGAGCAACACGCTGTTCACCAGCGCCGCGGCGCGCCCCCGGGGAG
>Ga0114994_10001958_pt1 | contig 14896 bp, 11 predicted proteins | sample ArcticOcean_MG_C_9_FD_87043 | JGI IMG/M metagenome (GOLD analysis project Ga0114994, IMG submission 87043) | Marine microbial communities from western Arctic Ocean - ArcticOcean_MG_CB2_152 | ecosystem: Environmental > Aquatic > Marine > Oceanic | place: Arctic Ocean: Canada Basin | collected... | reverse complement strand
GTCGACACGCGGACTGCGGCGCTTATTTCCTTGAAGGATGGCCGCGCGCCCGGCTCGTGCGCCCAGTCGCGAACCATCAGCTTCCGCATCTCGTCCGGAATGTGAAAAGAGATTTCCGGGCGCGCCTTCTTGACCAGGACCTGGGAGATAATTTGCGCCGCCTGGAGGCCCCTCCACGGGGTACGAGCATGTTCGGGATGTTCCGCTCAGGGGCCTCAACAATTGGAACGTGTCCAATGTGGAGAATATGTATTCTGACTTTTTCCAATCTATTTCACTCGCGGACTCGGTGAAGAAGGTGTGGGGCTGTGAACCTATAACTCCCTCGAAGATCACGCTCGCCGTGCCCTTGGATGGGAGAGACCTGCAATCATCAATCCCACCTCGAACACGACTCGGAGAGAATAGCATGACGGGTTTTTTGACATCCGACTTCGTCGTCTGTAAAAAATCCCGTTGTGCACCCGCAGCGCCGGAGCACAGCTGGTGCCCACTGAATACAAATTCTCACCAACTGCTTTTAGCTTGCGCCTGCGGAGCGTGCACTGCGTTGCGATCTTGGTCACCAGCTGTTACGCAAAGCCTGTGCTGCACCCTTCCAAGGGCTCCTCACAACCCTACCTCCGTCCGAGACCGAAGTGGGAGCGGAAATTGCGGACGTCGCTGCGGAATCGCGTCGCTGCCAAAGCGCTCCTGCTCCACGTCGGACTGACCGCTGCTCTCGCGCGGCCGCAGATTACCGAAGTAATCACAGCGTCAAATGCAGCGATTCATCTCGGTTGGTACGGCGCAAATATCAACGAGAAGGTCGCTCACACGTTCGTTAACCATGCGACCCAACTCAACAACCTGCGCGCGTATGACAGTCGCCCGTTGACTATGGTGCTGCCCGCTTTCTCACATAAAAGTCGCGAGCATTTGTTCGGTAATATGATGGCCCTGCACGTAGTCATGCCTGAAATGCTGAAGCTCATGGCCGCCTGGAAGGTGGCGTTCATTTATTCGGCCTCCGCCATTGGATCGGCTCTCTTAGAATGCTACATTCCAGATCTGCTCCGTCGCGTTGGGCTGGGCAGTAGTCAGTTTGCAGCGCGCAATTCGACTGAGAGACGCGGCCTCGGCGCGTCTGGAGCAATCACCGCGTTGGAGGTCTACATCTGCCTCGCGGGTCCGTGTGCCACTATCGAGACCAAGATCCCTTTCCTAGACTACCGAGCACGTGAGTATCCCCTCTGGCTCTGTGTCATTGCTCTCGTAGCAGGGGATCTGTATGGACTGACGCGGCGTGAAGGAGAGGTGCGAGAGGGTGACGAAGAGGGAGTAACAATTGGCCACGACGCGCACATCGCCGGAGCTGCGGTCGGCGCGGCTTTCTGGCTAACGGGAACAGCCCTAGTATTACCCCTGAAGATTGCTGGAAAGCCGTTTTCCAGATCCAGGAACCATAGGCGGGAAAATCACATGGCGCAGCGCGGGTATCAAAGGCAGGAGCGGGAAAGTCGCCGTCGACGTGAAAGGCGGAACCGGGAATATGAAAGCCAGAATCGTCGGAAGCAGCGCCGACGGGAAAGGGAGATGCGAAGACATTATCATAATTCCCGCCTGCGTGGTCGAAACCCTGTTTCTTCCATTCTTACTTTCTTTCGTTCATCGGGGCGTTCACTGAGCTTCTCGCCCGAAGAGAAAAAATTCCTTCTCTGTTTTGTCCTGTTGTGCCATATCCTCCTCTCGTATACAAAGACGGGCACTGAAGCTGGACCTGCGAGTATCAGCGACCTCACTACCCCGAGGGGCCGGGCCGCCGTGGTTCTATTCACAATCGACCGACTTGCCCGTTCTCCGCGGACGACGGCCCGTAGGCGGACCTCCAAAAAGGCCCCAGACCCGTGAGTTATAAAATAAATTTGCGTTTAAGGCGCTTCGGTAGGTGGGTGGTCCATCCGAACCACCAGAACGACTCGTACATAGGGTTTATTGAACCGTAGACTCCGCGCGGCTCGGAGACTCCGCGACCCCTCGATCTCCTTAATTTGGGCACAAGACCTGGACCTGGGACTACCAGGGCCGGTACCATCACTATTGACCTTGGCGCGACCGTTTGTATTACAATCGACCGACTTGCCCGAGGTCCAGATCAATAATATTCAGACCCGAGCACGGGCAGCCCAAAGCACCCTTCTCGTGGTGTACAAGTGCAATACTTGATTTCCACTATAGGTGGGGTAGTATGGGGTCCAACGAGACCGCTATTACGATTCCTGGGGGCCCTCGAGTAATTAGCGTATTTGACGTTCACGGGTGCTGTCGAGCCCAAATAAATCACTTTTTTGGGGCGCTGATCGGCTCTCGGACTCGCTATGGGTTAGGGCTGAAGTTGGTTAGCCGCCTACACCGCATGCGCAGGAGCTTGGGGCAACCCATAGCTCTCAAAGCTCTGGATCACAGAACTCTGCCTTATCATGCCTAAGTGAGCTGGACAGCTGAGAGAATTGGTAGATATGATCTAAGCGCCGGTATGTGCGGTGTAGGCGATTGCACACGTCTAGTACCGACCCTAGGCGACCCCAGGGAGACCTGCGGACCACGAATTGACAGCATTCCACCGGCGCGACTGACCACTTCAGCACCGCGAATCAAGAAATTAATTTTTTCGCGCCCCAGGAAGTGTCCCATCCATCTCTTTGGACCAATACCTAACCGAACGATACTCAAACGGCTGCATGTCGCATTTCGCATATTTGATCAACTAAACGGGTTTTACGGAAACAAGCGGCCCATTTTTTTGGCAATCACGCGAGCAGTATCACGTGAGTAATGCAATAGCAGAACGGTTGCAATCTGTATAGACGTACTTAACGTGCTGAGTATCAATCGAAGCAGCATCACTAACCCTGTAAGCACTATCTGAAACACAGCTGCAGAGGGCTGTCAACTCGCGCGATCGCCGCATCTATCACCGTGGTAGCAACATACATGCGGTCTCTAGCATTGCTTGCGCGCGCGATGAGCATCAGTGCCATCACGCTCTATACGAATCGCATGTGTCCGTACGCACAGCGCGTCGCTATCGCGCTGGAGCACTCGGGTCTACATCACGAGAAAGTAGAGGTGGATCTCTACGGATCCAATGGCTTCACGAAGAAGGACTTGAAAGCTGTGGAAGCGAAAGCTGGCTTGTCCCCGAAAGGTTATATCCCCGTACTAGCTCTCGATGATGAAACGATTCGCGAGTCGACGGCGTGCGTGGAGCGCATCGGTGCCCTGGCGCCCGAGAAACTCGCTCCGAGCGACGCGGCCGCGGCCGCGTGGGCGGTAGCGTACTGCGACGGCCCAATCACGCGCGCGGGCAAGGGCGCCGTCTTCTCGGGCCAGGCGTCGACGCCGGAGCTCGAGCGCGCGCTGCGAGACCTCGACGCGCGGCTGACTCACGACTTCGTTGCCGGCGACACGCTTTCGACCGCCGACTGCGTGCTGTTGCCGTTTCTGTTTCGCATCCGGAAGGAGCTCGAAATCCCGGCCGACGCGTCGCGGCTCCGAGGATACCTCGAGCGGGGGCTTTCGCATCCTTCGTTCCGGAGCACGGTGGCGGAGCCGTATTGGTGGTGGTGGTAATCTTTGTTTGAATGTCTGCATGACGGGTTTTGCGAGCCCAAATCAGATCAAAATCACTCTTAACAGGGTGCAGCGTTGGCATCGCAGTGGGCTGACACAGCAGTACGCCTCAGTATCTCCAGCTCTCGTCGCTTGCCATCTCCAGCTCTCGTCGCTTGCCGAGCAGGTCTGCCGCAGCGTCTTGCTACTTAACCACACAGCTGCTGGGTCACACGCCGCGCGCACCGTCATGCCTTGCTTGTTCCACACATATTCAGTGAGTCACGCGCCACCGAACACACAGCTGCACAGGATTACACGCGCGCGCCGTCGACGCGCGGCGCGATACACCGGGACGCGCCGCCGCGACACAGAACCGAGACCACTCTCCCGCGCGCAGCAGCAACCGCGATGGCGCCCAAGAAGCGCAAGGCCGCCGCCAAGACCAAGACGGTGACCAAGAAGAAGGCCCCGACGCCGAAGAAGAAGGCGGCCTCGCCCAAGCAGCCCAAGAAGGCGGCGTCGCCCAAAAAAGCGAAGAGCAACGCCCTGGACTTCGAGATCTACGCGGACGAGGACGACGGCGTCGTGACCTTCGAGGGCCTGGCCCAGCTCGCCGAAGATTTGGGCATCGACGCCGCGAGCGATACAAAACTCCTCGCCTTCTGCTGGCGGCTGGGCGCGGAGAAGCCCGGCTGCCTCAGCAAGGCCGAGTGGGACACGCTCCCGGAGTGTAGGCTCTTACCGACCTACGGCAAAGCGGCCACCGTGAACGTGCTCAAAGCCGGCTGGGACACCTTAGACCCGAACTTCTTGGACAACAGTGAGTTCAAGCCCTTCTTCCGCTTCTGCTTCGAGTTTAACCGGGAGGGGACGAAACGGTTCCTGGAAAGGGACACGGCTTTGGCGCTCCTCCCGCTCTGCGTGGAGGACCGGTCGCAGCACACGCAACTGTTTCTGGAGTTCCTCGGCGAGAAGCCGGAGGACTTCAAGCTCAACCGGGACCAGTGGTGCTCTTTCCTCGACTTCAGCCTGGCCGTCGGCGAGCCGCCGGAGTTCAAGGGCTGGGACGCGGAGGAGTCCTCCTGGCCCATCCTGCTGGACGAGTTCGTCGAGTTCGCCATGAAGAAGCTGGGGAAAAAGGCGTAGCTGTGTAATCTTCTGTGTGCCGGTACTATTCGCGTAGATAGCGCGTTGGCAGGTAGTAGTGTCCTTACGCTTAGGCGCCGGTACTACGCGGCCTCGCGCCAGAACGTCAAGACCTTCCAGCAGGGCCCGTTCGGGAGGTGCAACATGCGTTCGACGAGGGCGTCGGTCGTCGTCGCGCGGCCCTTATGGAAGTGGCTTCGAAGATGCATGAACTCCTTTAGGGGAACGCGGCACAACGCCTTCCACGAGCCCGCTGCCCGGAAGGCGTGCACGAGATCCTTGATCGCGATCCAATCGACGTCGGCGGTCAAACTCGCCACGTAGCTCTCGCGCTCTTCTTGATTCCGGAGGCACCACTCGGCATCCACGACCGTCGGCCCGTTTGCTCCAGTTATGCAATTATCTAGCGACGCCCCCGCCCGAAGAAGCAGTTTAAGACATTAGAGGTGGTTCTTGAGCGGGCGGTCTGGATCACCAGCAAACCCCGAGGTCAGCGCGTCGCTGGGACTTCTGAGTAGACACAGACTTCTCAGTAGACACCCTGTACAAGATTGTGAAAATGCTCGAACCGGAAGTTCGCAGCCCATCGCTTTCGCATCAGCCCCATTAAGTAGCAGGAGCTTTACCAACCATGGCGTGCCATGGACTTCGCAACGATGTAGGGGATAACTAAGCGGCACATAACCCCAGCCACTGCGGCCGTTCGGATCTGCGCCACGAGCGAGGAGCATTTCCGCAATTCGGTATCTGCCATCGGCATCATCCATCTGTGCAATCTGGAAGCCAACTGCAATGTGGAGGAGCGGGAGGGGCATGGTCATTCCACCACCACCACTTGCAACATGATCCTCGACGTCGCGCGGCGCCGAGGCGAAATAAGCCTCCACAACGGCGAAATTGCCGTCGCGCGCGGCCGCCACCACGTCCCCGGGCACGACCATAATCAATTAGTAGTCGTCCTGGTGGTGCCCCGTGTAGTCGTCGTCGCCCGGCTCGAATCGCGTGAAGCCCCAGGCGACCAGAATGGCTACCCAGGCGAGCAACGCGCAGCCGGCGAAGGAGACGAGCGCGAGCTTGAGCACGGGCCGGCGCTCCAGCTCCGCTCTCGGCTTGGGCAGGTCGACCAGTGGGCTCGCGTCCTTTGACTCCTCGAGCTCTGCGCGCGACCTTGTGAGCTCGACGCCGGTTTTCATGCGCTTGACTGCGGGTAATCTGAGGCGTCACCTTGGTCTCTAGGGCGTGAGAGAGAGCAAGTCGTAAGTCTAGCCAAAACCCGCACTTTAGCCTATTATTTTTTTGATTTTGGCCGCGGCGCTATTTCACTGCCGTTGCGCCGCATAACTGGGTGTAGCGCTCAGCAGCGCTCTGACAAACGAGCCAGCGCCTACCTCGCACTGCTGTGGCCGTTTCCCGCTCGCACTGCGCCGCGAGAAAGACAAAAGCAGGGCGCAGCAAGAAGCGGTTTGGCCCACAAACATGGGCATCCAGGGCCTGCTCCCCATGTTCCGCGGGTCAACGAGAGACGTCCACGTCTCGGCATACGCCCACAAGATTTTAGCAATAGATGGCTACGCGTGGCTCCACCGCGGCGTGCACGCGTGCGCGGCGGAGCTGGGCCAGGGCTTTCCCACGACCAAGCACATCGAGTTCTGTCTAGGCCGCGTGCAGATGCTCCTCCACTACAAGGTGAAGCCTCTATTGGTCTTCGACGGCGGCGACCTCCCCGCCAAAAAAGGCACCGAGGTTCAAAGAAGAGCGAAGCGGGCCGCGGCGCGCCGGAAGGCGCATCAGTTGCTACGGGAGGACTCGCACGAGGCCGCGCGGAACGCCTTCTGCGGGGCGGTCGACGTGACGCCCGCGATGGCGGCGCAGCTGTGCGACGCCGCAAAGGCGCGCTGGGGCGACCGCGTGGACTTCCTGGTGGCGCCCTACGAGGCCGACGCGCAACTCGCCCAGCTGGCGCGGAGCGGCCAGTGCGACGGCGTGATTAGCGAGGACTCGGACAACCTGCCGTACGGCGTGCCGCGGACGCTGTTCAAGCTCGACGCGAACGGCCGGGCCAAGGAGATCGCCCTGCAGGACTTATACGACGCCCCGAACGGCGTCAACGCCATTTCCATCCGGGGCTGGACGCACGACATGTTCGTCTTAATGTGCTGCATGGCCGGGTGCGACTACTCGGACTCCGTGGACGGCGTGGGCGTGAAGAAGGCTCATGCATTGGTATCACGGTACCGGGACCGCGCGCGTGTTTTAAGGGCGTTGCGCTTCGAACACAGCGTGCCCCCCGATTACGCGGCGCGGCTGGATCTGGCCATCCTGACCTTCGGCCACCAGACGGTCTTTGACCGGGCCCTGAACGCGGCGTGTTACCTGACGCCGCTGCCCCACGGGGTGCACGGCTCGCTCGACTTTCTGGGCGCGCCGTTATCACAAAGCGTCGCGGCCGGCATCGCGGTCGCAAAATTGGACCCGGAGACGCACGGGGTCCTCGTGCGCAAGGACCCGGCCGCAGCCTTGGTGCGCGCGCAGCTCTCGACGAGTGAGCTGCCCCAGGCGAACAAGCTCGATACCTTCGTGCGGACGCGGCCGCGCGCGCCGCCGCCGCGGCCGCCTCCGCCGCGACCGCGGCCGCCGCCGCGCGCGCCGTCGCCGCCCCCTACTCGCACGGGCGCGCGGTCGTCGCACTTCGCGCACTCGCCGCCGCCGGCCAAGGCGCGCATCTTCCGGCCCTTCGTGCCACCACAACGCGTCGGCGGCGCGCCGTCTCCTTCTAGAGACCGGTTGCCGCCGCCTCGAAGCCGGTCGCCGCCGCCGGCGCACCGGTCGCCGCCGCGGCCGGTCCTCCAAGGAACCAAGCTCCGCCTCGGCGCGCCGTCGCTGCGCCGCGTGCCGCCGTCGACGGACAAGGAGAACCCGCCGCCGCGGAAGCGCGCCGCGCCCGTGGACTTTTCGGCCTTCGCGTTCGACCGCACGCGGCGGCCGCGCGCCGCGGCGCCGGCGAGCCCGCCGCGGCGCGCGCCCTTCGCCCAATTTGAGCGGGGCATGCCGCCGGCGTCGCCCGTGGCGCGGCAACAGCCCTTCGCGCAGTTCCGCTACAGCCTCTCGCCGGGCGCCGACGACTCGCAGTCGCAGGGGATGTGACCTCTTTCCGCGACCATCAAGACTAAGAAGAAATGTGTGATCGAGCTCCTGCGCACGCGCCCGTCCGTCGACCACTGGCACTAGAGCCGGTTGATCGAGAGGTGTACGGACGTGGGCGGGGCCAGCCTCCGATAGGGGTGTTGCCGCAGCGCCGGCGCTGGGGGGAAGCTTATGCTAATAGCTAGGGACTAGCGTTGGCACTGCGGCAGCACTGCCTCGCGAGCACCAACGCCGCCACACCATTCGGACGCCGCCACCGCCTTATCCGGGCACCGCCTAAGCCGCCGAGGCAACCGAAGCGCGCAGCTGTGCCAAGGAAGCTATACGAATGGGCGCCGGCGCCTCGTCCCAGTACCGCACGGGCGACAGCCCCCACGCGCCGCCGTCCTTCGCCGAGGCGTCATCGAAGAAGAAGCCCGGGACCCCGAACATCAATGTCGTCGTGGACGGCATGAACGTGGCGCTGGCCAATGTGCCGGACTACGAAAAAGACCCATCAATACGGCGCCAGTGCGCCCTCGAGGGGTTGAGATTATGTGTGGAGTTCCTGGTCGAGGCCGAAATCGCCTTCAAGATCTTCGCTCCGCGGGGCTGGGTCGACGACCATAGGGAGACGGAGCCGCTCCAGCGGTCCAAATTGCTGTTCGCGACGCCGGGCGGCGCGGACGACCGCTTCCTGCTGCGGCACGCCGAGGCGCACGGCTCCTTCGTCGTGTCCAACGACCGCTTCTTCGACCACGCGCGCGACCGGGGCTACGCCCAAAAGTGGCTCGATTACAGAAGGGTGCCGTTCATGTTCGACCCCTCCTTTGCGCCGGACCCGGACGCCGTCGCGCGCGTCCGGTTGGCCGCCGAGGGCCGCGCGCCGGCCTGGGCCGCGGGCCCCGGCTGCGAGGACCTGGTGGCGTCCCCGGAACGGGAACGGCGACCGTGCTCGCCCCGGACGCCGCCGCGGTCGCCGGCCTTCGCGGAAACGGACCGGCGGCCGCGGTCGCCGGCCGTGCACTCGCCGGCGTTCGGCTCGCCGGGCGGGCGCTCCGTCGAGGCCCTCGAGCGCCTCGCCGCGATCAACGACGCGACGGCGGCGCGCGTCGAGGCCGCCGCGGACATGGTCCTGGGGCCGGCGGGGCCCGCGCAGCTCGACGCCGTGACGGAGTGCCTCGCCGTGCCGCGGGCCGCCGTGGGGCGCGTCATCGGGAAGCGGGGCGCCACGATCAAGGGCATCGAACGCGACTCGGGCTGCCGCGTGCGCGTCGTCGACGGCGCCGACGACGGCGACGCCGAAGTGCGCGTGTCGCACCCCGACGCGGAGCGGAGATCCGCGGCCCTGGACGCGGTGCTGAGCATTGTGGAGCGGGACAACTACGGGCCGCCGCCGTCGCGCTCTGGCGGGCGACCGGCGGACGACCGGCGGGATAGCGGGCGGTACTAAGCACATTTCCCGACACTTAGCCCCCGGGCCCCCACAAAACCCGTTCGAACCCGTCTAATCCAACTTTCAAAAAAATCCTCCCCAGCACTCTGGCGGGCAAATGACACTGTCGACTCATTGACCACACCATTCGACGCTAAGGCTTAAACGCTGCACTAACGCAACACTGCTACCGCACAAGGGTGAGTGGACAACCTTCTCTTACCGCTCTCCGTGACGCACAGCGCTGCACGCCGGCGACGCTGAAAAATGGCTCATCTAGACCTAGGCATCGATGGTTTGACCCCTACAGAAGCGCAGCTCAGCTGCACCGGGCTGTCGGACGAGATCGCGGTCGCGCCGCCCGCGACGGAGGAGGACATCGACGCCATTATCGACTCCATCGGCCGCATGGAGATGGGCGAGGACCCCGCGACCGCGGCAGTGCCGGCGAAGAAAATAATGGACGGCGCGCTCGGTTCGAAGCGCGGCAGCACGAAGAAGGAGGATGGGGTCGCCAAGGGCGCCCGGCGCGCGCTCGACGAGCGGAACATCCGTTTATTACGTGAGGCGGTCCTCGCGATCGGCGCCAAGGCCGCCAAGAGGTTGCTGAAGCGCGTCGTCGAGACGCAGCGCGACGGCGGGCTGGCCACCGCGGACGGCTCGCGCAAGCGCACGCCGGGCGGTGTCTTCTTCCATTTGCTGCGCGACGAAATGGAACCGGAGGCCTATAAGCAGCTCATGAAGTCCGACTCGAAGCGCAAGCGCCGCGAGACGGAGGAGCGGCGGCAAAAAAGGGAACGTGCGCGTAAAGGTGGGGGAGACGCGAAGCGGGGCCGCCGCGGCGAGTAATAATTGTGTGCTTAAGGAGTCTGTGTGCACGCATGCCGCATTATCGCGCCGTTCCTCGTCTCGTAAGCACTGGGGTAGTCTAGAATGCGTGCCCGCTATTCTCGCATCGTCGGCACGTGTTTGGTGGAAGCGATCGATGCCATCGGTGATTATCTAGCCGCGCGCCGTGCCGGCGCGCAGCCCAAATGACCATGATCGATGGCGCGTGGTCGCCGCGCTAGCGCGTCTGAGCACGTGTGCAAGCAGCCCCAACCCTCCAGACCGGCGCATACACTGCCACCATGCCGCGCGCCTGGCTCGCGGCACTGCTCTTCACTCGCGCGACCACGCAACGGACGCCCGTGCAGCGCGTCTACGACGCCCTGGATAGCTCCGTCGCGTTCTTCCCACAGATCACGAATGCCGCGGACGCGGCGCAGATCATCGCCGAGACGCTTTCGCACCCGTTCGGCCTGGCGGTTCTCAACGGCCGCGTCTTCGCGCGTGATCATGCCGGAATCGACAAAACATACCTGCGGCACCTGCGCCTCGTGCTGGACGCGGCGGCGCGGCACGCTGTCGGCAACGTCGTCGTCGCGCACGACACCAACTCGGACGGATGCGTCACCGCTTGCGTGGGTTGCACCCCGGGGAGCGACGAGCGCCACCTCGGCGTCCGGGCATTCCCGAGCACGACGGTCGCGAAGCGCGGCGATGCATGCGGCGTCTTGGTCCCGACGGCCGCGGCGCAGGCGCCCGCCCGGCCCACGACGGTGCCGTACGCGCGGCGGCAAAACAAGGCGTTCTGGCGCGGCCGCCTCGTCGCGCCCGGCGACGACTCGGCGCTGTGCGTCGGGAACCGGGCGCGCGTCGAGGGCCTGAGCCTAACCCTGCGGGAGCCGCGCCTCTTCGACGTGAAGGCGCTGTCCATCAGCCCCGCGTGGGGTCGCAACGGGAGCTGCCTCCCCTTGACGTACTCGCGCAAGCTCTCGCGGCGCCTGCACCGGGTCACCGAGGCGAGACGCCAGAGCCACTACGCCCGCTACAACTACTACGCGCGCTACAAGATGCTGCTGCACTTCCCCGGGGATCACCGCCGCTGGACCACGGACGCGGTGATCCTGCACTGGACGCACGCCGGCACTGCCAAGCACTACTTTCCCGGACCAGGTCTCACGAACGGGACGACGCATCTCGACGTCGACATCGCGTCGGCGGCGGCGGCGGCAAGGGCGGTCCTGGGGGACCCGACATTGAGCGATCGCCTCCGCGCCGGCGCCCGGGCCGTCGCCGAGGACCTCACGTGTCCCGAATGTGTGGAAAAATTCCTCGCGGACGCTCTTTTTAAGCTTCGCGCGCGCCACCTCCAGCAGACGGTCCTCGACGACCGACACGCGTTGCGGGCGGCGCTGAGGGGCGCATCCTGTTCGGGCCTCGTGGAGTACGTCTCGCGTGACGCCCCGATCAACGGGACGCACCAGCTTCGAAGCGTGCGCAGCAGGTTTCAGAAAGAGTACCATGCGCACGCCACCGCGCACCGGTCGACCGGCGTCGACCGGCTCGTCGCCCCCGTTCCGCTCCCGGACGCGGTCGCCCCCGTCGGCTTCGATCCCGCGTGCGTGGCGCTCGTCGAGGCCGCGTTTCCCACCTAATAATTTGTATCCCAAGTGCAGGTTTTGTGAAAACCCGCACGATAAAACCCGCGTCGAAGCTCAAGCACTGCAAGTCTGGCGGCTGCAAGTCTAGTAAACAGTGATAAGCGGTGCAATCTGCGCTTGCTAACGCGTCTGACACGCGCCGTCGACGTGCTGTGCAACTCACCATGCTTGCTGCGAGGCATGGCCTGAGGCATGGCCTGCGGGCGCAGCGGTCGCGACGGCTCGCTGTGCAAGCCGTCAACCTCGACGCGTGGCTCAAAGAGCACGGCCCCGCCCTCAAGCCGCCGGTCGCGAACAAGCTGCTCTTTGAAGGCGATTTGAAGGTCATGGTCGTGGGCGGGCCGAACAAAAGAAGAGACTACCACCTCCAGGAGGGCGAGGAGTTCTTTGCGCAGCTGACCGGCACATTAACGCTGAAGACCATCGAACGGGGCGCCTTCCGCGACGTGCGGGTGACGGGCGGCGACTGCTTCTTGTTACCATCGCGCGTGCCGCACTCGCCGCAGCGCGACGCGGACTCGCTGGGCCTCGTCTTCGAGCGCTCGCACATCGCGGGGGAGATGGACGGCATGCTGTGGTTCGACCAGGGTGATGATTTGGCAGATGGCGCCCGGTGCGACCTGGACCAGGTCGCGTACGAGGCCTACTTCCACTGCACGGACCTGGGCAAAGATCTGGGGCCGGTCATCGCGGACTATGCCACGTGGCAGGCGAGCGGTGACCCACCCCGGCGCGTCGCGGCGCCGCCGCTCGTCGCCGACGACGTCGTGCCGCTCGACGCGGTGCAACCGCTCCAGCCGCGCCTGGAGGACCTTGAGGCGGGGTCGACGACATTATTACACCGGGGCGACGAGGTCATCGTCGAGGCGCACGCGGGCCCCAAAAAGCTCCAGACCGCGGGGAGCCCCTTCGAGGTCTCCGTGTGGCAGCGGTCTGGCACGTCGCGCGGCGTCGTCGACGGCGAGGCGCTGGTCTTAAAGGCGGGCGACTGCTGCCTCCTCCCGAAGGCGACGGCGTACGCGTGGGACCTCGAGGCGGGGGGCGTCATGCTCTCCGTGGCGAACGCGTTCACGTAAGTGTGGTTGTAGTATTATTTTACTCCGAACTCAAGTTCCAGTCCACGAGCAGACTCTTCTGCGCCGTGGAGAGCTTCGGCAACGCCCCCCGCACGACCATTTCATCACATTCCGCGAGTAACTTGGCGCGGAAGTCCTCCATCGCGCGGTCGTGCGCCGTGCGCGCGCGATCGAGCGCCTCGGCAGAGACCGGCGCGGGCTCCGCCAGCACCTCGGGTTCCAGGGGATTCTTGTCACTGAACGAGCGGCTCGTCGGCGGCGCCCGGCGCCAGGCGTCGTTGCCGGCCCAGACTTGCGACTTGGCGCGCGACACGGGCGCGGGCTTGGCGGGGCGCAGGCCGCGCAGGGCTCGTGCGGCGCGGCGGGCGGGGAGCATTGTGTTTGTTCGGTTTGTTCTGGCTGCTGCTGGTGGAGGGCTGTCCTCCGGTGTGTGACGACGAGTAAGGAATTCGTGTGCGGCTGGAAATACGTCCAGCTCGTCACCCGATACTGCCGAGAGTGCATGGGTCGTGCTTAATGCGATCAGTGCACGGTTTTGGGATCTAGGCTAATACCCGTACAACTCAATTGCGTGTCTTGATGTATCAGTCTGGAGACGAAGGAGGCTATTTAACAACAAACTGAGCTTCGTTGAGAGGGGTCTGGTGGCGCAAATCAAATTGATCTCAAAACGGGTTTCAACTAGACGCGTCGACGCGCAGCTCGATTTCAAGCGCTTATAAGTGACCTGAGTTGCCGGCGATACGCGCGCAGCGGTTCCACGCACGTCTAATAAGCGGCAGCATCAGCTCTCGCTGCAGCACGCCAGCCGCAGCACCAGTCAACTCGATTTTTAAATCAAATTTTATCTTAGAGCCGCGCGCACGCCGCCGTTGCGCCACACCAGTTGACTGAGATTAAGCAAGATGAAGGTCACCAACCCCATGATCAGCTACCACTCGCTGGAGGGCGGCAAGTCCGACCGCGTCATGTCCATAGATGTACATCCGGACGTCACGGACGGTGTGGTCGTCTTCGGGACCGTGGGCGGCGGCGGGTCCGGCGAGATCCGCCTGTGGTCGATCGCGCCGGGCGAGGAAGCACCTAGATTTAGATCAGCCTTGGCCAAGGGCCACGAAGGTTCGGTGAACTGCGCCCGGTGGGCACCGGACGGTTCGAGACTGGCCTCCGCGGGCGACCGCGGCACGGTGTGCCTGTGGCGCGGTGGTAGTGACGCGTCCTGGTGGTGCGATCTGGACAAGAAGCAGGAGCGCGCGCGCTGCGACCACCTGAACCACGCGGACGACATTTATGACGTGGCCTGGAGCCCCTGCGGCAAGTGGTTGCTGACGGGCGCGATCGACGGCTCCGCCACGATCTGGGACACCTGTACCAGAAGGCCGGTTAAAGTACTAAGGGACCACGCGCACTACATCCAGGGCGTCTGCTGGGATCCTTGTGGTAATTATGTGGCCACGGCCTCGTCCGACCGGTCCCTGAAGGTGTACGATTTGCCGCCGAAATGGCACGCGTCGAAAAAGGCCCTCAAGACGTCTACCGTCCGGTGGTGGACCGACCCTAACGAATTACCGCCGAAGAAGGGGAAGAAGGCGTCCCTCCCGGACGAGCCCAAGGTCAAGGCCGCGAACCGGTCCGCGTTGTTCGCCTCCGAGACGGCCCACGCGTCCTTTTTTAGGCGGCTGTGCGCGTCGGCCGACGGGACCTTACTGATCGCGCCCGGCGCCGCGTCCAAGGACGACAAGGCCACCGGCGCCGTCACCCTGCACCGGGCCCAGCTGGAGCGGGGTCCCGTGTCCTTCCTGCCGTCGCCGGACGGCTCGGCGACGGCCTGCCGCGCCTGCCCCGCGCTCATCGAGGGGCGCACGTCCTCGCTGGTCGCTGTCTGTGCGCATGATGCTGTCGCCGTGTATGATGTCGCAAAAAACACGCCGTGCGCCGTCGCTCAAGGCCTGCACTACGCCGCGCTGACGGACGCGGCCTGGGCCGCCGACGCGTCGTTACTGATCGTCGCGTCCGCGGACGGCTACTTGTCCTTT
>Ga0114994_10001957_pt1 | contig 14898 bp, 14 predicted proteins | sample ArcticOcean_MG_C_9_FD_87043 | JGI IMG/M metagenome (GOLD analysis project Ga0114994, IMG submission 87043) | Marine microbial communities from western Arctic Ocean - ArcticOcean_MG_CB2_152 | ecosystem: Environmental > Aquatic > Marine > Oceanic | place: Arctic Ocean: Canada Basin | collected... | reverse complement strand
GATTTATTAACGGAATGAATAGTACCATTCAGTGGAAAAAGGGTGGATTTATTCGCGGAGAGCTTATTGTTTCTAAGAAACATTGGGAAAAAATTTCGAACCAAGGTGCTAATGCCAGAAACTTTGTTTCGGGTCTTATTAATAAGAAACTAACAGTCCCATCTGAGCTTAAAAATATAACGTTTGTTGCGTATGAGTGGTATTCGGAACCTTCGTCGGAATACAAACTGTCTATTTCTAAACAATTGGATAGTCTTAAGGAAGGTGGTTTCCAAACTGTAAAATATAAAGTCTTTACGTCTCTAACTGAGAAAGACCTTCCGGATATTCTGACAAATTATAGACATGTTTCTCCGTATGAAATAGATGGAATTATAATTCAGGATGACGTATTTCATGAGAGAAATATTTCTAAGAATCCAAAATATGCGAAGGCTTTTAAAATGGATACAATGTGTGATTCGGCTATTACTACAATCAAAGAAATTAAATGGGACGCTTCTAAGGATGGGAGTCTTCGACCTATAGCTGTATTTGAAGAAGTATCCTTATCTGGGGTGAATATCTCCAGAGCATCTGCTTACAATGCGGCATATGTAAGAGATAACAATCTTGGAGCCGGTGCTAAAGTTAAAATTATTAGGAGTGGAGAAGTTATTCCTAAAATAGTTGAGGTGATTTCTTGTAACACTCCTGATTTCCCCCAATGTGAGTTTGTTTGGGACACTAACAAAACTCATATTATACTTAAGAATGTAGCCACTAGTTCTGTTGTTAAAATGAAACAGATACTATATTTCTGTAGAACTTTGGATATTGCCTTCTTAAAGGAAGGAATTATTAAGAAAGCATATGAAAAGGGCTGCGATTCTATACTTAAAATCATCACTCTTGATAACGCAAAGCTGGCGAAATATGATATAGATGGTGTTCGAGATAAGACAGTCAGTAAAATTGTAAAATCAATTCAAAGTAGATTGGCACAATCTACACTTGGAGATATTGCAGCGGCAACACCTTACTTTGATAGCATGGCGAAAAAACGTATGAATATTATTGACTCTAGTATCGAAAACTGGCTCTTTATCACAGATTCCGAGTTGCTTTCTAAAATTGAAAATCTGCCTGGGTTCTCAAGAAAAACAGCTGATATCGTATTGGCTGGAAGAAACAATTTTAAAGACTTTTACAATGAACTAAGTAAATATGGTGTAACTATTTCTACACAATATCACAATACAGTTGAATTGGATGTAATTACTAAAAGTAATATTTACGAGTCACACACATTCTTATTTACTGGGTTTCGTGATGATAAATTAAAGAAGACAATTCTTGAAAACGGTGGTATCATAAAGGAGACCATTAGTAAAAAAATTACACACCTTATAGTTCCCGAAGAGGGGTTCACCAATTCTAAAGTGGTAAAGGCTTGTTCTATGGGAATAAGTGTAATTTTTAAAAATGATATCATGTTTGATTAATATTAAATTTGATTATATAAAAGTTTATTTTTTATATAAATAAATGGTTTATTTTACATGTAACAAAACAAATGGATGTGACCTAAAATTTATGGGGTTCAATATAAATCTACAGACACACCTTAATTTACATCAACAGGACTACGAACATTCGATAACTATATCACCTAATACTGCTTTCTGCTCGAAAATGATAAGTAATAATAAATACCATATTATAATTAATCTTGATGGTAGTGGTTCTATGTGTGGTAATATAGGTGAACCTGAAGAACATAAATCACGAATTAATTTGGCCAAAGAATGTCTTAAAGAACTTGTAATGTTTCTATATACCCTTGTAACAGAAGGTAAACAGGTTTTCATATCGCTTATAGTATTTAATAGTTCTGCTCATGTAAAACTGGAGTATAAAGCTTTAACTAGTCAAGAAGATTGTATTAAAATAATGACCGAAATTGATAGTGTTGTAGCAAGAGGTACAACTGATATGGGTTCTGCTATAATTAAAACAATGGACATTTCTCATCATGAAGCGGACGAAACATTTAAAATTTTAATTTCAGATGGATATATAACAACTGGGTTAATTGGGGTGGGTCAGATTAAAGAAGACTATCCTCGGTTTTATAATTCAACTATAGGAATTGGTAATGAAAATCACTATGATAAACTTTTACTTCAAGAACTATCTAATGAAGAAGAAGAACGAAGTTGTTTTAATTCTGAAGAAATGAAAGAACAGATTATAGACAGTGTATTTAGTAATGTATCTAAAATAGCAAAAAATATTATAGTTAATACTCCTGAAAATATTATGGATTGTATTACAAGTAACAAAAATGTTAAAGAAGATGGAATAATTAATACTGATATTAAATTTACTACTAAAACATTCATGGTTCTTAAAAACAACAAATGTGATATAACGATTAATAATGTTCCAAAAACATACATCGATTCAACTGGAAATCATAGTTCTAATGAAGATATTATTGACACAGTCAATAGCTATCTGACAGGTGATATTACAGTTAGCACTAAACCTTCATCGGAACCGGATCACTATAATATAAAAATTACCATCGATATGACGATTCACCCTTATTATAAATCCTCTACAATGGAAAAATCTTTTAGAAATATACAACGTTTTATAGATATTAGCAATGACATTATAGAGATTAATCTTAATGATATATCTTCATTTGCCTCTAATTTTAAAAAAAATAAAAAAATGTTAGATAAAATAACGAATCTTATTAAATATACTCAATCACAAGATAGCTCAGATGTAAATAATTATATGTTGGGTGTCCTTTACAAATTTAAAGCAAGTATAGAACCATTTACATCTAATAGTTCCTTCATGGCTATTAATGACCCGGCATTATGCACTCCCCTCCGAATGTGTCGGTCGCAGACATCATCGGGAAGCTATGCTTTCGCAGGTCGTCAGGTTTCAATGGGTTATAGTATGAGTGCGTCTAATTTGTTAGACACTCCCGTCCCAGAGAATTTTGATGAAGAGGGGTCTGAAACCAAGGAGGATGAATTCGTTATGAATCTTCCTAATAATTCATCTGGATTATATCCCGGAGCTTTGTATCCGGGAGCCAAGATTTAAATATATTTACGTATAGACATGCAAATTTCACCTAGTAAAGCTGATTGGTTTACATTCTTTAGTATATGTTTGACACCTAATATGGTTGATTTAGATATTATCTTATTTTCATTTTTATATACAACTTCATTCATATTGTTAAAAAATCTGTCTATATCAGATTCATCCTTAAAATTATCTGTAATAGAAATACCTATAGCAGATGGATTATTAAGTATAATTAAATTCCAACCTAATCCAAATAAATACTCACTAAATATAAATTTAGTATTACTATCCATGTTAATTGCCAGTCTTCCTAAAAATGGTTCACCTACTAAGGTAAAATGATTTATTTTAACTAATTTTTTTATAAAATAGTTCTTTAGATCTATAATGCGATTAGCCTTATCTATAAAATGTTTGATACCATTCATTTGAAGATAATACCAATAATATGCGATAACATTACCCTTAATTTCTGAATTGAAATTGGTAAAAGCACATATACCATATATAGGATTTTTGTTTACAAATTGTTGATTTATAATTAGCGAGTTTTTTATTAATACACACCTTAGTTCTTTGGTAACATTTGAATCTATCGCCAAATTCGTTGATAAGGTTGTAACTCCCTTCAGACTAAAATCAAAATTACAACTGATTGTTCCATTAATTTTTAGAAATGGTAACAAAAAATTATCCGATAGACAGTCTATATGTAGTCCTATACAGTTTTCAAAGGCTAATTCAGAAAGTTGTGATATATTATCTATTATTCCATGTGAATAAGATGACGCCGATGCTATAATAAAAAGAGTATTCTTATTTATAATAGATTTTATTTTATTTTGAAGCATTTTTCCAGAATAAAGGTCAATATCTACACATATTAGTTTAATATTTAATATTTTTGCGATATAAAAAAAAGATGGATGAACTGTTTTGGACACAATTATCTCGTATCTTTCTCTATTTTTTATATTTGAATTTATATAACTAAGACATACACTTAAATTGGCACTATGAATAGATTCAATTAAATTACCACTAATATCGTCTCCGGCATTATAAAGTGATTTAACTATATTAACAATATCATTTTCCATCATAATAATATCATTCCATCTTATTGGACATTGGTTATTTGTGAAAATAAGGTCAGTTTCAATATCTTTAAAGGATTGGTCTAAACTATTAACATCATTTACAACTAACGCTTCGTTATTATTCCTAAGAGATAAATAGTTCTCGTGTTTTAAAACTACACCTTTATATTGAATATTGTTATAATTTAGTTCATATGATCTATCAGTATTTTTTTTTATAAATTGTCGTTTTAGTTGAATAGTTAATTGTTGTATATGTTTATGCTTATAATAGTTCGTAATGAAATTTTTAGTCAATAGATTTATACTTATCGAACCAATATTATAAATAGTTTTCCACCCAATGTGTAAAAAACAGTATATACCTGTAAAAAAAACTAAATCGTTAATATAATTAGGTTTAAGTTTTATAGGTTCTACTGATTTAATATCAGTTACGGGAGGTGGGTCTAAATTATCTTGTATTTGCAATGGTTTATAATAGTTATCTAAATAATCAAATGGGGGTATATATATATCCATTTATCTATAGTTTTATAACATTTTTTCTTACTAAACGAAAAAAATTTTAATAGTTTTAAGAGTTATATTAAATTACTGCTCCTCGAGAAGCTTGGTAATCATAAGCTGAACAGCAGCCATATTCTTCTGGTTCTGAACCTCCATCTCAGCCATTCGCTTCACAAGCTCGGAAATTGCGGGCGACGATGCGGGTGACGATGCGAGTGACGGTGCGAGTGACGGTGCTGGCGGTGGAGGGATAGTCTCTGGTGCTGGCGGGGGAGGGAATGTGTTCATCCTTGTTACACCAGGCCCACCATCGTCAAAATCATACGACCACTCACTGCTATCCTCTGAAGAAAGATTCTTACTAGAAGCCTTTGTCTTCTTCGAGGGAATGTCTACATAAATGTTAGGAGCCATTAGAGGTGTCTTTGCCGGAAAGGAGGCGGCAGCCCAATCAACGTCAGATGCGGGGACGGTCCCAGCCACAGAACGAACCAGAGAAGGCTGTGGGTAACGAGTTGGCGCGATAAAGAGTGTATTGGGCAGCAGAGTATTCTCTGCGACCGATAGAGGGCGGCGGTCGGTATTCCGCCAGGGCTTCATAAGATTAGCAATCTCACGAATACGGTCGTAGTCAGTGTGGTCAAGAATGACCCTAAGAGTGCTCCAGGATGTTGCGCCACCAGAATTACCAGTCTTAGACTCAAGAGTCCCATCGTTGAGAAATACCTTAAGCATATTAGTTGAAAACCCCGATACCTCCACGAACTGTGCCTCGTCAGCCGCACCAGCATGCCCAGATACACCTCCCCGAACATTCCACATAATGGTAGTGAAGTCGTCACCACAAGGCTCATTCTTAAGAATCTTCTTTACCTCACGAAGAAGCGTAGTAGGCTTACTAATATCAGCCTCGCTCATATGAAAGTTATAAAGTGGACCGCCAGTAATCTCTGGATTACGAGACTCTACACCATAACTCTTATACATAGAACTAGCTGCCGAGTCCCACTGCATATCACTAACACAAAGAATGTTGGGCATCTTCATATTAGCCTCAATTGCGCGAGTAGCAACAAGATTAAGAGTAGAGATGAAATTTGTGCACCCACCCCAAGGCATCTTCTTAACCAGCTTAAGCTTGTCTGTCCAAGAAAGCTGAGTGTTAGCCTTCTTGGCATCCCAAGCTACGCCCATAATAGTTCCAAACTTACTAGCCACATACTCCTTGTATGTAGTAGGATACTGGATACTAATCCACTCAGGATTGTTAGAGAAGGTAATAACCTTGTTAGCCCACGCAGGGTTTGCGATCTTTGGATGAGACGCGATTACAGCCATCGCATAAGCAACTGCCATAGGCTCACCCGACATCGAACCAGATACATCTGCGATGATTACAGTGTTTCCAAGAGTATTGCCACTCTCCTTCTGAGCCTCAGAAATACTATCAATATGCGAGTCCATCATTGACTCGTAAAGAATAGTCTCATCTGGCGAGCAGATGTCAGATGAGAGCTTCATAGCAAGCTCATGGACAAACATGGTCTGACCCTTTGCGGTCACCGTGCCAGAGGAAAGGCTACGAATATACTCCTGGTAGTTCTCAGCACACTTAACACGGTCGTGGTCGGGAGTGCGAAGATTACCTGCCTTATCTACGTTATTCCAGGCCTTAGTATGCTTGGCCATACACCGTCCGGGAACCTTCTTGAAGTCAATGTTCGCCCACTCCTTAGAAGTGGATGCCATCTTGCGCTCAGGAACATCTAGCTTTCGAGTAAGATAGGTAATATCCTTACGATACTTGCGAAGAGCCTTCTTAAAGTCGTCAGCCCATATGGACGGATACATGGTCTTTGCAATATGCTTACCCATGCGAGTCTTCTTATCAAATGAACGACCCTCCTTAGGAATCCACTTTGCCGCAAGAGAAAGTGGATTGTCACCCAGGTCATTATTAATCTGAATAGCGTAGACATTAGCAATAGTATCCTTCAGCATACTAATCTGATGTCCCTTAAGAAGATTGCTCCAATTGGTATTACCATGCGCGATAGCATAAATATTATTAAGATCGGCCCAGCTGCCGTAATTTGGAATCTCCTGAATATACTTGTTCATCTGCCCAGGCATGCGGGAATAAAGCATGAAAAACATCCAATAAGACAGAGTTCGCTCTCCCTTACCATAATCACCACGAATATCGCGAAGATTAAACATCATAATTACAAGATCGAGAAGAACCTTATTAGTAATAGCATCTGGAGTCGTAGATACAGAATCAATGACATTAGAAAAGAGCCTCTTAATCTGGGACTCGTCGCAGCCAATACTCTCAGCGGAGTGATGGGAGCTTGTACACTTTGTGATAGGACGCTTATCAGTAGTGCCTCGTGTAAGCTTAGCATTAAGTGCGCAGAGAGCACCTACGTACTCTGGAGTAGAGGACTTAGAACAGAGCCCGTACTCAGTAAGCTGAGGAGAGCCGTTCTCACCGAGCTCCCAACTAATAGTATCACTCTGTGCCTTCTGCTCAGCGGCGAAAATAGGGTTAAATGCGGGGGTAGAAGAAGAAGCCATGGTTTAGAATTGTATAATATTCTTACAAAAAAGAAAATTAAAATCAAATTTTTTAAGAATTTTAAATTCCTAAGGAGTTATTTGGTAGATAAGTTAGAATTACATAATTTACAGTTATCAATAACAATCCACAACATATCATATCGTTTTTAAATGAATAGTTTGGAGGGGGCTTATTCGCATAGTCGGAGGTCTCTGGGATATCCAATATAATGGGAATAGAAGCCACTATTTTTTGAAATATATTCTTCTTGGGTGTTTTTATTGGACTAATCTTTTTTGATACTAGATTTCTACTCCAATTAGTCATAGTTATAATACTTTAAAAATAACACTTTTAATAATCAAATTTACTTTAATTTTTACCGACACAACATCCGCAAATTACCGCAGATACAATAAGACCTATTAAAAATTCCATCGGAAAATGTGACAAATCTATCCAGTAGTTATTACGATTTGCGATATTATAGCATTGACATCCATCGCCATCTGGATATGCCTTCTTATCACAAGTCCAATCACAATAAATATATATGTATATTTTACCAAGAAACATAATCGCGAAGAAACCTACAGGGATTTTAATGAATTCATAGAATACTTTAAGAATTTCAAGTAGTTTAAATTTAAAACCGCGAACCGTCGAGGAACTATTTTGATTACGTATAACTGGTATATTATTTATAGCACCTTCTTCTATAGTATGGTGTACGTTAATGTGTATTTCTAATGGTGGATTTATAGGATTATACTTTACTCTGCATATTGGACATGTATCTAATCTAGCTTTACAACCTTGGCAAACATTTAAAGCCTTACTATGACATATTACACAAGAATGTTCTACCAAATCGGTTGAGTCTAAACAAATCATACAATTGTCATTATTATCTGGCACAATTTTATGCGACGAAGTCTCTGATGTTTTCATCATTGAATACTATTCAAAATAAAATACAATAATAATCAAATTTAAACAAACATATTCCATTATAATAATGATTACCTATTGTAGTATAAAGATATCTGTTTATTAATAATAAAGTATGAGCTTTATAATTAAATCATTGATTTGTAAGTATATACTGGCAAATCAACAAATTTATGTATTTCGTCCAAAAACACAACCGTTTTTGATTAATAATATACGACTAAGAGAATCTATCAACCCTGTTTTTGCGGTCCAAACATCACAACTAAAATTAAATTCTTCTGAAGAATATACCAGTCAATATTATGGTAAAATTACATATGGAAATAATCAGCTTACTGACCTTACTGTTTATAAAGATAGTTGGAATCTTATAGACAGCCTGTTGATTAATGTAAAAAGTATATCTTCATACTTTATTCTCGCTTCTACTCAATTAAACTCTAATAATATTTTGGAATATAGTATTAACGATAATAATATTTTATTAGATATGTATTATGGTAGTAATCTTGCCAACTTAAATCACTATATACTATATCCGGGAATACATAATATTTCCATGTGGGTAAAACCCTATAAAAAAACACATATTAAGCCTACATTAAAGAAAGGGTTCTCACAATGTTATCAGTTGGCAATTTGGAAGAATAATCATAAACAAAAGGATGTTTATAGTTATAATGATTATAATTATAATAATAATAGTTTAATCAGTGGCACATCAATAGATATACCTGATACTATTAACCCCCCAGTTAAAACTATACCCAGAATAGTTTATAGATTTATAGCTGGTATACTATAAAGTCCCTGATGTATTTACAATAGTTTTAAATTTTTCAAAAGCATTATATTTCAATAGACGGACTTTAAAATGTAATAAAAAGCACGATGCTATTTTATTATCTTTTTTTGTTGTAATTTTACTTAATAATGATTGTTCCCAACGGTCCATTAATCTATAATTAGCGCCATACTGTAACAACGCATAAATTGCTCTATAGCTATTGTCATCAGACGCGATATGAATTGGACGTCTATTATCATAATCTCCTTTGTCAATATCATAATCTAATGAATATAATTTATTACAAAGATACATGTAGTCATCTTTTTTACATGCTGAAAATATCATATCAATATTATCTTCGCCTTGTTTCGTAATTGATTTTTTATGATTTAGTCCTGATATAAGTGTATCAAAAATATGTAGTTTATATTTTTTTGTTAGCATCTTAAAAAATTCTACTCCTTTAACAGAATTACCTAATTTATCCAGTTTTGGTGAATACACACATATACCTCCTACATTTGGTATTACTGCAAATATAGAACCACTTACTCCTGATTTAGAAGGTAGTCCTATATCAAAAGACCATCTTCCACTATAGTCATACATTCCAGAAGTATACATAATACATAGTAAATCACGTATAATTATAGGATCAAATATCTTAATATTCGTATCTACGGTTGTTCCTCCATTGGCAAGCATGGCTGCGTATTTAGCAAGAGATTGTGAGTTCATAGTAATTGAACATAACTGAAAATAAAGTTCAAGGGTGGTGTTAATATTTGTATTTTCAGGAAATATATCATTTTCCATCATAATGTGAGCCAATGCGTGATTTCTATTGGCACTTCTTTTTTCACTAAGATATACTGGGTTATCGAATCCGACATTATTTTTACCTACAATTGATTTCCAGATATCTACTATATATTCAAAACGTTCATCTTCGGTATGATTTCCTTTAATTAAAGAAGCCGCCATAATTGCTCCTGAGTTAATCAAAGGATTGAATGGTTTATTGTCGTCATCAAATACAAAAGCATTAAATCTGGCTCCAGATGGTTCTCTTCCTATGTGTTCAGCGATTTTATCTACACCATGGTCTCTTAAAGCTACAGCATATGTTAATGTTTTACTACAGCTTTGTATACAAAAATTTTCGGAAGTATCTCCTATATTAAATGTTTGCCCATCAATAGAAAACACAGATATACCAAATAAATCAGGATTTATTTTGGCAAGTTGGGGAATATACGTCGCGACATCCCCACTATTATTTGACTTTAATTTATGAAATATACTAGTAATTTCAACGCAAAATTCATCCCATTGTTTGTCGTCCATATATTGTTTATTAGGTAATTCGTAAAAAAATTAAACTTATTAATTGTTTTATGAATATTAACTACTGTGTACTGTAGCATTACATTTTACTTTGTTAGATAAGATAATGTTTACTTTACTATTTATTTCAGTAACGGCTATACCAAAACAGTCAGCCACGCCAGAATCTACAAATTCATCGAGTCTTTTTAATAACTGGTTATATGATTCAAATGTTGGATTAATACCTATTTGGTCTAGCTGAGTTTTAAGTTCTTCTACTTCTAAATGACGTTGTTCTTTAGATTTAGTTTCTTTTACTTTCTTTTTTTTATTTTTCTTGGGATTCATTATAATGTATATTTAATTTTTATCCATGTATTTAACGAAAAATTTGATAATTTGTAATCTTATTTAGTTAATGTAATCAAATCTAATGGTTAAGGTAGTTCTCGATTACAATGTGTCTGTAAATCCATGTGTTCTAAAGATAAATAGAAAGGAATATGCACCGACGTATCATGCGATGTATATTAAAACTGGGACAACTCATGATAATTATATAGGTTCTATATGGCTTGGTGGTGATGAACTCTCTGTTATTGGTCGAAAAGAGTTTGGATCTATTATGGAAAAGGCGTCTAATAGTATCGGAACAGAAATTGATTTTAACACAGGCGATGAGTTTGTTACTAAACTCAATTCTAAAATTGATGCGATTTGCAAATACTTATCTGAGAATCTATCTGGGGGAAAAAGCGTTGTTAGGAAAAGCCCGTATATGACGAGTCACAAAGTGATTGACAAACTTGTAGGAGTAGTAAATAAGAATCTACTATCAGGATACTAAAGTTATACCAGGTTTACTTAAAAATTTGATTTTTTTTGAAGCTTTAATTCACTTATTAATCACTAAATCTAATAACATGAGTTCTGTAAAACAAGAAGTCGCCGCGATTCTAATGGATTACACTGACCGAATGCCAGAAGATGTGTATATGAATATTCTTAGGCAATTGGGTGAAATTCCCGACCACAAAGATCCAAAGACTGCAGTTGAAATTCAGAACGAATTAGACAAGGTGTTAAAAGATCATCGTCTTCTGGATGAAGAAAATGATATTCTCAGAGAAGAGAACGACGAACTTTCTAGCTGTGTGGGTATGATGGCTAATAAGGTGGAGAAAATTATGTCGTGTGAACCATCGTTTGAAGATGATAATATAATTATGTTTGAAAATAACTCAGAATCAAAATCATTCCGAAAAAGGGTATTTGAAGGAAAACTATTACTTGAGTTGTTTGACGAATGGCGTGTGCGTTTAGTAGATGATGATGATGATTATGATGACGAAGATGATGATTATGACGAAGATGTTAGTAATGCCGAAGTATGTGAGGTATGCGGGCCTGGGGAATGTGGGTGTGCCGTCTTAGCGCGATGCGCTGTTCGAGTTTGTCAAGGCTGTGGCACATTTACCCGCCTGTCCGATATTGCTATGCTTTACGACAATCATCCAACTGGACCTAACATTTATGGTTGCTGTCAAGAATGTTATACCTACTCCCGCTCTCGGGCACAGAGAAGCGCACCTGGTGAGGAGGCATTTGACATTTCCCGGAAAACCTTCTATAACCAGTCCTACGGGGCATGTGGATTCGATCCAGATGTTATTATTGATGAAATAAAGACTACTTATGGGGGTAAAGTAAATAATTACTATGGCGCAATTTTGCTACATGAGAAAAATTGCTGGACAAATCAAGTCGAAACCGCCGACTCATTTAATAAGAAGACTCGTCGGAGTCAAAAAAACCGTGATAGGCAGTATATGAATTTTAAAAATACCGAAATCTATTGGAAAAATGTAACCAGTAGTCATACGACCAAGTCTGTTGCCAATACTTCTATGTGCTAAATATAGTTGCCTTTATCTTGTTCATATTGATAATAATTGTATTATCGGAAACATTTTCAATATCCATATACCTGTTGACACATATTATAGACTTTCTTAGTTTACGAGATTGTTCATTAACTTCGTGATAAATTCTATATTTTTTTTCTGTAATTTTATCTATAATTTCATTAATTAAGTGACTTTTGCCATTGCCTCCGCTTCCCAAAAGATAAATTACTTTATTTTTTTCCATAGCGTCAATTAAAATAGTTTTAGCAGTAATATAGTGTGTAATATTGTAAGTCAATAGAGTGTCCATTATAAGATATATACAATACACACTTAAGTAAAAATTTGAACGAAAAAAAATTAATTTTATTAGATTAATTATGTCTAAACAAACATCTGGTCTAAAAAGAGATACCGTTGATAAATTTTACACAAAATTCGATGTAGTTAGCGAATGTATTCATAAAATTTCTGAATTTGTGTCTATCGATAAAGCTACAGACTGTATTATAGAACCCAGTGCTGGAAATGGCTCGTTCATAGACTTGATTAAGACCTTATCCGCAAATGTAAAATGCTATGATATTAAACCTGAAAATAGTTTTATTATCCAACAAGACTATCTTATTTTAGATGTTACTCAGTTCAAAGGTAAAAAATGCCACGTTATTGGAAATCCACCGTTTGGACGCCAATCTTCATTGGCTATAAAGTTTATTAAGCATTCCTGTAAATATGCCGATAGTGTATCATTTATTCTACCTAAAAGTTTTAAAAAGGATAGTTTAAAAAATAAGGTTCCACTTGAGTTTCATTGTGTCCATGAATGGGACTTGCCAAGTAACTCATTCATGTTAAATGGATGCAACCATGACGTCCCATGCGTATTTCAAATATGGGTCAAAATGGATGTCCCTAGAGAGAAGCCTGCTAAGTTAATTCCAGTTGGATATACCTTTGTAAAAAAAACAGATCCACACGATATATCTTTTAGAAGAGTTGGTGTTAACGCTGGAAATATATCAACAGTCACGGATGATAAAAGTATTCAATCGCATTATTTCATTAAGTTTAGTAATGGAATATTTAGTGAGGAACTACTTACAAAAATAAACTTAATTAAATTTGGACAGAGTAGTGATACTGTTGGACCAAAGTCTATTTCAAAACAGGAACTAATCAAAGAATTTAACATGGTCCTTTAGAGGAATTGTACCATTCGGATATAACTTAAGGAGGTCCGTTCCATCTATAAATTTTATTTTTATCTCGGGGAAATTAATATTGCTAACACAGCAAAATCGTAGTTTTTTTGTTTTTTCCTCAAATACGTCACGGACGAAACTTCTCCCCTGACCTTTCATATTAGAAGGAGTGAACGAGAGGCCTCTTTTTGTAAAGGTTTTTTCATCTATAAGAATCTCTTTATTCATATTATCAATAAAATCATATCCTTTACACCCTGTTACATGTGTTAAATTATATTCGTTAGCGACCCATGGTTCAATTAGATGTGAAAATACACGCCCATCTTTAAATATAGAGTGAACCTTATCAACAGATAGATTATCAAATCCTATATTTTTTAGAACATGTGTATAAGTTTTACCTAATTCATACATCTTATTTGTCATTTGTTATTACTTATTTGAATTAAGTAAGTAATAATAAATCAAATTTCAAAATTTGATATGAAATGAAATTTATAATGTTTCATATACAACAATGGGCGATAAAGAGGTTAAAGAAATTAAAGAAGTTACCACCAAATCTACACCAGCTATAAAATGCGAGGATTGTTACAAAATAATTATTAATGGTGATATGGGAGGAAAATGTTCGGAAACTAGTAATCATTCTGGTATATATAACAATACGGGCTATTTATGTAAAACACATTATGACCGCGCTAAAGGCAATGGTGGTAAATGCGACCAATGTTGTTGGTGGGATGTTACCTAATTCAAGTTCAGTATAATTAAATATTTAATAATTAATAATAGTCTGGTAAAAAATCAATTTTTTTATCATTCATATACTCTAAAATATAGTTCATTTGTAAAATTTCTTCCCTTTGCGCTGATATTATTTCGTAGCAGATACGCGTGAGATGTGTATTGTTAGTATGTTTTAATAATCTATTACTCATTACTACAGCAACTTGGTGATGTGGAATCATATGTTCTAAAAAACTTTTATCTGTATGTTTCATATGTTTCATATGGTTACTGTGGTCATTTGGTTTAAAAAATAATGGGTCACAAACATAATCTTTAACAGTTGATTTACTATTATGAGATAATGAAGTCAAAAACTTGGTGTCCCTATATATAACCTTGTCTTCATTTGATACTACTGGAATATTATTAACGACAGTTTTCATTAGTAGAATTTCTATATTTTGATTAAACATTATCAATCTATATATATGTTGAATCGTTCTACTTTTTGATATAGGAATCATTAATTTACACATATCTATTGCGACCTGATGGTGTGGTATCATATGTATCAAATAATCATTATCAGATAAAAAATCATTACATGGGTCTTTAACGGTCTTAATAACATTTTCAAAATGCTCTTTTTTAAATAAAATAACTATTATAATTGTTAATACTGGTATCATCATTAGTAACTTCATAT
>Ga0114994_10001954_pt1 | contig 14914 bp, 2 predicted proteins | sample ArcticOcean_MG_C_9_FD_87043 | JGI IMG/M metagenome (GOLD analysis project Ga0114994, IMG submission 87043) | Marine microbial communities from western Arctic Ocean - ArcticOcean_MG_CB2_152 | ecosystem: Environmental > Aquatic > Marine > Oceanic | place: Arctic Ocean: Canada Basin | collected... | reverse complement strand
TCGAGGAGCTCGAGGGGCGGTTACAAGTGACGCAGTCAAAGGTCGCGGGCGTGGAGCGGAAAGCATCGCACGCTCAACGGCGGGCGGAGGACGCGGCCCGGGCGACGATCAAGGCGGCCGCGTCCCGGATGATCGTCGCGGCATTCATGCGGCGCGCCGACGGCGCGTCGAGGACTTCGGTGCGGGACGTGTTCGCGTACTGGCGGTATAACACGGACGGCGAGAGGGCGCGCAGCGTGGAAGCGCGGCACGGCGTGGCGTGCGACGTCCTGCGCCGCGACCTGGGGGAGGCTCAGAGACGCTTCGCGGCGGAGCAGGACGAAAGAGCATCAACGCACGAGGCGCGCCTCGCGGAACTGGCGGCGCGGCTCGGTGATGCCGAAGCCAGCGCCGCGCGCGCGGCCTCCGTGGAAGCGACGCACGTCGCGGACCGCGAGGCGGCGCTCGCGGCGGCGACGGCCGCGCGCGCGGCGGGCGAAGCTGTGCAGCGGGCGGCCTTCGAGCGGCGGCTGGGCGAGGCCGGGGAGGCGGCAAACCGGCAGCGTGTGGCTGAACTCGAGGCGGCCGACGGCCGCTTCGCGCACGCGGTCGCCGCGGGCGCGGTCGCCTTCCACGCGGTTTCCGAGAATTTGAGTGAAGCCGGCGCGCGGTCCGGCGAGCTGCTGGCCGAGGCGCGGGGCCGCGACGCGAGCGCGCGGCAGCAGCTCGCCGAACTCAAGACGGCCTACGCGGCGCTCGCGGCGCGCGGCGCCGAAACTGAGGCGCGGGCGGCCCAGGGCGAAGCGCGCGAGGCGGCGCTGCGGAGGGCGTTGGCGGACGTCGCCGCCCTCACGAAGCTCCAGCAGGCGGCGCTGCGGGACGCGACGGCGAAGCTCGAGGGGACGGAGGCGCGGCGGCGCGAGGCTGTGGTCGAGGCGCGCCGGCTGCGGGAAACGGTGGAGCCGCTCCAGGCCCGCGCTGCAAGAGCGGAGGCCGATGTCATGGCGCACGCGGCGCGCGCCCGCGACGGCGCCGCCGAAGCCGCCCGTTTACATGACCTGGTCGAGGCGTCGATGCAAGCCGCCGAGGAGGCGCGGTCCTTCGTGGCGGCCCGGGACGGGGCCCTGGTTACAAGTAGGGACGCGCGCGCGGCCGCCGACGCCGTTGTCATAGCGGTGGCGCGCGAGCGTCTTACTCTCAACGAGTCGGTCGAGCATCTGGGCGAGGCGCTGGACGCGGCGCGGCAGCATGCGGATACGGACGAGCGGAAGTTACGGGCATCGCGGGAGGCGGAGCGACATTTAAGAGGCGTGGTGACGGAGCTGCGGGCGCACCCGCGGGACGAGGTCGAGCTCGAGGCCATTGAAAACAAGTTGAAGGACAGGGAGCGAGATTTAAGGTATGCCGAGGCGGAGCTCGTGGGCCTGTCTACTGTCTTCGAGGAGAAGGAGCGCGATTTGCGGGCGGGCCTCGACGCGGCGCGGCGCCGGCTCGAGGATCGCGCGCGGGACGCCGTGGGCGCGGCCGAGGAGTCCGCGGCCGACGCGATAAACGCGCGGGCCCTGGTGGGCGAGCTCCGGGCGCGGCTGCGCGAGGCGCTCGTTTCCAAAGCGCCCGTCGCGCCCGAGGAGACGCCGCCTCCTCCAAGTCCACCCGCCGCGTGTCCGTACTAGTAATTTTGGAAACAGTCTTGCCGGGGGCCTGGGGAGTTACCTGGGGGCGAACTTGTAGACGCGCCCAGCGGCGGGATTTTTGTGACAGGAGTATATTTATAACGTGCTAACCCGCCGGCGGCGGCGCTCGCCAAGACTCACGGGCAGGGCGCATCCGCTTCGCTGGTCGCGCGCGCCGCCGCGCGTGCGTAGAGCGCGTAGTCGCAGACGTCCGCCCGGCGGAACGCGTCGGGCGCCGCCGCGGCGAGGACCGTTCGCGGCCGCTTATCGGCGAGGTCCGCGAGCCTGCGCGGACGATCGATCGCGATACGCCATCGGGCGGCCTTGGACGCCGCCGCGGACGCAGCATTGACCAATGATTGGACGCGCGGCCCCGGATGCAAGGACAGGAGGCCGCAGCGCGCGAGCCTGCGCCGCGCCGCGGCCCAGTCCGCGGCCACGTCGAGGACGACCTCGTACGCATCCAGCGCCGCGCCGCCCTTTGTAAGAGCCCGGCCGTCGCACGGCGTCTCGAACATGTAGCCGGGCACAAGGTGCTGCGTGAGGAAGTCGCGGCGCGCGCTCGCGATGGCGAGGTCCGCCGTCCCGAGGAGGAGGTCCACGGTGACGTTGCGGAAAGCGCCGTTGCGCCGGCCTATTTTGTTGGCCAGCGTCGTCCAGCCGCCACTAATCATCATCGACCCGTACAAGAGGAAGAGGCCCCAGGGCTCGCGCACCAGGAGGATGCGAAGCGCGTCACTGGGCAGGGCCGGGAGCGGCGGGAACGCGTGGCGTCGGTTCGTGCCTGCGTGTCATGACTCAAGGGCGCCGTGCTTGAATCGAGCACCGGGCCGCGCGGTGCACCCAGGCCGGCTCGTCGAAGACGAGGCCGCAGTTTCAATTCAAAGGAAGACATCGTGGCGCCTGCGCGGGCGGGCTGTAACGCGACGGTCTCGTCGGTCGGCGCGCGGCCTTGAGCGGGCGGGAGTCAGGAACGGCACGATTGTCAGTCAGCTCTCACAGTGCGCGGGTTCGCTGCCGCGGCCACTACGGCGAGCGCTGTGCTGGCGACGGCCGTAAGTTTAAGCGCGCGGCTCGACAGCTGGACTGTTGGTGCAGGTCGGAGCTGATGCCAGAGGTCATGAGTGACCAAGGCACAGGTGTCCGACAGCTTCATGAAGCAAGTTCAAGGTTTCCAGAGATAGTTTCCGGGGCGTTTCGCTCTCTTTTTGCGGCGGCGGACGGCGAAGTATCATCACCTTACGTCAATGCGCAAGGTACTACGCGGCAACGCACAACAATTGAGCTGCTTGGCTAACAGGAGATTTTTGTTGAGTGAAACCCGTCCAGCATGCCTCAGTCCTCGGGAGGCCGCACGCCTTCGCGGCGCTTCCTTGACCCGGAGATCGGTATATGAGTTTCCCGCGGGTGGGGTAAAACCCGCGACGAGCTGGCAAATTACCTTGGGCTCTAGAGTTGGGGCTGGAAACTTAAACATTTTAACAAGTGCGGCCACGCGTTTTCCTACGTTAACGAACGACATCGCTTCGCGCGTGTCCGAAGAGAATACTGAAAAACCACGCTGCACCCGCTGGCGTTGTGCCTCAAAGTCCACCTGGTGTCGGACTTAGTAAAAAACCACGGCCGCCTGAGCGTCGACGCGGACCGTGGGCCGCGGCGCGCATTCTCGTCGTCAAACTCGTCGTCTCCGCGCAGGCGCCACGATGGCCGACGTTGTTAACGCGCAACCCGGCGCGGACGCGAACGCCTGTTTCGACCTCAAGCTCGCGCACCCGGTGACACAACCGTGCTGCGGCGCAACGAAGGTCGACAACGTCATCTGGACGGAGGATCGCGATCAGGTCCCCGAGTTCCTCAAGGCCAAGGGCGTGTCGCTCGAGCTCTGGCAGGAGACGCACGACGACACCGTCGCCCACTTCAAGACGTATTACAACTGCTGCAACGCCTTCTGGCTCAACATCTTCTTCTTCATTGTCACGTACGGCCTCGCGGCCTGCATCATGTGCTGCCAGCGCTCGAACTTCGAGAGCGGCTGGATCAACGTCCTGCGCAAGCACTCCGAGGCGTACAAGGAGTGCGGTATCAAGATGGAGATTGCCATGGAAAAGGACTCCACCTTCGAGTCGATCACCTCGTGCGGGAACTGCGACAAGACGGTGGGCCTCCGCTTCCTCTTGACAAGTCACGTGCTGACGGTCTAGATCCACCACGCCCGCTCCCGCGTCGCGCGAGTAAGCCGGGCATGCCCTTAGATAGATATCAGTTGGGTGACTGGTTCTCGGAACGTAGCCCCAGCTGTGTGTGGGGGAATTTGTGTGGGTGCTTATTGTAACCGGCCCTATAGCACGAGATCAGTATCCTTTTGAATCTACTCCGCACAACTTGAACTTAAAGGACAATTCACACAATATTAAGCCAAATCCCCGAGCGCCCGCGTCCACGCGTCCCGCTCGGCGGCCGTCGCGCACCCGAAGGACACCGGACCGCGCCCCGGAAGCCCCACGTCGAAGCCGCACGGCTCCGCCGTGCGCACGACCGCATCCATCAAAGCGAACCGCTGCCCGTCACCAACTAGAACCCCACCCTCGAGCGCGTAGCGCGCCTGGCGCCAGCCCCGCGCCGAGCAACTCAACACACCCGCGAACGACACACTGCACACCTTTTCGTGCGCCGCGACCTCCTCGAAGTCGCCGCGGAACGTGCAGTGGATACACTGGAAGCCTTTGGTCGAATTCACGCCGAAGCGGAACAGGTGCGTCCGCTCGGGCTCGTCGTCCGTCTCGGGCGGCGGCGGTGGAGGCACTCCGCGCAGCGAGTCCAATATAACGGCGTGCTGCTCGCGCGCGGCCTGGACCGCTTGCAACCAACCGTCGCGCTCGTGTCTTGTAGATGCGGCGAAGCGCTCCGCGGCGCCCGACGTTTTATCCACGAAGAGCAGGGGGTACAACCCCGCCTCCGCGGGACTTGAACGGATCTGCATCGTTTCCAGCGGGAAGGTGGCCAGCGGCTGGGCGTCCTCGTCCGTCGAACTGGAGATGGACGGACCCGCGTACGACCGCGTGACGTCGAAGGACACGGCCCGTAGTTTAAGGAACCGCCGTCTCCAAACTCCTGGAAGCCGCTCGTACAACAAAAAGCCGGCCTTGACCACAAGCGACTCGAGGCCCGTCCTTTGTGAACTCGAGTCCGTAGCCATGACCTCCACCACGCCCGCGGCGACCTCGCGCGGCGACGAGATTGGTGAAGGCGCCGGCACCATCCTCAACTCCTCAAAGGGTTTCGGCGGGAAGACCGGCTGCCTTTCCCGGAAGCCCTTGATCGCGGCCCGCCTTATTGAAGGCCGCTTGCAACTCGTGTCACTATGGAGCCTTCGCAACACCAACGCGTGGTGCGCCAACGCTGCATCGATGGCCGCGACCCAGGCCTCGCCGTCCGGCAGGACATATTCTAGACTCGCGCGCCCGACGCGGTCCACGCAAAAACCTTCACTTGTGATTTGCGCCGAGCCCCCGTCCAGCGGGACCTCGTCTTCATTTATTGCGAGCGAGGGGCCCAGGTACACGCCGTCCTCGTCAAAAAAACACGCGCGGAGCCGCAGCCAGCCATGTTGCGTCCGCGAACATCGCAGGGCGCAGGTTTGAAGCACACCTTTGAGGGCGGGGTCGTTCCGTATTTCTACAGAAGTGATGGCCCGCCGGAGGTATGCGTTGGCGTGCCAGAAGTCTTCACTTGTGCGCGGCGCGCTTTTATTCCAGACGACAAAGGCCTTGAGGAGCTGTTGTCTAGACACGGCCGAGAACCACGCGACAATGTGCCTCTTGAGCGCTCGGTTCGCAGGTTGGTCACGCTTCAGGCGCCACTGGTTGATGGCGCGCCGCTTCACGCGGCGGCCGCACCGGTTCGCGAGCAGATGTAGGATTCGTATACGGGTCCGGGCGCGTGTGGCGTCCGCGGCGGACGCGCGCCACATTCGTACGCCATGCACAAGTATGAAGTGCCGCGACTTTGAAACACCCCGCGCGAGCACGTTTAGCGCATGTCGCCTGTCCGCGTCCTTCTCATTGTCAAGAGAGACTTGCGCGCGCCACACGAATAAACCTGTCGCTAAACCGTTCCGCCGGTGCCGCGCGCCGCACCGCATCAGCGATTTCGCCAATTGGACCACGGCCTTCTTTCTAGCCGCGAATCGCGTCACGGCCACCGCCCACCGCCGGAACGCGCGGCTGACCGTCCCGCTCTTCCACCGCAGCGCGACCCTTGTCAGAATACCCATCGCGGCGTGATCGTTCGTCGTCCGCGCACGCCACGTCGCCACGGACCGCCCTAATAATTGGAGGCGCCACCTTGTCAATGCCCGCCGGCCGACTTCAAAAGCCCGGAGTGCGGCCGTCCCGCGCCGCGTCCGCGTGGCCGCGTGTCGCGACCACACCCGGAACGCGACGTGCTTCTGACCGCGCTCCCAGCGCCGCGCGTAGCGCCTCAGCAAGGACACGGCCGTGCCCCGGTCTCCCTTCCTATGGACCGTCTGTGAAGCGTTCACGCAGAGCACCCGTAGAGCTCTTGCCAGCCGTCGGTGCTGCAGGTGTTTTACGGAGCGCTTCTTCGACCGGAGGACGCTCCGCACGGCTCGGGCGCGTTTGGTGGCGAGGCCCGCATTTAAAGACCAGGTCTGGTACCCCAGGGCGAGGCGCCGGCGCACCAGGCGCAGGAGGCACCGCCGCAAGTCGTCGAAGAAGCAGATTGTAGTGTGCCACCGTTTGAATAAAACCTTGATTCGCCCGGCGGACCACCGTTGCAACCCCGCTCGTAACGCGCGCAGGACCGTCGCGAATTTCCGTTCCAGCGCCGCGCACTCAATTACATAAATACGCCAGGCCCGCACACCCTTGGCGAGGTTTTGATGGGACCACCTTTGTAACATGTTCTCCAGCCGCACCAAACGCCGCACGGCGACCTCTTTCCGGGACAGGCGCGTGCTATGCGCCGACCAGCCCTGGAAACATAGAGCCAAGTGCCTCTTTACGAGGTGCGCGCAGCACCTCCTCATACAGTGTGTCCGGCGCGCCTTTGTGACCCACGTGCGCCAGGCGCTCGCCGCGTCCCGCTTCGCCCACCGCGAGAGGCACCGTCTTAACGCCCGCATTCCCATCACGCGGTCCACCGCCACCGCCCGGTCCCACAGCGCGTGGGGCTGCCAGGTCCGGAGCGCCCGGTATTGGAGGCGCATTTGCATGCGGCGCAGCGCGCGGTCTTTGATCCTCAACGCCCGCACTAACGCGTTGCGCCGCTTCACTAACGTAAAGTTTTGTAGAGCCCAGGTCCGCCACCCAAGCGCCAGTCGCCGCTTCGCCATGCGCAGCAGCACCCGCTCCAAGTTCCGCGTTCGTAGAACGGACGCGCACCAGGTCTCAAAGGCTCTCAGTTTAAAGCAGTGGAGCCACTTCTGGAGGGCTCTCCTTAACTTGTAGGCGCTGAGTTGCTGCTCGCTATTCAACGTTCGCCCGTGAAGCACGTGAGCGCGCCAAGTGAGGAAGGCCCGCGAGGCGCGTCTCGACGTAAGGTGCCGCGCCATCCGTTTCTTAGTCCGCAGCACGCGCTTGACGGCGTCCGCCCGCCGATGCAATGAAAAGAGCGCGCCGGTCCAGGTGTCGAAGGCCTTGGCCGTGACGCGGTGCGTGAACCGTGCCACGACGCGCCGCACCCGCCGCATGAACAGGACGTTCGAGACCCAGATCCCGTAGGCCCTGCCTAAAATCCCGCGGATCCACCGCTTGACACCCTTTCGCAAGAGGACCGTCACCACGCCAACCTTGCGCTCCACGGCTCTACACGAGTGCACGTAGGCGGCCCAGCTCCGCCAGGCCTTCTGCGTCGCAACGTGGAGCAACCGTCTCGACCATCGCCGCTGGGCGGCGAGGGCCCTTTCTAGCACGTCCGCGCGGCGCGTGAGGTGGAAGCGCGCCCCGGTCCACGTGCCAAAGGCCTTTGCGAGGAGGCGCCGGGCCAGGCGCGCCGCGCACCGCTGGAGGTTGTGCAGGAAGATCGTTGAAACGGCCCACCGCTCAAACGCTCGCCCGACCTTTCCTTGGAGCCACCGCCGCAGGCACCGCCCGAGCGTATGGCAGGCGTGCGTGGCGTGGCGCGCGTCGTGCCGGCCCGCGAGCACCTGCTGCTTCCAGGTTTGGACCGCCATCCACACCGCCACCGAATAGAAGTGCCGCAGGATGCGCCTGCGCGACCGCGCGAGGCGCCGCGCCGCATTCAATTGCTTGTCTATAATAAGCAACCGGCCGGACCAGGTCTGGAACGCGACGGCGGCGTGCCTTTTCACAAACCGCACCGCGAGCCGCTCCAATTGTCGTAGGAAGGCCACGCCGGCGACCCACGTCCGCCACGCGACGTTTAAGCAGTGACCGACCCACCGTTTTACCCCCTTCCGCAGCACGCGCACCAGGGACCCGTGCTTCCGTTCGATTTGGTGGCAGTCCGCGACGTAGGCGACCCACGCCCGGAGCGCCCGGGCGCTCTGGCTCAGAAAAAGACGGCGTAAACACCGGCGGCGGACCCGCAAGGCCCGCTTGGCGGCGTCGCGCTTGCGTATTAACCGGAAGCCGTGGCTGCTCCACGTGTCAAACACCGCCGCCAGGTACCGCCCGCCGCACCGTTTAATCACCTTCACGACGGTCCGGAGGACTAAGACGAAAGCGGACCAAGAACTGAACGCCCGGCACACCTTCCGGCGCGTCCACCGCTCCACGAGCGTCTTCAGCCCCACCGCCAATAGCAAAGCCCGGCTCGCGCCGAGACGTTCTCTCTGGGCAAGCACGCGCCACCGGGTGAAGGCTCTCTGCTTAGAAGTGGCCAGGAAGCGCCGCAGGGCCTTCTTCTGGATCGTATACAGTCGCTTCGCCTCGGTAGAGCGTCGCTGCATAACGTGCATCCCTTGAAACCACGTCCGGAAGCCAACCCACAGGCGCCTTTGTAAGCACCGCGCCACGCAGCGGCCCAATTGATCGAGCGTCAGCCTCCGGTCCCGCTCTTCCACGATGAGGTCCCACCAGGCATTGCACGCCTTGCCGAGGGCGAAGTGGGCCAGGCGTTTCGCGCACTTGGTTAGTAACAATGAAGCTCGGGCGTGGGCGTCGACGCGGAGCGCCCACCGCACGAAGGAGAGCTTCGCGGTCGACCGCGACAGCCGCACCAAAACGCGCCGCAATTGTTGGGACGCGTGCGTCTGCACCGTTATCCCAGAATCGCGGCGGCGTTGGTATCGCTCCGCCCGGCGCCGCGCCAACGCGGCCTTGCGCAGCCAGCTCCGGAAGGCGAGCGCGCGCCTGTACGACATGAGCTGCCGCGCGACACGCGCGAGGGCCCGGGTCCGTGCCGCGTCGAGCGTGCGCGCCCGCTCCACGATGTCTCGCTGCGCCTGGACGCCGCTGCGCCACGCGACGAACCCATGCGATTGCCGCCTTAGCGACCAACTCACGAACCGGCGGTGGTGGACGTACCAGAGGCGCCTGATCGCTTCGTTGATGTCGCGCCGCTCGACGACACCCGCAGCCCAGCGCCGGAACGCGGCCTTCCGCTTGTAGAGGATTCTCGACGCGAGCAGGCGCCGCAGCCGGTTTTTTTCTTCGACGTTCGGCCCCCCCCGGAGAAACGCAAAGGCCAGGGACCGCCGTCCGAGGCGCACGACGCATTTCCGGAGGTCCACGCGGCGCCGACCGCAATTGTGTTCCGCCGCGCGCGCCGCCACGACGTACGCGCGCCAGTGGCGCATCCCCCAACCCTTGGACCGGGCCGTCCCCCGCCCGAGCGCCCGGTCGAGGATGCGTAATAAACTCGTGGCCGCGCGGCCCTGCGTCCGCATCGTCTGCGCCGCCGCCGTCCAGGTCTTGAAAGCGTGGCGCCGGTCCCGGTACGCGGTCCGCGATAAAACGCGACGCAGCGACTTGACCGCTCTTCGACGGATACGCTCCGCCTTCACGACCACGTGACTCGTCGCGCGCCACGCGTCGAGGGCGTCGCCCAGCCGTTGATACCCCAGGCGCTTCCCTATGCTCCGCTCGAGCCGCGCCAGGCGCGCGGTGGCGTGTATGCGCTGCGTGGTTAAATCAAGCCCGCGCCGCCACACTGAATAAGCGCGAAACTGTTGCGGCTGCCACAGGCGCCGCGCGCACCGCGCCAGCTTCGCCGCGCGCGCCTCGGTCAGCCGCGCCGCGTGCAGGTGCCAGAACCAGCTCGCGCAGGCGCCCCCCAGCGACCGGCGGCTCGCGTTCGTGAGGCACCGTGTGAGAATTGTCTCCACCTTCGCGTCCCTTCGCGCCTTTGATGCCCAGACATGGAGGGCCCGCCGCGCGGTCCGGCTCTTGTAGGTCGCGAACAGGCGCGTGATGCGAGCCGCCTGGGCTTCGTACCTCTCAACATCAGCGTTGAAGTCGTCCCGGTACCGGTTCCATACTCTAAAGGACATTTTCGTCGCTCGGCCCGCCACGCGCGCCATGCAGCGGTACAGGTGTACCGCCCGCGCCCTTTCAAACGAGCGCCACTCCTTATGGTCCAGGATGTAGTGGCACCAGCTCACCCAGTACCGCGCGCATTTCCGGTCCTCCCAGCGCCGCAACCAATAAGCTAAACGGGAAGCGGCGTGCGCCTTGCGCTGCGTGACAGCAAAGCCGCGGCGCCTTTCCATGTCCGCCAGCACCCGCCCATGGGACTCGGCGTTGCGCGTCCGGAACACGACGCGGCGCCACGTCGCTAAGCGGCGCTGCGCGTGGCGGACCCACTTCCGGTGCAAAGAGCGGAAGACAAACGTCGCGGCGGCATCGATATCGTGGCGGTGGCGGTGGCGTTGGATTGATAAAGCGGCGAGCCACGTACGCATGCACGTTGCTAGGGCCGCGCGGCGCCAACGACGTAGACAACGCTCCAGGCGCGAGGCGCCGTGCACGAGGTCCAGGCTGGACGTCAGGCGCCGCTGGGCTAAGCGCCGCTGGTCGCCGAAGTGTAGCAACCAACAACGCCAGGCCGTTAATACAAACTTGCGCGCCTGCCGCCGCAGCCACACCTTAAGGGCCCGGGCGCCGGCCTCGCGGACCCACAAACTCGAGGCTTGAATGATCGACCGCGCGTCGCTCCGGGTCCGCTGGGCACTTAACGCGAAGAACGCGCGCTGGACGCGGATGCGAGAGTGGAGGTGCGCGCGCTGGCAGACCCTGGCGAGGCGCCTCATGTGCGTCAGGCGCGCGCGCAAGGCCCGGAAGCCGCGGGCCAGAGCCGGTCGCAATAAAGCGTAGGCGACGCGCCGCGCCGCCTTGACCTGGTGCGTCGCCCGCAGCGCCTGGGCGCGGGCCTCTTCACTTCGTACGGCGGCGACGCCGTGCTCGCTCAGCTCGACCAACTGAGCCCGCTGGGCGTACGCGGTCCAGTCGCGCAGGACCCGCCGCGCCGTCGAGCGGGCGAACGTCTTCGCGATGCTCCCGAATTTTGTGGCGATGCCGTGCAGCAAAGTCGCGCGGCGCCGCCACGCCGCGAAAGCGCGGCGCATGCGACTCTGGACGTCGCGCCCGCGCCGGTCCTCGACGCCGCGCCGGAGCAGCCGCAGCGCCCGGCGCCGCTGTTCACTAACGCGGCCGATCGCGCGGCTCGCGCGCCGCCACCGCAGCACAGCATTAACTGCGGACCCGCGCCAGAGCAGCGAGGAGGCGCGCGCCAGGAGCTCCTCCCGGCGTCGTGCCACGGCGAGGTCGCCCCACCAGCGCGCGGCGGCCCGGCCGACGGCGCGGTGTGCGAAGCGGTTGAGGCACGTGCGCAGGATCCGCGCCGCCCGTGCGTCGGCGCCGCTGCGCCGGCCCCACTTTCTCAAACTCCGCACCTGGAGCTGGCGCTCGTACCGCGTACCCGCCCGCACGAGGCGGCGGCACGCGTGCTCCACTTCCACAAAATGCCGTGTCCGCCGGGCCCACGTCCTGAAGGTCAGTGTCATACGGCCGCCCCTGAGCATCCCGGCGCACCGCGCCAGCGCGCGGGTTTGCTTTAGCAACGCGTCCTGGCCGGCGAGGCGCCTCCGGTACGCGCACCGTGCCTTCACGCGCCAGACCCGGAAGGCGATAGCTTGGGCGCAGGCGGACCAGCGCCGCGCGCAGCGCTTCAGTATGATTGCCCTCGACGCTGCATTTTTGACGTTTCCGGACCAGGCACGGAACGCGACGGCCTGGGTTCCCGCGCGCAAGGACGCGACGCACCGCCGCAGGCCGCGCCGGCGCTCGTGCGCCAGGGAGGCGTCTTCGCGCAGGCGCGCGCGCCCGTGTTGTACCAGTGCGGCCCAGGCGGCCCAGGCGCGGCGCACCCGTGCGCTCAGCGTGCTCCGCAGGGCGCGCGCCAATCTTGCGCAGGCGTGGGTCTTGCGCTCGGTCACCGCGTGCTGCCGTCGTAGCTCGGCGTCCGCGAGGACCAGGCGATGCGTCGCGGCGTTTCGCGCCAGAAACGCTGCGCGTTGCCAGAATTTAAGCCGATGGTATAACGTGCGCGTCGTGCTCTTCGCGACGACTCTTAAACATAGGGCCGCGGCGTTCTCGCGGCAGACGGCGTCTCCTACGGCTTGGACCCACGCCCGGAACGCCACGATCCTCTTCTTCGCGAACCATCGTCGTAAGCACCGGTGCAGCTGCAAAGCCGCCGTGTCCTGGCCGCGGTCCAGGGACCCCCGCCACAGCACTTCGAAGTGCTCGGACTGGAGGGCCAGGCCCGTGTTGTAGCGCCACGCCCGCACCGCCCGCGCGACCCGTTGAATACGCCACCTCTGCACGACGAGGCCCAGGTGCTTCGCGGCATTAAGCTTGTGGCGCGCCTGTACGATGCGATTTGTCCACACCCGGAACGCCCGGAGCCGGCGCCGCGTCGACCAGGACCTCAGGCACCGGGCCATGCGCTCCGCGACGCGGTGCAGCCGCAATGAATTCGTTTGGTGGGCATGCTGGCGAACCTTCAATGCGGTCACTTCACCTCTCCACATTCCAAACGCCGACGCCCGTTTGACCCGGAGCAGCCGCGCGAGGATGCGCACCAAAAATATAGATGTCGCGACGCGGCGCGCCAGGACCTCGAAGGCATGGGCCTGCAGCCGCTTGGTCCACCGGCCGACGCATCGTCCCATGCTATGTGCGGCGCGGGTCTGAAGTTGTTCCAGCGTCCGACGTGCGTGGCTGTGCCCGCGCCACGTGCCAAAGGCGACGCGAAGCGAGGCCGCATTCATGCGGGTGGCGATGGTGCGGAGCCGCTGCGCGACGAACGCGCGCCGCGCGTTCGTGCTCCACCACGCGTTGAGGGCGTGTTGTAACGCCGAGGCGGCCCTCCGGTGCAGGCGGCCCTCGAGGCCCCGGGCCACGAGGCGGAGGGCCGCCCGCTGCGCCGTTTCTTGCTTGGTCAGCGAGTCCAGGGACCGGGTCAATAAACTGACCGAGCGGCGCCACCGGACGAGCGCTCCTGTGGCGCCGCCGCGCCACAGGAGGGCGGTCGCCCGCGACAAAAGCTCCTCGCGCCGTCTTACCTCGAAGACGCCCTTCCACCAGGACGCGCACGCGCGGCCGACAGCACGGTGGGCAAGGCGCTTCAAACATTTGGCGAGCACCGCTTCCATCTTCGAATCAAAACGCGCCGCGCGGGCCCAGCGCCGGAAGGCCGTGCTTGCCTCATACGCCGCAAACCTCATAACCGTCCTCTTAAAACGTCGGCACGCGTTTTGTTTCGCGAGAGACTGGGCGTCGAGCGAGGACAGCTGCGCGCAACACAGAACCCAGGCGCGGAAGGCCGCTGCTTGGCACGTGCGACTCCAGCGCCGGGCGCAGCGCTGGAGACTCGTAGCCCGCGACCGCGCCAAAGTCGCATGGGCCGCGAGGCGCTTCACTCGAATGCCTTCAATCGCGTCGAAGCCGCGGCGGAGGCCACCAGTTCTTCGGACCCGAAGCCAGCGCGCCACTCGGGCGGCGGCGTGGGCCTTGCGCTCGGCCGCGGCGTGGTCGCGTCGTGCGTGCGCGTCCGCGAGCACGGCCCGGTGCTTCGCTTCGTTCCGTATCAGAAACGTCGCCCGCCGCCAGCGCAGTAATTTCGCGTGGCGCATGGATCGGTGCCGCCGCTCCAGCGCCCGCCGGCACAGGGCCGCGCCGCTCCACTTCAAGAGGTCGCCGTGGTAGTCGCCCATCGAAGCCCGCGCCCAGAAGTTGAAGGCGCGCGCCTGCTTTTTATGTGACCCCTGGCGCAGACACCGACCCAAGCGGCGCAGCGTCCTTTGGCGCGTCCGGTCGACGTTCGAATCCCACACCGTCTCGAATTGCTTCGACTGCGCCTCCATGAGGCTGGTGGCGTGCCAGGCCCGGAAGGCGACGGCTGTTCGTAGAGAGAGCCACCGCGTCAACCCCCGCGCCGCTTTGAGGAGCACGGTCCGTTTTTGAGAAGCGTCGGCCACGATCCGACGCCACCGCCGAAACATGATATGTTGCTTCCCGCGCATCCACCGCTGGAAGCTACGCGTGAGGCGCCGCGCGGCGCCTTCGAAAAGCTGGTGCCGCTTCGAGGACGTCAGGCTGCGGCCGCTCCACTTCACGAACGCGGCACCGACCTGGCGGTTCTTCATGCGACCGAGGCACCGTCTTACATTTCTCAGGAATAGTGTCGACGCGACCCAGGTCCGGAACGCCCGCGCGCGGCCCCGCCGCCGCCACGCCCGGACGCACGTCGCCGTCGCCTTCAAACGGTCGCGACGGTACTGATCGCGCGCGTGGCACGTAGTGACGAGCCGCGCCCAGGCCCGTACACTAGCCGCGAGCTTCCGGCGCGTCCACCGGCGCAGGCACCGCCGCAGCTGCTGGCTGCCCCGGTGGAAGCGCGCCTGACAGTCCCGGCGGCGGAACGTATCAGCGGTCCACGTGGCAAAGGCCACGGCTAACCGCCGACTGCGCAAGCGCGCGACGCAGCGCCGCAGGCCGCGCAGGAAGAGGGTTGTACAACGCCACGTCTCAAAGGCCTGGGCCGCATGCCGCGCGAGCCACCTTCGCACGACGCGCCGCGCCGTGCGCTTCGCTTTGCTGGTATCGTGCAGGCCGATGCCTAACCGCCACGCATGCTCGCGCCACGCGCGGAAGGCCCGCACGCGGGCTTGGACCCGCCACCGATGAACCGCGTTGCGGCGGAAGCTCCCGCATCGCCCCAGCGCGCGCGCGCGGCCGGTCAAGAACGCCGCGCGCCCGGTCCATTTGCGGAACGCG
>Ga0114994_10001952_pt1 | contig 14925 bp, 15 predicted proteins | sample ArcticOcean_MG_C_9_FD_87043 | JGI IMG/M metagenome (GOLD analysis project Ga0114994, IMG submission 87043) | Marine microbial communities from western Arctic Ocean - ArcticOcean_MG_CB2_152 | ecosystem: Environmental > Aquatic > Marine > Oceanic | place: Arctic Ocean: Canada Basin | collected... | reverse complement strand
TTCCGGAAAAGTAGGCACTAGGCCTATGCCAGCTCCTGAAGGATGGTGGGAATTTCACGTAGGTGGGATAAATATAGACGGTCTTTCTGAACTAGAGCTCGGAGGGTTCGCTCCCATCTACCCGAATCCAGCATCTGCTATTACGTGTGTGCCCGTTCTAATGAACGAATCGGCAAGTGTGAATGTAACGATGTGGAATATTCTCGGACAACCCATACAAAACATCTTCGAAGGCAATCTTCCTCAAGGGGAGACAAAGCTGTTTTTCGACGCATCTACCCTTTCAAGCGGAGCATACGTAATCACGTTAGACCTAGATAATGGCCAGACTCACTCACAAACGGTGATGGTGAAAAATTAAGATTGAAGTTAGGCTAACTCTTGAACTGAACTAATCTCGTTTCTTCTAGCTTCTTCTCCCTATCAAACGAAGGAGGAATAAAAATAAGTTGATGAAGTCTAGGTAAAGTGAGGTGGCAGCAAGGATGGCCAGCTTAGTTGCAGATTCCGAACCGTACTCTACTCCTGCTCCAATTCGTTTTATGCGTTGAGTGTCGTAGGCGATAAGTCCTGTGAATATCAAGACTCCAGCTATGCTGATGATGTAATCCATGGTGGTACTATTATCCATAAACCACATATTCACGACAGAAGCAAGGATGATTCCTATAACCCCCATAAATAGCAGAGAACCGAATTTGGTTAGATCCATAGAAGTAGTATAACCTACAACTGCCATAATGGTAAATGTCCCGGCTGTGATGCCGAAAACCTGAGCTATAGAACCCATTTCATACATAAGGAAAACGGAGCTTAATGACACCCCCATAGTTGCCGAAAACGCTACGAATAGCATCACTAAGATTGAAGAGCTAAATTTATTTAATCCCACATTCATAGCAATGAGGAACGCAAAGGGCGAGAGCATTATCACCCAAGGCATGATGCCACCTTGCAACATGAGTGCTTTATACAATCCAGAGTCAAAGCCGTACCAAGAGACACAAGCTGTGACAACAAGCCCCACGGCCATCCATGAGGATACGTTGGACATAAAGTTCTTAGCTAAAGAATCGGAGCCTATTTCTATTGAGGCGTCATACTCTCGGCGCGGTTGATTCGTATCCATCTTATCTATCTATTAAGTTCATTAATTCTTTCCTTGTCTTAGGGTTATCAAGGAACGCTCCAGTAAAAGCACTTGTTGTGGTAACACAGCCTTGTTTTTCCACTCCGCGCATTTGCATGCAAAGATGTTGGGCTTCAATAACTACGGCTACTCCTTTCGCTCCTAGAGTGTCTTGAATACAATCTCGGATCTGTACCGTCAGTCTCTCTTGGACCTGAAGACGGCGAGCAAATGCATCTACAACTCTTGGTATTTTACTCAACCCCACTATATGTCCATCTGGGATATAAGCCACGTGTGCCTTCCCGAAAAAGGGCAGCATATGATGCTCACAAAGGCTGAATATTTCAATGTCTCTAACGAGCACCATTTCGTCATTATCTGCTGCAAACAGAGCAGATTGGAGTATCTCGGCGGGTTTGGTCCCCATACCAGAAGTGAGAAATGCAAGAGCTTTCGCGACTCTTTGAGGAGTCTTAACTAGGCCTTCCCTATCTACATCCTCACCTATTACACCCAGGATATCAGAGTACTTTTCCGCCATAGCAGAAACCGCTTCCTCATCGTACGTATCAGTTCTTTTATATAAAGCCATTGTGTTTATTCTCCTCCGTAATAATCTGCATAATTGTTTTCTGTCTCAAAGAGACGCAACTGATGCAAGGTGCAACCTCTTTCTGAAATTTCATCAAATAACTGCTCCCAAATTTCTATAATCAAATTCTCTGTAGAAGTCATTTTACCTTTCATCCACTCCACATCAAGATTTATGTTCCTGTGATCTAATGGATCTTCAACTCTTCTCTTAATAATATCCGTGAGGTCCTTTAAATCTATACAGAATCCAGTATCAGGAGAGGGAGTGCCTTTCACCGTTACGTGAAGAACATAGTTATGACCGTGCCAATTCTCATTAGCACATTTGCCGAATACCTCGTGATTCTTCACATTACTCCAGCTTTCGTTCCAGAGCTTATGAGCCGAGTTAAATCGAGCACGGCGGGTGATGTATACTGTTTTATTTGACATTGCTATTTGCAAAGGTATACCTTTGTCCCATGATTATTGTCACCGGAGCCGCTGGATTTATAGGTAGCAGATTAGCCCACACTTTAAATGATTTAGGTTACAATGATTTAGTGCTTGTGGATGACTTCACAAGGGAGGATAAAACCCTTAACCATCAAAGCATAACCCACACACTCAAAGTAGATAGGGGTGGATTTGTTGTTTGGCTCAGAGAAAACGAAAACCAAATACAGTTCATCTTCCATCTTGGAGCCAGAACGGATACTGCAGAGCAGAACATAGAATTGTTCGATACTTTAAACCTTAACTACTCGAAGCAGATTTGGAATTTATGTGTTGAATATGGTATAGCACTCGTTTACGCAAGTTCCGCAGCAACATATGGTGATGGCTCTCATGGATACAAGGACGAACACGAAGTAGTAAATAGCCTGAAGCCATTAAATCCGTACGGAGGCTCTAAAAACGATTTCGACAAGTGGGCCTTGGTTCAAGAACGCTCACCTTATTTCTGGGCAGGGCTGAAGTTCTTCAATGTTTATGGACCCAATGAAGGTCACAAAAGCCGTATGGCTTCTGTAATATTGCACACATTTAGGCAAGTTTCTGAATCTGGGAAAATGAACCTTTTCAGATCACACAGAGATGATATTGCCAACGGACACCAAACCCGCGACTTCATTTATGTGAAAGATGTCTGTGACGTATGTTCTTATATGATGCACGGAAGGTTGGAAATTAAATCTGGACTTTACAATGTCGGCACAGGAAATGCACGAACCTTCTTAGATCTAGTAACTGGAACATTTAAATCTATGGGTCTCAAGCCAGATATAGAATTCATTGATACGCCAGAAGATATTCGAGATAACTACCAATACTTCACTGAGGCTGACTTAACGAAACTTCGTAAATCTGGTTACACTGAGAAATTCACTTCTCTCGAAGATGGGATTGATGATTACGTAAAAAATTATCTCTTGTAGAGCGATGCTCTTAGAGCTCAGACCTATAAGTTAAAAGCTCAGACCTGATATGAGTTAATCTGTCTATAGCTTCCTTTCTAGATTTTTCACTCAAGGTTTTTTTATCTACAGCAGAAGAAGCTACTTGTATTTCGTGAGCAGCTTGTTTCGCAGCTTTGCCCGCTTCAGCAACCGCTCCCTTACGTGAGGATAGCGCTTTCTTAGCACCCTCTAAGGTGAATCCCTGATCTTTAACTAAAACGTAAACGCTGCGAATGATCTCAATATCCTTTGCCTTGTAAGACCTTTTACCCCTGGCATTAGTCTTTGGCTGGATTTGTTTGAATTCTTTTTCCCAAAATCTTAGAAGAGAAGCATTCACTCCTAACATAGTAGCAACTTCAGAGATGCTAAAGTATTGCTTTTGAATGGGAGTGTTTAAAGGCATGAGGGGTAGCAAGATAGCACGTAAACCTGCTTACTTGCAACACTAGAGAGAAATACCTGAAATTAATCGAAGGATTGATGTGCCGATTCCGAATTCCTTAGAAGGGTTTCATACTCTTCTGGAGTAAGATCATTAAAGTAATAATGAGCGGGGTTAACTTTTTTACCATCCTTGCTGACTTCGTAGTGGACATGGGGAGCAACTGATGTCCCAGTACTTCCTACAAGTCCTATGACTTCACCTCGTTTTACTGTTTGGCCTTTCTCAACGAAAGACTTACTCATATGGGCGTATAAAGTTTCATAACCGAATCCATGCTTAATAACCACGTGACGACCGTAACCCGTATAGGAACGCCTCACTTTTACGACCAAACCATCACCTGTAGCGAATATTTCAGTGCCCGTATCTGAAGAAAAATCCATTCCGTAATGGAACTTTCTAACCTTATAAATAGGATGATAACGATATCCCCAACCACTCGCCATGCGTTTCAGATCATCATTTCTAATAGGCTGAATAGCTGGAATGGATTGAAGGTGAGCTTCGTGAGAGGCCGCTAACTCAATCACTTCATCAAAGGAACGGCTTTGGGCTACGAGTCTTCTTTGAACCTCTGCAATCTTTAATTGTAAATCCGCGACTTCATCTGTGTGGTCATATCCACGTAGATTCTCAGTTCTATCAGATCCACCCACACCAGGATTACGTCTGTATTCGGGATATGGGTCTGCTCCGAAGATGGTTCTGTAAATCGCGTCGTCCCGCACTTCTAAGTTCTCGAGTACATTAACCATATCAAGCACATCATTATTAAGTCTTGAAACTTCTGATTCTAAAAATGTGATCTCACGAGCCTGAGCTCTATCCTTTGGAGAGTCAAAAGCGTAGTCAAATAAGAAAATTGACGCCGTCCCGATGAAAGCAATTACACCTAGATTCCTAACAGTCCACCAAACATAATCCCATCCATTATACGGTAACACTTCATTTTGAAGGGTTTGAGGGTTAAATTTAGACTTTTGGAAGCGGCTCATTAAGTGCAAATTTCGTGCATTTTTGACAGATAAGTATTTATTAATTTCACAGTCTCAATTAAGACACATGGAATCTCGTCAAATAAGACAAACTTTTTTAGACTTTTTCGCCTCTAACGGCCATAAAATAGTCCCTTCAGCACCAATGGTTTTGAAGGACGACCCTACATTAATGTTTACTAATGCGGGCATGAATCCATTCAAGGATCTTTTTCTAGGAAACACGCCCATAGTGCATAAACGAATCGCAGACACCCAAAAGTGCCTCCGCGTAAGTGGAAAACATAACGACCTTGAAGAAGTAGGAGTTGATACATACCATCATACAATGTTCGAGATGTTGGGGAATTGGTCTTTCGGTGATTATTTTAAGGAGGAGGCTATAGATATGGCTTGGGAGCTGCTTACTCAGAAGTATAATCTTAACGTTAAGGATCTATACGTAACAGTGTTCGAAGGCGATAAGGGCGACAACTTACCCGTAGATGCAGATGCTTTGGAGTTTTGGGAAAAGCATATCTCTGAGGACCAAATAATTTTAGCAAGTACAAAAGATAACTTCTGGGAGATGGGCGAAACAGGCCCATGTGGTCCCTGTTCAGAAATTCACATTGACTTAAGGTCAGAAGATGAGAAATTAAAAACTCCTGGAAAGGACTTAGTCAACAATGATCACCCACAAGTTGTAGAGATTTGGAATCTTGTTTTCATGGAGTTTAATAGAATGGCTAATGGTAATCTCGTTCCACTGCCACAAAAACATGTTGACACCGGGATGGGCTTCGAGAGATTAGTGATGGCTATACAAGGGAAGAAAAGCAATTACGACACCGATGTGTTCTCTCCATTGCTAGACAAGCTTTCATCGTTAAGTGGTAAGAAATATACAGCTGGTGACGACTCCGAGTCTGTAGCATTTAGAGTCATCGTGGATCACGTGAGAGCTGTGTCGTTCAGTATCTGCGACGGCCAACTCCCCTCTAACACTGGAGCTGGATACGTTATTCGCAGAATTCTTAGACGCGCAATTAGATACGGATACTCATTCCTAGGATTTAACACTCCGTTTATTTACGAATTAGTGGATGCTATGCACTCCTCATTAGGGGATGCCTTTCCGGAACTAGGAAAACAGAAGAGCCTTATCGTAAAAGTAATTCAGCAGGAGGAAGAGAGCTTTTTGAAGACTCTCGAGAATGGAATTACTCTTCTAGATGGACATTTAAATAAAATAAAAAATGAGGGTACTCTTTCAGGCAAAATTGCTTTTGAGTTGTACGACACATTTGGGTTTCCGTTCGATTTAACTTCGCTGATAGCTTTAGAGAGAGGGATAAATGTTGATGAAGATGGTTTTAATAAGGAGCTTGAAGCCCAAAAAACACGTTCTCGTTCTGCAGGTAAAATCACGACAGACGACTGGGTAGATGTACACTCAATTAATGCCCCGACTGAGTTTATAGGATACGACGACACAACTTGCACATCGAAAATCATCAAGTACAGAAAGGTTGACGTTAAGGGTAAGAGCTTTTTTCAAATCATTCTGGACAGAACCGTTTTCTACCCTGAAGGAGGTGGTCAAGTGGGTGATCAAGGTATCTTGAAAACGAATGGTGAAGAAATTGTTGTTTTTGATACAAAAAAGGAAAACAACCTTATAGTACACTCTATTACAAATCTACCGGTTGATGTATCTGTTGATTTTGAATGCATCGTAAATGTAGAACTTCAAAAGAACTCGTCAAGAAACCACTCAGCGACACATTTACTCCATGAAACATTAAGGACAATCCTCGGTTCTCATGTTGAACAAAAAGGATCTCTTGTAAGACCCGATAATTTAAGGTTCGATTTCTCTCACTTTGAAAAGATAGAACCAGGTGTACTTGCTTCTATAGAAGAGAGTGTAAACGAAAAAATATTATCTAACATTTCCCTTGACGAAAGACGGAGCATTCCACTATCAGAAGCAAAAGATGCAGGTGCGTTGATGCTGTTTGGTGAGAAATACGGTGAATCAGTTAGAATGATTGGCTACGGCTCCTCGAAAGAGTTATGTGGAGGAATACATGTCTGTGCAACAGGTGAGATAGGCCCGTTCCGTATTACGACAGAAACTTCAGTTGCTTCTGGAATTAGACGTATTGAAGCTGTAACAGGAACAGCGGCGATAGATACAGCTAACAACGACCGACAGGCATTGGATCTTATTAAGTTGAGTTTTAAGGGTTCTAAGGATGTAGTGAAATCAGTTACGAATCTTCAGGACAATGTTGTAGCGTTAACTAAGGAGATTGAATCTTTAAGACGGAAAGAAGCACGAAACATAAAAGGGGGATTGGTGAAGTCCATTAGAGAAATTAATGGGATTAATTTTCTTGCTGTAGAGCTCAGTTTGGATTCAAAATCCGTTAAGGATTTGGCTTTTCAGTTGAAAGCGGAGCACGCACCATTCGTAGGTGTTTTTGCTACTAGATCTGTAGATAAAGCGAGCATATCAGTTGCAATTAGCGACGATGTAATCCGCGAGAATGGTTTAAAAGCTGGGGATTTAGTTAAAGTACTCGCTACTTGCATACGTGGCGGCGGAGGTGGGCAACCTATGTATGCGGCAGCTGGTGGAACATACCCGGAAGGAATAAAAGAAGCCCTCAGCAAAGCTGAAGGCCTGATATAAAAAGAAAAATGTCAGCGAGGCTTAAAGCGATACTTAGGCCATATTCAAATTATTACTCTGGACTTTTTTTTCGTTCTTTTGGTATGCTGGACCTTCATAAACTTCATCATATGAAAGACCTAGATTAAGGATATAAAAAACGTTGAAAACAAGAACTAAAACATAATCACTGGTTTTACGCTTACCGAAACTTTGTGCGACTTCTATCATCGTCTTGGGTAATAAATAAATAACAGCTGGAGTGAAGAATAGCCAAGCATGCCAAACTGGTCGACCTACAAGCTTCATAGCTGTAATGATATTTAAGAAGGGAACAAATGCTGTCCAGTAGGGTAAATCAGCTTTAGCAAAGAGCTTACAATTACCCACAAATACAACCAATCCGATAAAAAGAGATGCAAGTTGAACTTGCTCAGTTATAATAAATCCCAAAATTTGAAAATCTTCCATAAGGCAGTGATTAGAGTTCGTACCTCAAGATAGACGAACGCTTTGCACGAGGGTTGCCTGTTGATGGCTTGGTTCTTAACACTTTACACAAAAGTTCTTAACCACTAGGGAATTATCTCTATGAGAGGTGAGCGTATTGACGCACAATTTTCTCAGAAATACTCAAGCCTGGGGGAGTTAAAATAATAAGCCTTTCTATCACATTTCTAAGCTCTCTCACGTTTCCTGTCCAATTAGCACAGACGATCAATTTCATGGCTTTTGAATCAACTTCTGGAACGGCAATCCTATGGTCATCTGCTAATAATTTAAGGAAGTGATCTACAAGCAATGGGATATCATCTCTCCTATCATTAAGAGACGGAACGTGAATAGGAATGACCGCTAATCTATGATACAAGTCCTCTCTAAATTGTCCGTCTGATATTTCCTTCCTTAAATCTTTATTAGTCGCAGCTACAACTCTGACATTGACTTTAATATCCTTATCACCTCCAACTCTAGTAATCTTATTTTCTTGTAGCGCTCTTAAAACTTTTGCCTGCGCATCCGAACTCATATCCCCAACTTCGTCTAAAAAAAGTGTTCCTCCATTAGCTAGCTCGAATTTACCCTTGCGTTGTTTTACAGCACCAGTAAAAGCACCTTTCTCATGGCCGAACAACTCACTTTCAATTAGCTCCGAAGGAATAGCTGCACAATTTACTTCTATAAAAGACGCAGAGTTGCGAGGGCTGCCATCGTGAAGCTGCCTAGCTATAAGCTCTTTTCCGGCACCGTTACCACCAGTTATCAATACCCTAGCATCTGTAGCTGCAACAGTTGTAACCATATCTAGAATTTCAACTATGGCTTTTGATGCTCCTATTATAGGATGCGACTTAGAATTATGAACCTTCCTTCTTAGACGTTTCGTTTCAGCTACTAATTCTACTTTTTCAGTTGCGTGTTTCAACGAAAGTAATATCCTATTTAAATCAAGAGGCTTCTGTATGAAATCAAAGGCGCCTTTCTTCAAAGCACTAACTGCTGTTTCTACTGTCCCATGACCTGTCATCATAATCACAGGAGTTGTTATCCCCTTTGATTGAAACATCTCCAACACTTCTATGCCATCCATTTTGGGCATTTTTATATCACAAAAAACAGCATCGTACTCACCCTTAGAAGCGGCAATAACGCCCTCCATTCCATCACTAGCTTCATCGACAATATGTCCTTCATACTCGAGAATTTCACGCAAACTCGCTCGAATAGGTTTTTCGTCGTCAATAATTAGAATATGGGCCATCTTCAGTTATAATTGAGGTGAGAAGATACTCGCTCATTGTCTTTAGTCCAAACTCATCCCTGGAACAGGGCTCATGGATCTGGACAATCGATTCAACACCCCTTCCCTAAGAGCATATTTAGATCTGTAGAATTTATGAAACGTACTCTCGCTCATTACCCAACGAACTATGGCGGATGCGTATGGCATGAAAGCCGCTCTATCTGGAGGCATTCCGCTCATTGATAATCTTTCCTTGAGAGTGTTATGCATGAACTGCGAACTCAATTTCTCAAAAGCCGTTATGTCGATTTCAATTGCGCTAGGGTGTTTTCCATTAGAACCCACTTTTTTAACATCAGGATTCAAAACGGAATAGAAGGTGTCGAATGAACCACTTGAGCCGATAAGTACCGTTGGTTGTACGTTTTCAAGAGCTATTTTTAATGGATCGAAGACATCGTTTAAATATGGCAACATCTTATTGTAAGCCTCCTCAGTATCAGCCCCGAATTTATCTGACATCTTAAATAACTCGTCTAGCCTAGCGACACCTACATCGAAAGATCTACTCCAGAACATTTTTTCGTTATTCCATAAAATACACTCGGTACTACCTCCACCGATATCCATTGTTAATGCGCACTCACCTATTGCTGGGGTAAAGGTTAGGGCCAAACCTGTTTGGATTAACTCAGCTTCTGCGGCGCCACTGATAATTATTACGTTGTAGCCGTAGAGAGAAAGGGTTTGGTCTACAAAAAAAGAGCTGTTAGACGCATCTCGAAGAGCACTCGTAGCTATCACGTAAACCTCATTAGTGACATAGTTATTTATTGTCTCCTTCATCACCCCTATAGCATCTAGACCACGAGCTATCCTGTCAGGGCGAATAATATTCTTTCCTATTCCACCCTTACCTAGCTTAACAGGTATTCTAAGACTGAACACATTTTTCCAAGGACGAGTAGAATCCTTTTCCCGTGAGTTCTGTGAATCTACAATATCGACTATCCTAAGATTGAATGTGTTAGTGCCACAATCGATAACAGCTACCCTTCTTAGATTAACGTTACCACTCATAAGCTACCTATTTCTGAAAGTCAGCCATTTAGCTATTTCTCTAAATGTTGGTTTTTTACCGTACATGAAAATCCCAGTTCTGTAGATACGGCCAGCAAGTTTAATCATAAAGTAAACAGTGATTAAAAGGATGATCGCGCTTATGACTACATGCCACCAAGGAACACCCATACTCAACTTAACCATGATGGTTATAGGAGAAGTAAAAGGCACGAAGGAGCAAACAGTCGCTAAAGTACTTTCAGGCGATTCGAGGATTTTTATATTCAAAATATAGCTGAATAAAAGAGGCATCATAACGGGAAGTAGTAAGTACTGGGCGTCTGACTCCTGCTCCACGGAGGCTCCTACTGCAGCGAACAAAGATCCATACAAGACGAACCCTCCGATGTAGAAAAACACTCCCCAACCAAGCATCGCAAACCAATTAATTTGGAGTAGCACATCTAAATCCTCATGCGAACTCATAAATGTTTTTAGATCAGTGGCTCCCACATCCACTCCTTGATTAGCCATTATATCTGTCAACATACCCGTGGATTCAGCATATGATCCGAAGGCCAAAAACAATACCCACGATAATATACTCCACACCATAATCTGAGTCAGCCCCACAAGTCCAATCCCCGCAATCTTAGCTGACATAAGTGTTTCTGGTTTTACAATACTCACTATCACCTCAACTATTCTATTACTTTTCTCCTCAATGACTCCTCTCATAACGTGCATGCCATAAATCATAATGAACATAAACATGAACATGGAGAATACCCATCCCACTAAGCTTCTATTCTCAGCATTTTTGTCTTGGGTTACTATGTCTTGAGTCATGAGGCCTATTGAAACCTTAAGCCTTTTATAAGTGTCGTAATCGAGTGAAGATTCTTCTCTAACTCTCAATCTTTCAATAGCTTCTGTTAAGTCACGTTTAATTGCAGCTTTCACTCGCATAGGTGCTGCGGTCTCATACTGCAATAGGGCCTTTGCACTCTGCATTATACCGTCGTCGAACTCTACCATCAATGTATAATCACTAGACAGGAATTCTTCTGTAGTTAAAGCTTCAGAAGAAAATCTATACTCTAGGAAATTACGCTCGGGGAAACAATCTGGACAGCTAGGGACCATATTGTTAGAATCTAATTCGTAGCTTATTAATTCGTGATGATCAACTACTAACACCTTAGCATCTGCATCAGTCGATTGGGTGAAAAACACCAACAGAGCTATAAACCCCACCATTAAAATGGGACCTAATAAAGTGGAAATAATGAAAGCTCTTCGCCTTACCCTAGTTTTATACTCCCTTCCTATTATGATAAATAAGTTTCTCAATGGTTAACTTATTATATGGTTTAACGAAGCGGACCTAACGGCTTTCAAGAACACCTCATCCATGGATATCACTTTAGGGGAACACGAAAGAACATCAACTTCACTTGAAGACCATTTGATGAAGTTTTCTATGGGCGTTTCCGAAGGAATTCCAAGCACTAAATCATGAGCTCCATTTCCATCGCTTTGAGCGGAATGAAGAATGGCACCAGCTCCTAATGCTGCAGTGAAAGCAATAAGATTTCCTCTGAAACGGAAATCTATTTTTCCGGCTCTAGCCCTTTCCCTTAACAGACCTACCTCTCCGTGAAGTATTTTCTCTCCATGGTTAATTAATGCTACGTTATCACAGAGCTCATCCACACTAGACATATCATGTGTAGAGAGAAGAACCGTGGTTCCACATTCATCTCTGAGTCTATTAATTTCACTTCTAATTATCTCAGCATTGATGGGGTCGAAACCACTTAATGGTTCGTCAAGAATTAGAAGCTTTGGCTCGTGAAGTACAGATACTATAAACTGTATTTTCTGTGCCATACCCTTACTTAAATCGGCAACTTCTCTATTCCACCAACCATCAACTTCAAGCCTCTCAAACCAGACTTTTAATGCTTTACTCGCTTCAGACTTGGACATACCCCTCAGCTGGGCGAAATACATTGCCTGTTCTCCTACCCTCATGTTCTTATATAAACCTCGTTCTTCTGGCAGGTAACCTATATCTCGGATATCATCGCCTTTCAAGGGAGCACCGAAAAACGAAACAGTACCGGAATCTGGTGCCGTAATACCTGACACCATTCTAATCAAAGTAGTTTTACCTGCACCATTAGGTCCTAACAGCCCAAAAATACTTCCCACTGGCACCTCAAGACTCACTCCACCCAAAGCAGTATGATCGCCATATTGCTTGCGAACATCAACTAAGCTTAAAGCACTTGAGGTATTTACGGTCATGAGAATAAATCGCGGACTTTATCGAAAAATCCACTTTCTTCGTGGTTTAGATCTGGCTTAAAGTTACTCGAGTCCTTCAATGCTTCCAAGGCTGTGCGTTCTTCTTTTGTCAACGATTGTGGAGTCCAAACATTAATATTAACTAACAGGTCTCCGTTTCCGTAAGAATCCATTGACGGCAATCCCTTGCCTCTTAGTCTTACAAGCTTTCCACTATGTGTTCCTGATTCAATTTTAATCTTTGCCTTTCCATCGAGAAGTGGCACTTCAACTGAAGCTCCTAGAGCTGCATCAGTAAATTTCACGTATAAATCATGGTGAATATTCTTACCGTTACGCTGGAATTTTTTGTGAGGAATCTCCTCTACAACAATCAACAAATCGCCAGCGACACCATTAATTGGTGCACCATTTCCCTGTCCACGCATAATTAGCTGCACTCCGTCTTCTACACCAGCTGGTATCTCAATAGTAACAACCTCATCCTCGCGCTTCATCCCGTAAGCGTCAGTTCCAGACGGACGACTAGTTATTGAGAAGCCTGTTCCATGACAGACGTCACAGGTAGCTGACGTTTGCATTTGGCCAAGTATGGTTTGTTGAACCTTTCTTATTTGACCAGACCCACCACATCTAGAACAGTCTGAATGATCAACTCCATCAGCTAGAACTTGTTTAGAAATCTTTATTTTCTTTTTAACGCCAGTAGCTATCTCCTCCAATGTTAGCTTAGCCATAGTTCTTAAGTCTGAACCTTTCATCCTCCTTCGTCGGCCGCCACCACCTCCAGCTCCTCCAGCTCCACCGAATGCTCCACCGAATATATCGCCGAACTGACTGAATATATCATCCATATTCATGTGGTGTCCGCCTCCACCGCCACCAGCAGCACCTTTCATTCCAGCGTGACCAAATCTATTAAAACGCTCCCTTTTATTGTCGTCACTCAGAACCTCATATGCTTCTGCAGCTTCCTTAAATTTATCCTCTGCTGTATTATCGTCTGGGTTCTTATCTGGATGATATTTGAGTGCCAGTTTCCTGTACGCTTTCTTTATCTCTGAGGCAGAAGCGTCTTTAGACAAACCTAATACTTCGTAGTAATCTCTTTTTGACATGCTTACTGACCTATTACAACTTTAGCATAACGTAGAACTTTATCACCTAGCATATATCCCTTTTCTACCACATCTACAATCTTCCCCTTTAAAGCGGGTTTAGGTGCTGGAATACTCGTTATCGCTTCATGAAAATCCGTATTAAAATCCTCTCCTGCTTTAACAGCCATAGGCTTCAAGCCATTAGACGTCAATGAAGCAATCATCTTAGACTGTATGAGTTTCATACCCTCTCTCATAGCTTCAGCATCTTCACTCGGATTAGCTTCGGCTCTTTCAAAATCATCGATTAATGGAATCATAAGCGTCATAACATCACGTGATGCTGAACTAATCAAATCAACTCGTTCTCTCATGGTTCGCTTGCGGAAATTATCAAACTCAGCAAACAACCTCAAGTATTGATCCTTATAGTCGACTGACTCTTCGATCTCTTCGGTAGTTGTTTCATCCGCACACTGACATGAACCATGTTCATCACAACACGTTTCAGATTCTACAACCTCCTCCAATTCGACTTTTTTATCGTCTGTTTTATTCTTTTTACTCATGCTAAAATTAGATTCTCCAATAGCATGACAAAGGAAGTGCCAATATGATGATTTGCCTAAAACAGGACAGCCTGTCATGTAGTACTGTCAGTATTTCCTCAACCCTAGTGTTATTTCAGACTTTTTACGTGTTTATCTATGTTTATATGCAGCTGAATCCCTCTCAGATCTTTAGCCACAATTATTCCATTTTCATCCAGTAGAAAGCTCATAGGAATAGTATTAACACCGTACATAGCAACAGCTTCACTTTGCCATTTTTTGAAATCACAAACATGGTAATCCCAATTGAGCCCACCCCTGTTAATTGCAGCTTCCCAAGAGGTTTCCTTACTATCCAATGAGATTGAGAAAACCTCGAACCCAGTAGCGTTCTTGAACTTTGCTTTTGAGTATTTTTCATAAGCCTTTACCACATTAACATTCTCCCTTATGCATGGTCCGCACCATGAAGCCCAAAAATCGACGAGAACTATCTTCCCCCTCAAATCACTCAACTTGATCTCAACGCCATCGAGATTATTCATGGCAATGTTAGGTGCTTCGTCTCCTATGTTCGTTCCAATTCTAACATCGGTGTTTGTTGACGAAGAATTATCTGAAATTGACGCACCTACAATACCCGTCAATGTTATTAGCGCTACTGATACAGCAGCTATTTTTGATTTGATAGTCATTCTACTCTTGTGATTTTTGCTCCTAATTCCCTAAGTCTAGTGTCGATATTCTGATACCCTCTATCTATCTGGCCAATGTTATGAATGGTGGACGTTCCTTCAGCGGAAAGTGCTGCTATTAATAGCGACACCCCCGCGCGAATGTCGGGAGAGGTAATGGTTACAGCTCTCAATGGCGACTCATGGTTAAGTC
>Ga0114994_10001946_pt1 | contig 14948 bp, 20 predicted proteins | sample ArcticOcean_MG_C_9_FD_87043 | JGI IMG/M metagenome (GOLD analysis project Ga0114994, IMG submission 87043) | Marine microbial communities from western Arctic Ocean - ArcticOcean_MG_CB2_152 | ecosystem: Environmental > Aquatic > Marine > Oceanic | place: Arctic Ocean: Canada Basin | collected... | reverse complement strand
CAACCGCATTAGCCACCCCCTCGCAAACCCTCCTGTCCCACTTATACGTGCTACCCATCAATTGCTTGGCCCAAACAACAAGTTCCTGGGCGGGCAGCTCCACTATGTTCTTGACGTGGTCAAACATGATGGCAATTTTCTCGACCATTTTTTCATTGACGCTGCGCCGAGCGAAGAATGGTTTAGTAGTGGATGTAGCCGCTCGAGTCTTTCAAAGGCTCGCTCGCTCACCTATTGGCATTTTGGAAGCCCTTGACGATTTGCTCTCGATCGTCCTCGAAGTCAAAGGTTGATATTCTGTTGGTTCCGTATTCTTGTTGGTCGTACTTGTGCAGACCTGCGACGAGCTTTTGGAGGTAAATTGTAACGAGTGACTGGAGGAGGAGGGAGGAGAGCTTAACGTAGTAGAAGTCGTGGATTCCGGCAGAGTAGTCCGACAGGTAGTCCACGAGAGTGCAAACAATAATGTTCAAGTTGTGAGCTTGGGAAACGAAGAGGGTGGCGATGTGTGCGTCCAGGCAGCTGAAGGCTATCCGTATCAACTCACTGCAGCACTTCTCGGCACTCTCGAAAATGCTCCCCCCCAACTTCTCGAACATTGCCTCCATTCTATTTCTAACCGCTTCACTTTCAATGTGCCCTACCAAACTGTCCAGGCTCTCCGTGTGCTGGCTACAGTCGTTTACAACAGCACAGACGTACTCCCAGCCGTACTCTCCGCCGTTCTCAATCGCATCGCTCACCACTGCCTTGACCAGACCGTGAACGACCCCGGCGATAGCGGCCAGCACCTTGAGCTGCAGCCTGCGTGATAAAAATGTTAGAATGTATATGGTTTGCTAATCGAGCCGCGAATGAACACTCACCTCTCGTTGCTGTTCTCGCCAATTCCGGAAATTTCCGCGTGGGCATTCAAGCTCTCCCAAACATCACTCGGGGTGTGGGTGAAGAAGATCCCCGAGCTCATGCGCTGCACGCAGCTGGTGTGCGAGGCGAGTTGGTTTTCCAAGGCGAGCTGGGCCATTTTTTGGATTTGGATGCGGGCGCCGTCCTCGCCGTCGACGTACGCATCCACCACTACCGGCATGTACGGCCAAAGCTTGTTTGTTGTGTTCAGAAGGGTATTGCTAATGTCATTTTCAGGATCGAACCCGATTTTGCTCTTGATGACTTGGTTGTAGCTGCTGTCAAAATGAAGCATCGCGTTCTGGTACATGTACATGATCTGCACGAATTGCCTGAGATCTCCCATTCCGAGCGTGAACAGAACTGGCGGTTCTAGGTCCAGCTCGATCGTCTCTTCGTCCACGGATACGCTCACCCCTCCCTTCTTCTTCAAATCTTCGCCAAACAGCCAACTGTCCATGTGCAAGTTCGAGATCCTGCGCCGAGCGAAGAAGGCGCGAACACGAATTGAGTAGAATAACGTTGGTTTAGCAGTGGATGTAGCCGTCTCGCTCGCTTTGCTCGCTCGCTCACCTTCCCCCAACTGCACTCACCCCCCTCTCGAGTAATTTTTTCTTCTTTTCCGCTTTCTTCGGACTACTGGGCACTTTGAGCCCTCCGTTCTCTCTCCTCTTCGCTACCATTGCCAGGTACTTCTTGCTCAGCTTCTCTGCCCTCTTCTTGTCCACTTCCAGGTCGACGTGGATGTCCAAGTCCCCCCCCCGCTCCTCGAGCAGCGGAAGAACGTTCTGCTCGATTGCCCTCTTGTACTCGTCCAAGTAGAACTTGAGCACGTCTGGCCGCATCGGCCTGCGCCGAGCGAAGCGAGGCGCGTTTTCAACGAAGCACGTGACAGCGCACAGCGCACAGCGCACAGCGAGCGAGCAAAAATAGTTGAGTAGAATAAGGTTAGTTCAGTTGTGGATGCAGCCATGTGTATTATAGCAAATGTCAAGGCTCGCTCGCTTCGCTCACTCACCGCCCCACGCTTGGGTCGGCGAGGCAGTCCTTGTCCACGTCGAGCAGGAAGGAAATGCACTGCTGGGTCGCCGCAATGATTTGCTCCGGGCCGCACTCTGGTACGAACATACACTTGAGCTCCGACTGGGCTTGCTTCGAGCGAAGATCATCGTTGCTTCCCAACTTGTCGAACGCAATGATCCTTGGGCTCGTCACAGACCGAATGCGCACAGTTTCGAGCTCGCTCTGAACAATTGCATCGGTGTGCTTCGCGCTCTGGATGGCGTTCATCCACCCCGCGCACGTCGTGCTCGTTTCCGCCTTGAACACATACACCCTCCCGCTCGCAATTTTTATCTCGAACTCGCAGCAGGAGGCAAAGTCGGTGAACGGCCGGCAGATTTGGATGGACGAAACGGACAAGACGCCCTGAGCAGCGCACTCTACGTCCGCGGTCTTGTGGTAACTGAAGAGCCCTTTGGATAGGACGCAGTACCGCTGCGGAGCGAATTATTGGGGGAAATTGAATGTGTGTAAGTAAGTAAAAGGGTCAAAAAGGCGAATTACGGAATCGGCCGTAACTCCAACGTATGGAAGGTTTTAGACGCTCAAATTTGGACACGGTGGCGAATTCAGCCAGGCACATCTTTTTTGTGCAAGAGTGTTGTTCAGGGATGATCCAGATCAGGGGCATCTATCTATCTGCACGTCAATGTGAAATCTCAAAAAAAGGCAAAAAAAGGCGAATCACTGAATCCACCTCCAACTCCAACACATCGACAAAACTCACCTCCTGGTAGGACAACCATTTGCTCGGCGACTTCTTGAACAGCCACCCGTCATAATCAACCTCCTGGTTCTCGCACTGGTTCAAGACGTTGCTCCTGAATTTGCTGGAGAGTTGCGCCGTCGCCGTCAAGCTCTTGTTCGAGAACGACATTGGTTGCACAACGGTGTGTGTGTCGGCCTGTTTCACCTCCTCGAGAAACAGCTCGCTCACCTCCGACTGGCCGGCAAGCTGAATTGTGTTGTAGTAGTCCTTGCGCTTCTTCAAAGAGTCGACCCACGTTGTCGCCTCCTTGTTGTCCCGGCCTCGCATAGCGTAGGCCTGGTCATCCTCAAACTCAATCAGCATGTCGCCGAACCTGCCCACCACCAGAATAGTGGACGCAGTGCGGAGGTCTATGGTTGCGTCGATTGAAGTTGAAGACTGCTTGGACTTGTAGATCAGGTACGCATTGTTCACATAGAAAAATCGCCGCTGCCACCTGCCATTGGAGGACTTCTTCTGCAAGTAACCGGAGATGTTAAGGAGGTTGAACGTTTTGTCGTCCGAGTAGACGGACCGGCGAGCAATACGCTTACGCTTAGTTATTGATGTTTTGGTGGGGGAGAGGGCAGCATTGAGGTGGCTGGAAAGTGTGTGTCTGGAAGAATCTTCATCGTCAGACATTTTTTTCTTGGGGAATGGAAGTGTGGGCAGTATGAAGAATGTGGGGGGAGGGGTGATCTTGCGCAGTTTTTAAGATTTTATTTCAGATAAAGTGACAGAAACTCTCAAAAACCCTCCCCACTCCCTCCCCTCCCCAACTATAAGAATGAAGACATCCCTGCCCCTTCTTATAGTTGCATCAGCAAAGTCTCAACAATTGGGTCCGACTAATCCGCCATGGGAACCAACATATGATCTCAAGATGAGCTCGATCTCGATGCAATGCAATAGTAGTGGTTATAGCAACTACGAGCGAGGATCTGAGTTCGGGATCATTTCCTACGACTGGAGCAATACGAAAGCCATTTGGGCCATGGCCCAGCCAATGACATGCGAGGAGAATTTGCAAACACAAGCTGAAAAGACAAAGGCCGAGAATCCTGATGCGCACGTGTTCGTCTACCGCAACATCGTGAAAGCACTCCCTTGGTACTCTAGCGTGAGGAAGATATTGGACGACCCAGCGTATTCTGGGTTTTTCCTACAGTGGAACGAAACAGCTTTGGCGAATGGAGATCTCCACGTCCCCAATTGTGCTGCTGAGGACGGCACAAAGTGCTCACCCTTTTACCACGACCAGCTCCAAACCCCTGAGGTTGATGGTGGGGACGGTCAATGCCCGGAGACAGGCTGTGACTGCGGCCTTCACCCCTGCGGCGAGTATTTGTTCGACCATCGCAACTCGTCTCTGGCGCAGTGGATCATCGACGAAATGATCTTGACAGATTCTAGCATACTGAACGAGGCTATTGACGGCATGTTCATGGACGATTTCTGGTGCTCAGACCTTCTCACTCCAGGCTGCAACGACCCGGTTCAGGGCGCAACTGAGATCGATGCCAACCAGCAGGTCGATATGGGCCTCTCTGATGAGGACATAAAGGACCTGACAATAGCGTGGGAACACACGATGGGACTTGTCCAGCAAACCATCTTGGACAACGGCAGCTACACCTGGTCGTTGATGCAAAACGAGGGGAACGCCAATGCGAGTCCCTTCCTCCTCACCCAGGACTCCTGTGCGGGGACCTTGCGCGAGGCTTGCAAGAAGGATAGCGATTGGCAGGTTAGCGATCGGAGCGGAGCGGAGCGAAGCGAGGAGAATTGAGTGGAAGCAGTCGGGACTAACATAATTCAACACAAACTCGCACAGATGAACACGAATTTGTTTGGGTTGACCGTTGGAGAGAACAACACGCTGCCGCAGCTGGTGGAAGACGTTGCGTTCTTTATGCTGGCGAGGGGAGACTATGCATATTTGGGTTGGGGCCTTTGGGGAATGACCTGGCCATTCAACCCGGAGCCGGCTCACGGAACAGTGCCTCCCAGTGACGGAGGAGTACCGAAGCCTGATTTGATACAGCAGGATTTTGGGATGCCAAACGGTTTGTGCATCGAGACGACGGAGGGCGGCGGCGTGTTTAGAAGAGAATATGACAGTGGGAGCGTTGAGCTCGACTGTAATTTGATGAAGGGCTTGGTCCCTGATTTCTAAAGCTGAAAATTAACTAGAGGCTTTTTAAAACGAAGTCGCCATATGTTGGGGCGGAATCCTTGGACCCATCGTCATTCTCGGTGGGAAAGAACACCTGCTGGATTTTGTTGTCCTTAACCACCATGGCGTATCGCTCAGAGCGGACCATTACGTCCGATTCCATTCGCACACCAAGTGCTGTTGTGAGTTTAGCGTCGCCGTCCGACAGCATCAAGATCTTTCCTCCAACTTTCTGGTCCTTCCCCCACCCTTCCATGACGTACGCGTCGTTGGTGGCAACGCAAATGATTGAGTCGATCCCCTTTTTGAACAGTGCATCAGCATTGTTCACAAAGGAGGGGAGATGAGACTTCGAGCAGCCCGGGGTGAAGGCTCCAGGCACTGCGAAAATAACCACGCTCTTGTCCTTGCAATACTCAGCCAAACAATACTCTTGCTTGGCAAAGTTCGTGACCTCGGTGAGTTTGACATCTGGGAGGGCATCACCGGCTTTAAAACGGACTACTACTGCAGCCATTTTGCTGCTGCTGCTGGTTTTGAGAGCATTGCTCAGGATGAAGCCAGTGGAGGAGAAGGCCGATCCAGAGGCGAGGGCGCTTAACAGAAGTGTATAGGTTAACATTATTGTGCGAATTTTCTGGGTTGCCAGATCACGTGCAGGTCAGCAGCTTTTATGAAAGGCAATTTGACGAAAATGTAAAAATTTATAAACCTAAAAATTGGAAAATTCACCTAAAGCAGTCCCGCTTCCTCACGTAATCATAAAAAAATCGTCCCGCCGGCTCACTCAAACGTATATGGTACCGCCGTAAAGTTATTGGTTATTGCAGTAATGGTCCTCCCCAACTTAAAGTTTGTTTACTGTCAAACCTTCTGTCACGAATGATTGATGAGGTTTTGAGCAGGACAAATCCGGATGCACGTATTCTTGTTGTAGGTGATGGGGATTTATCGTTCTCCAAATCTCTTTCCGAAGCAATCATCTCCACTTCCCGCACTCTCACAGCCTCTGTCCTCGAAGCAAGTGAGTTCGAGCTTGTGAATGTGAGTCTCACTCTGTCTCCCACTCGCCTTGTGGCAGCAGAAGAGTGCGAAGCGACTAACAAACTCTCTTGCCTCAACTCGCCTCGCCTCGCTCGGTTCAGAATTATCCCTCCAGCCCACAAAACATTGCCAAAATCCACACCTTAGCCGAGTCGAATTCCAAAATTAAACTTTTATTCAATGTAAACGCAACTTCCCTCGACCATTCTATTCCCACCTCCTCCATGTCATTAATAATTTTCAACTTCCCACAAACTCCCCCTGAAACCAACACACATCGTAAAGTTCAGTTTCAGAGGCTTCTCATTTCGAACTTCCTTGCATCAGCACTCCAAATTCTATCCGACGATGTTGATTCTGATTCCAAGATATTCCTCACGCTCGCCCGGGGGCAAGGCGGAATAGAGTATATAGAAAAGTCGAATCTCCGTCCCAACGAAAAAGATTCTTGGCAGGTAGTCGAGCAAGCAGCGCAAGCAGGTTTAATCATCACCGCAGCGTTCGATTACCACTGCGGCGAAGGTTGGCAAAACTTTGGCCGGCGTCGTGAACAGAACAACGGCAAGAGCTTCTCAGTAGCTGGTTCCAAAGTATACGTTTTGCAGACACCGGCAGCTGCAAGAACTGCAAGAAAACACCAAATCGCTCCTCCCTCCTTCACCTTCGTAATTTCTTTCTTCATTTGCGAGCATTTTGACGACGAGCAATTCTTCAAATTGATAGAAGAAGAAAAATTGGGGGGCGTGGTGACTGTGAACATCAGCCGAGTCCAGGAGGAAGACTGGGTGTCGCCCGAAGGTAAAATTTCACGCAAATACAACTTACGCATCACCGCGAAACCCACCCAACCGCTCTCCCGCTCCAACGCCGTAGATTATTCCAATCAAATTTTGCACTTTGGAGAAGCAATGGACGGGTGCTCTACAAAATCCCAACTAGTCTAGTTTTAATTCATGTTAATAATTATAGATATCCTTCCGGTTTAACGGTCTTGACGAACTCGACCACCCCCCTCAACTCAACTTTTTTCATACCAACAATCCCAAGCTTCTTCTTCCTACCCTTGAACTCCATCCACAGTTCACCGGGGCCAAACTCGTCCAAACCTTCCTTCACCCCACCCTCCAGAATCACCATCTTCTCCCGCGCCGGTGGCACCTTCATTTCGATTCGCAAACGTTTCTCAACCTTTTTACTGATTTTATTCTTCGCGTCGAAAACTCGCCACTTTCCGTCGACACCCTTGTGCTGATCCTCCGAGTCAAGGATGGGCCCACCCGCCACTGTCCCATCGGAGCGCAGAATAAAGTTGGAATCTCCGCCGCTTGTTCCGCCGATTGCCCAAACGCCGACACAAGACGGTTTGGAGGGTATAGCATCTGATGCAGGCACGTCCAGTGCCAATTTTTCGGCCCGCTCAACGTCGAAATCGCGCTGCAGCGCCTCTTGCCGCTCCCTTGGCGTCGTAGTATTAACCAAACTCACCGTGAGGCTGAACGACAGAGTGAGTGGGTTAGTTTTAGTTGCGATAAGCGAGCCAGCAACACCAGCAGCACCCATACACTAGTTGTGACTAGCTCTCTCACCGATTCAAAATCTCCCCATTGCTTTCGTCGACGAGGTCGAATTCCGTACACGGCTCAACATCATCCCCCCGGCGATCCAGCTCGTCGTCGCTGAAGTCCGTAAGCTTCGAACTCCTGTACTCGTACCACACCAAAGGCGAAATCCCATCGGCCCCATCTAATGCGGTCCCCCCGAACGACTTCGTATCGGCCATTTCGAAAAGCAGAACTCTCGGTCTATTCTCCCTCACCACCTTGTCCTCGTCGTTCTCGTCGAAACCGACGTAGTTGCAGTGCCGCTCGAGGTGGTTAGTCACGGTTGATTTGGGGAATATCTTCTCCAGTATCGAGTTTGATTTGAGGAGTTTGGTGCTCAGGAGGGGGGTCAGCTCAACATCGAAGAAGAGCTTCGTAGGGAAGGCGTAATCGTTTACTGAAAGGCCTTTGAATTTGATGCTTTGGCTTTGGAGGGAGCAGTAGGGAGCCAAGTTGAGCTTTACAAGGTTGAGAAGGGGGGAGGAGGGAGAAGTGTCGAGGGGAGGGAGAATGTTCGTGATGTGGAAGAGGGGAAGGGAGATGAAGGGGCATTGGGTTGATTGGAAAAAGGGAGATTGAGACTTCGCTATTAGCTCAGATTGAAAACCATTAAGTCGTTTGTAGGTAGAAGAGGTTTTGGGGATTCGGAGGTTTATTGAAATTGTGAGGGGATCGGTTGGGTTGGGGAATAATTGGAGAAGCAAGATATAAATTATTGGTAGTTGTGTCATGCGGTTTGATACAAACTGTGATGGGAAAGGCAAGAGAAGAGAAGAGAAAAGAGAAAGAGAGACTAGAAGAGAAGAGAATTGGGTTGATGGGTGTGTTTGGTGGCCGTATGTTGGCTGACACTAAAATCTGAAATCTCAAAGTTAAAATCGCGTTTTTATGTCCTACCATACAGCTAAGCCACTAGAGCCAGAAACAGAAACCAGAAACCCAGCTATCACTTCTGTATATTTACGAGCATTCAGTTTGCTCTTCGATTAGCCCAGAAATACACCCCTCCTCCCCTTTTGGCAATCTCTCCAATTTCATGTTATTTGAAACATCCCTAAATGAAGCCCTTGATTCATTTGAAGAAACTTTCGCCAACAATATACCCTGGCCTCGAGTGTCATGCTGCACAAAGAAGCATCGCTTCTTTTGCCCAACCTGCAAAACTGTGTTCAACAGTGCATCGATCCCTCCCGCTCCAGCTATGCCATTCGAAGTTGTTATCATCAAGCACGACGAAGCTGAGCAATCCACCGGCCCTCAGCTTGGTGCGCTTGGAGTCGCGGAGGTGATTGAGTATACTGTCGATCAGGTGCAAGACCGTGATGATCAATACGACCCCACCACAACGTTCATACTGTTCCCCTCGACACAATCCATCCCATTATCAGACGACACCTTGAACATAAAAAAGCTAGTCGTGTTTGACTGCAAATGGACAAAGGCTGTGAGCCTCACCGACGGCCGATTCAAGAATCTTCGCCACGTAAAGCTCTCCAACCCACCCACGAAGAGCAGATACTGGCGGTGGCACAACAACGGGGCGGGCATGCTCAGCACGATTGAGGCGACTGTGTGCGCGGTGTGGGAGGCTGCCGGCGATAACAAGGAGAACGTGATGAATTTGCTTTACCTCTTTGGCCTTCAGCGGGCGGCGATCAAGCAGCAGTGTCTTGCTGATAACTCCCCTTTCCCTTGGGACGACGAATACAAAGACGAGAAGCGAAGGCAGACCAAGCAGAGTGGGACTGAGAGGCAGAAGCTGCAGAAGGTGGAGGCTAGAAAGGAAAGTAAGGAGGACAGAAGAAAAGCAGACAAAAGGCATCCTTAGTGTGAAAATCCTTCTTATATAGCATAGATTGGAGTTGAGTTTCTTTTCTTTTCTCTCTGCCGCCTACTTTTCTATTACCAAAAACCATCCCGCAGCATCTCTCCGACCCCCGCCATAACCTGCTGCCCAAAGCCTGGCGCCCACAGTTGTGGACGGATCGCCTCGAAGATCTGGATCGGATGCGCTTCAATTTGATAATAAGCTTTGATCGAATTTTGGTTATGTCCACATTTGATACAGTGCATGAGTAAACAGCCCACTACGCTCATGTAGCACATACATCGCCCGAAGCATGACTCCCAGGTGGTGCTGAGGCAGTTCCGCTTCCAAATCTTCACGCGGTGGTTGCAACGCGGGAAGCTTATGTCCAACCCTCTGTACCAGCCGAGCGAACGGATGTAGCCGTGGATCTGTTGCTTCAGAAACTGAAAATCAAAATCGACAACTTTATCCATGGTCAACGTTTTCAACACATTTCCGTCTTTCAAAAAATTGTCAATCGCCTCTTCAACAGTGACAAACTTCTCCTTCTGTTCCGCCGCAATGTAACCATGCGGGAAGATCCACTGAGAAATGTCAATTCTATAGTCGAAGTCGTCAATAGTAACTGTATAATGCTCCCGCTCTCTGTACTCGTTGCCGTCGGAATCTTTCCGCGTAACATGCCGCGTACGCTGTTCGTGGTGATACCCCCTGACTCTGCACATCACGCGCGGCGTGGTATTAAATGTACTCAAAAACTTCATGATTTCGCCGCCGCTTTTGTCGCTATGAAGAAGCAAGTCGCAACTCTTGACGCCCTTGTAGCCGTCAAACTCAGCTTCCGCAGAGGAGCCTTCTTCGAGATTGTAATACGGGACATTTCCTTCTGGCTTGGCACTGCTGCCAAAATTCCGGGCTCCTTCCAGGTACACATCAACAGGAGCTGGTTTTTCTCGTAGCAAATCACGTTCTTCAGCACTGAAGAAGATGCGGGAATTCGTGGTGTACCCATCCTGCAAACAACAGTCCGCATCTACAACGTGGTGGGGCGAGTGACTTTCCACCGCAGTTGGGCATTCGGCATTGGAGAAATCCGTGCAAGAGGAAACTGGGATTAGCTCGGGTGCTTGGTAGGGGGGGAGGGAATTTTTGTTGTTGTTGTTTGAGTTGGAGTTTGTTGTGCCGTAGCTAGGATTCAACAGCGGCTGCTGTTGCATCGCAAATGGTAAGGAAAATAATCACGAATTTATTTCACTTTTCACCTTTTGCACGAAATTTAAGAAAACTATCAAGACGTCCTCTATATAACAGGTGCGTCGTTGTTTCTTCGCGCAACCCACTCCAATGACCAATGCGAACTCTCCCTAAAGTTATTTTGTAAAGAAACTGTCTCAAAGCCCTCCTCCAACAACACAAAAGGAAAATCTAAACACATCCAACTACTCTACACCTTAGAGCGGCTATCACTTGTAAGCAAGTAGACTCATCCTATCACCAACATGTGTTATGAATTCGTTTGTGGTCAACGCGTGTAAACTACTAATAATCGTTCCCCTCAACATCTGCAGGCTTCTCATTCCACAATGAAGTTAACCCTCCCAGCTTTGCTCCTAGCAAACGCAGTCAACCACGCTTCCGCGGTTGACCTTGCGGGGTTCACCCTGACTTCCGATGTGGCCGAACACTCAGAGATTGACCTGGACCTTCGTGATCTTACAGCCTCCCTGACTTCTGGCAACACTGCCGAAGCCCTTGCTGGCTACAACGACGGTTACGGAAACTCTGTTCATGGTTCTGGGTCCGTCCGCAACCTCAAGGGGTTCACTTCCACCGCCAAGAAAACTGGTGAGTGGGACTACTCGTTACAAGTTGGAGCCGGGTACGCCACCACTTGGGCTGACGACTACACCGTTGCCCAGATTTCCGACACCGCCCTGACCCCCGCTACCGTCACCTACGCGACCAAGTGGAACAACGTCAAGACGTACGTGCTCCACGAGCTGATTGACGCCGTGAACGACTACGAGGCAGGAAACACCTCCAACAATGAGGACGCGGTCAAGGCTTGGGACGAGGGGTGGGCGTTTTTCGCTGGCTCTGCCCAAACCACCGCTGGAGCCACCGGCTACAGTCTTTTCCAGGACATCAAGACCGTCTCCACCGGGTTCGTCCACCAGTACGGGCAGCCCATCAACGACAAAATTCTGGCCAAGTACATTGCCGGTCAGACCATTCTCGCCGCTACGCCAGATGCGGCCAAGATTGCCGAGCTGACCAAGATCGTCGAAGACATCCATGCGCTGACCAACGCTGCTGCCATTATGCACTTGTACTCCAACACGGCTGTTACGACTCCTACGGATGAGAACAAGGCCAACGCGAAAGGTGAGCGAGCTTGTGTACAGGCGAGAAATATACGCAAATCACTATAGTACTAAACCTAACCACTTCACACCTTCTTCGCTCGGCTCAGTGTTTGCTAAAGTCCTCTACCCGGAGCTTGCGGCGTGCTCCAAGGGCGATGCCGCCGTCCTCCTCTCCAACGTCATCACGGCGGACAGCGACTCCTTCCTCACCGAGGGTTTCGCCGCCGGAGTTCTCGCCCCTTTCGTCAACAACATGCAGTGTCTCAAAATTCTCTGCGACACCATCGGTGCCAACTCCGGTCTTGATATCCCGATCACCGCGTGCACCACCAACCCCCTCCCTCCTGCCGTCACTAGCCTCGACATTGCCGGCTACATCACGGGCTCCGACGTGCGTCAGCACAACGCTGTGGATCGGGATATTTTGCGCATTGGCAACTTTATCAAGGGGGGCGACTTCGTGAACGCGTACAAGGTCTACTCCGAGGGGTGGAACAGTGCGAAGACCAGCTCAATGAGGAACTTGAGGGGTTTCAGTTTCGGAGCGGAGAGCAAGCTGGCGAGGGTTGTCCCGTCGTTCGCTCAGTACAAGAGCTACTGGGGCGATAATGCTGAGTTCGCCGACTCCAACATTGCATCCATGTTGACCGGGAGCCTTGCTACTTCCATTGAGTCAGACACTGCCAAGAAGGAGATGATCCTGAAGGGCATCGTGTCCGAATCCATCTACATGTACACGTTGAGGGAGTTCTACGATGCCATCGATGACTGCGAGGCAGGAACGATTGCGGAGAACGACGCTGGAGTTCACGCTTGGGACGAGGGCGTTGCCTTCTACACCGGAAGTCAGGTGACCGACGCCGGCCACTGGAGCAACGGACACTCCCTCTACACCCTTGCCAACAAGCGTTGTTCGAACTTCGGAACGTGCGACGACGACCACGCCCACGGTAACAGCAACGTCAATACCGAGCTTTTCGAGCTCTTCGAGACGGGGCGAAACGCCCTCCTCGCTAACTCTCAGAACTGCGCCGGAGGTGAGTGAGCGAGCGAGCGAATATACGAGCCCAACTACTCAACTAAACTAAACTAAACTAAACTAAATTAAATAACCCACTCAATTTTCGCTCGGCGCAGCCCTCGACATCCTCGGCAAGGTCGAGAGCAAGATGCTCGTCCCAAACGTCCAGGGAATGCTCCGCTACGCGTGGAAGAACTCCAAAGAGGGAGCCGGAGACAAGGAACGCGCCGAGGGCTGGGCCTTCGCGCGCAACGTGTTGCCCAAGATGGCGGCTTGCGAAGCCGTTAGCGCCGAGCAGCTCGCGACCGTTCGCGTCGGCATGGAGTACGAGGAGACCAACAGGGGAGCTGACTTCGTGTACGACTACGAGAAAATTTACAGGGCTGCCGAGGCGGCGTATGGATGCTTGGGAATTACCTGCGTTGACGTTGGAGATTTGACCGTGGGAGGAGGAGGGTGCACTGGAGACGCGTGCCCCGTTGGCACGACTTGCCAGTACGTCGCTCCTGACAACGGTGGTGGCGAGGTGGATGGCGGTGGAGGAGGAGCGGCGCCGACCATCGACGACGATGGAAACCTGGAAATGGGGGTTGGAGTCGCAATTCTGGGGGCGGCCGTCATCGTTCTTGCCGGAGGCATGATGGGATACTCGTGGGGACAGAAGCAGGCCAAAACGAAATTCACCAAGCTGCTGAGTGTTGGAAACAACCAACTGGGGGGTGACCTGTAAACAGGGATTTTGAATTAGTGGAGAGAGATTAAATGAATATGGGATAAAGGAGAGAAATTTTGCATCTTAATTCTAATATATCTATGAGCAAAGCTGCGTCAATTGGCGATCCCCCCCTCAAAAATGTGTCACTCTCTGTTTGCTGCCTGATTGGATTGGATTGAATTGGATTGCATTGAATTGAATGCAATTGAATGCTTGGTTACCCCTTCAACCGCTTAAACAAATCGACACAAGATTTTGCGTCAGCGCTGTCGGGAACCACCTCCAACCCCGCATACATTCTCCCCACATCGATCGGCTTCAGCTTCTGCCCCCAAACCAGCCTCTCACCAGCCCAATACCATTTCCCGTAATCAACGAAAATCTCCTCACCATCCACGAGATCTCGCAGAGCAACAACCTCCGCACGAGGAGGAGAGGCGAGAGGATCTTTCACAAAAGTGACGTTGTGGGCAAGAGGGGTTCGCGGATCGTTTATAAAGCGAGCTAAAACTTCCGGGTGGTTCAAGGCATTGATCCATATTGTTGTGGATTCCAAACTCGAACCGAGTCGCATCATGTAGCCTGTGTCAATTCCTTCTGTTCTGTTGGCTGCCAGCGCCTCCTTCGTTGTCATCAAAGTGCCAGTGTAGCTGCAAAGAATTGTAGACGACGGAACCGGGGTTGAGCCACACCTCAAGAAGAGGCCCTGGCCAGCAGCTTTTAAATTGCTGGGTCTAGGCTCAAGGTTGAACGCGTGAGCATACATTATCGAAGCATAGGAATTTTCGCTCAGCTAAATTCAAATTCAACACTTCAAATCCTGATTTTATCCACGTTTTTCTGTGGTGATCTCTTGCCGCATTCAGATTGATTTATGCTATTAGTACATAGCATAGCATAGTACAATTCCTGTGTATCAATTCCTAGGGAAACCCACTCAGCTCGACGATGGCCATCATGTCCATATTCCTCCACCGTGATCATAGGGCAACAGAGGTCGAGTGTTTGGCCTTGTCACAGTTTACCGGTTTGGTGGTTTCGGGTGATTGTGAAGGCACCATAATTGTCCATTCGACTAAGACTGGCATTGTAGAATATCGAGCTGATAATGTTTTTCATGGAAGTGTCAGGGGTCTTTGCTATCTTCCGAATGGCTCACTTGTGGCTTGTGGTTATAGTGATGAGGGTGATGAGGGTGACGGCTTGAAGGTACTTAGCCCTTCCCTCGAGTTGGTCCAGACCTTGGTGGGACACTATGGTGGTGTTTGGTGCGTCACCGTCTCTCCATCAGGCTCCCACTTTGCTTCTGGTGGAGGTGATGGGAAGCTGATGATTTGGTCGGAGCCGGGGGAGGGTGGCGAGTGGGCGAGAGTGCAAGTGCTAGAGGGTCACACGAATGGTATTCGTGCAGTGTGCTTCTCCCCCGACGGCAAGCAGCTGGCTACTGGAAGTTGGGACAAGTCCATCAACCTCTACAGCTTCAACGAGGGAAATGCCAT
>Ga0114994_10001945_pt1 | contig 14949 bp, 10 predicted proteins | sample ArcticOcean_MG_C_9_FD_87043 | JGI IMG/M metagenome (GOLD analysis project Ga0114994, IMG submission 87043) | Marine microbial communities from western Arctic Ocean - ArcticOcean_MG_CB2_152 | ecosystem: Environmental > Aquatic > Marine > Oceanic | place: Arctic Ocean: Canada Basin | collected... | reverse complement strand
GCCCTCCGAGCGCGGGCTATCGGCTTCAGTTCCATCGGATAAGGATGAAAACTGGGCCGGAGTACTTATAATGTACTAACCGGGTGGTTGATGGCGGCGTCAAGCGCTGATGTACTTTGGCAAGCCGAAAGACTCATCCGCGAATGTAGACATATTTCCGGGAGTTGCGAGTATATGTGCCTCGGCCGATACACGTGAACCTTTGTTCTCGATGACCGATTGTGGTGCGAACTTAATTTGGGAGCTCATTTATTTCACTCCACCTACCCAGGAAGGTACCAAAGTCCATTTTTTTGCCTTCGGGCGGCCGCGGGAATTTCAAAACAATGTTCATTTCTGGCGGGCACGTGGTGTTAGACATTCTACCAACACAACCTAATTACGCTGACCGCCCGGCCGCAAGTATAGCCCATCTTCGGGTGATCGCGGAGGCCAGCACACGTAAAACACATGTGGGAATGATTTTATTGCTGGTAGCTGTCTTGTGAGACCTCCAGAGGGTGAACATCGAGCCGACTGGTCGCACCTGGGCGCCGGGTCGAAAACCCGTTTAGGCCCTAGTTTCCGCTTTTTCCACATCGCAGGTGCACGGTACTGAGTGGCCGGGCAGCCGCGCCCGTCTCAGCAGCGCGCCCACCATGTGCATTTGCTTCTTCGACGATGGGCCCATCGACAAGGACCCGCGCGCGCACCGGGGGAACACCTTCAAGACCTCAATGAAGGACGCGCCGATGAAGGACCCGGCCGTCTGCTGCGTCGGCTTCTGCTGCAACCCCTGCATGGGCTGCTACATGCGGAAGAAGGCGCTTGGGGGCGACCTGGGCCTCTACATGTGCTGCCAGGGCTACGCCGACGGCCTGTGCTGCGGCCACCCCAAGGCCGGGAGTTACGGCGACACGGGCAACCCCGTCTGCATGGCGTGCGAGATGCTCTGCTGCCCGGGCCTGGCCACGTCGGCGACGCGGCAGTACGTGATGGACCAGTACGACCTGGCGAGCGACCCCTGCGACCGCCAGATCATCCGCTTCAACAACTTCATGCAGATGCTCAGCTGTATTTGTTATACATTAGCCATCTTCCTGCCCGAGTGCCGCGACATCGCCGAGATCATCGGTTGCATCGCGGACCTGGTGTTCCTGGCCACCGCGGGCTGCATGTTCGCGCAGACCAACTACGAGCTCACGGAGCGGGAGAAAAACGGGACGCTCTCCCAAGTCCACCGGGGCGGCGGCCAGGCCATGACCGCCCCCAAGCACCTCCAGATGCCCCCCCGGGGCGAGGCCTACCCTCAACCGGCGCCCGTGCAGGGCCAGTACATGGCCCAGCCGCGCACGTTCCCCGTCGTGATCCCCGCGGGCACGTACGCGGGCTCGCAGCTGACCGTCGTGGCGCCGGATGGCCGGCAGATGGCCTTCGTCGTCCCGCCCGGGGCCGGCCCGGGCCAGCAGGTCCTCTGCCCCTACTGATGTGTCCCCCGCGACCGCGCCCCGCGCATGTGCCCGGAAATAGGACACAGCATTATACGGCGCCAAGGGGAGGGGGGCTTAGGCGTCCTCGTCCTCTTCGAAGTCCGTGTCGATGTCTTCGAAGTCCATGTCCCTTTCGCCGCGCAGCTCGATGCCGTGCTTCCCCGCGAGCGTGCGCTCGAGGCTCCGCACGAACGCGCCCGGCACGCGGCCCCGGAAGAGGGCGAAGTCGTGGATCGCGCCGCGCAGGAGCCAGCGGCCCGAGTGGTCCGCCCCGAGGACGACGCGGTCGCCGAAGCCCCGCGACTGCGCGAGGGGCGCGTCCTCGAGCTCGCGCGCGCCGTCGACGTACAAGTCCGCGCCGAGGTCCTGCTCCGCGGCCTGCTTCGCCTTGTCCTTTTTTTTCAGCACGACCGTGTAGATGCGGAGCGCGCCCGTGCTCCGCGAGCGGCCGCGGTGCACCGTGGCCCGGGCGCTCCCGCGCCCGGGCTGGAAGAGTGAGATGCGCGGCCGCGCGGCGTCCGTGGCCGGGAAGGGGTAGCCGTGGCAGAGCTCCAGGCGCTGGGGGCCGGAGGGAGCGTCGCAGTCGAAGAGCGTGCAGTCGCCCTGGGCCGAGGCGACGACGAGGGCCACGCCCTCCTGGATCGGTGCTTCAAAGTTCTCCAGGACCAGGCCCGCCGGCGCCGGCCCCGCCTCGGCCCGGGGCCCGCCCGCCGCGCCGGGCCGCGCCCGGGCTGAGGGCTTCCGCCCCAGCGCGTCGCGCCAGATGTGGCCGCTGGCGGGAGACACGACCTGCGGCGCCCGCAGCCACGCCGCGTTGCGGGCCCAGCACGCGGCCAGGCCCCGCCAGGGCGTGTCCTCCACGTGCACTTCGGCCAGTGCGCTCCACTTATGCCGGATCAAGACCTCGGCGGCCGTCTCGCAGGCGCGGCGCATGTCGCCTGTGTAGATATCAACCGGTGAGAGTCGGATCGCGGGCGTTACGGCTGAACCTCAACCGGTGAGGTCCGACCGCGGCCGTTCGGCTGAACCTGAGTTTTGTTTACTGCACTGCGCGCTACGGCTCGCGGCAGCGACGTCCAACTCCGGCAGCAGGCTCAGACAAATGTCCACGAGGACGCCGTCGGCCAGCAGGTGATCCATCGCGACCTGAGACGCAGCGCCTACCTCGACTTTCCGCCTCCGTGACGTAGCACTTCTTCGTCGCCCGGCGCGCCCGCTCGTCGTCGTCGTCGTGAATTACAAAATGCCTTCTCAGGCCTTTATTCCTTGGCAGCCTTTTTCGACGCCTAGGGCCACCTAGAGACGCCTGTTTTCGCTCAAGGCTGCTCTTGGGTATCCAGGGTGGCTATGCTAAACTTGCGTGGCTGTGCGAGTCAGCTGAGAGGTGCGAGTGTGAAGAGCACCGAGGCCTTCGTCCAAAAAAGTATCATCCGCCGTGCGGGTTCGTCTTAATTCACTCGTCTAGAACTGGTCTATAATCCCTATTCACTTCAAGGCTCACTCCTCCGTCCGCGCATCACCGCAAACATCTCTCACATCAGCGCCAGCCGCTCGAACAGGAGCCCCGGTACGCGCTGCGTCGCGAGCTTGAGGGCGGCGACGTCGTCCGCGCCGCCGAAGCCCGCGGCCGCGTAGCGGTCCACCGCGGCGGCGAACTCGGCGTCGGAGAACTCGCCGACGGGGATCTCGAAGGGCGGGTGCGCGATGCCGAGGCGCCGGTCGCGCGGCCCGAGGACGCCGCCGCGCGTCTGGGAGTCGGCGAGCACGTACGCGCCGCGCGCGAGCCGCTTTTCGGGCGCGACGCCCGTCGCGTCTAAAGCTCGTAAAGCGCGGATGTGCACCAAATCGTCGGGCTTGAGGCTGGCGCCGTCGTAGAAGTAGGCCGTTGACGCCTCGAAGAGCGCCGAGTACTCGTCGACCGCGATCAGCACCGGCGCCGCGTCGTGCGCCCGCAGGCTCTCGACGACGTTCGCGAGCGCCGTCGACGCCTCGTCGCCGCGGCCCTTGGCGTCCAGGGCGGTCGCCACGAGCTCCTGCAGATTGTCGCAGCCCCAGCGCTCCGCGGCCTCGGCCGTCGCCTTGACGGAGGCGAGGGCGTCCGCGTGCGCCTCGCGGAACGCCACCAAAACCTCCCGGCTCTGCGAGGGCTCCTCGAAGCGGCCCGCGTGGTGCGGCGACGGGACGACGTAGTCGCCATGGTGGCCGACGTCGCGCGCGCGCGCCACGAAGAGGCAGAGCCAGCCCCGCGCGCGCGCCTGCGTCACGATCTGCGCGAGGGCCACGGACTTGCCGGCGCCGCGCGCGCCCGTCAGCAGGTACGCGTCGCGCGCGGGGAGCTCCTCGCGGCACTGCCCGCACTTCGCGCAGGTCAGCCGGAAGCTCTTGCTCGCAAAGGTCGTAAAGCCGCAGGACGGGCACGTGAAGTCCGCGTCCGCGTCCAGGCCGTCGCCTTCGCTCGGGTTCGCCGCGCGCCGCTCGAGCGCCTCGACGACGCGCCGCGTCGCGTCGCGCTCGACGAAGAGCGGCGCGCCCTCCACCACGTCCGTTTCGCGCTCGACGGCGCGCACGGCCTCGGGCAGCGCCGCGATCTCCGTGAAGCGCACGGCGCTGCTGCTGGAGAGGGTGCGGGCGCAGCACCTCGCCGCTGGGCGCAGCGATGGCGTGCCGATGAGCCGCGCGCAGCGACTAGCTTGTCGCATTCTGCAGACACTCAGTTGCACTTTGCGCCAGGGAGGGACAGCGAGGAGTCTGCTTTTTCATGCATATTGCGCGGGTTTTGACGTGATCATGGTTCGAACGCGAAATCAAGTACGAACATATATACGACCCCTGTTGGGGCAGACGCTACTCAATTCGGGTTTCCACAGCTAACGCAACAAGAGCCGACTACAGCTGTACAGTGTAGCCGACTGGGCTACCCTCAGCAGAGACTCGGCAGCAACAGCATAAAGAGCCGAGTGGGCTGCCCGCCGCAGAGCAGCAACAGCATAGCGCAAAAGGCCGACTGGGCTGCCCTCAGGAGAGCATGGTGATGGATGCCGGCCCCGGCGTCCAGCCCGGCCCCGTCTCCCAGCCCGGCGCTGCGCACCAGGCGGGCCGCGGCGACCGCGCGGGCTTCACCGTGTCCCAGCGCGACGCCGTCGACTGGGCGGACGCGCTGCGCACCCAGCGCGCGCGCGAGGCGCAGCCCTACGCCGGCCCGGTCGTGGTGGCGCCCACGGAGGGGCAGAGGCCGGGCTACGGGCTGCCTGGCGTGCTGCGGACGCGCCGGCCCCGGGCCAAAAGCGACCGCACGGGCGAGAGCATGCAGTTCCTGCGGGACCGGGAGCACGCCAAGCTCTTCAAGCGCGCCCAGGAGGTGCGCCAGTCGGCCGCGGACCGGTGCCGCCGGGCGAGCCGCATCCACCGGCTGCGGCGGACCCCGACGGACGACGACGCCTACCACCTGCGGCCCAAGTGGGACACGCGCCTCGAGCGGTGCGTGCGCGAGGACCGCATCGACGAGCTCTGGCAGCACAAGGCCAGGCCGCCGCGGAGCCCGCCGGCGTCCCCGCGGGCGCACGTCGACGCGCCCGGGACGCTCGACCCCGGCGACAAGCTCTACCCGGCGCCGCGCCACGCGCTCGACGTCGACGCCGAGGCGCTTCGGTCGCCCCCGCGGGAGGGGGACGTGCGGCGGCCGCGGTCCGGCTGGGCGCCGCCGCCGCACTTCCTCGCCGGCAAGGCGCCGTACCCACAGAGCAAGACGGCGGCGAAGCTCCGGCAGTGCCCGCGCTGCATGGTGCTCTACCTCGCCGAAAAACACACTTGTGTGCCGGTCGCGCCTGGCCGCCCGCGGGAGACGTACGACGGGAGGTGACGCTAATTTTTCAAAAAGTACTTACTACTCTCAGAGGAAGTCGCCCCCGCGGATATGCCGACGACACCGCTGCGGCTCCGGGTTGCCCCTCCCCATGCGCGCGGCCCAGTCAGCCCTCGCAGGCGCGTCCTCCAATAGACCGTTGTATTCTCGCACGTGCGCTTCAAGGGCGTTGCGACGCTGCGACAGCAAGCAACAGAACATAAAAGACCAAAGCCGGACGTTCCGGAGGGCCTTCTCTGACCGAGTTTTTCGCGCGTAAAGTAATCGCAGCGCCAGTGCGTCGCAGCCCGCGGAACCGACCGCGTAGTAACCCCAGCCTTGCTCTCCTTCGCCGAATAGATAGCCCGCCGTTGGCGGACTCTGATTGCGAGGAATGAAGTCTCGGCCGCTCGGCATTGACGGCACGACGGCAGCGAAGGCGATGGGGTCAGCCGCGATGGGTTCTGCGATGGCGATGGCCTGTGGAGCCTGCTCGACGCTTACGATGTGCCCGGTCGGTTGGATTACTGCCCCGGTGGGCATCGAGTTGCTGCCATACTGCTGCTCCGTTGGTTGGACAACTGTCCCAGTGGGCACCGCGCTTCCATACTGTTGCTCACCCTGCATGGTGTGTTTTTCAAGTTTAAGGCAGCACCTCGCACGGCTGGTGTTAGCCTATTGGTCGAGTACCCGCACGTGGACGATAGCGCGCGGTATTTGTGCAGTCTACAGAGCGGACTGCTGCCCTTGCTCTCCTCAGGCCAGATGCTCATGCCTAGCGAAACCCGTTTTTTTAGCCAGTTCTACCCGCTTTCCTTTCGCTCTTTCGCTAGAGGCCCTGGAGAGAACCATAGTTCCACGCAATAAACACACATCAACAAGTTAAGACGCCGCGCCACCACTGAGCCGCCGCCGCGCCGCCGAGGCGACGCGCTTCGCGCGGTCCGCTGCGTCGCGCCACGCCCGGGCACAGAACGCGGCCGCGCGGTCGCCCCAGGCCAGCTGGCCCCAGGCGGCCAGGACGCCCAGGACGCCGCCCACGGCTATTAAAGTGAGTTCGTCTTCTTCAAAAATCGGGTGCAGGAGCCGCTCGAATTTTCTAGAAGGCATGGCCGCCATCGCGTCGCCCAGGGCTGTCTCCAGGCCCAGGGCGGAGTCGGCGTAGGCGTAGAGGCCGCTAGGTAATGCGACGGGCAGCTCGCGCGCGACGTTATTCGTCACGCTGTCGAGCAGCGCCGTGTTCGCGGACGCGAGGGACGGCACGCCCCCGATGCGCTCTGCGCTCCGCACGAACGTCTGGACGCGCCCCCGGAGGTGCGGCCGGAACGCCTGAGCGCCCGCGGTCGAGAAGAGCGCCGACCCCAGGAGCTTGCGTGCCGTCAAAATACGCGTCGCGAAGAACGTGGCAAAGTCCCTTGCCACCTCGGGCTGCCGCTTTAGAAAGCAGCCCTGCAACGTCACGGGCCCGAATTTCGTGGGCTCGATGGGGTTAAAAATCCACAGGAGGGCGATCCAGTTCGTCACGCAGCCCACGACGCCCGACCCGACGAGCGGCACCCAGCGCCGCTCCGGTTCTGACGTAACGTTCTGCCCCGCGCCCCCGAAGCGGGGCGGCAGGACCAAGGAGCACGAGGCCTGCAGCAGTCCCAGAATTAAGCCGACGACCGCGCCCGAGTTGACCAGTAAGCGCAGCTCTTTGGCGCCGACCCGCTGGAACAGGTCCACGAGACCTTTAACGTTCGGGCCCGTCAGTTCGCCCACACACAACGCCGTGAGGTCCAGGCCGTCCGCCGCGTGGTGCCTTACGTCATTCGCCACGCCGATCGCTAGTCCCCGCGCCTCGGCGTCCAGCGCGACCCGCGTCCCATCCGACGCGCTGCGCATTATACAGCGCCCGAGCGCCGCCAGCCCCCCCCCACCAGCGGCGGCGCCCACGAGCGTGCCGATCTTCGCGGGCGGCAGGAAATCCGCCACCTTGCTTGGATCCAAGTGCTTCAGCGTCGCGGGTACGCTCAGCAGGTCCTCCGTCACCACATCAACAAGATCCCGGGCCATGCGCGGCGCCTTCGCGGGCACGATGCCCTGCCAGCCGAGCAACCATCCGAACGGGGGCAGGTCGCCCAGTGCCGAGCAGGGCGTTCTTTTCAAAAACGGAAAGGGGCTCGGTATGCCTTTCCATTGCAAAGGATAAAAGAGCATTTGGACGCCCACCCAGTTCGTGAACCAGCCGACGAAGGCCGCCGTGAGCGGCGTCGCGACGGCGTAGCCCCAGGGGTTCGCCCGGAAGCGGGCCCGGGCGCGCCGCCGCACATCTTGCGACAGCGCCGCCGTCGTCATTGCGCCGACCGCGAGCGCGCCGACCGCCGAACCCCTACAGTTGCACACCGCTAATACGCAGCCCGGCAGCAGCAACGGGACGCGTGTGGCGTTCCAGGCTCGTTCTGCACTGGTCCTCGCGCCGGAGAGCGCTACGCAGCGTCGGGGCCGTTGCAGCGGTGGCGCGACCAGCGCATGAGTGGTGATGATGCAGAGCGCTGCTGCCGCTAGGAGTCGCATGACTGCGCGCGTTCAACGCATGCCTTCGGGTGCACGCCGTACTAGCGCATTGCAACCCTTAAAAAAAAACGGGGTAAAACCCGCACCCGAAAACCCGTCCTGCGCGCCAAAATCGGCAGCTTCGAATGCACCGCAGCATATTGCGCGCGGACGAAACGTCATCAAATCCGCGAGGAGCCGCATATTGTTCGAGCGGGGTGCTTGGACGACTGCTGCGCCACCAGCTGGCGGCGCCCTGAGAGGTCGCAAACAAACGCTCCTACAGATGGCCACAATCATCGAAGACCTCGACGCCGAGAACTTGCTTGAGCACCTCTGCCTCGAGGAGGAGGCCAAGAAGCTCCGGAACTGGGTCGCCGACAAGACGCCGCGGCCAGCCGGCGTGGACAAGCGCCTGAGCAGCGCCGCGAAGCTCCGCGGCAAGGGCAACGTGGCCTACGAGCGCAAGGAGTGGGACGCGGCCGTGTGGCTGTACCTCGCAGCGCTGCACCACGTCGACTACTCGCTGAAGGACTCGCGCGCCGACAAGCTTGCGGACTCCGCCGTCGGTATCGCGCGCCTGCGGGAGGAAATCGCCCGGGTCTGCGCGAACCTGGCGGCGGCCTTCTCCGCGAAGGAAGACGCCTACAACGCGGCGCGGTCGGCGACTTTGGGCCTCGAATACGCCGAGAAGTGCCGCTCGACCAAGGACGAGAAGAAGCCGCTGCGGGCCAAGCTCCTCTACCGGCGCGGCGTCGCGCGCGCCCGGAACGCGGGCCAGCCGAACGCGCGGCCCGACGACACGGTCGAGGACGGGCTGGCGGACCTGAAGGAGGCGTGCCGCTTAGATGACTCCAAGGACCGGGGCATGCGCGAGGCCTACCGCAAGCTGAAGCTGCGCGCCGACGCCGCGCCGCCCGCCTACGCCGCGGGCTTCCTCAAAGCGGACCTGCCGCCGGGCGTCGAGGCAGTTGCCGAATCCGAGGCGCCCGCCGCCCCGGCCCTGGCGCCCGCGCCTGCGTCGCCCCCGCCGGCGCGGGCCGCTGCCGCCACCCCGGCGCCTGCGCCCCCGCCTCTTTTGCCGGCGCGGTCCGCTGTCGCCGCCCCGGCCCCGGCGCCCGCGCCCCCACCTCCTTTGCCGACGCGGGCCGCGCAGGAACCGGAACTGGCGCGACCTGGCCGCTTCCGCCGGGTCCTGAACGCGCTGAGCCGCGACGTCGACCACATGCCGCCCAAGCGCCGCGAACGCGTCGTCGTCGTGCTCGTCTCGACGCCGATAGTCGCTGCGTTCGCCGCGGTCAGCTGGACCTGGCGCAACACGCGGAGTCCGCACCAGGTCGTGAACGTCGTCGCGATCTTCGCGCTCATCGTCGCGCGGCTCGTCGTCACGTACCGCAAGTTCCGGCGCGCGGCGGCGAAGCGCTTCGTCGTCCGGGAGATGCTCGCGTCGAAGAAGCGTGCCTAGTTTCCTGTTTGCGTCTATACTAGTGGTCCTCACGTCGATGGCGTCGAGTGCTCCGCGATGATTAGTTGGGTTTTTATGGTGCTAGGACTAGTGGGCGGGGCCGGGGGGGGGAGACCGAGTGGGGACGGGTTTCGTGGTTTTTTAATCGCATTTATCGCGGGCAACATAAAAGGGGTTCTGTGCGCTAGAGCGCACAGCTGCCGCCGGAAAGTTTTCGCCGCCGCACAGGCCAGGTGCGACGCGGGCAAATTCGCCTGCGTTCCCTCGGCCTGGCGCGGCAGCAAAACTCTTCAGCGGGAGTGCTTTCTCTTTTGCGGCGCAAATATGAACGACCGCGCCGACCACCGCGAGCAGGCGCTGCTCGAGCTGTCGCTGCGCGAGATCTACGCGAAGACGACCCTGTTCTACTACGGCGGACCCGGCACGCCGCCGAGCGCGAGCGCCGAGTTGCCCCGGCCCGTCACGCCGCCGAAGCTCGCGCTCGGCCCTGTCTATGAGGGACCCGAGCGGCCGCCGCCGCCGCCGCCGTCGCCGAGCGCCCTCGAGGACGGCGAGATCGACGAGGACAGCGACGTGACGCCGGACGCGCGCGCCTCGAAGGCGCCACCGCGGCGGCTTTTTTCGTGGGAGATCGCCGAGCAGGCGCCCCCGCCGCCGCCGCGGGAACTGGCGCGACCGCGGAAGAAGCGGCGCCGCACACTCTCCAATGCCGACGATGGTATCTCTGTGATCGTCGCCGGCGACGACTCCGGGGGCTTCTCGTCAGACGAGGAGCGCCGCCAGACAATGTCCTACTAGTAAAATTTTGTTTCTATCGTACTACTTTACCTTCGCACGAGATCCACTTCCTCGCCGAGCTTGCCGACGACGTCGTCGACAAATTTGTCGGCGTCGCCCGTCGGAAGCAATGTCACTAGACCTGCCCCATCGCCGTCGAGAACACGTACAATCGGCCCCTTCGTCTTGGACGACACGCCAAGCGTCGCCTTCTTCGCTCGGTCGACGTCGAGGTGGAGTTCGAAGGACGGCATTTCGTCGCCGTCCTTGATTTTGCATGTGAGCAACGTCTTGCCCGTCGGAGTCGTGGACTCGGACATGGTCCACCGCGAGGCGTCGCTCGAAGTCTCCAGAATCGCGCCGGCACCGGGGAGCACGACGATGCAGCGCACGGGCGCGTGGGGCTTGAGCGCCTCGAGCAGCTCGGCCAGCGTTGTGGATGATGCGTGTAGGCGGGTGTGTGCGCGCGGTGACGGTGGCGCGCTGCGCTGGAAGGATTCGGTCGTCGCCGCGAGGACTAGCAGCGAGCACAGTCGTAGCGTAGTAGTGGTCATGGTGTGAGGGCACACACAGCGTTACGAGAGCAGTGAGAGCAGTGACCGCAGTCTTGCCTTGCACGAGCACTGCGTCTCACACACTGAAAGAGTATGTATACTAAGTCTTGCAGCGGCAGCCTCACTCGAGCAAGGCGCAAAGGCGCAAATCTCGCAAATCTCGAGCCTGCACGGGTTTTTGCGTCGGGTTTGCTCAGTCATCAGGTGCATTGACAGGCGTAGAGGTGCTTATTCCAACGCACAAATCACGCAAGGCACCAATGCTGTTTTTACTCCTCGTAGCGGGCGCCTCCGCGCTGCGCGCGCCGATGACGATGAGTGCCGGCACGCCCATCCGGCGGCGCCTGCTCGGCAAGAGTGACCTCATGGTGAGCGACGTCTGTTTGGGGACCATGACATGGGGCAAGCAGAACACGTTGGAAGAGGGCGTGCGGCAGCTGGAGATGGCGGTGGACGAGTACGGCATCAATTTTATCGATACGGCCGAGATGTACCCCATACCCACGGAAGCGGAGACGCAGGGCAAAACGGACGAGACGATTTGTGCGTGGCTCAAGAAGCGCGGCCGCCGGGACGACGTGGTCTTGGCCTCGAAGATCTGCGGCGCATCCGAAAGAATTACCTGGGTGCGCGGGGACGGCCGCGGCACGCGCGTGACAGAGGCGGACATCGTGGAGGGCGTCGAGGCTTCCTTAAAACGCCTGGGCACGGACTACTTGGATCTCCTCCAGATCCACTGGCCCGACCGCTACGTGCCGCTGTTCGGCTCCGGCACGTACGACGCTTCACTGGAAAGAGAAGCGGTGCCGTTCGTCGAGCAGCTGCAGGCGCTGAAAAAGCTCGTGGACCAGGGCAAGGTGCGCCATGTGGGCGTGTCGAACGAGACGCCCTATGGTGTCTCCAAATTCATCCACGAGCACGAGAAGGAGTCGAGCCTGCCGCGCATCTGCTCGATCCAGAACTCGTACTCGTTGTTGGTTCGCAGCGACTTCGAGAGCGGGCTGACCGAAACGTGCGCCCAGACGGACGTCGGGTTACTGGCGTACTCGCCGCTCGCCGGCGGCATCCTCACGGGCAAGTACGGCGGCGCCCAGGCCCCCAAGGGCGCGCGGCTCAACCTCTTCCCGGGCTTCATGGACCGCTACGCCCAGTCGCTGGCCAAGGAGGCCGTGGCCGAGTACGAGAAGGTGGCGACGGCCTACAACCTGACGCCGGCGCAGCTCGCGCTCAAGTGGTGCTACAGCCGGCCGCACGTCGCGTCGACGATCATCGGCGCGACAAGCATGGACCAGCTGCGCGAGAACATCGACGCCTTCTTCCTCGACGAGCTGCCCGAGGACTGCCTCGACGCCGTCGCCGACGTGTACTCGCGCTACCGCGACCCGAGCAAGACGTCGTAGGCTCCCTAACCAATGTTGTGTCTTCTTGAGAACGGAACGCCCCGGTGCGTGTTCGCGAGTACCCGGAGGGGCGCATTGCGAAACACTCTAGAGAAACACTTGTCGCTTCGTTCTGTTTTCGTGCGGGTTTAGATTTTCAAGAACGCCTGGGATTGTCTTTCTACGGCTCGTAGTCCCCCCGGACTACTCGAGAGGTGCTTTGTAGACGTACGATTGCGGTCAGGACAGGCCTGACAAGCGGCCGCCGAGACGAGGCAAGCTCTGAGGCAGTTGCTGCAGGCAGCTGTGCATACCAGGCTATACGCTAGCTCGCAATATCGCTCGTGACATCTCGGGCCATATCGGTTAGCGTGGCGCGCGCCATACGTAGCCAAAACGCACCAGTGACTTACTTTTGGGGATCTGCCATATTGACGCGCAACGACGCCTGAAGCGCTGCAAAGATGCGCTGGGCCACCGCGCTGAGCCTCGTCGCAGCGGTACACGCGCTCGCCCCGGCGCCGCTGCGCGTGCGCGACGGCGTCCGCCGAAGCGCCGCCAAGGACTACTACGCCTTTCGGCGGGAGAACGACGAGGCCGTGCTCGACCCGGCGGAGGACGAGGCGAAGGACATCGACATTGATAATTCCGAGGCGCCGGGCGTGCGTGGCCAGGCGCACTACCAGGAGCGGCATAAGCGCGAGATCGAGGAGGGCATTTTATCCCATTTGACGGAGCTCGGCTTGACCTTAAAGGAGGCCGCCGAAGCACTATTGGGGGGCCGGGACGACCGCGTCGTGGCCTTCTCCGAAACGAGCGAATTTCGGGACCTCCAGAAGCACGCGCGACACGTCGAGCAGGAGCATTTGAGGGAATTGCTGGAGGACCCGCGCCGCTTTCCCAACTTCTCATTGGAAGCCAAGGACTGCGGCGTGTTCTTAGATTGGACTAGGCAGAAAGTATTAGACGAGACGATGGCCAAACTCTTCGAACTCGCGTACACGATGGACGTGCCGGAGAAGATAAAGCAGATGCAGAACGGCGAGCGCATCAATACGAGTGAGAGGCGCGCTGTACTACATACGGCGTTGCGGGCGCGGCGAGGCGACGCCCACCACGACGTCGGCGACGACGTCGCGCGGTACACGTCCATGCTCGAGGAGGCCGTGCCCATCGACGACGCTATTACGCAATCGTGCGACGTCCGGGATCGCCTTTTAGCGTTCGTGGATGATGTAAGAAATGGCAAGATCAAGAGTGTGCGGAACGAGCCGTTCACGTCCGTCATTGTGGTGGGCATCGGCGGGTCCTACCTGGGCCCCGAGTTCGTGACCCAGGCCACGAACGGCGTCACCGCGCCCGCGGAGGACGGGAAACGGTTGGACGTGCGCTTCGTCGCGAACGTGGACCCGGTCGCGTTTGATGTCGCGACCGCAAATTTAGATGCGACCAAGACCTTGGCCATCGTGGTGTCGAAGTCCTGGACCACGGCCGAGACGCTGCGGAACGCCGCCAAAGTGAGGCGGTGGATCGTGGGCGCGTGCCAGGAAAAGAAGAAGAACTTGTCCGAGGAGCAGATCGTGCGCGCCCACTTCGTGGCCTGCGCGTCTAGGACGGCATCTGCCGAGGTCGAGGCCTGGGGCGTGGACAGCGACGCTAGGTTATTCGAGTTCTGGAACTGGGTGGGCGGCCGGTACTCGTCCACCTCTTCTGCTGGTGTGTTACCTTTGGCGCTGGCGCGCGGGTCTACCGCGGCCCGGGCGTTCTTAGATGGCGCGCGGGCCATGGACGAGCACTTTTTCTCCGAACCGCTGGAGACGAACGTGCCGGTCGTCATGGCGTTGTTGGGCATCTGGAACGTTAATTTCCTAGGTTTAGGAGCACGAGCGGTCGTGCCCTACTCGGAGGCACTGGCGCGGTTCGCAGCCCACGTGCAGCAGCTGGAGATGGAGTCTCACGGGAAATCCGTGACGATCGACGGGCGGCCCCTGGACTTTGTGACCGGGGAGATCGTGATCGGCGAGCCGGGCACGAACGCGCAGCATTCGTTTTTCCAATTGCTGCACCAGGGCCAGGCCGTGCCGACGGATTTTATTGGCTTTCTGCGGCCAGACGACGCCACGTCCGATCTAGAGGGCCACGACGAGCTCATGTCGAACTTCTTCGCGCAGCCCGACGCCCTGGCCGTGGGCCGGGCCTTCGAGGACGTGCTGGGCGACTCGATGATCGCGGGCGGGGACCTCGAGAACTGCCCGCACCGGACCTTGTCCGGCGACCGGCCGTCGTTAACGCTGTTGCTGGACAAGCTCGACGCGTTCCACGTCGGCGCCCTCCTTTCGTTGTACGAGCACCGGTGCGCCGTCCAAGGCTTCGTGTGGGACATCAACTCCTTCGACCAGTGGGGCGTGCAGCTGGGCAAGGACCTCGCGGGTGACGTGCGCGCGAACATCCGGGGCGAGGCGAACGCGCCCCGGATGAACCCCTCGACGGCCGCGCTGCTGGAGCGGTACCGGGTCGCGACGCGAGCCGCACCACCCTAAAGTTGCGGGAAATCTAGTTGGTAGTTCTCTAGAGATGGGTCGAGTGAGAGCTCCTTATGAGCGCTGGGGGAGAGGATAGACGAGGAGAAACCGGCGGCCCCACTACTATGGCACTACTAGAAGTAGTCGAGTGAAAGCTCCTTATGAGCGCTTGGGGAGAGGATAAGACGAGAGGGGAGGGGGAAACGTAGGGGGCATGGCGCCTTCAGCGCGCCGTCATGTACCACCAGGGGTGCTCGTCGTCCGCGAGCGCGTCCTTGGGCGGAAAGAGCAGCCCGACGGACACGAGGAACTTGTTGTTCCGTTTGATCTTGGCGCGCCGGCCGAGCTCGTACTCCGACAGCACGGGCTCGACGGGCGAGGCCTTGGTCTTGCGGCGCCGCTTGGGC
>Ga0114994_10001942_pt1 | contig 14958 bp, 15 predicted proteins | sample ArcticOcean_MG_C_9_FD_87043 | JGI IMG/M metagenome (GOLD analysis project Ga0114994, IMG submission 87043) | Marine microbial communities from western Arctic Ocean - ArcticOcean_MG_CB2_152 | ecosystem: Environmental > Aquatic > Marine > Oceanic | place: Arctic Ocean: Canada Basin | collected... | reverse complement strand
TCTTTCACAAAGTATTCCATATTTTTTGGTATTGTAAACAAGCTCTAAGTTGCCCTTATCATTTTTAAAATCTTCATCTGGCTTACCTAATTCCATTTGCAAATTACTTGAAGTTTTTCCAATGTATTCACTTAGCTTAGCATTTTCTTTTTCAACAATTGCATCTGTTTTATCTTTGATTGTTTGACAACCTGAAAAAAAAACGAAAATTAAGAGTAAGCTTATTATATTTTTATATTTCAACATTATTTAAATTAACATTTTCATTATTAAATAAGTATTAACTTCAAAGTTGTATATTTAGGTTAATTCTTATTAATTTAAGTTTCATTATAGTAACAATTGTGTTCTTAATTTGTTAATTTAAACAATATGACTGAAAAGCTGATAGAAAAGTTTCTAGATATATTTATTAAAGAAATTTTACCTCTTACAGAAAAAGGAGTTAGAAAGGGAAATAAAATATTTGGTGCAGCAATACTAAAGAAAAATGATTTATCTTTAGTTGTTAAGGGGTCAAACAATGAAACTGAAAATCCTATGTGGCACGGAGAAACTCATACTCTTAAAAAATATTATGAAATAGATAAGAATTCTAGACCAAGTGAAAAAGATTGTATTTTCTTGTGTTCTCATGAGCCATGCAGCTTATGTCTCAGCGCTATAACTTTTTCAGGATTTGACAATTTTTATTATCTTTTTTCATATAATTTAACAAATACTGAATTCAGCATTCCTCACGATTTAAAAATACTTAAAGAAGTTTTTAAAGTTAATAATGGTGAATATAATAAAGAAAACTCATATTGGAAAAGTAATAGTATTAAGATGTTAATTGAGGAATTATCAACTTTAAAAAAAGAAAAATTTATGAACCAATTGGAAGAGATTAAAAAAAGTTACATTATTTTATCAAATAAATATCAGGCTTCTAAAAATAACAATCTTATACCTTTAAAATAATCAATGAATACAAATCTTAAAATTTCAAATATATCTAAAATTTATCCTGGATGTATTGCAAACGATAATGTTTCTATGGAGTTTGAAAGTGGAAAAATTTATGCATTGCTGGGAGAAAATGGAGCTGGTAAATCAACTTTAGTAAAAATTTTGTCTGGTGTAATTATGCCAGATCAAGGTGAAATATTTTTAAATAAAAATATTTTGAAATTAAAATCTCCTCTTGATGCAAAGAAAAATGATATTGGAATGGTTTTTCAGCACTTCAATCTTTTTGAAACACTATCTGTATTTGAAAATCTAATTATTGACTCTGATGAAACGAAAGAAAATCTAAGAGAAAAAATTAAATCAATTATGAAAAAATATAATTTTTTGATTAATCTTGATGTTCCAGTATTAAATCTTTCAGCGGGTCAAAAACAGAAAGTAGAAATAATTAGATGTTTAATAAGAAATCCTAAAGTACTTATTATGGATGAACCAACGTCTGTTTTAACAGAACAAGAAACTAGTGAATTATTCTTGTCTTTAAAGAAATTTTCAGAAGAAGGAATTTTGATTATTTATATAACCCACAAACTTAAAGAAGTAATGCTTCTGTGTGATGAAGTTGCTGTAATGAGAAAAGGTAAACTAGTTTCTATAAGTGAAATAAAAAATGAAAATATTGAGTCACTTGCAAATAAGATGGTGGGTCAAAATTTAAAAATAGTTAAGAAAAGAAAAGTAGGAACATCAACGGATAAATTAATTAAAATTACTGATCTTAATTTTATAAGCGAAGATCCTTTTGAAACTAATTTAAATAATATTAATTTTTCTGTTAATCGAGGTGAGTGTTTAGGTATTGCTGGTATATCAGGAAATGGTCAAAGTGAATTATTTCAAATTTTGAGTGGAGAAATAATTTCAGATAAAAATTCTATAGAATTCAATAAAAAATATATTGGTGATCTAAATCCTCAAGAAAGAAGAGAATATTTAATGGCTTTTGCTCCAGAAGACAGACTTGAACAAGCTGCGATTCCACAAATGAAAATTTTTGAAAATGTTGCTTTAAATAATTTTAAGTCATCAAATTTTTTTAAAAATGGTTTAATAAATGAGAACAAAATTAAAGAACATGCAAAAAAAATTATATCTGATTTTAATGTTAATACAGATAATATTGAATTAAAAAGCCAATTTTTATCAGGTGGAAATTTACAAAAACTTATTATTGGTAGAGAATTAATTACATCCCCTGATTTATTGATTTGTTTCAATCCTACATGGGGTCTTGATGTTGGGGCTATAAATTATATTCATGAAACACTAATTAAAATTAATGAACAAAATAAATCAATAATATTAATCTCTACAGATACTGATGAGTTATTAAAATTAAGTGATAAAATTTCAGTAATAAATAAGGGAAAACTATCAAAAATTATGAATGCTGAAGAGGTTACCTCAGAAAAACTTGGAATACTAATGGGTGGAGGAGAAATTGATTAAGTTTATAAAAAGAGATCAACCCTCACAAGCAATGTTTTTTCTTACACCTGTTTTAGCAATTCTCCTAACATTAATTACAGGTGGTTTAATTTTTTATATTTTAGGTTTCAAACCTTTTGAAGCTCTTAAGTTTTTTTTCATAGTACCAATTGCAGATATGTATGGTTTAAGTGAATTATTTTTAAAAGCGACACCTCTTTGCTTAATAGCAATAGGTTTATCTTTTTGTTTTAAAAGTAATAATTGGAATATAGGAGCAGAAGGTCAATTAACTTTTGGAGCTATAGTCTCAGGAGGTGTGGCTTTACTTTTTTATAACCAAGAAGGTTTTTACATTCTTCCCATAGTAATACTAGCTGGTGCAATTGGTGGTATGCTTTACGCATCAATACCTGCAATTTTAAAAACTTATTTTAATACAAATGAAATATTGGTTAGTCTTATGTTGGTATATGTTTCAAAATTAATTTTAGACTATCTTGTTGTTGGGCCCTGGAGTAATCCAGAAGGTTTTAATTTTCCAGAAACTAGACAATTTAGTGAATCTGCAAGACTTCCTATATTGTTTGAAGGATTAAGAATTCATGCTGGTATTTTTTTAGCTTTAGCTGCAGTTGTTGCCAGTTGGTTTATTTTTGATAAGACGTACTTGGGCTTTCAAATGAAGGTTTCTGGATTTAGTTTAAAAACAGCAAAATACGCTGGATACAAAGGTAAAAAAATGATCATTCTAGTTTTTTTAATTAGTGGTGCTTGTGCTGGTCTGGCTGGAGTTGGGGAAATAACTGGACCAATTGGTCAACTTCATAGAGAAGTATCTCCAGATTATGGTTTTACAGCAATAATAGTAGCATTTTTAGGACGCTTACATCCTGTTGGAATAATTTTTTCATCATTAATTGTTGCAATTACTTATTTGGGAGCAGAAACAGCTCAAATATTTATGCAAATTCCAAAATATACAGGCCAAGTATTTCAAGGAATGATTTTATTTTTTCTTCTAGCTTCAGATTATTTGCTTTTTTTCAAAATCAAGTTCATAGGTTTTAAAAAATGATAATTGACATACACTTCGTTGGACTAGTAATTACATCAATCATGGCTTCTGCAGTGCCTTTAATTTTAGCGTCTTGTGGAGAATTGATTACTGAAAGATCAGGCGTTCTAAATTTAGGTGTTGAAGGAATGATGATAATTGGTGCCATATCTGGTTTTGCTTTAATGACAATTACTGGAAGTTTATTTATAGCAGTTATTGGTGCAATGTTAGGTGGAGTTTTAATTTCTACTATTTTTGCATTTCTTACCCAAACTTTAATTACAAATCACGTAGCAACTGGCTTAGCACTTACTATATTTGGGATTGGGATTTCCGCAATGATTGGAAAAAACTTTGTTGGTATTCCTGGAAAAGAGTTCCCTATTTTATTTGAAAGTTTAAAGGACACAATACCTTTTTTAAGCCCAATATTGTTTGGACACTCAATTGTATTTTATTTTGCTTTCGCTTTACCATTTTTTACTAATTATTTTTTAAAAAAAACAAAGATAGGATTAATTGTGAGAGCTGTAGGAGATTCTCCTGACTCAGCATCTAACCAAGGTATAAATGTTAAGTTAGTTCGCTATTCTTGTATACTTTACGGAGGAGCAATGTGCGGACTTGCGGGTGGCTATTTGTCAATGATCTATACTCCACAATGGATTGAAAATATGACAGGTGGTAGAGGCTGGATAGCATTAGCGCTAGTGGTATTTTCTACATGGAACCCAATTAAGATTTTAATTGGTGCAATGATTTTTGGCGGATTAACAATAATTCAATTTCATATGCAAGCTATGGGTGTAAGAATTCCTGTACAATTTTTGACTGCACTACCCTATATAGTTACAATAGTAGTATTAGTTATAATTTCTCGCGATAGTAGAAAAATAAGACTTAGCACACCTAGTTCATTAGGTAAATCATTTTATAAAGACAATTAATTATAAAATAATTATGATTTTTAAATTATTTAATTTAAGCTTAGATTTTAATAAAAACTAAAAAGGATATAAATTTATGCATAAAATATTGACTCGTTCTTTGGTTTCTTCTTTAGTTTTCTTATTTACATTAACTGTTTCTGCTGTAGCAAAAGATGTTAAAGCAGCATTTGTTTATATTGGTCCTACAGGCGACCATGGATGGACATATCAGCATGATGTAGGGAGAAAAGCTGTAGAAGCTGCCGGATATAAAACTACATACGTAGAAGGTGTTCCAGAAAGTGCTGATGCTGAGAGGGTTCTTAGACAATTAGCTAATTCTGGTCATGATATTATTTTTACAACTAGTTTTGGATATATGAATCCAACTAACAAAGTTGCAAAAGAATTTCCTAATGTGAAATTTGAACATGCCACTGGATATAAAAGAGAGCATCCAAATGTTTCATCATATGCAGCTAGATTCTATGAAGGTAGAGCTATCTTAGGAACAATAGCTGGTTCAATGACAAAATCTAATGTTATTGGGTACGTGGCATCTTTTCCAATTCCAGAAGTGATAAGAGGAATTAATGCATTTACTTTGGCAGCTCAAAAAGTAAATCCAAATGTCAAAACAAAAATTGTTTGGGCTTTTACTTGGTATGACCCAGGTAAAGAGTCAGAAGCAGCTAAAGCTCTAATTGATCAAGGAGCTGATATAATTGCTCAACATACTGACAGTACTGCAATTGTTCAGATTGCTGAAAAAGCTGGTGTATATGCCTTCGGTCAAGCAAGTGATATGGATAAATTTGCGCCTAAAGCAGTATTGACTTCAGTTGAAAATAACTGGGGACCTTATTATGTTGACAGAGTTAAAGCTGTAGCAAATGGAACATGGAGTCAAAAAAATACATGGCATGGTATTGGAGATGGTATGGTAGTTATATCTGATCTTGACTCTGCTATACCTTCTGACTTAAAGGCAAAAGTTAAAAAACTTCAAGCAGATTTAGCTTCTGGTAAAGTTCATGCTTTCACAGGACCTATTTATGGCCAGAAAGGTGACTTAATGGTTGCTGAAGGTAAAACTGCAGATGATGGTATGCTTGCAGGAATGATGACTTATGTAAAAGGTGTTGAAGGAGATATACCTAATTAATTTTTACAAAGTAATTTAAAAATTTAAAAGGCCAGTTTTTATACTGGCCTTTTTTATTTCTGATGTTTTTTTTTAATTTCTTCAATTCTTAATTCTTCATAAATTTCAAAAGGCTGTATAATCCAAGGATTACCAGGAAGTTTATTAACACAAAAATCTGGCTCAAAAGTAGATTGTTTTTTTTTAAAAAGGGTGGCTGTTTTTATATCTTCAATTTTATTCTTTATTGGTTCATATTTTTTTAACCAATCAATACTTTTATTAAAAGTCAATCCAGTATCAGAAAGATCATCACACAAAAGTATTTTTCCACCCATGTTTGGTGCGATTGAACTCATCTCTCTTGAAAAAACAAAATCACCTTGTTCGTCTTCAACTCCTTTTCCACTATAAGACTCTACTGCAAGATACGCACATTTTAATTTGAAAATTCTACTTAATACATCTATCATTGGAGCTGCTCCTCGCATAATACCAATCAATATTGTAGGTTTGTAACCACTTTCATCAATTTGAATAGCTAATTTCTCTACTGTCTTATTATATTCGTCCCAACTAACAATTAATTTTTCTGACATAATTTTTATATTTAGTTATTTAAATAATAAAACAAAAACTGCAAGGATGATAAGTGCAACTATTGAAGAAATTAAAATATACAACTTATGGATGTTTCTTCCTCTTAGATTAAAATAATGCCTTGCTGCTCCCGAAATAACACCAATCAAACATAAAATTAACCAATTGTATTGATGATAAACCAAGAAACTAGAATGTCCTGAAAGCATTATAAAGAGCACCAAAAAAGTGGAATAATTATTATGTATTGAGCGTTTTTTAGCTGCCAAAGATAAACTCATATCAAATTTATCACCTTTTTCACTACTTTTAATGATGTTCATTTGATTAGGTATAATCACTGTGAATACATTTCCAAACATATTGGTACCAATAATTAATCCGACACTCAAAATTGCAAATTTTGGTCCAAATAATTTAGTAAGTCCAAAAGATACAAGCGCTAACAAAATTATTCCAGTTACGATGAATAAAATATTATTCTCAATCAACTTTGATTTACATAAAAGATCATAAATAAACCAAGAAATAATTAGTGATAAAAGTGAAATAATAATGGCATAACCTGGTGTTATTAACAAAACTCTCTTATCAACCATTAATACACCAGCATTATAATAATAAATCACAACTAATAGCAGCATTCCAGTTACGAAAGTTAAATAACTTTGCCACTTAAAAATGACTAATTTATTTAAAAAGTCCTGTGGGGGTGATGTTTTTAACCTTGATAGTTTATAAAAAAAACCAGAGTGCATAAGATATCCTTCACCATCGATATCATTGCTTGTTATATTCTTATTTAAATTGTTATCTAAATAATTAAATAAAAAACTATTACCCACCCATAATATAGCAAATAATACATGACCCCATCTCAAAATAACCTCTAACCATTTTATTGTATAAGGTAAAAATTCCATCAATATTTTATTTTATCTTTTTTTTTATCCCAAATTTCAAATGCTTTTAAAGCATCATCTCTAAGCATTTGTGTCATTTTAATTTTTCTATCATCTATTTTTTTTGGAATTTCTGAATAAATAAATGAGTCATCAAAATCTATATTTTTTGCATCTTCTCTTGTATTTGCATAATATATTTTTTCAATTCTCGCCCAATAGATTGCAGAAAGACACATTGGACAAGGTTCACAAGATGTATAAATTTCACATTCTGAAAGATCAAAAGTATTTAACTTTCTACAGGCCTCTCGAATTGCAACAACCTCAGCGTGAGCAGTTGGGTCATTTGAAGAGGTAACTTTATTTGATCCTTCAGATACAATTTTATTATCTTTAACCACGACACTTCCAAAAGGACCACCAATAGTATTTGAACTAATTATTGATAATTCAATGGCTTTTGCCATAAATTTTTTTTTATCTTTCATTTTTATAGTGTAATAGATTTTTAATTTTGTTTATACTCATTAAAATTCTTTCAGGTGTGGCTGGTGCATTGAGTTCTGGTACAATCTGATAATTTCCAATTGAGGCAACTGCGTCCTTGATTGCATAAAAAACACTCATTGCTAACATTAAGGGTGGTTCTCCTGTAGTTTTTGCTTTATTAACAACTTTTTCTTTATTTAATCCTTCTTTAAAAATTTCCACATTAAATATTTTTGGGATATCACTTACTGCTGGTATTTTATAAGTAGATGGAGAAAAAGTTGTAATTTGTCCATTTGATTTCCAATTAAGTTCTTCAATAGTCAGCCACCCTTGTCCTTGTACAAAACCACCTTCAATCTGACCTATTTCAAGTGCTGGATTTATTGGTTTTCCAGCATCATGCAAAATATCAACTCTTTCTAAAACATTTTCACCAGTCAATGTATCTATAGTTACTTCTGAAACAGATGCACCATAACAAAAGTAATAAAAGGGTCTTCCTCTAAATTTTTTTTTATCAAAATTAATTTTTGGTGTTGAATAAAAACCTGACGATGAAAGAGAAATTCTATTTAAATATGCATCTTGAATAATACTTTTAAATTCAAATTGTCTATTTCCAAATATTATATATTGATCTTTGTAAACTGCTTCTTGATTATATATTTTATATTTTTTCTTGATAAATTTTTCTAAATTTAATTTAATTTTTCCTACCGCATTTAATGCTGCAGCACCATTAAGATCAGTGGTTGATGAAGCAGCACTTGCTGATGTATTTGGAACTTTAGATGTATTCGTGGATGAAATATGAACTAAATTATAAGGTAATCCTAAAGAATTTGCCACTAGTTGTGCTATTTTTGTGTGGGTTCCTTGACCCATTTCTATGCCCCCATGGTTTAAATATACACTTCCGTCAGTGTAAATATGGACTAGAGCTCCAGCTTGATTTAAATGAATAGTTGTAAATGAAACACCAAATTTTAACGGCGTAATAGCTATACCTTTCTTTTTAAATTTATTTTTTTCATTAAATTTTCTTATATTAGAATATCTTTTTCTATAATTAGATTTATTTTCTAAATTTTTAAATATTTCATTAATTACATTATCATGAATTTTCATCCCATAATGAGTTATATTTTTTTTATCTTTTTGATAAAAATTTTTTTTTCTAACTTCTATTGGATCCTTTTTTAAGTACCTTGAAATATTATCTATAATATTTTCTATAGCCATCATTCCTTGGTTTCCACCAAAGCCTCTAAATGCAGTTGAAGTTGGAATATTTGTCTTACATAAATTATTTGTTACCTCAATATCAGAAATATAATATGCATTGTCTATATGAAGCAAAGCTCTTTCGTTTATTGCTGCTGATAAATCAGGCGACATTCCACAATTTGAAGATAAGTTTATTTTTAATCCTTTAATAATTCCCTCATCATTAAAACCTACTTCATATTCAGATAAAAACTCATGCCTTTTACCAGTCAATATTATATCATCATCTCTATCTAATCTTAATTTGACAGGCTGACCTGATTTTTTAGCTAACAGTGCACAGATACAAGCAGTCATAAAATTTGTTTCTTTTCCGCCAAACCCACCTCCAATTCTTCTTACCTCAACATTAATTGAATTGCTTTTTTGATTGAACATTTTTGCGATTAGTTGCTGTGTCTCTGAAGGATGTTGAGTTGAGCTGTAAACTAAAAAGTTATCATCTTCTTTAGGAATAACAAAAGCTACCTGACCTTCTAAATAAAAGTGTTCTTGACCGCCCGTTGTAAAATTACCTTTTAAAATATTTTTTGATATTTTTATTTTCTTTGAAGGGTTTCCTTTTTTTATTTTTCTAGGTTTAAATAAGAACTGTTTTTTATTTAAAGCTTCTTTTATTGTAATAACTGGTTTTAACTCTTTATAAGTTATCTTAGCTTTTAATACTGCTTTCCTTGCAAGTTCAGTAGTTATAGCAGCGACTGCAAACAATGGTTGGCCATAAAACTCAACTTTTTTTTTGGGGAAAATAGGATCACCATCAAAAACAGGCCCCACATCGTTTCTGCCTATGATATCACTTTGAGTAACTACTGAAATTACACCTTCACTTTTTTTTACTTCAGTTAAATCTATTTTTTTAATTAATGCATGTGCTTTTTTGCTTAAACCAATTGCACCATAAATTGTGTTTTTTGGTTCATTAATATCATCCGTATACTCAGCGTATCCACTTACATGTTTGTAGGCGCTATCGTGTTGTATTATTTCTTCAATATAGTTCTCTTTACTCATTTAATTAACTCTTGTTAATTTATTAGAATTTATTTCTATAAAACATTTCATTAATAAATTTTTTGCTATCTCTAGCCTGTATTCTTTACTTGCTCTCATATCTCCAATAGGACTTAAATCTTTTTCTAAATAATTTTTTGCTTGGTCAAAAGTATTGATAGTAAAAGGTTTGTTTTTAAGAATTTTTTCACATGCTTTAGCTCTTTTTGGTATAGCTGCCATACCCCCGTATGCAATGTATGCCTCTTTGATTTTGTTATTATCAATTTTAAAATTAAAAGAGCCACAAACAGATGAAATATCATCATCAAATCTTTTTGATATTTTATATGCTTTAAATATATTTTTTTTAAATAACGGTATTTTTATTGATCGGATAAATTCGGTCTTTTTTAACTTAGTTTTTCTATAATCTATGAAAAAATTGTTTATTGGTAAAACTTTTCTTCTATTAAAGCTCTCTATTAAAACCTCAGCTTTTAAAGATAATAAAATTGGTAATGAGTCACCTATTGGTGATGCTGTTGCAATGTTGCCTCCTATAGTACCAACATTTCTAATCTGAACAGAGCCATATCTCTTAAGAACAGAATAAAAATCTGGATAATATTTTTTAATTTCATCTTCAAATTTGATCAAAGGAGTAGCAGCTCCAATTTCTAAGTAATTTTTACTTAACTTTATAAAATCTAATTCTTTAACTTCTTTTAAATCAATTATAAATGGAATTTCTTTTCTCTCTTTTGTAACTGTTAAAGATAAATCCGTACCACCAGCAAGAAAATTGAAATTTGAGTTATTCTTTATTATAATTTTTAAATCATTGATGTTTTTGGGTGAGAAATAAACTTTATTATCTTTTTTAATATAAATATTTTTTGGTCTAATTTTTTTTAATATTCTAATAATTTTATTTTTATTTTTGCTGAATTCATCATTCTTATTTGTCTTATTTAAACTTTTTGCAGCATCAATAATAGGTCTATAACCAGTGCAACGACACAAATTTCCTGATATTGAGTCTGTTATTAATTCACTGTTATAGCTTTTATTATTTTTAAACATTGAAAACAAAGACATAACAAATCCTGGTGTGCAAAACCCACATTGTGATCCATGAAATTTTACCATCGCATCTTGAACTGGGTGGAGTTTTCCATCTTTAGAAACCAAATCCTCTACTATCAAAAGTTGTTTACCATTCAAAGATGGTACAAATGAAATACAAGAATTTATTGAACTATATTTAATCTTATTGCCAACTAACTCACCAAAAACAACAGTGCATGCACCACAGCCTCCCTCTGAGCAACCCTCTTTAGTTCCAGTTTTTTTTAGTTCAGCTCTAATATAATTAAGAACTGTTTGATTTGGATCAGGATTTTTAATTTCTAGAATCTTGTCATTTAATAAAAATTTTACTGAGCCTGATATCACTTAACTACCTCTATAAGTAGAATAACTCCATGGAGAAACTAGTAAAGGTACATGATAATGTTGCGAGGGATCTGAAATACCAAATCTTATTACCACATCATCCAAGAATGGCACATCACTTACCGATGATATATTTTTAAAATAATCCCCAATATAAAAAACTAATTCATATTTACCTTTAACAAAAATATTTCCCTCTACTAATGGAGAGCTTGCTCTACCATCATCATTAAGTTTTATTGAAGTTATTTTTTTTCTTTCTGAATTATTTAAATAAAATAACTCAACCAAGATACCCTGGCCAGGTTTACCTGAATATACATCTAAAACATGAGTTGTTAGCTTTGTCATAAAATTATAGTATTATTTTAATTTTAAACTTACTTTATTTAAAGTTATATGAGAACAATAGATAACATTAACGATCTTAACAAGTCTGATTTTTTATTAGTATTTGGTAATGTTTTTGAAAAAACTGAGTCAGTAGCCTTAGAAGCTTTTAATTCTAAACCATTTAAAAATTTTGAAGATATTATGTTTAAAATGCTGAATATTTACGAAAGTTATGAAAAAAATAAAATTTTAGAAATTTTAAATGCTCATCCTGAGCTTGCTGTGGCAAAAAAAATGACCTCAGAGTCCATATCAGAACAAGCTTCTGCAAAATTAAACGAATGTTCTAATGATGAATATAAGGAATTCAAAAAATTAAATTCAGAATATAAGGAAAAGTTTAATTTTCCATTTATAATTGCTGTAAAAGGTAAAGATAAAAATGAAATATTGAATAATTTTAGACAAAGAATACAAAGTGATGTAAAAAGTGAGTTCCTAGAAGCAAAAAGACAAGTAAAAAAAATTGCAACCTTTCGTCTTAATAAAATAAATAAAAAATGAAAAAATTTATAAGTGCAAAAATGATAAATTTAGCAGATGCTAGAATTGGATCTAAAATTATATTTAAGAGTGATGATTTTTTTGCAGCTGCTCATAGAATTTTAAACACAGATGCTCCTGTTTTTAAAGATAAGCTATTTGACAAACATGGCAAATGGATGGATGGATGGGAAACTAAAAGAAGAAGATCAAAAGGTTTTGATTATTTAATTATAAAATTAGGTAAACCAGGAAAGATATTTGATATAGACATTGACACAACTTTTTTTAATGGAAATCAACCTACTCATGCATCGTTGGAGGGTTGTTTTAGTAGAACTAAACCTGATAAAAAAACAAAATGGATATCCTTATTAGGTAAAAAAAAACTTGGACCAAACAAAAACCATAGCTTTAAATCAAAAAATAAATCTGTTTTTAACTATATAAGACTAAACATCTTTCCCGATGGTGGAGTTGCTAGACTTAGACTTTATGGAAAAATTGAAATGGGAAAAAATATTTTTAATAATAAAAATCTAAATTTAACCTCTGTTTTAAATGGTGCTTCAATTGTTGGTTGTAATAATGAACATTTTGGAAGAGCTGAAAATATAATAGCTCCAGGTAAGGGGAAAAATATGGGTGATGGTTGGGAGACAAGAAGAAGTAGGGGGAAAAATTTTGATTGGCTTATAATAAAATTTGGAAAACCAGGTTTAATAAAAAAATTAGAGATAGATACACATCATTTTAAAGGAAACTACCCAGACACTTGTTCAATTCAAACTGCAAATATTTCAAAAAATCTATCAAACAAATTAATTGCTAATAATTCAAAAAATTGGAAATTTATTTTAAATAAATCCAAACTATCTGCACATAAAAAACATGTATTTAAAAAATTTCTAACAAAGAGAAATAAGGAAAATTACCTTAAAATAAATATCCATCCAGATGGTGGAATTTCAAGAATAAGAGCATTTGGAAATTTTGTAAGATGAAAGTAATAAAAGCAAAAAATATAACTAAAAAAAATTTTTCTAAGTTTGGACAGTTAATAGATGCATCCAAAAAAAATCCAATAAGTATTAATGATGGATATGCAAAAAGATTTGATGATTTAATAAATATAGATGTTTCTAAAGATAAAGGGAGAGCAATAATTAGTATTTTTAATGCCAAAAAAAGGAGGTTTCCTATGAAAATTGATATGATGGAAAAACATCCTTTAGGAAGCCAAGCCTTTATACCAATGGAGGATACAAAATTTTTAGTATTTGTAGCACCAAGAGGAGATAAACCAGATATAAACAAAATCCAATCCTTTTTAGTTCCTAAACAAACAGGAGTAAATTATAAAGCTGGTATTTGGCACTTTCCACTTATTTCTATGAAAAATATGAATTATCTAATTGTTGATAGAAAAGGAAAAGGAAACAATCTTGTTATTTATAAATTTAAAAAAGATAAAATTATTTTAAAAAAATGAAAAAAAAATATCCAAGGGATTTGGTAGGATACGGTTCTAAACAAATTAAGGTAAAGTGGCCTAGAAATGCCAAGTTGGCTTTACAATTTGTGCTTAACTATGAAGAAGGAGCAGAGAATTGTATTCTTCATGGTGATAAAACTTCAGAGGTATTTTTATCAGAAATTATAGGAGCAAAACCAATTAAAGGTCGACATTTAAGCATGGAGTCAATTTATGAATATGGATCAAGAAGAGGATTTTGGAGAGTTCATGATTTATTTAATAAGAAAAAAATCCCACTAACTATTTTTGGAGTTGGAATGGCATTAGAAAGAAATAAAGATGTTTGTTCGGCTATAAAAAAGGCTAATTATGAAGTTGCTAGTCATGGGTGGAGATGGATTGATTATCAAAATGTACCCGAGAAAAAAGAAAAGAATGATATGAAACTTGCTATAAAATCTATAAAAAAAAATTTTGGTACTCACCCTGCAGGCTGGTACACTGGCAGGTGTAGTGCAAATACATTAGATTTAGTTATAGATAATGGTAATTTTTTATACTGTAGCGATACATACAGTGATGATCTTCCTTATTGGGTAAAAAAAAATAATAAAAAACAGTTAATGATACCTTATACACTTGATAACAATGATATGAGGTTTGCTACTAACCAGGGATTTAATTCTGGTGAACAATTTTACAATTATTTAAAAGATAGCTTTGATGCTCTTTATGAAGAAGGGAAAACTTCACCCAAAATGATGTCCGTTGGTTTGCATTGTAGATTAATTGGAAGACCTGGAAGAATACAATCGCTAAAAAAATTTTTAAATTATATTTCAAAATTTAATGATATTTGGATCTGTAAAAGAGTAGACATAGCAAAACATTGGATTAAAAATTATAGTTAAATCTTTATTATTGTTCAGCGCTTATAGAAACATAGTGGGCTACTGCTTCTATTTCTTCATCAGATAATATACCTTCCATAGCAGGCATTACTCCTATTCCATTTTTGACTGCTATAAGAATTCTTGAGATATTTGGTCTGATTTCGTTTAAATTTGGACCAATATTTACGTTTGAACCTGCGTCTGAAAGAGTGTGACATGCAGCACAATTTCCAGCCCCAAGAAAAACTTCTTTTCCTTTAATAAATATTTCATCAGCATTAACATCTATAATTGATGAAAATAGTATTATTAAGAAAGCTTTTGAAGAATTTAAAAATAATTTTTTCACTATAATTTTGGTATCATAAATAAAAAAATTTAAAAAGAGAATTCATAATATGA
>Ga0114994_10001941_pt1 | contig 14963 bp, 13 predicted proteins | sample ArcticOcean_MG_C_9_FD_87043 | JGI IMG/M metagenome (GOLD analysis project Ga0114994, IMG submission 87043) | Marine microbial communities from western Arctic Ocean - ArcticOcean_MG_CB2_152 | ecosystem: Environmental > Aquatic > Marine > Oceanic | place: Arctic Ocean: Canada Basin | collected... | reverse complement strand
TGTTACCCGTTACTGGGCGGGGCAAGGCTATGATACGATTCTGCCTGCTATGTATGATCGTATCACGCCAGAAACTGTATTATCTTTTGATGATATGGAGGGCGCTCAAGCTATGGCGAAACAATTGAATGCTGATGTTGTACTTAAAGATGTCACAGCGTCTGTCGCAGCTGTTGAGAGTAACAAGGGTGTTTCGATTGTTGGTTTTTGTTGGGGTGGTGGTGCCGCGGCGCGGATGGCTGGCATTTTAGATCTTAAGGGAGCGGTTGCTTACTATGGAACAATGCTAACAAATAATGCAGCCGGTGGTGCTAAATGCGCAACCTTGTTTCACTTTGGTGCAAACGATCAGCACTCTCCACCTGAGATTATAGAAGAGCTAAAGGTGAATATTCCGGATGCTGAGAGTTATATTTATAATGCCGGGCATGCCTTTGCGAACGATGAGCGACCAAATTTTTATGTTGAAGACGCTACGCTAGAGGCGCGCTTGAGGACGCTTAATTTTTTGAACCGTGTCCATGGGGCGTCGTAATTTATGCCCTCGGTAGGTGGTGAGGCTGAACCTTATAAGTCCTGCCAACCACCTGATCCAAATCCGCGAAAGCCTGGTTTAAAATTACCGCGCGGGGCTTGTGATGCGCATTGTCATGTATTCGGCCCAGGCGATATATTTCCGTATCATCCCAGCCGCTCATACACCCCGCCGGATGCATCACGCCATGTCTTAAAAAAGCTACACAAATTTTTAGGTATTGATCGAGCGGTTATTGTGCAGGCGAGTTGCCACGGTCCAGATAATACTGCGATGCTAGATGCAATTGCTAACAGTGATGGAAAATATCGTGGCGTCTGCCATATAGATGAAAATACAACCGCTAAAGACCTCGAAGGTCTCCATGAAGGTGGTGTTCGCGGCGTACGCTTTAATTTTGTTAAACACTTAGGTGGTGCTCCTGATATAGATTTTTTGCGTCGAACGGTAAATATCATTCGTGGGCTAGATTGGCACTTGGTATTACATTTTGATGCAGCAGACTTGTTAGAATATAAGACACTACTTAAAGAACTTAATATACGGATTGTAATTGATCATATGGGACGTCCCATCGCATCTGAGGGTGTTGAACAAGCGTCGTTTAAGATCCTATTAGAATTTATGAAAGATGAAAACTACTGGGTTAAGGTTTGTGGTTTAGAACGCATCTCCGTTACTGGCGCCCCGTTCTATGATGGGGTGCCATTTGCACAGAAACTATTAGAAGTAGCCCCTGACCGAGCGATTTGGGGAACAGATTTTCCGCATCCCAATATAAGTGGCGATATGCCGAATGATGGTGATTTGGTTGATTTGCTGGCATTTTTCGCGCCGAATGAAGCTTTGCGGCAAAAGGTTCTTGTTGATAATCCTCAACAACTTTATGGGTTTGAGCAGTAACATGCAAAAGTCGATACCATGCACGATGATGAGAGGTGGCACCTCCAAAGGGGTTTATTTTCTTAAGTCTGATCTTCCAAGTGATGAGGTGGAACGGGAGAAGGTGCTGCTGCAAGTTATGGGCTCGCCCGATGATCGCCAAATTGATGGTTTAGGTGGTGCTAATCCGCTTACCAGTAAAGTCGCCATTGTTGGTAAATCTGATCAGCCCGGTGTCGATATAGACTATCTTTTTGCCCAGGTAGTGGTTGATCAACCCGTTGTCGGCTACGGCCAAAACTGTGGTAACATTTTGGCCGGCGTAGCCCAATTTGCAATTGAGAAAGGCTTAATGTTGGCCAGTGACCCAACAACAGAAGTCATTGTGCTAATGGTTAATAGTGGCGATAAGGCGATTGTACGCGTTCAAACTCCTGGCAGAGAAGTGTCTTACGATGGAGATGCTGTAATTGATGGCGTGCCGGGAACTGCAGCTCCTGTTCCATTGAATTTTTTAGACACTGCTGGTTCGGTTTGTGGCTCGCTTTTGCCAACTGGAAATAATGTTGATGAGGTTGATGGTATACAATTGACCTGTATTGATAATGGCATGCCAATAGTGGTCATGCGAGCTATTGATTTTGGCATTAAAGGTACTGAGAGAGTTGAGACGTTAGAAGCCAATGAAGTACTTAAAGCTCGCCTTGAGAGTATTAGGTTGCAGGTTGGACCTATGATGAATCTCGGGGATGTTTCGGATAAAACAGTCCCCAAAATGACATTGGTTTCAACTCCAAAGAACGGCGGTGTAATCTCGACTCGCTCATTCATTCCCCATCGGTGCCATTCAGCTATTGGAGTTTTTGCAGCTGTAACGGTTGCGACGGCGTGTCTCATTCCAGGGACGCCGGCAGCTCAAATTGCTGGTAATGTTGATGATTTAGGTACTCGGTTCCTTATCGAACATCCAAGCGGTGGTATGGAGGTTGATATTGAAGTTGAAATTGTGGATGGTGAAATAAATCTAAAGCGTTCAGGCTTTATGCGAACTGCTCGTAAGCTCTATGAGGGCGTCGTTTTTATTGCAGAAGGGAGTTGTTAGTATGCCGAGAGGTGTGATTGATGTTGAGGGTATTCAAAGCCCGGAAATGCAGGCGTTAAAGAATCGGACTACTCCGGAAGACTTACCTTTTAACATTACGAAAATTGGTCATGTTGTCTTGTGCTGTCAGGATATTGAAAAATCAGTAAAATTTTATACAGATGTATTAGGTTTTCGAATCTCTGATGTTTACCCTGACAGTATGATTAAGGGGAAAATGGTCTTTATGCGATGCAATAATGATCATCATGGTGTGGCTTTGGTTGGCGGGGTTAATCAACCCTCAAAGAATATTGAGATGCATCACATGGCCTTTGAAGTTGATACATTAGACGAGGTTATGCGGGCACGGGAGCATCTAAAAAAGCATAATGTTAGTATTCAATTTGAGGGTCGACGGCGCGCAGGCGTGCAAATTGCTGTTGAGTTTCTAGATCCCGACGGCCATTGGTTGGAAATATTTTGGGGTTTGGATCAAGTTGGCCCCAATGATGTGGCTCGTCCACCAGAAGAATGGGTTGAGGAGTTTTCTCTTGAGGATGCTATTGACAATTCACCATTGGATCAAGATACAACGCTCGAGGATCCATCTTTACGAAAGAGTTAACCCTTCAATATGTTAGAAATTATGCTAATTGGATTTGGTGGAATGTTGAGTGTATTATGTCTCGTCTTTGAAATTTTTGATGCATATAGCTGAAGGTCAGCCGGCAAGAAAATCTATAACCCTTGGCATCTTTTTAACAATTATAGCCGGTAGTGCAATGGCGCTTATGGACGGGATCAGCAAGCATCTCACTGGGTTTTTTGATCCCATTCAAGTGATCTGGAGCCGTTATTTCTTTCATGCGCTTATTGTTATAGTTTATCTTCTAACTACACAGTCACGCGACATCTTCAAAACTAAACGGCCAAAAATGCAACTTCAGCGCTCCTTTGCACTCTTTGCGGCTACTTTCGCGATGTACACGTCTCTAAAATATTTACCATTGGCAGATGCCTCGGCAATGCAACACATGGCACCAGTTTTGGTTACTTTTATATCGGGTATTTTCCTGGGCGAAAGGATTGGCATTAGAAGGTATTTTGCCGTTATAGCCGCTTTCTGCGGTGTCTTAATTATTGCCCAACCTGGTACGGATTTCAAATGGGCAATATTATTGCCTATGTTCACGGCCACCATGCTGTCAATATTTCTTATACAGACCCGGGCACTGCAGGGGCATGATAATGCGTATACAACACTTTTTTATTCCACCCTTGTCGGCGTGATTGTGATGATTGTTTTGGTGCCATTTTTTTGGAGGCTACCAAATGTATATGAATTTCTATTGATGTGCGCGCAAGGTAGTCTTGGTGCGATTGGGCATCTTGCCCTGATCAAAGGCTTTAAATATGCCACAGCATCTGTCTTGTCACCATTCTTATACTCACAATTTTTGGTGTCACTAATGCTGAGCGTTACGTTGTTTGCCGACCCATTGACCACAGCTATTGGCATAGGAGGAAGTCTCATAGTCGCTAGTGGCATCTACATTTGGAAGCGTGAAGGCTCTCTGGCAAAACATCAATATTAGATTTATATTTCACATTGGCCCATCATCCCCTGTAATCGTATAGGAATTAGGTTTGTTAGCCTGTTTAGCTCAGGTCAACATACGTCGGCGTCAGGTGCCGAAAATCTGATGTATAGTTTTTTTAATATGGGAAAAATAAATCTCACTCTTTGCATTGCCTAATCAATATGATGTGACTAAAAGTGAACTTTCTATTTTTTGATGGAATATTTTTTATGACTGCAAGTAAGAAATTAGAATTTTTGATGAACGGCGAAGACGCCAGAACTATTACTATTAATAATGTTGTCATTGCTGGCTGGACCGGTCGGAACATAGAGGCGATGGAAGCTCATATTGCGGAGCTTCAAGAACTTGGTATTTCCCGGCCTTCAAAAACACCGACCTATTATCGCTGTACTGTTGACCAGCTGACTATGGAGCACGAATTTCAGGTCATTGGTAATAATTCAAGTGGTGAAGTTGAATTTATCATTGTGTCATTAGAGGACGGTTATTGGATTGGACTTGGGTCCGATCATACAGACAGAGTAGTTGAAGCCTCTGATGTGACCATCTCCAAACAAATGTGTGCAAAACCGATCGCTAATACGTTATGGAGTTATGCGGATGTAGAAGAGCACTTGGACGATTTAATGCTCAAATCAACAATCATCGTTGATGGTAAAGAAGAGGCTTATCAACATGGGCCTGTAACAACAATGCGTGATCCGAAGGAGCTGATTTCACTGTACACTGATGGAGGCAAACTGGCTCCTGGTACATTGATGTTTTGCGGAACATTAGCCGTTGCTGGAGGTGTTCGGCCAGGAGATGTCTTCCAAGCGAGCTTAAGCGATCAAAAGCTAGGTCGTACGATTAGTTATTCATATAAGGCGATCAGCCTACCACCTGAAGAATAAGGAGAGTATAAGAGATGGGAAAAGGTAAACCACATTTAGAATTCGTTCCGTTGGATATGGCCGATGGTTGGGACGTTCCGCCAGGATACCCAGAGGGGATGGAGCAAAAAGTTCTAACCACTGATTTAGATGAAGAAGGCAAAACCGGCAGTCGGACTAGATTTCTCCGTATTAAACCTGGTGTTTATTCGACGGCGCCTTTTATTCACGAACATTGGGAAGAAGTTTTTCTCTTCGAGGGCGATATGATTGTTGGTAATGATGAGAACGGGCATGGCGGCGAGAAGTTTCAGGCGCCAACTTATGCATGTCGCCCCCCAGGTGTTTTTCATGGTCCCTTTAAGTCAGATGGTGGTTGCATAATGTACGAAACCCACTACTTCTATGAATCTGACGGTGAATAAACTTCTGATTTTATTATAATAATTTTTGGAGCATGACTTATGTTAATGTTGTGCTTTGGCATTGACAGATACTGTTATATAAATTATTTATATAAATTAATGATCCATAATGGTTGTTTGGGTGATGAGTGGTATGATTTCAGATGGACAGTGGTCAGAATTAACCATCACGCGACCTGAGTTTTTAGTTGGGGGATCGGATGCAGATTTTCGAACTTTTATTTATGGTCTGCTTATATCTTCTGTACAGATGGAAAAACTACGGGATCAGATTGGCGACCTTATCGGTGTCAACGGTATACAGTATCATATTCTAACAGTTATATCTGAGAAGGCTCCGGTAGGACTAGTAACGGTTGGTGATGTGGCTAAAACTCTACAAGCCGGGAGTACGCATATTACAATGGAAGTCGGTAAACTGGTTAAACGCGGGTTGATTGACAAAACTACTAATCCAGAAGACCGGCGCAGTATATTATTATCACTTAGTAAAAGAGGGTTGGTGACGTTAGATTCTGTGACGGCCTCTCGCCAGGAAATTAATAATACTATATTTGATGGTTACAGTAGAGAAGATTTTAAGAGCTTTCAAAAACTTATTAGTAAAATGGTGGGCACAACCTCACGAGCAATTTCTGTCGCAGATAAAATAAAGGCAGAACAGAATGCTCGAAAGCATTGCGCATAACTATAATACCTTAATAGGAGCAATAATATGTTAAAGACGGGTAAGGAACATTTAGAAGGCCTTAGAGATGGTCGTGTAATTTTTATTGGTAATGAAAAAGTCGACGACGTAACAACTCACCCAGCATTTAAGAATGCAGCTAAAACGGTTGCATCATTGTATGATATTAAACATCAGTCAGAATTCAGAGATGTTTTGTCTTTTGACGAAGGTGGTGAGCGTTATTCAATGTGGTTCCTGCGGGCAAAAAATAAAGAGGATCTGCGAAAACGTACAGCTGCGCACAAAAAAATTGCCGATATGTCTTGTGGATTGTTTGGTCGCTCTCCTGATCACGTGTCTAGTTTTGTTACTGGCATGTCAACCAATCCTTCTGTCTTTGACTCTGATAAATACAAGTTCGGCAATAACCTTACAGCTTATTATGAGCACATGCGTAAAAATGATATCTTTGCAACTTATGCCGTGATCCCGCCACAAGCTGCTCGTAATCCAGAGTTTTATGAAAAGCAAAATCTTCCAATACCAACCCTTCGGGTGGTCCGGGAAGACGATGATGGCGTAGTTGTTTCTGGTATGAAGATGCTAGCTACAAGTGCCGTTTTTTGCGATGAAATTTGGGTGGGAAATTTAATTCCATTGGATCCTAATCAAGTTAAAGAGGCGGTTACCTTCGTTATGCCATGTAATACTAAGGGCTTGTCTCTTTGGATGCGCCAGCCAATTGCGCTAAATGCAGAAAATGAATTTGATAGTCCATTGACATGGAAGTTTGATGAAACAGACGTTCTGGTTATTTGTGATGAGGTAAAAATTCCATGGGAAAAAGTGTTTGTAATGGACGATGCTATTTTAGCACGTGAGATCTACATTAAAACTCCTGCACATTGTTATGGAAATCATCAGTCTAACGTTCGGTTCTGGTCGAAAATGCAACTAATATTAGGCCTTTGTTCTAAGGTTGCTAAGTCTACTGGCGCAGACCAGATCCCAGCCGTTCGTGAAGTGTTGGGTCGGATGTCTGCGCAAGAGGCTACTATTTCTGGGATGATTTATGGCCAAATTGAAGCCGCTGAAGAATGGCCTGCCGGTTATATGACCTGTAATCGCCGGATGATGTATGCGGCTCTCGATTGGTGCACTGAAAATCATTCAGCGCTTATTGATGAATTACGTACCTTATGTGGAGGAGGTGTCTTTCAGATGCCAGGTAACGTTCATGTCATGCATGATGAGAATTTACGCGCTGATTTTGAAAAATACTTCCAAACCCCTCAGATGGGTGCTTTAGATCGAATGAAGCTTTTCCGTTTAGCGTGGGATTTGGTGGGTTCAGAATTTGCCGGGCGTCAGCAACAATATGAGAAGTTTTACGCAGGAGCCTCATTTATTATCCGAAATCACTCTCATCGAGAGACTAATTGGGAGCATTTTGACGGTATTGTTGATAATTTTATGTCTGGATATGATGTTCCGGAACACTCATAAATTATCTACAAATTAATGTTAAAGCCTTCCTATTTTGTCTTCAACTCTGTATCGTTCTAAAAAGAAAAACAGTCTGGGGAAAGTATGGAAAGAGTATTTCACAAAGAAATAGAGCAGCTCCGTCAAGGTGATAATGGTAAGTTCCAAGGGGAAGGTATTCTTGGTGTTACGAAAGCTTTACTCCAATCAGGCGTTGGTTATGTGGGGGGATATCAAGGCGCGCCAGTTTCTCACCTCCTAGACGTTCTAGTTCAAGCTAAAGATTTGATGGCCGAGCTTGGTGTTCATGTTGAAGCTAACTCTAGCGAAGCTTCTGCGGCAGCGATGCTCGGAGCGTCAATTAATTACCCTATCCGGGGCGCTGTAACCTGGAAGTCAATTGTCGGTACGAACGTTGCTTCTGATGCCCTATCTAATCTTGCCAGCCCTGGGGTAAAGGGCGGCGCAATGATTGTATCTGGTGAAGATACCGGCGAAGGGTCTAGTGTCATCCAGGAACGCACTCATGCCTTTGCAATGAAATCGTCCATATGGCTGTTAGACCCGCGGCCCAACCTTCAAAGCATGGTTGATATGGTTGAGAACGGGTTTCAGTTATCGGAAGCTACCAATACCCCCGTTATTTTAGGCCTTCGCATACGGGCCTGTCATATGCAGGGTGAATTCAACACCAAAAATAATAAAAAATCCCTTATTAATACGATAGATAAGGCGGATAGTCCGGCAATCTTTGATTATGATAAACTTGCTCATCCGCCTGCCACCTACGCGCAGGAGAAGAAGAAAATAGAGGAACGGCTCCCAGCGGCTCAAAAGTTCATAGTAGACCGACAACTCAACGAGTTTTTTGATGGTCGTTACACTAACCTTGGCATCATTTTACAAGGGGGCCTCTATAATACTTTAATCAATCGGCTTAATGTTCTCGGACTTGGCGATCAATTTGGTAATTCTGATATACCTCTGATGGTGCTTAATGTTACACATCCTCTGGCACCCAGCCAAATCACTGATTTCTGCAACGGTAAGGATGCTGTGTTGGTAATGGAAGAAGGGCATCCTGAATTTATTGAGCACCAAATCCATACGTTCCTTAGAAAGGCTGATATTCAAACTAAAATTTTTGGCAAAGATGTGTTCCCAACTAGCGGAGAATACAATGCCGAAGCTGTTACTAAAGGTCTGGTAGACTTTCTTGGCGAGGTTGAACATCTTGCGATTGACCTAGAAGCTGTGCGCAATATAGCTGCTAAATTCTTTAATGATAAAGAACGTGGTAAGGAAGTTATGGATGTTACTTTACCGCCTCGACCGCCAGGGTTTTGCACTGGTTGTCCCGAGCGTCCTGTTTTTACTGCGATTAAGATGCTTAAAGAAGAAATTGGTGATATTCATATTGCTGCAGATATTGGTTGTCATGCATTTGCAACTTATGCGCCGTTTAGCATGGGTAATTCAATTTTGGGATTCGGTATGGGGCTTGCGAGTGCACAAGCTGTTGGTCCCATGCTAAACAAACGTACTATCAGCATTATGGGTGATGGTGGCTTTTGGCATAATGGTCTGCAAACTGGTGTTATATCAAACTTATTCAATGAAGGTGATGGCGTCTTAATTATTATGCAGAATGGGTATACTTCTGCTACTGGTCAGCAGTATATTCCGTCCTCAACGGCTAGTTCAGATACGGCGCCAATGACTGCCGAAATTGAAACTGTACTAAAGGCCCTTGGCGTTAAATGGTTGCGCACGGTACGGACTTATGGCGTTAGCCGGATGCTGGATATTTTGCGAGAAGCTATGACTACCGAGCAACAGGGCCTCAAAGTTATTATTGCTGATGGCGAATGCATGTTGGCCCGGCAACGTCGCGTTAAGAGTGAAAATTTTGAAAAACTAAAGAGTGGCTTAGAAGTGACTATCCCGCGTTTTGGGGTTGATGAAGAAATCTGCACGGGTGATCATTCTTGTATTCGCTTATCGGGTTGTCCCTCTCTCAGCATTAAAGACAACTCTGACCCACTTAGGGATGAACCTGTAACTGAAGTTATTGAAAGCTGTGTTGGCTGTGGTCTCTGCGGTGAGATTGCCCATGCTGCTCAACTTTGCCCATCTTTTTATCAGGCCGAGAGGGTTCAAAATGCTGGGATGCTTGATAAAATGATGGCGGGCATTCGCAATAGTGTAATTGGCTGGCTAGCAGGATCGGATCGTCCCAGATGAGCGAAATAAAGCCCGTCAAAATATTGATATGCGCGATGGGCGGAGAAGGTGGTGGCGTGCTCATGAATTGGATAGTCAACGCAGCTTGGGCTAAAGGGTACCCAGTGCAGGCGACGTCTGTTCCAGGTGTTGCACAGCGCACGGGTGCAACAACCTATTATATTGAAATGTTGCCGCAAGTGCCGTCAGTAGGTGCCCTGGAGCCTGTCTTTGCCTTGATCCCAACTGCGGGCGAAGTTGACGTGTTGGTTGCAACTGAGGCAGCAGAGGCAGCTCGTGCAGCCGGCAATGGTTTAATTACACCAGATCGAACTCATTTAATTGCTTCGACGTCTCGAGTCTATCTCATGCCAGAAAAGATGGCGATGACCGATGGTCGTGTCAATGATGAAAAGCTATCGACTATCTTAGAACAATCGGCACATAAGTTAGTTCTTTTCGATGCGAATAGAGCTGCAAAAGAGGTGGGTGCAATTGTAAATGCCATTATGCTAGGCGCGATCGCTGCCACTGGTGTGATTGGGCTTGAGCTCGATGATTTTGTTAAGGCTATCACTCAAGAGGGCAAAGCTGTCGACTCGAATATCGCTGGTTTGGAAAGAGGTTTTGAAATCGCGAAAAGAGGAGCCGCGGTTATAGAATCTGAGACTAACCTTGTCTCAGTTGCCAAAGTCCAAGCTAAGAATGATTTCCCCGAGAGCATCCAACCGATATTGAAACATGCGATAAGCCGACTTACTGATTATCAAGATGCGGCTTATGCCAAATCCTACATTGATCGCTTAGAAGAGTTTAAAATGAGCGATGCTATATTATTAACAGCTATTGCGAAACAACTCGCTCTTCGGATGACCTTTGAAGACATTATTCGAGTTGCCCAAGTTAAAATACGTGCTGAGCGGTTTGCACGTATTAAGGGCGAGACCAATGCGAATTCAGATGATGTTGTTATCGTTACCGACTTCTTTAAACCGGGCATTCCTGAGATTAGCGATATGCTGCCAAGTGGCCTGGCTAAGAGCCTAATTTCTTGGGGTGAAAGAAATAATAAAATGGAGCATTATGGCTTTAGCTTGATGGTTAAAACCACGACCATCACAGGTTTTCTCAAGATTTGGTTTTTGGCTAAACTTAAATGGTGGAGGCCTTATTCTCATCGTTGGAAAATAGAGCAAGCTAATATCGAGGACTGGCTTTTTTTGATTAAATCGGCCTCTCAGTTTCATCCTGAATTTGCTACTGAAGTTGCGGAGTTGGCGCGCTTGATTAAAGGTTATGGTAGTACCCATCGGCGGGGTATGCGGAATTTTATCCATATCGTAGAAAATTACGCGCGGCCAAAAATAATGGCGGGCAAGATACCAAGTGATGGGCCAAATAAATTGCGCGAAGCGCGGGCCGCCGCGACTAAAAATCCGGATGGGTCTGATCTGGATAAGATGCTGGCCGCTACTGATGCTTTTGGAATAAAAGCGGCCGAATAGCACATCATGTCTAGCTGGCCGAAAATACACCAAACAATAATCCATATGTTGGTAGAGGCAGCCGAAAAGTTTCCTGAGGCTACAGCTCTTGTTCATGAGAGCCGTCAGCTCAACTACATAGAATATCTACACTGTGTTTCTGGGTTGGCTAGAAGGTTACAAGGTTTAGCAAGCGGTAAAAGTTTGCGAGGTGAGCGGGTTGCGTTGATTTGCGGGAATTCCCTGGAAATGGCGGTTGGTCTTTTTGCAGCCCATGCGTCAGGAGCCCAAATTGTACCCGTTAATCCAATTTATACATCGCGTGAACTCAAACACATTTTAAGTGATTCGGAACCGATTGTTGTTATTTATGATTTGGAGATTACGGAAGTTGTCTGTCCATTATTGAGTAAATTAAATATTTCACATTCGATTGCAATAGGTGGTGAAACCGGAGAGAGATTTGATGTGTGGCGAGATGGTAGCAACCTTAGTCTGCCAGAAATGCCAGTACCTGACGACTTTGCAACACTTCAATATACAGGGGGAACAACAGGATTACCAAAGGGTGTTAACATCACCCATAGGCAATTGTCGACTAATCTCAGTCAGCGTGAGGCAGGTTGGCCAAGTCGAGAAGGTGTTGAGCGAATTCTTTGTGTGATGCCGCTCTTTCACGTTTATGCCTCGTCAATGGCGCTGCATTTAGCAGTGTATTGTAAGGGGCAGTTAAACATTATATCCCGCTACCGGCCTGATATTGTTTTGGCGACTATTGCCAAAGAGCGTGTTACTTTGTTGCCCGTTGGGCCGACTATATTTCACGGTCTTATGTCTTATGATGGATTTAAAAAAGCGGACTTATCGTCTCTGCGGGTTGCTTATTCTGGTTCGGCGCCGCTCCCAGAAGAAACCCTACGGCGTTGGGAGGAGACAACCGGTTGCCCGATCCTCGAGGGTTATGGACAATCAGAAGCGGGGCCCGTCGTATCTGTTGTTCAGGAAGGAACCCCTATGATAGTAGGCTCTGTTGGTAAACCGCTCATTGGTACAGTCATTCAAATTGTTGATGTTGAGACAGGTCTAATAATTATGGATACCGGTGAGCAAGGGGAGATCCGCTTGAAGGGTCCGCAAGTTATGTCTAGTTACCGCAACCGCCCAGAGGAAACAGCAGAGGCGTTGAGGGATGGCTGGCTTTATACCGGCGATATTGGAGTGCTTGACCAGAATGGCAACCTGTATATTCGTGATAGGAAGAAAGACATGGTGATTGTCGGTGGTTACAACGTTTATCCGCGAGAAATTGACGAAGTGCTCTACACTCATCCTGATGTTTCAGAAGCTGCCTCAGTGGGCTTAGTTGATGATTACTACGGCGAAATTGTAGGGGCTTGTGTCACTTTGCGTAATGGAGCGGTTGTAACTTCAGGTGTTCTTCTTGACTTTTGTAGGCAAGAGCTCGCAGGTTATAAGGTGCCTTCGAGAATTAATATTCTTGAAGAAATGCCAAAGACTACCGTTGGAAAAATTGATAAACTGGCGATTAGAAAAATATTTAATAATATCAAATAGATTAAATCGCGCTTTATCATAAGAACATCTGCTGCTAGATAATTTGTGCCCAGGAATTCCGGGTTGGTTTCGCGGAATGCGCCCTCAAGATATTTTCAATTACGCTAGATCAAAACTACATTCCTATTACTATCACCCCAGTTTTTCGGGATGCTTTCCACCTACAGAGAGTGTTAGAAAGGGCATCATATTGAAAATAACTGCGACGGTTTTCTAGCCGGCCGCTCCTTCTAGCTCGGTGAAATTACGTTTAAATTTTTTTGGCGGCGGTAGCTAGACCACACTGAGAAGGCACAAATTCTAGAATACCCCATGATTTTTTTCTTGAGATATTTCTTGTGCCTTTTAGTGGCAGTTATGGCTTCGGTGAAGTTAATACCACATGCTTTGAAAAATAAATATTGCTTTACGATTGAAATAGTTTTGATGGCTCCGAGAGATAAGTTAATTTATCCTATGACTAAATTCTAATTTTCGGAAGTTCACCTAAACCACCACCTGGGAAAAAAATAAAGTAATGGTAAATTAAGTCAGACTTTGCAAATAATAGGCTACTTGGAGAGGCGCTCTCCATGCTTGGTGTGCTAGTTAATATTAGCCCTTTTCTTTTGGGGTATTGCTTGCGAATTGCTAATAGCTCCGGGAGGGCGATAATAGGGTCACCTATTCGGCCTCTAGCGAAAATTAATAACTTCCGGATCATAGTTTTAACGTTTGTTGTATATGTTTATGAGCATTTCAATTTTACAATTTGTTCGCATGTCTTTATCTTAAAAAAAAAGCTATTATATTAGAGTATTTATGAGCCAAAATTTCTTAAAGAGCGACCGCTTACGTGTTCTGATTAACGGTATCCATGCTAAGAGTGGTGGCGGGGTAACGTATCTGCGTAATATTTTACCACTATTGTCAGAAGACCCTGAATTGGAAATCCATTTATTCCTTCATCGTGATCAATTCGAATTGTTTGGAGTAATCGATGAAAAAATCAGAATACACCTGTTTAGTCATCCAAGCGGATTTTTCTTAAATGCTATCTGGGAACAAACTGCTCTGCCTATTTTAGCCCGCCTTATGAATGTTGATGTAACCGTGTCCCCGGCAAACTTTGGTCCAATATTTGCTCCGAGACCAATCATTATGCTCCGAAACTCGCTTGCTGTTATGGGTAAAGACAGCCGCCCACTCAAGCGGGTCTATTGGTTCGGGCTTGCTTTAATGACCTGTCTATCACTTTTCAGCTGTCGCCGCGCAATTGCTGTCTCAAATTATGCCCGTAATGCTCTCACGTTTAAGCTAGGAGTTAAAATTCAGAGTAAAGTTGTAGTTATTCATCATGGCGTCGGGCCGGATTTTAAAGCTGATAAAAACATTGTTCGCAAAGAATATTTGCTAGCTGTTTCAGATATTTATGTTCAAAAGAATCTTCATACCTTAATTGAGGCCTTGGTGCTCATTAAAGAAAAGGTCCCTAATATTATCTTAAAAATTGCCGGTAAAGCCGTGGATGAGGGATACTTAGAAAAGCTTCATAATGTAATTGATCAATTTCAGGTGAGAGGTAATGTGGAGTTTTTGGGAGAAAGAGACCCTTCTGAATTGTTGGTTTTGTACCAAGAATGTAAATTGTTTGTTTTTCCATCAACTGTTGAGACTTTTGGTAATCCTCTTGTAGAGGCAATGGCATGTGCTACACCAATTATTTCTTCAAACAGTACTGCGATGCCCGAGATCTTGGGTGATGCGGGCCATTATTTCAATCCGCTGGATGTTAATGATATGGCATCCGGAATTATTAAGTTGCTTAAAGACGATGGATTGCGTGTTAGTTTAGGCAAGAAGGCGTTGCGCCGCTCCTCCTTATTCTCTCGTGAATTAACAGCATCGAATACAGCTAAAGTCATTAAATCTATTTTTCCTGATCGGCATGGGGAAGTGGCTCCAAATTACTTAAGGTAATTAAAGTGATCATTAAGCTACTGTACTTCGTTAGCCATCCAATTCAATATCAGGCACTGCACCGTTAGTGCGCCAGATGTTGTCTTTTTTAATGGTTGGTAATGACGTGCGTTTCGAAAACTGATGAGGCTTTCCAAGAGTGCGGGAACGCCAGTAGTGATGAGG
>Ga0114994_10001939_pt1 | contig 14971 bp, 6 predicted proteins | sample ArcticOcean_MG_C_9_FD_87043 | JGI IMG/M metagenome (GOLD analysis project Ga0114994, IMG submission 87043) | Marine microbial communities from western Arctic Ocean - ArcticOcean_MG_CB2_152 | ecosystem: Environmental > Aquatic > Marine > Oceanic | place: Arctic Ocean: Canada Basin | collected... | reverse complement strand
GGGACCGGGGCCGGGGCCGGGGGCGGTGCGGGCGGCGCCGCGGCGACCGGGGCCGGGGGCGGGGGCGCCGCGGCCGCGACGGGCGGCGGTGGCGCCGCGACGGGTGCGGGCGGCGCGGCGACCGGGGTCGGCGGCGCCGGCGCCAGCTGCACCGCCTGCACGCCGGTCACCGGCGGGGCCACCGGCGCGGCCCGGACCGCGATCTCGCCGCGCCCGGCGGCGGCCCGGGCCGCGGCGTAGCCCGAGGGCGCCTTGGGCTTGGGCGCCGGCGCCTTCCGCGGCAGCTGGCCCTGGTTCTCGCGCTCCTCCTCGAGGTGCTTCTCGTAGTAGACCTCCCAGGCCGGTTTCACTTCGTACCGCTCGCCGACCTTCAGCTGATTGACCAAAAACGTATCAGACATGTCGATCTGCACGTCCTGGTCCGGCCGCTGGCCCAGCTGGCGCGTGATCGTCTCGTAGCCGGCCGTCTTGCCGTCGTTCTTGGTCCAGTGCCGATCACTCGAGTCGCGCGTGAGGTCCGCGAAGTAGCCCTCGCCCGTGTTATAATGGGGCGTGTGGCCCTCGGGCGCCCTGCTAAACCGCTCCTTCATGTTGGAGGTCGACATGCCGCTCTCGCCGCCCACGTCGTAGTCCGCCTGACCGCTCTCGTCCGTCGGCACGTAGCTCATCTCTTCCGGTCGCACGTTGCGCATCATGTCGCCGGGCCGCATGGCCGTGGACTCGTCATACGTCCGCTCGTCCACCGGCTGCTCCGCGGCCGGCCGCACGTTGGCCAGCATGTCGTCGGGCCGCATGGGCACGGACTCGCCGCTGTTCCGCGTCGCCTCGATGCGCGCGGCCGCGCGCTCGGACGCCTGCATGAGGGCGTCCCGTCGCGCCGCGCGCGCCGGGTCGTCCTCGGCATGCCTCACGGTGGCCGCGAGGCGCTGGCCGGCCGGCGGCACCAAAGCCGCGGCCGGCGCCAGCGCGAGGGCCAGCACGATGCTGTGGGCGGAGCGCATCGCTGCGATACTCCTGGCTGCGATCGCTGGTTGCACTCAACGCGAGCTCTTGTCAGCAAAAATGGCATGCAAGGGCAAGGTTAAAAAATACCCGCACGAAGTTTGGCAGTATTCAGCGTTCGAACAAGGATGCGTATGGCTCGAACCAGGCCGTGAGCGAGTAAGCTCTACGTTGTGGGGCAGAGGTCTCTGGTGGGAGTCTCTCTGGTGGCAAACACAGAGAGTAAAAAGCGTGTCGAACGACTCGGGTCAGATACACTCCGCACGCGCAGAGTTCGTTTTGCAGAAGCTCGCTAGCAGTGCGCACGCGTACGGTCGATTGCAAGGCTCAGTACAGCAGCACTGCACAGTCTCCAACAGAGCTGCGAACACTCGAGGATGGAAGGCTTCGAGCGCCCGCCAACGCGCCGCGGCGGCGGCCGCGACCGCGCGCGCCCGCAGCAAGCAGCAGCCGGGCAATCATCGGTCGGCGCGAATTTATCGGCAGAGGACCTGCAGCGGCGCCTGCTCGCCATCGGCAATGCGGCCAAGGCGCGGAACCCCGACGGCTTCGTCGACGAGCTGAAGCGGCGCGTCGGCCCGGGCCGCGATGCCGGCGACGACGACGTGGCGACGATCGCCGCGCCCGCGGCGCCGTCGGAGGCCACGGCGAGCTGGTTTTGCCTCGAACCAGGCACGCACCTCGAGCGGGCGCTGGCGCGCGGCGACACGAAGGAGGCGCGCCGGGCGCGGGGCGAGGCCACGAGGACGCTGCAGCGCGTCGCGGCCGACGGGGCGCTGACGGACGCCTGGTGCCGGGCGCTCGTGCGCGAGGGCGCGGACGTCGGTGCGGTCTTCGGCGACGCAGAGGCCGCCGCCAGGATGTTGTGTAGTCCCTGGCCAGAAGAGAAAGTCCATTGCGTGGGATACCTCGCTCTCGCCGCGCCGTACGCCGCGGCTGCGTCGATCGTAAAAGCGGTGCGGCGCCACCGCGAATTCTCGTCCTATGTCTCCAATATTGCAGAAGTAGTCGACACGGCGCTCAAGCGACGGGGCCTCCCGGCACCGCAGGGCTGGCGGGTGATAGGTCCAAATCGGAACTTTTTCACCAGGGAGGTAACGGACGCCGTGCTGCAAGCCCTCGTGCAGCTCGACGACAAGTCGGTCTACGTATCAAGCTCAGGATATCGAGGGCCCTCGCCGGTGACGGTTGGCCGCACGGCCGAGGCGATCCTGCGCGAGCCAGAAGGCTCCCTCGACTTGAAGCATGGCGTCGTCAAGCATATTTGCCGCTCGGTTTTGCGCCATCAAGAAGGAGAAGGCTGCTCCATTAAGGAGGCGGCCGACTACTACTACGAGATGTCCTTTGAGGTCCCCAAAGAGGACGCCACGGCCACCGCCGCGGCCCTCAAAGCCGCCCAGAAAACGCTCCAGGCGGGCGCGCGCGCGAGCCAGCTCCTCGCCACCCTGGAAAAGGCGGCGCCCGAGGCGGCGGCGAAGGCCGAGACCTGGACGCGCGCCGAGGCCGTCGCACGAGGCGACGCGGCCGAGCGGGCGCGGCTCGAATCGGAAGCGCGCGCATCCAAGCAGCGCGACGCCCTAAGCGAGCGGATCGCCGACCTCGAGACGGCGCTGACGCGCGCGACGCAAGCGGCGACTCGTAAGTCGCGCGTCCACGAAAACGAGGCATCGACACCGGCTGACGCTTCGACCGAGGCGGCCGACGACACGCCCCGAGGCGTCGTCGAGGCGATTCGCCGGGCCCGCCTCGTCGACGTCGATTTATCAGCGTGCCCAGCGGCGGTCCAGGCCGGCGCGCGCGGCTTGCAGGCCTCGCTCGCGGCGGCGGCCGAGCGATTGGCGGGCGACCTCTACGAGCATAGAGCACACTTCGTGCACGAACTAGTCCAGAACGCGGACGACTCGACCTACACAAGTGAGGCGGAGCTGGAGCTCGGACTCGAGGGGCGCTGGTTCTACGCCGCGTCGAACCAAGCTCCAGGCTTCACCAAAGCCGATGTCATCGCGCTGTGCGACATTAATAAATCGACGAAGCGGTTGGACGAGTGTACTACGGGTAGCAAGGGCATCGGCTTTAAAGCTGTCTTTGCCGTAGCGGACGTCGTGACCGTTCTCTCTAAGGATTACCAGTTCGGCTTCGACACAGCGCGCGACGGTGCCATCGGGCTTGTGTCGCCGCGCTGGCTAGATAGCGTCGAGCGTCTACCTCGCATTGCCGTCGAGCGCCACGCGGCGGGCGCCACGGTCGTGGTGCTGGAGCTCAACGGTGACGAGGATGTACAAGACGCCAAGGCCGCCCTAGAGCAGCTCGGCGCCGACGAGGGCCGGCGCACTTTATTGTTCGCGCGCCGCCTGAGGAACCTCTCGGTCCGCGTCGACGACGAGGTTCGCGTGCTGGCGCGCTCGGGCGACGGTCCGATCACCGTCGGCGATGAAGCGTACCGCGTCTTCCGCAAGGGCAAGGCCGTCGTGGCGTTCGGCGCGGCGCCCGCGTGCGGCTGGGCCCACGCCACGCTGCCGATCTGCGCGCTGCCGCGGTCCTTCGGGTTTTCGGTGAACGCCCCCTTCGACGTCGTGGCGTCGCGTGGCGCCCTCCGGACCTCGGCGGCGAATGTCCAGCTGCGCCAGCAGATCACGGCGGCGGTCCTCGACGCCTGCCATAACGAGGACGACCTGCGGGCGGAGATATTTGATTTTTTAAAGCCGGACGACGACGACGACGGCGACGCCTTCTGGAGTGCCTGCCGCCGCGAGATCGTCGACGGCCTGGCGCGTGGCGGCGTCGCGTGCGTACGGTGCGACGACGGGGAGCTGGCGCTGATCGACGCCGTGATGCGGTGGCCGCCGGAGGCGTCGGCGCTGGCAGCGGCGCTCAGGAGCTTGGGAGACGTCAGCATCGCCGTCAGGGGGCGGCGGTTGGCGCGGAGGGCGCCAGCCGTCGCGCCGGAGTTTGGCGTCGAAGATCTTCTTAAGTGGCTGTGTTGGTACAAGCGCTTCGACAAAATTTATAACAGACTTTATTGGTTTAACGTGGAGACGGGAGAATCCAAGTGGTCACCGCCCGAAGCGTGGGAGCAGCTGTTGGTCATTGGCGACCACGACGATGCAATCTTTGCGGCGCTCCTGGCGGCGGAGCCGCACCTCTGGCCTCGCCTACGCAAACTCTGTATTATTCGCGTCGATGATGACAACCGCACGTCTCACCGTACCACTCTCAACAAAGGCCTGCTCGTCCTCGGTGGCGACGTCGCGGCGCCGGCGGTCGGCATCTACCGCGTGGCTGCCGGCGGGCCCGCGCGGAGAGCTTTCCTCGAGCGCCACGGAGCACGAGCAACCATTTCGGTGGAAGATGCGTTCGCCTACGCCTTAGACAACGCGGCGGCGCGCGACGGAGTGTTCAGGGTGGGATCTAGCAAAGAGTGCGACGACATGCGATGGTGGGCGCTCCTCGACCTGCTCCGCCGTACTGTTGCAGCCGGCGAAGCTAGTCTCCTGGAAGACCCGCGGGCATCGACGGTCATTCGCGTGCCTCTTGTCGAGGGCGCCGCCGCGCTGGCACAAGACGTAAATCAAGCCACGTTCTTCGGTGCCCCCGCGTTCTTACCTCCGGACCTCGACGCTGCGATCGGCGCACTCGTTGGCGATCAGCCGTCGACAGCTGCGGTCGCCACGCGAACGACGCTGACGGCCGGGCCTTATCCGGCGCGCTGCGCGGCCGTCGAATGGGAGGCGCTGCTCGACGGCCTCGGGTGCCGGCGCCCGCGTCTCGACGAGCTCGGCTTCGAGGTGAAGGCCGCGGCCGGCGCCGCGCTTGCCAGCCCGTCCTTCTGGCCTTCGCTGCGGCCGTTTGCGATGAAGTACGTCGAACGACGACTCGACGACGCGGAGACGCTCGCCTTCCTCCGGTGCCTCCCGGCAAAGCGCGTCGACGGTGGAGTGAAGTGCCTGCGGGACCTCTTCCTGCGGGATGTCTTTTACCCGCTCTGTGGCGGTTTATTGCCCTACGCCTTCGAGACAAACGGCGGCGACGACTTCCCGAGCCTGTCGACCAAAGCCGCGCAAGCGTCGCGGTCCTTAGTTGCCAAGCTCGTGCGATCGGACCCATCGGCGGCCGCCGACGCGCATGCAGCCCTGGAAGTGCTGGCCGGAGCGGCGCGAAAGAACGGCGTCTTTCAGGCCGCGGCGGCGCTCTACGGCGCCGCGGCGCCGAACCTCGCGGCCGCGGGGCAACCATGGGTCCTCGTTTCAAACTGTTCGGACGACCTGCGCAGCGTCGATGACGTCCTCGCGAGCTCCTCGGACGAGGACGACCTGCAGGAATTAAAACTAGAACTCGCTTCGAACTGCGTTTGGGACGACGACGCGCAGCTCTGCCGGTTGGCGCGCGCCAAGCGCCTGTCGCCCTTCTACGCGGGCTGTCGGGGCGCCGAGCAAGCTCTCGTCGCGGCCGGCGTTGAGCCAAAGCTCGGGAAGTGTAGGGACTTCCTCGCGATCCTGGACGCGCTCCGCGGGTCGGTCGTGGACGCAGCCGACGCGGCGACGCTGGCGCGCGAGTGCTACCGGCGCCTCGCTGAAACCTGCGTCGCGTCGACCGCGGACCGAGCCGCCTGCGCGAACTCGTTCGTCTCGCAGCGGCTCATCCTCATTCCGAAGCCGGGCGGTGCTGTTCTAGTTGCTCTTCGCGCTGACGAGGCTTATTGGGATGTAGCTGCTCATTTACGCCACACGGCACTCGACCACTACGCCCTGTCACACCACTTCGACGCGTCGCTGCGGCCGTTCTTCGTAGACGTCGTAGGCACGAATCCCGAGCTCCTTGAGGAGCCAGAGGTGAGCAGCAACGGGCACACAATGCCCGGGACTGGCGAGCCGTCGACAATTCAGGATGGCCTCCGGGGTGCGGACCTCGCGGCGCCACCCGACTCGGGCTCCGGCGCCGGCGGCACCGCGCCGACGGAAGCCCTGGCGCGCGCGGCGCTGGCGCGCGTCGCTGATGGAGATAGTTCTCGACTCCCGCCGGCGTTCCGTTCGCTGCCCGCCTCGCTGGACGCGTTCGCCGCCGCGTGCCGGTTGCTCGGCGTGAATCCGCGCGCAGTGACCATCACGGAGCCGGATCGATGCGCGTTCCTGCTAGACGGCTGCGTGATCCTCTCGGCCGGGCGCATGCGGCGCGTCCGCCGCGACGACACGCCGTTTCTCGTTACGGAGCTTCTCCACGGCCTCGCGCACGCGGCCGAGGAGGACCACGGTCCCGAGCACGACGCGTGCCTCCAGGCGCTCCACGCTTACGCGTTTCCGCGCCTCGCGGCCGGCGGGCCCCCGCCGCCACCGACTCCGGCGGTTCCCACCGACGGTCCGTTCGGCCTCCTGCGGCCGCCCGCGCCGCCACCGGCACCGCGCGGGCCCCGGTCATCCGGACTGCGAGCGCCGCGGCCGCCATGCCGCTTCTTCGCCCGAGGGATGTGTCGCAGTGGAGACTCGTGCCGCTTTTCGCACGATCCATGACCTTTGTCTTTGTAAGTGCGCTGTGTAAACTACCCTGGACTCCTGACTACGGCGGGGTGGTAATTTTTTCTTATCGATGAACGATGGTTTCCATGTCGCGGCAAGTCGTATGTCGAGCGGGCAAGTTGCGATAGGAAAGGGGAACCCGGAGGTGTCGGGTTTGGGGGAGGAGCAGGCAAGGAGATAGAGTGCGGCGGAGGGACGGACGTGTGTGCCCCCGCCGCGACAGCTGGCGCGGAAGGTCGTGCGTGAGCGTTCGTTGTTCGTTTTCGACTTTCGATGTCAATAAGTCAATGGCGAGCAGGAACGGGACGTAGATGTGACATTTTCGACTCAGATGATGGTCGTGGCGCAGGTCGGGCTCAGATCGTTGCGCGGGCGCTTGGGCGAGGCGGCCTCCGCCTCGTCGGCCACCTGGCGCTTCTTGAAAGCAGCGCTGGACTGGGGCGGCGTCGGCTCCTGCGGAGTCGGGGCCGCGGTGGCGAGGCCGGACTGAGGCGGCTCTGGCGGCATCGGGGCTGTGGTGGACTGATGCGGCTCCGGCGGCGTCGAAGCAACGGGGCCGGACGGGGGCGGCTCCCGCAGGCTCGAGGCCGCGGCGGTGGAGCCGGCCGGGGGTGGCGCCCGCAGAGTGGAAGCCGCGGCGGCGAGGCCCAGGAGCGCCTGAGCGCCGGCCGACGCGTCGGTTTGTACCGGTATGACTTTCGCGGGCGCCTTGCGCTTCTCCCGCACCACCCGCCACAGCTCCGAGGGCGTATCACGCTGAAAGTGCGGGTGCACGAAGCGCGCCGTTCTACAAGCCTTGGGCGCCACGGCGCGACTGGTCCCGTTGAGCATTCTAAATGAATACAAGTTCATCATGCGCGTGAACGACGTCCAGTTCCGGTGCCGGAAGTAGATGGGGCACACCTCGGCCGCGAAGGCCCTGGGGTCGGCCACCCGTAACACTCTTCCACAAGGCTCCCAGGACACCAATGTCTCGGGCCGGTCCGCAAGTTCGTGCAACTGGCGAACGAAGGGCGCGACCCACCGGGCCTGGGCCCTTGCTTGAGCGCCACCCCGCGGCGGCCGCTGTTGTGGCGGCCGCGCCGCCACAGGCAGCGGGACCGCCACGAGTTGGGTGACCGGCGGCGCAAGGCCCATGCTCGGCGGGAGCCCGACGCCCGGCGCGAGGCCCGGGGACCGCTGCAGCGTCACGAGGGTGCCGTCCGGGAGGCAGACTAGACTACCTGGCGGGAGCAGGGCCGCCAAAGGTGACGCCATGCCGGCGAAGGAGTGGAATGGCCTGTTAATCTCCTTCAGCCAGCGCGAGGGAGCAGCCAGTGTCGTCGAGCAGAAGCCCAACGGTTCCTTGGCGAAGCTCAAGAAGAAGAAGAAGCAGCAGCTATCCGGATCCCTCCGCTCAGGCTCCGCCCAGGGCGAGCCGGGGCAGCCCGCGGGGCCTCCCGGGCCGCGTGCCGAGCCGCTCGGGCAGCCCACGCCTCGCTACTCAGTGCGCACTCCCCGCGGCGGCGCCCGGGGCCGCTCTGACGCCCAGCACGCCGCAGGCAAGTTGGATAAACATCGGCGCAAAATCGGCGCTTAAAAACTTCAACATCGCGGCGGCGCGTCCGCGGGCCCTCGTGTCGTTTGGGAGGCGTCGGCGGGGCGGAGTGTGCAAATCGCGAGTGACGGTCAGAGTGGTGACGCCAAACAACCCGTAATACCCCCCGGCGGACACTGCCGCATCAAGGGCCAACAGTTACCCAAACTTCGGGAAGTCCCGCACTAGCTCCGACGCGCGGCCCACGGCCGAGCCCTTCACCTTGCTCATGGGCGGCGGGTGCAGGTTGTTGATGGGCTGCGAGATGCGGCGCAGGTTCTCGTCCTGGGCCTTCTTGCGCGCCGCCTTGCCGCCTTGCGCGGCCCCGGGGCCCTCGCTGAGTTCCTCCAAATTCTTCGCGCGCTTCGCCTCCTGCGCTGTCCGTAAAGCGGCCTCGGACTGGCGCGCCGCGCTCTTCTTGATGAAGGAGCGGCCGGGCACGATCTGCGTCGGGTCCGCCTGCGCGGCGAGGCCGTCGTCGGCCTCGTCTTCATCTAAAGCGCCGGCGGTGATGAAGGTGGTTTCTCTGGTTTGCTCTTCGCTCCTAATTCTTAGGTTGTTGCCCGGGGCCAACGTCATGTTCAAATCCTTCACCGGCTCCGCTATCACTAGAGCATCCTTCTCGCCCTGGCCTAAGAGTTCGATCATCTTCACTAATAAAGCTTCCGATAACACTATAGCTTCGGCCGTCTCGATGGTCTTGGCGTCGGGCGGGCCCTTCTTCTTGAGCTCGGGCTGTTCATCGAGCAGGTCGAAGTAGGGCACCAAGCGCTCGTATAGACCGACGGCGCCCGTGCGTAACCCAATGAGCGTACCCTCCAAGCACTCGCAGTCCTGCGTCGTACTTTTAAGCTGCGTCCGGGCCGTCGTTATATCACCCTCGAGGTCGTCGGCGACGTCGCGCGTCATTTCCGTTGTTCCTATTCCCGAAGACCGTAGGTCCGTGAACCTTTTTTCCAGCTTCTCCCGAGCTTGTTTGGCACCAGCCAAGCGTGCATCGGCCTCCCTTTTCTCAATCACCAACTGCTTCTTGTTCTCCTTTTGCTTCTTGATCTTCTCCACGACTTCCGCTAATGAATAGGCGCCCGTCGCCGACCGAATGGAAGCAAAGCCCTCATCGAGTTCGTTGAACTCCTTCTCTAGGCGGTCGTGCTCGCCTCGTAATGCTCGTAACTCGGCCTTCTTCGCATTGAGCTTGCCCATGAGCTCCTGCTCGCCCTCTTCGGTCAAATCGCCGGCCATCTCCGCGTCGAACATGGCCCGTTCTTTCTTCCGCTCCTCGTCCCAGCCCTTCATCTTGGCCGCTTGAGCTTTTTCCGCCTCGCGCTGGTCTAGACTCCGCTGCATTTCTTCGCCCTCGACCTCCATTTCATATTCCTTCTCGTGGACCTCCACTAAGAGACCTTGTAAAGAGGCTTCGATCTGGCGCGTCATGGCCACCATGTCCGCGTGTTCTCGCAGTGCCGCGTCTCGCGCTTCCTGTAAATGCCCGACGTGGCAGTCGAACTTGATCTGCGTGACCTCGAGGCGTTCCTTGACGTGTTCGAGCTGCCTTCTATAATGGAGTTCCCGATCGCTATTATCTTGCACGACTTTAATTTTGGCTATCAACGTATTGATCGTCACGGAATACGGGTTCTCCGGCTTCAATAGGTCTTCGACGCCGTCGTTCTGCGCTTTGAGGTCCCGTAACTTATCTAGCTTCTTCTTCAACTCCACGGCCTTGGCGTCGCACTGGGTCCGGATCTCGTTGAACTTCTTCGCGGCGAAGTTCACGCCCCACTCCATCATGTCTAGGGGAGTCAAACCTTGCATCTGGCCGCCTTTGGCCGCCTTGGTCTGCGCGTCGACGTTGGTAACATTGAACGCCTGGCCGAACTCGTGGGGGATGCGGGGCATCTCGTTGTAGCCCGGGGCCAGCTTGCGCACGGCATCCTGGAGCTCCTGCTTATTGAAAGTGGGCTTTTTGATCGGCTTGCCGAAGCGGTCCAAAGGGGTCAGCTGCTGCTTCTTCTTCTTCTTCTTCTTGAGCTTGGCTAACGAGTAGGGCTTCTGCTCGACGAGCGCGTCGGACGTCATCCTGACCGGCGGCCGCGCCGGCGCTGCTCCGCGGCGCCTGCTGAGTGCTCCTGCTCCGTCGGCTGGGGCTGCCCTGCGTCCGCGAGGCTGCCCGGTGGTCGGGCCTTCGAATCACTTCTCGGTGCCTCCACGAACGGCTCCGTGCCGACCCTCGGCGTACGAGCTGGCGCAATTGCCCGCCCCCAGCGCGCTCGAGTTTTGCCGATAGATGTAACAAGGCGTACTAGGGTACGTTCTGGCCTCGTCGCGGTTTCGGTCTAGCCGTCGCCTAGTTCTCGCGACACGTGCGTCTAGCACTAGTTCCCCTTTGATTGCTAAGGAAGTAAAACCCGCGCACAAAACCCGGCTCATAAAAGAGTAATACAATATATAATATTATAGAGCGCCGCGCTACACGCTTGCTGCAGCTAGACCTGCGCTACGCGAGCTGCGCTTTGCGTGCACGCATTGATCTGCGCAGCGCAAATCGCTGCATCGTAGTCTCACCAGGCTGCGACAGAGACGCTGCGCTAAGGCCCACGCAGTGCTCGCTGCGCGGCGCACGCCTCGCGCGCGGACGCGCAGCGAAAATCAACATGTCCGCGCCCCTGCGCGCCCGCCTCGTGGCCTTCTACCAGCGGCACAACCCGGAGAACGTCCACAAGGTCGACACCATCCTGAACGCGTGGGGCCACAACGAGGCCGAGCTCTGGCGCCAGATGGCCGCCAAGTACGGCCAGCGGGCCGTGGACGAGGCCCAGCGCGCGCCGCCGCCGCCGCCCACGGGCTTCTCGGCGGCGCCGGTGCTGCAACCGCTCCCCTTTTCGCCCGCCGGGTTCGCCGGCCAGGCGGCGCCCGGCCCGGGCCCGCCGCCCGCCGCGCCGCGCCGGCCGAACCCGTCCCGGTTCGCCACGCCGCCTGGTTCCCACGGCTTCGGCCCGGCGCCACCGGCGCCGGGTTTCGGCGCGCCGGCGCAGGGTTTCGGCGCGCCGGCGCAGGGGTACAGCGTCCCGCCGCACATCAGCGCCGTGTGCCGGTCGGTCCCGGCCGCGCGGGCCGCGCCGCCCTGGGATTTATTAGCCGAGGTCTGCGCCGTCGCGGCGCTGCCGCGCGAGGCTTCGGCGCGCGGAGAAAACGTCGACGCCATCGAGCGCGCGTCGGAAGGCCGCCACTCCACGCCCACGCACGAGGCCACGTGCGCGCGCCGGGTTTTGGAGAAGCTGTCCGAGGACGGCAAGGCCTTCGCGCTCGCCAAGGGCGGCTTCCTCAAGGCCCTGCGGGGGGGCGCGCCTCTGGTCGTCGCGGTCGGCGGCGCGAGCGGCTCGGCGGACACGCCCTTCGTCCTCGTCGACCGTAGATTGCTGTTGTGTTTAAGGGCGGCGCTCCGGCTGGTGGAGCAGCCGCCGGTCATCGCGCGCGACGTGGCCCGGGCCCTGGAGGCGATCCAGCGCGCGGCGCCCTGGCGCGCGGCGTCGTCCGGCTTTGCGCAACGCTTCGAGGGGGGCGCCTTGGACGCGCTGCGCCGCGACCTGAAGGAGGCCCGGCGCCAGGCGAAGAAGGACGCGGGCGGCGCCGTCGCGCAGCTAAGGCGTTTGACGGACCCTGACTACGCGGCTGCGCTCGGCGTGCCGAGCGCGATCGACCTCTGGGCCGCGCCCAAGGTCGCGACGGACCTCTTCGACTGCCTGGGCGGCGTCCTCGTGGGCAGCGCGTCCCTCGTGGGCGACCAGGAGGGGCAGCGCCGGCTCCGGCCCGAGGCGTGCGCGCGCGGCGTCGCTTCCTTTGATATATTGTCCCGATCTTCGGTGCGCAGGCGCGGCGCCGCGCTCGCCATGCTCCTGGACGTGCTCCGCTTCGCGGCCGGCCTCGACGCCCTGTCGCCGCGCCAGCAGGCGAGCCGCCCGCGCGATAGTTCTTTTCTGGGGCGGGGGTCGCGGCCCGCGCCGCAGGGGGCCGGCCGTCGATCGCTGCGCCCGAGAGCCTCGGGCGGTAGAGGGCCTCGGACGCGCCCGCCGAGCGTCGCCCCCGCGCAGGCCCGCATCCGGGAGTGGACGGGAAGCGTCGGGGCGGCCGTCGAGCGGACCGCCGGGCTTTCCGAGTCCCAGCGGCGGGGCGTCCCCGCGCGGCCGCCGGCGGGCGCCCCGGGCAGGGCTACGAGCGTCGTCGTGGCCGATCCGCCGAAGCCCCCCGCGGTCGTAGCGGCCCCGCCGGCCGAGCCGCCGAAGCGCGCGGCGCCCGCGGTCGTAGCCGCGCCGGAGGAGAAGCGGCGCCGCGTCGCGGGCCGCCTCGTCGCCTTCGACGACGAGGGCCACGCGCCCAAGGCCTGGCGCCGCGACCTGTCGCCCCGGAAGCCGTGTATCGAAAAAGCGGGCAGGGCCAAACGCGTGTCCTTCGGCGACGGCGCGGCCCCTACGCCCGCCACCGAACCCGTCGTGGACCCCGCGCGCCGGGCCCAGCAGCGGCGGTTACTTGGAAGGCGCATGGACCGGGCCATCTGGGACGCGTTCCGGAGCCGCGAGTTCGCGCCCATCGAGGCGTTGCTGGGCCACGGCGCCGACGCCGCGTACGTCAGGACGGAGGGCGGCGGCGAGACGGCGCTCATGGCCGCGGCGTACCATGGCCGGGAGGAGATCTGCCGCGCGCTCCTCTCGCGGGGCGCGGACCCGCGGAAGACAGATAAACGGGGCCACGACGCGGCGGCCCTGGCGCGCGTCAAGGGCAACGCGACCCTCGCGACGCTGCTGAGCGGCGTCTGCCTCGAGGTCCCGCCGCGCGCGGCGACGCCGCCGCCGGCCGTTGTGGGGCCGGCCAAGGCGCCGAAGCGGGGCGACGACGTGCACCCGTCGAAGGGCGATGCGAGCGACGACAAGGTGGGGCGAGTCGCCCTGCCGGAAGCGGAGGGCGCGTAATAGTATTGTGTGAGATTTTGAGTCGACAGTCGGAGCAGACTTAACCGCTCGCTCATACAAACCCCACGGCCCGCCCTCCACGTATATGTAGTGGTATACTTCGGTCTTTAGTCTTGCGCTAGGAGTCGGCGGTGTGGGCGAGCAGGGGAAACCCGTGTTGAGAAACCCGCACTTTAAAAAAAGCTCAGGAGAGCTTTGTGCCTTCAATACTGGTACACCGATGCTCCTCTTCGATGACTAGCTTGCTGCATCAATGATGAGTGCACAAGAGAGCAGCAGGAGCATAAGACACGCCGAAAAACGCCGCAACTCAACCTGTGCTCTCGCAGACGCCATAGCCCAGGCAGCGCTCGACGCGTGGCGGAGCTTGGACGTCCGCACGAGTCGGCAAACTGTGGTTGCGGCGATCGTGCTGTCGCACCCAGACGGCTGCACGTGCCTGGCGCTCGGCGCCGGGACGAAGACGCCGACGCGAGCCGCCGTCGTGGCGGGCGGCGACGCCGCGCTGCGCGACTGCCACGCGGAGGTCCTGGCGGTGCGTGCATTCCGACGGTTTCTCTACGCATCGCTCCAGAGTGATGGAAATGACGCGTTCGAGCGCACGTCAACGGGACTCCGGCTCCGGCGTGGCGCGCTGTACCTCTACTGCTCGTCGGCGCCCTGCGGCAACAGCACGATCCGCCGCTGGGCCAAGACGAAAAGAGAGGTCTTCCGGGACTTGGCCGGGCCGCCGTCCGAGCCGCACGCGCCGTTCAAGGCTCTCACAAAGGAGCAGGTCGCGCTCCTCGGCAAGCGGCGGCCCGACGACGTCGAGGCCGACGGGAACCTCCCGCCGGGCTGCGTACCGCTGGACAATGATGTTTTGCGGCCGCACTGCTGCTCGGACAAGGTCGCGCGGTGGGCGGCCGTGGGCCTCGCGGGGGCGCTCCTGTCGAGCTTCGTCGAGGGCGCCAGGCTAGCGGGCGTCGTGGTGGGCCGGAAGTACTGCTTCGAGCACGCGCGGCGCGCCTTTTGCTGTCGGGTGCCGCATCTACAACGGCATCCGGCGCTCATGGGTACAGGGCTCCTGCTCGACGAGGGCGTCTACGTCGCCAACGACGGCGCCGACTTTAGGGACGGCCGCTGCTACGCCTGGGCCCGCGGCGAAGCGGGGGCGGAGGCACTCGACGGGAGCCTGGGAACCACCGTCGGCGGCGCGCCGTCGACGCTCTGCCGCACCGCGTTCTTGGCGCAGTACCGCGCGCTCGTGCGGGACGCGCCGGCTTCGTACTTAGAAGCGAAGCGCGCCGCCGCGTCGGCGGAATATGCAGCCGCGGACGGGGCGCTGCGCTTCGCGGAGGGGGCGCCGTTTTCGGGGTGGCTGGCTAGTAATGTGTGACTTTTGTGTATCAATGACTCTCAGTTGCTGGTGCTCAGACGATCGTGTGTGCCGTATGAGAGTGGTTTCTCTGCTTGGACATACCCGTGTTTTTGCCTTTAGCGCTTTTTGCTTTTTGGGCACGGGTTTTTGGTCTCGGGCGCAGTTTCATACGGGACGTGAGTAAAAGGGCGCGCGACGCACACGCCAGTACTCGTAATTTATCTGAGCATAGCTCTGGAGTAGGCCACGAGCCGGACGCCTTATGATGGCTCGCCCCAGGGCTCTCCTGCTCCTAGAAAACTATTCGAACGTTTTGTTGAACGTTCCCGGAATGTTCCCAAGTTCTGTTCAAGTGCCCCGTACCGTTGACGGTACGGGGCACACGGGCCCTAGTAGGTTTTGCGCCACTAGCCCCTAGTGTGTTTTGCGCCGCTCGCCAGAACGTTGTTCTTCGCCGCTCGCCTCTTCGCCCCACGTAAAAACGTTTCTCTCGGCCCCAGCGTTCCGATGAGCACTTTTTCAAAACCACCCGAGCCCATGCTGCCGCGAAACTGCC
>Ga0114994_10001938_pt1 | contig 14975 bp, 14 predicted proteins | sample ArcticOcean_MG_C_9_FD_87043 | JGI IMG/M metagenome (GOLD analysis project Ga0114994, IMG submission 87043) | Marine microbial communities from western Arctic Ocean - ArcticOcean_MG_CB2_152 | ecosystem: Environmental > Aquatic > Marine > Oceanic | place: Arctic Ocean: Canada Basin | collected... | reverse complement strand
GCCGGTATTAGCTTTTCATATCACCACCATCATCATGAGTTTCAATGGTTTAACGGCTTGCCCTGGCTTGAGCATTTGCGCTTGGCCGCGCCCGCCCGGGGCATCGGGATTGAACTCGATACCCACTGGGTGGTCGCTGGTGGCGGAGATCCCGCCGAATGGATCGATCGGGTGGGGGACAATATGCCGCTGCTGCACCTGAAGGACTTCCGGTTGAACGATCAGAACCGCCGGTGCTTTGCGGCGCTGGGCCAAGGGAACCTTAATTGGGACGCGATCTTAGGCGCGGCAGGCGCTCATAACATTCCCCATTATTTTGTCGAGCAAGATGACTGTTATGGTGAAGATGAATTCCGCTGCTTAAAGCAAAGTTATGATTTTATTAAGAATTTTGGTGCATCTTAATGCGCATTAGAGTCGGCGTCATTGGGGTCGGCAATATGGGTAGCGCCCATTGCAAGTGGTTAGAAGGCCACCCCCAACTGGTCCTCACCGCGGTCGCCGATATCATTGAGGCTCGGCGCGAACGTTGGGCGGCGGACGAGTCAGTGCCCGTTTTTGACAGCGGCCAAGCGCTCATTCAAAGCGGCGCGTGCGATGCGGTCATTGTCGCCACACCCCATTTAAGTCATGTGGCCTTGGCCAGTGCGGCCCTTAAGGCCGGCTTGCATGTACTGGTTGAAAAACCCATCGCCGCTGAAATCAAAGATGCCGAACAGCTGCTGAACGTGCCCACAGCAACCGGTCAAATACTGGCGTTGATGTTTAACCAGCGCACGAATCCGGCTTATGGCGCCATTCGCGATTGGGTTAAAATGACACCTTTGGGCCCCTCAGACGCATGAACTGGGTCATCACCGATTGGTTTCGGGCGCAGTCTTATTTCGATAGCGGCGATTGGCGGGCAACCTGGCGGGGCGAGGGTGGTGGGGCGCTGCTCAATCAAGCGCCGCATCAGTTGGACTTATTGTGCTGGATGTTTGGCCGGCCGAGCCAGGTGTTTGCCAATTGCGGCTTTGGCCGCTGGCACAGCATTGGGGTTGAGGATGAGGTTTCAGCGGTTTTGAGTTTTGAAAATGGGGCGACCGGCACCTTTGTGACCAGCACGGGTGAGGCCCCGGGCCGGAACCGGCTGGAGGTGGTGCTCGACCGCGCAAGCTTGGTTTACGACACCCGCGAAGACGTGATCCTCATTGAAGAAACCAGCATTCCCATTAGTGAGGCCATTCAACGTAATAAAGCCTTCCAAAAACCCAAAACGCAATTGCGCCGATTTGAAGTCAACGGTCAGGGCGGCCAACATCAGGCCGTGCTCGATAATTTTGGCGAGGCCATTGTGTCGGGGGCGGAGCTTATCGCGCCGGGCGCGGACGGCCTCGACTCACTCATGCTGGCCAACGCGCTGACCTTATCCGGCGCCATCGAGCAAAAAATTGATCTACCGTTATCAGCGCTGCGCTATCGGCGCTGGCTGCGGCGCCAACAACGTGCGGAAAAACCGCGAGCCCAGCCCGTTGTTGCGGCTCTGAACGACTTATCGGGTAGTTTTTAATGCAGCAAGGTCAAGATTACGCCCCGGTCATGGCGCCAACCAAGCCGGTCTGCGCGCCTGGTGAGTTTGTGATTGCCGCCGCCTTTGCGGATCACGGTCATCTGTTTGGCATGGTGTCGAACCTGATCGCCGCGGGGGCAACCTTGGGCTATGTCTATGAACCGGATGATGCTAAAGCCAACAAGTTGCTCGCGCTGGACCCAGCTGCCAAACGGGTGGCGGCCTTTGATGTGATTTTACAGGTCCCTGAAGTGCGCTTGGTGGCCGCGGCCGCCATTCCGAATCTGCGAGCGGGTATTGGCATTGAAGTGCTGCAGGCCGATAAGGACTACTTCACGGACAAATGCCCCTTCACCACGCTTGACCAATTAGAGGGTGTCCGCCAGGTGGTTGCGGCCACGGGCCGAAAATATGCAGTGTGTTATAGCGAACGGGTGCAAAACGAAGCGGCCGAGCACGCTCGGTTTCTGATCGAGCAGGGCGCCATCGGTCGGGTCTTGCAGGTGATTGGCCTTGGGCCCCACCGTCTGTCAGCAAGCCTTCGGCCCGATTGGTTTTTCAATAAAGAAGCTTATGGCGGCATCCTGTGTGATCTGGGCAGTCACCAGGTGGAACAGTTTCTAACCTATACCGGCAATCAGGATGCGGCCATCACCCTGGCCCGGGTTGCGAACCTGGCCAATCCAGCGCACCCAGAGCTTGAAGATTTCGGCGAATACGCTTTGGTCGGCGATAACGCGGCCTCGGCTTACTGTCGAGTGGATTGGTTTACCCCGGGCGGCTTAAGAACCTGGGGAGATGGTCGAACGCTGATTACCGGCACCCAGGGCATGATTGAGTGCCGAAAGTACGTTGATTTGGCGGCCCCTGAGCTCATCGAAAACACCGTGCTGCTGGTGAACGACGCCGGCGAGCACCGCCAGAGTGTGACCGGGCAGGTGGGCTACCCGTTCTTTGCCGGTCTGATTCTGGATTGCTTAAACGGTACGGAGCATGCCATGACTCAGGCCCACGCCTTTAAGGCTGCGGAACTCTCCCTTGCGGTCCAGGCCATGGCCGATGGGGCGCGAGTTTAATCATGGGACTGTTTGTGCAAGATATTCGGTTGTTCACGGGGCGCTTCAGACCCGCGCAGCCTGTTCGGGTGAGGCCATCCTGATGCTACGGCAACGTCAGCCGTTAACGCCCCTGCAGCAACAGCAACTAATTCTGGATCACTGCCGGACCTATGGCGCGCCGCGGGATACGGTTCAGCAACTGTTCGCGCCCTACCGAATTCGGCCCTTGGGCGCGCACATCGATCACCAGCTGGGGCGGGTGGCCTCGATCGCGACCAACCAAGGCATTACGGTGACCTTCAGTCCTAATCCAGATCGGCGATTTCGAGCCCAAAGCACAGGGTTTGATCAAGTTGCCGCCATCGATCTCGTTGGCGCCCAGGTCGCGCAAGGCGACTGGGCCGATTATTTAAGAGGGGCGGTTTCGGTTTTTGACCCCGCCGCTTTCGCTCAAGGCTTGGATTTCAGTGTAAAGGGGCATTTGGGAGAAGTGGGGTTGTCCAGTTCGGCCGCGGTCACCTTGGCCTATTTACAGGCTTTGAGTGCGGCGGCGGGCGAAAGCCCTGATCTCGCTCGCTTGATCCGTTGGTCACAGCACGTGGAGAACGATTTTCTAGGGTTGCAAAGCGGCGCGGGAGATCAAAGCGCCATTTGTTATGCTGCGCCAGGTTGCCTAGTGGATTTCGATTGCCGGGGCGCGACAGTGGTTCGACATGCCGCCCGCCAGGCGTTTCACTTTTTGGTGGTGCATTCCGGTCATCGCTTGGCGCTGGCCAGCGGCGGGGGCTTTAACGCACGGGTTGCCGAGTGCCATGCCGCGGCAAAAGAGATCAAGGGTTTGTTAGGGCGCCCGGATACCGAGGCCGTGCACGCGCTGGGTGATTTTGCACCGGCGGATTATGAGGCGGTCGCCGGGCAACTCTCGACCGTCAGTCGTCGCCGAGCGCAGCACTATTTTACGGAAATGGCCCGGGTTGACGCAGGGTGCCAGGCCTGGACCCGCGGCGATCTAGCGGGCTTTGGTCAACTGATGTCAGCCGCCTGCGAGAGCTCCATTGTGAACTATGAAACCGGCACGCCTGCGCTGATTGGGCTCGTAGAGGCGCTTTGGCCGCTTGAAGGGGTGTATGGCGCGCGATTCAGTGGCGCGGGCTCTCGGGGCTGTGTGGTGGCGCTGGTGGCGGCCGACGCAGTGCCCGAGATTCTGCCCGCGCTGACGCGGTATTTTACTGACCTTGGCGCTGCCCCGCCGGAGCCGCCCTGGGCCTTTGTGACCGAGGCCGAAGCGGGGCTGCGCGCCCTATGAGATGTTTGATCTTAGCCGGGGGCTACGGCACCCGAATGCAGGGCATCTTGGGCGATATCCCGAAAGCGCTGGCGGATATTCAGGGTCGAAGTGTTCTGGATCGATTGCTCGACGGTCTATCGCCGCTGGTGAGCCCGGTGTCCCTTATGTCGAATGCTCGGTTTTACCCTTTATTTGAAGCTTGGCAGGCGCAAAGCGCCCACTCAGTGCAATTGTTTAACAATGGGTCTACCCAGGCGGACAACCGGTTAGGCGCCCTGGGTGATTTAGACCTCATGTTGTCAAAGACGGGCTATGAAGCGCCGGCGCTCGTTGTGGCCTCCGACACGGTGTTAGATTTTTCGTTAACCGGTTTGCTGCAGCAATTTCAGCGCGCAGGTTGCAGTCAATTGGCCATTCGCCGCAATCCGGACCGGGATGATCAACGCCGGCGCGGGGTGGTGCGCCTGGATGCTGGCCAACGGGTGCTCGAGTTCCATGAAAAACCGGAAACCCCCCAGTCCGATATCGCGGCCAGCCCGATTTACCTGCTGACCCCCGCCGCGTTGGCTCGGCTGCCGAGCTACTTGGCCCAAGGGCGGCCCAAAGATGCGCCGGGTTCGTTTATCGAAACCCTTTGCCAAGAACAACGCGTTGAAGGTTGGTGGATTCCGGGCCCGCTGTTTGACGTGGGTAATCCCGCCAGTTATCAAGCGGCCCAAGAAGGGCTGTCTTAAACCACGGGTCGCTGAAAGTAGTTGGCTCTGACACGGCGCTTGGGAGTATGGCGGTTGGTTTTAGGTTGTTAGGGCATGGTGTACAGGGGGTCTTTTGATCGCGCGCAGCTTGCTGCAAGTAAGTCCGGCAAGGACAGGCCCCAACGGGTCCGTTGCATTGGATGAGCCAGCGTGATCAAACAACGCGGAATGTGCCGTGCTTCGCGGCGTCAAAGCCCTCGTAACTGCGCGCTCAGCGTTTCGCAATGGGCCAAAGCGGCTCGCCAGTACGTGTGCTGGGCGCCCGGCAACTCAGCGGCAGTGAGCAGCATCATGGCCGGGGTCCAGGCAATAATCGGCAGCAACTGCTGCAGATCCTCGATCAAGCCGGCTCGGGTCAGAGCGGGCCGCGCGGCTTGCGCTCGCCCATTCATTGCATTCAGATAGTGTTCGAGGCAAGCGCTTAAGCTTGATCCCGATGGGTTCAGGCCTTGGGTTGACGTCACGAAAAAATAGCCCAGGTCATAGGCGGGCGGGCCCGCACAATAATCGCCCCAGTCGAAGAGGCAGCCGGAATGGGCCGCGCTGAGGTTGTCCCAACGAAAGTCGCAATGAATTAAGGCCGGACCTGGATGGTGTAAACGGGCCTCGATCGTATCAAGCCCCGACAGCATACGACTCGCGAGGGGTGCGCTGGGTTGTAAACTGCCGGTCACCAGCTGCTCGACCCTTGCCTGATCTTGAGCCTGAATAAATCCGGTCAAGTCTTTGATATTGTTTGTAAAGGTTATCCTGGTTAAAGCATTGCTTTGAGTTTCGCGATGCAGTCTGGCAAGCACGGTCAGCGCGGACAAGACGGTGAGCGGCGGGGCTAAAGCGGCTTTTGGGCTCAGGTCCTCAAGCAGTAACCAGGGCTCGGCTGCAAATGGCGCCGCAACAGACCAACATTTCGGGGTGGCAACGTCTAGCTTGGGCGCGAGGGTCCGATAAAACTCGGCTTCGCGCGCGTGGCTGTTGAAGCGGGCCGCGACATCCTGGGTCTTGGACGGCCCTGCGCCTTTAAAAATAACCGTTTCCTCGCGCGCGTGATCCGTGCCGGCGCCCACTGCAGAAAATCGTAAACGCAGCACCTGGGCCATATGACCGTCGGTCAGCGGCTCAATCGAGGTGAGCGTTACGGCTCGCCCCAATTGGGCCGATAAGAACCCGTCGGTCAGCCGCCCAGGGTTGGCATTGAACGGTTCTGCCCGGGCCGGTTTTGAGCCTGAAGCCATCGAAGGTGAGGCCGCGTTGCTGGAGTCTTTTGGGTCGATGTTTTTGCGCTCTAAAGTGTTGGGCTTTATGGATCAGAGTCGAGGCGCTTTGCGAACACGTTCTTGATCTGGGTCTGCTGGCCTAAGAACGTTCATCCTCTGCTGCCGGATCTTGATTGCGGCATTACGCTTAAAACGGCACGGCAATTTGTCGCACCGGCTCGTTGTTTTGATTTCGGATCTCGATTTGAGCTAATCGGTGGGTCCAGTCAATTTCGATCCAACCAAAGTTAGCCTCATAAAAGGCCGAATCGAGCAACGTTGAGCCGGTCTCTTCGGTGATGACCGCCGCAATCTCGCTCAGCGGTAGGTTCAGCGACGAGGTCGTGAGTTCGATCAGGGGCTTGGTCGCAGGCGCTGCGCCCTGATACAGCGCCGCTAAGTGGCGGTCCCCCGATACAATTACCGTTTGGCCATCGGTGGCTGCAAGCAGGTCCAGCAGGCGCTGTTGCTCACGGGGCAGCATGCGCCAGGCCTCCCACTGATGCCCGTCGGCCAGCACCTGAACCGAGCTCACCAAGATGCGCAGCGCGGCCGGTTGTTTGAGGGCCTCGGTTAACCATTGCCATTGCTCGGCGCCGAGCATCGATTGCGCAGGGTCATCCGTCGGGATGTAGCGGCCAACCAGGGGCGGTATCCAGGGCGTCTTCAGTGCGGTTCTAAAAAACCGGGTGTCCAGCAAAATGATTTGAACCGCATTTGCGCCTTCGCCGATCATGACCGCGCGATAAATGCCGGGTCGGGTTGCGCTCGGGTCTTCGGGGTCGATTTGCCAGAAGCCTTCAAACAACCGCTCAGATTGCAGGCGGTGGGCGAAATCAGCCCCGGCATCGTTCAAACCATAATCATGGTCGTCCCAGGTTGCCAGAATGGGGATATTGCGCTTGAGGTTTTGGAATTCTGGGGCGCGCGCCAGGTCCTGATAGGCCGTTTGCAGTGAGGCGAGGGTCGGATCATCCGACTCGTCGGCGGCATAAACGTTATCGCCACCAAAGATGAACAGGTCCGGCTGGGTCGCGGTGATGACGTCCAGGATCGCCAAGGATTTCGCCGTATCCAAGCAGCTGCCAATGGCAATGGTTTGCACTGAGTGTGTGGGGACTGGCAAGAATTGGACTTCGGCAGCAGTGCTTGTAAGGCTTAGGCAGAGCAGGCAATTCCCGAACAGCGTGGCGGTTAAACGTTTTAGCATAAGACTCATCTCGTTGTTTAGGGGGCGATGCTTGGTCGCCTAATTGTGACGACTGTCTGTCAGCGGATCAAGCCGTCTCAGCAGCGTTGCCTTTGAACGGGCGTCGGTCAGCATTTTTATCCGTTGTGGGCGTGGGTCGGCTGGCGCCGGCGTGCTTGGCTCTGTTTATCGACTGAGCGAATTATGAAATTGTGATGCTGGGGGCTTTTAGTTCAGCTGGGTTTGCGATCAGCGTTTTGCGTTCAGAGCTTTGCGTTCAGCGCTTTGCGTTTCGCGTGATGCATCCGGCGGTTTAGGTTTAACCGCACACAATGTGCGATTCAAGCATTGGCTGTTTTGATTTACCCGGTACAGACTGAGCCGGGTGCCTGGCGGGATTAAGGGTTATGTTGTCCGGCTTTTGGGTGGTCGACGTTCTTTATCGGCTTGAATTGATACCCGTTAGGGCATTGCGCTGGATTAAATGCCCTGGATTAATTGCCTGGTGTTAATTACCTTGTGTTAATTGCCTTGGGTTAAGACGGTTTGCTTGGTTGTGGCGCAGGCTATTTTATTGGGATTTTGAAAGCGAGATTTTATTATGGCGTTTGTGCCCTTAGTGTTTGAGCGAGTTGACCCAGAAGCCGCCGTTGCCTTTGCATCCCAGCATGCGGCCACCATGGCGGCCCGACGTTCAGTCCGCAGTTTCTCAGCGGACCCGGTACCCGAGGCCTTGATTTTAGATTGCGTTCGCGCGGCTTGTAGCGCGCCAAGTGGGGCCAATTGTCAGCCTTGGCATTTTGTGGTGATTACAGACCCCGCCAAAAAACGCGACATCCGATTGGCGGCGGAAGCCGAGGAACGCGCTTTTTATGACCGACGTGCGTCGAAAGCATGGCTAGATGCCCTTGCGCCATTGGCGACCGATGCGGACAAACCCTTCTTGGAGGTTGCGCCTTACCTCATTGCGATTTTTCAAGAACGCTTTGCGCAACAGGACACCGGTGAAAAAAGTAAAAACTACTACGCGCCGGAATCGGTGGGGATCGCGACCGGGATCTTGATCAGCGCATTACACCAAGCCGGCCTGGCCTGTTTGACCCATACGCCAAGCCCCATGGGGTTCTTGCAAACAGCGCTGGGGCGCCCGGTGAACGAACGCCCCTTTTTGTTATTGGTGGTGGGGTATCCGGCAGACGGCGCTGAAGTGCCGGACCTCGCGCGCAAGCCCTTTGAGCAGGTGGTGACCCAGATCTAATCAGCTGGGTCTTGGCTTCGAGTTTTGTTTGGCGGTCTGATTGCGCAAGCTAATGAGGTCGGCCAGGATATGACCCGCTTCAAGAACGTAAGCATCAGGTGCTTCAGGGCTTTCTTCGACGGCGGCTTCATCAGTCTCTTCACTGCCTGTTAACGGGGTCCCGGCATCGCCCTTGTCGTCCGACCCATGGGGCCCGAGCGCAAGCACAGTCGCGTCTGGCGCCGCAGTCTTGTCCTCCTCGGTTGCGTCGCCCTGAATCCCGTTGTGGGTATCATCCGCGGCCTCCATGGGCGCGTCCGGCGGTAGCAGGGGGTCCACAACCGTCGCAGTGGCGGCGAGGTCATCGGTCGCGTCTAGCTCATCCAGGTCTGCAATCACGGGTAAGCCTTGGGCCACGCGCTTTTCATTGGTAAGGTCCAGCCAAAAGACTTTTGCGATGTCTTGCTCGCTACGACGCCTCGCCTCGTTCAGCGAGATTTCCTTGATCTCACGGCGCGTTCGCCGGTAATTGAAGGCGGCGGTAATGTATTGGAATTCTGGATTAGACTGCATCCGAGTTTGATGGCGTTTACTCAATTCGGGTAACAGGCCCATCACATCACCCTTGGGTCGATACACAGCGGGTGTTATTTTGTCCCACACGAGCGGTCGGTCGAGGGTGCTTTCACCGATGGTTTCTGGGTCATAGTCAACGGGATATTGGATGTCTGGAATAATGCCCCGATGTTGAGTCGACTCGCCACTAATACGATAAAACTTGGCCTGGGTCATCTTTAATTGGCCGCGCAACAACGGTTGTAAGGTTTGAACGGTGCCTTTGCCGAAGGTTTGGGTGCCGATGACCAGGCCACGGCCATAATCCTGAATAGCTCCCGCAAAAATCTCGGAAGCAGAAGCGCTCAATCGGTTAACCAAGACCGCCATCGGGCCACCATAGTCAACGCGGTAATCCCGGTCGGTCAGAACGTCAACCCGGTCAGATTTGCCGCGGATTTGCACGGTCGGCCCACGATCGATAAAGAGGCCAGTGAGGGTTTTCGCTTCCTGTAGCGAGCCGCCGCCGTTGTCTCGTAAATCAATGACCACGGCATCAACCTGTTGCGCTTGCAGTTCTTTCAAGAGGCGTTTGACGTCTCGTGTGGTACTGCGATAATTTTCATCGCCATCTTGTAGGGCTTGGAAATCAATATAGAAGGTGGGTATTTCAATAATGCCGATTCGGCGAATATTGCCATATTCCTCGATTTCGAGGACCTCCGACTGCGCGGATTGTTCTTCGAGTTCGACCTTGTTTCGAACAATGGGAATCAGTTTGCTCGAAAAGCCATCAACCGCGTTAGCCGGCAAAACCTCAAGGCGAACAATGGTGTCTTTTTTGCCTCGAATCAGTTGCACCACGTCATCCAACCGCCAACCGATGACATCGACCATGTCGCCTTCAGCGCCTTGCCCGACAGCAGTAATCCGATCGTTCGGCTTTAACGCTTTGGTCTTATCCGCGGGGCCCGCGGGCACAAGGCTTACGATTTGAGTATATTCGTCTTCGCTTGAGAGCACCGCGCCAATGCCTTCCAACGACAGGCTCATGTTGATGTTGAAGTTTTCAGCCGTGGTGGGTGAGAAATACTGCGTGTGGGGATCATAGGTCTTTGCGAGCGCATTGATGAAAACTTGATAGACGTCATCGCTTCGGGTTTGTTGGGTCCGATTGAGTCGGTTCTGGTAGCGTTTGAGCAGCAAGGTTGTGATGTCGGCCGGGTCTTTGTCTGCAAGCTTCAAATTTAAAATGTCATTCTTGATGCGTCGCCGCCAAAGGTCATCTAAGGCAGCTTGGTCCTTGGCCCACGGAGCGTCAGACCGATCAAGTTCGAGGGTTTCATCCACATCAAACTGATAGGGCTCGAGCCCTTGTTCGAGTTGGCTTATAACCCAGGTTAATCTAAGCGTTGTCTGCGCCTGATATTGATTGAAGATGCTAAACGCCGGCCTCAAGTCACCGCGCCGTAAAGCGTTATCTAGGGTGATTCGGTAAGGCTCGAATGCGAGCATGTCCTGTGCTGAAAAGTAGCTTTTGCTGGGATCCAGGGCACTTAAATATTCATCGAAAATGAGCGCAGAGCTTTCGTCATCCAAGAGCTGGTAGAGGTAGTGGCGTTCCCGGAGTGCTTTTAAGATATGACGGGTTGTGGCTTCGTGCTCCGGTAGCGGGGCGAGTTCAGCCGCGTCCAGAGTCTCGGCGTCGGTAAGACTTGCGACAGCGCCACCAGCGATTAACCAGGCCCCAATCAGCAGTGTTTGCGCTAGCCTTTTGGCGATGTCGCGAAAGCGGTTCAAGCCCTGGGTGTTGCTGGCTAGGTGATGCATAGATAAACCTTGTGAATCCATAATTACGAAATGAACGGCTTGCCTTGAGATCATCCTCTAAAGCAAAGCCATGGCGTCAGGTCTGATCTGACGTCTAGGGTGACGCGGCGTAACGCGGGCTGACCTTTGACTTCCCCAATATCATACTTCTGACTGTTGGCGCATGCAAAGCACGCAAAGTGCCCATCAGCGCGCAAAGTAAGCCGCGCGGTTATTGCCTTGAAAAGCACGCCAAGGCCTTAAGTGGCGCGTCCGCTTGAAACTCATTTGAGGGGGCTAAAATCCGGTTTTTGCTGTATAAGTTGGTCGGCCAAAACCCATTTTGTATGGCATACTGGCGGCTTTAATTTGTTCGAATTACTCTAATTTAAGGAAATGGTTATGGTTCGTTATGCTTTTGGGTTGGGTCGATCGTTCGTTTTAGCGTTGACGGTTGTAACTGCTGGATCAGTTTGGGCAGAAGACGCGGCGCCAGAACCGTCGCCAGAGGCGGCAGCGGATGAGACGATGCAAGCTGAGCGGGGTTATTTCTTTGGGTATTCGTTTGGCAATATGTTGCAACAAGGCGGCAACCCCGACGTTGATTTGGGTGCTTTGTTGAAGGGCATGCAAGACTCCCTGTCCGCGGTGCCACCGTCTTTAGACTCCGATGCACAGACCAAAGTGATGGCGATCGTCCGCGAGCGCCAGGAAATGATTCAAGCCGAACAAGAGGCCCTAACTGAGAATCAATCGGAAACCAACCTCGCGGCAGGTGCGGCCTTCCTCGTTGCGAATGCAGCCAAGGCTGATGTGCGGGTAACCGATAGTGGTTTGCAGATTGAGATGCTAACCGAAGGCACGGGTGCCAAGCCTGCTGCAACCGATGTTGTGGTGGTGCACTATGAGGGGCGATTACTGGATGGCACGGTCTTTGACAGCTCCATTGCTCGGGGTGAGCCGGCAGAATTCGCGTTGAATCAAGTAATTCCCGGTTGGACCGAGGGCCTACAACTGATTAAAGCCGGTGGTAAAGCGCGCTTAACGATCCCTGCGGATCTGGCCTATGGCCCAGGCGGCGTTCGCAGCATCCCGCCCAATTCTGTCTTGGTGTTTGATGTTGAACTGATTGAAGTAAAAGACTAGCGGCTGTCGCACTCGAACTGGGATCTCGGCCGGGTCCAATCGAGGGGTCGCCTTAGTCGATGATGATCAGCCCAAGCGGGTTGGTCAGCATCTCCGTTTGATACCTTGATATCCGCACGCCGGTGAGATCCATCGTGCGCAAGTCAAGGGAATTAAAACGGGCGTCTTCAAGATTCGCGCCGGTGAGGTTGGCATCAAACCAGTCAATGTTGTCGAGTTGGCAACCCGCTAAGTTAGCGTCCTGCAAGTCGGCGGCGCAAAACGCGACTTCTTGGAAGTTGCAGGCCAAAAGCTCGCTGCTGGCGAGTTGGCTATCGCTAAAGTCACTAAATGAAAAATCACAGCGCTCGGCCGTAAAGGCGTTCATCGAAACGCTCGGGTTGATGATTTTACGGCATGAGAAGCCTTTGGCATTTAGGGCTCGGGCCCGACAGTCAAGAAACTGGCAGTCGTGCCATAGGCTGTGGCTGAGATCGACGCCCGAGCAATTGCCCTGAAGAACTTTTCCGCGAGTGACCTTGGCAAAGCGAAAAGAGGTTGCCTGGCTCAGATCTTCCAGCGCAAATTGGCAATCGATGAAATGAACGTCTGTCAGTTCGGCAGACGCAAGGTTGCAGTCTATGAGCTGGCATTGATCAAAGGTGCATTGCCGCAAAAACGTGCCCGACCAAGAACACCGTAAGAACACACACTGTTCAAAATGGGCTTCAAGGCATAACGGCTGTTGCTCGGTGGCGGCGAAGTCAACCGCCTCAAAGGTTTGCCCGATAATAGACTTTGGGTTCATAACAAGGTGCACGGTGAGGCTTACTTTTGAATCTAGTCGGGACCCACTGCGAAGTAAAGGCGCGCCTTCCAGCGGTAATCCGGCAGGCAGCAGGAAGGGTTTAGTCGGGGCTGCGAACGGGTGATTCGGTTCTCGTTAAAACTCCGGTTAACATGTCCCCTGCGCCGTATAATAAAGACGCCGAAATGCGCCCCAGTTTTGATGGTGCGGAGCCTAGGACAAGACCATGAAACGATTTCTCTCGAGCCTACTATTTTCAAGCGCCTTTATCTGGGTCGCCGTTGTATTTTTTGATGTCGAGACCGAGGTGGTCTATGTGCTGTTTATCTTTTCGTTGATGTTGGTTGCGGCCGCCATCATAACGGGCTTATTTTTCTCGCCAATTTTGCGAAAAATTTTGCGCCGTCCTGGGTCGAGTTTACTCAGCCAGGTTCGAGCCGGGACGGTCAATTTGAATGATGCGGGTGCAGAGGCGCCTGTTGAGCCAGTGCCCGGGCAGAATGCTTCGCAGAATGCCTCGCAGAATGCTTCACCTTAATTTGATCGCGCTAACGACTTAAAAAAGCGATCGCCACGGGGTAAGTAGTAATTTTCATAATCCACTGAAAAAGCCACCGCGTGGGCACGACCGGTAATTGCCTGTGCTGGGATGAGGCCAATGTAGCGCGAGTCTTTACTATTGTCGCGGTTATCGCCGAGCATGAGATAGTGGCCTTCAGGCACCTCGACCGGCCCAAAATTATTGTGCGCATTGGGTGGCGCGGGCCTCAACATCACGGCCCGAACGGATGCCTTGATGGTTTCTAAATAAAAGCGATGGCGGTGACGCTCATAAGCATTTAACGCCGGAATTTGATCCTCATCGAGCACGGCATAGTCGGCTATTCGGTCATTGATCTTGAGCTGGTTATTCATCAGCGAAATACGGTCGCCAGGGATCCCAACAACCCGTTTGATCAATAACTCTGCATTCTCGGGTGAAAAAAATGTCACGATTTCACCGCGATTCGGACGATCCCAGGTGAGCACGCGTATGGCGGAGAAGGGCACCCGCAGGCCGTAGGCGAGTTTATTGACGATCACCCGGTCGCCATCGAGGATGGTCGGTTTCATCGAGCCCGTAGGCACCTGATTCCAATCCGCGATCGCGGACCGAAACAACACCATGACCACCAAAAAAATCAGTAGTCCGCGCCATTCCAGCCAAAACCTATTCAACATCGAAGATCAACCCATGAATCAAGCGATCAGTCTAATTGAGTCACTGATTGATGCAACTGCTGATCGTCAATTAGGGGCTCATGGAACCATCGCGTGCCCATGGTCAACCAGATCGGGTGTTGGACGGTTATGCCGTGAACGCCAGGCTTTCACTTTGCGCGCCTTGGGCCGCATTAGCTAAGCGACGCGTCTTTTGGATCGATGATTGGGTTTCTGCGAATCCGCTAGGCTTGGGCGACGGCCAGTGACTATACTCTTCGTTCACAGCGTCATCGGAGATTGATTTTGTTAGCGGTAACCACTGAAGTGTCGCTTGTTCTTGACTGCGAAACGCCGATGATCTTTAAGCTTATTCCAAGCAGTAGACCGGATCAGGTGATTGAGGCTTTGACCTTCGATTGGGAAGGCGCCCTTGAAGAAACCCGCTTCCAGGATGGTTACGGTAATCATTGCGCTCGAGCCCTGATGCCATCCGGCGCGTCGTCGTTGCGGGTCTCGTTTCGAGGCCGGTCGCTACCTGAACCTTCGGCTATGGGTGGCCCCTTTGTGCCGATCCAAATGCTCCCCGTCGACGTCTTGCCGTTTTTACAACCCTCTCGTTATTGTGAGTCGGACCAATTCCTGACGATCACGCGGGCGGTCATCAACGGTTGCGCGCCCGGTTATGATCAAGTTACGCGGATCTGTCAGGCCGTTCAAAACCGGTTTGCGTATCTGCCCGGTTCGAGCGCGCAACCGCGCTCAGCGCTCGCCGCAATGAATGACACCGCCGGCGTCTGCCGCGACTTCGCGCATGTGGCAATTGCAATGCTGCGCAGCATTAGTATCCCCGCGCGCTATGTGGTGGGTTATCTTGGTGGCCTGCTGCCCCAAGACGTGCATGCCTGGGGTGAAGCGTTTGTGGGCGGCCAATGGGTCGCATTCGATGCGACCCCTGGACTCGAGGCGGGCGAGCGTATTTGTGTGGCCATCGGCCGGGATGCGGCAGAGGTTGCGATTATGGATCAGTTCGGCCCGCTGCCCAGAACCAGTCACCTGTCCGTTCAGGTGCTCGTTCAGGATAATCAGTAAGGCCAAGGGTTTAACGAAACCTTGGGGGCGCGCAAAGATGAAATTCCTTGCGCG
>Ga0114994_10001935_pt1 | contig 14981 bp, 18 predicted proteins | sample ArcticOcean_MG_C_9_FD_87043 | JGI IMG/M metagenome (GOLD analysis project Ga0114994, IMG submission 87043) | Marine microbial communities from western Arctic Ocean - ArcticOcean_MG_CB2_152 | ecosystem: Environmental > Aquatic > Marine > Oceanic | place: Arctic Ocean: Canada Basin | collected... | reverse complement strand
CGAATTCTCCACCGGTTAATTCTCCCTTATCGAAGGATAGGTTACCAGATTGTATAGAGATGAGACCTGCATGAGAACCCGTCACTTTATACCCTGTCCAAACAACGTTGCTGTTATTTACGTCAACCGTTTTTGTTTTAATCGGAACAAAACTTTGCAAGTGAAGCGCACCTAAAAGCACGATTGCGAAAGTTAAAACTTTGCGCAACACCTTGCTCTTGTTTGCGTGAGAACCATCACAATTACCATTAGGATCTTGAGTCTTGCCACATCGGCATTTGCGAACTTCTAAATTTTTCATTTAAATTGAATTTATTAATGCTAACTAATTAGCTATGAGTGAGAATAATATTTGTCCAGTAGGTGTATTCACTGAAAAGGTAGGCGGAAAATGGAAGCTATCCATCATATATCATCTAAAAGACAGAAAATTACGCTTCGGTCAATTAGCCGCTACCTTATGATTTTAGCGAAAAACGGACATGAAGCACCCCCGTCAGAAGCAATCGTGACCAGGTATAACCCCTGAGGTAAACTCGGCAAAGAAAGTAGGTCGCCTACGAAGCTATGATCATAAACAATCTGGCCGTTTATAGAGGTTATTAATGCCCTGTATTTATCCGACTGGTTGATTCTCAAGGTGCTTGAGTCAACCCACTCCCATCTATCGACAACTGCTTGCTCAACGCCGTTAACTTCTATTTCCGCAGAACAAGAAAGAATACAACCGGAGCTACTCAACACTTCTATCGTGTAGGTACCGGACACCGTTGCATTGTATGTGTTAGAATTGGCCCCGACGATTAGTTGGTTCTCTGAATCAAACCATTGGAATTCAGAATCTGCATACGTTTCATATACAAGTGTATTACCATAGGTGACTAGGACGCAATCATTGGAGCCTGCCAGGTTCAGGTCCGCGTAATCGCCTAGAGTGATAAAGGCTGACTGTTGGAGGTAGGTTGCCTCATTGATGTTGAGTGAGCCTGAGAATGTGTTTCCTACAGGTGATTCGTCCCAAATCAGACCATGAAAAACCGCCGCGGCAAGGTAGCTCCCGCTATAATTAGGGTGTGAACCGTCTCCAGCATGAAGAACTAGGTTAGATGTGGAGTACGTGAGGGCTTCGTCCCAAGCTTTCCCCACAGGAGCCACCATCGCTCCTACCATCTCCCCTATCTCAGTATATGCGCTTGCAAGGGTATCTGTCATATGAGAGAAATCCTCGAAATCTACACTACAGTAAACCCCTCCTGAAGAGCATTGCATCCCACCGTTTTGACGACCCCAAGTCATAAACATTACTGTTTTTGCACAGGGGTTTTGCTCTGAGATGATTTCTTTGAGGTTCTCTACTGCCGGATACATAAAGTTGTAGCGGAAGTAGTCTATGGTTGGAACTTGGCTTTGGTCTTGAAGAATAACATAATCCCAATTCCCCTGAGCGATATGCGACAAAGAAGAAGCATTCGTTGCATGCTGATCCAAGGTGTGACCGCCTGGAGTATTCATAGCGGTTATGACTACATCGCCATTAGCATCAGCGAATTGACTCACTAGGGAAGGGAGATTGTTAGCCCCTGTGTAGCTGTTTCCAAGGAATAATACACGGAGCGTGTCCTGTGCTGACACATGCGACTGCATGCATGTGCAAAAGAGCGTAAGACATAAAAGGGTGGTGAGTTTTTGCATAATTTTGAATATAATGAAAAGACATCCATATGACTAAAGAACTCGACATAGTATTATACGGAGCGACTGGATTTACTGGGCAGTTGTGTGTTCGGTATTTCGCGAAAAATGCTAGGCCTAACATCCGTTGGGCTATTGCGGGGAGGAATGAAGTGAAGCTTCGAGGAATCATTAAAGCTTTAAAACTTGATGTGGAGGTGATTGTGGCCGATGGCGAGGACACAGAAGCTCTGGACCATCTGACGCAGAGGACTAAAGTGGTGCTTTCAACAGCCGGGCCTTTTCACATATACGGCTCGAAACTGGTGGCCTCCTGTGTGAAGAACTCAACACATTATGTGGATATAACTGGGGAGAATTTTTGGGTTAAAGAAATGATAGACAAGCACCATGAGGAGGCGGCAGCGAAGGGGATAAGGATTGTGCCGTCATGTGGATATGACTCGCTCCCTTCGGACTTGGTGACGTTGTTTGCTGTCGAGAATATGGGTAAGGCGGTTAAGCATGTCGAGTGCTATCACACGGCTAAAGGTGGGGCTTCAGGCGGGACGATTGAGACCGTGTTTGCAATTGCGGACTTGAAATTGGGTAAGAAGATTCGCGATCCGTTTTTACTTAACCCTGAGGGCTCTTTTTCTATAGACCAAACATCCCAGAGCCGCGATACCATGGCCGTTTCTAAAAACACCATGCTCGACAGATGGACAGGACCTTTCATCATGGCCTTTGCGAATACACGAGTGGTTCGTCGTAGTGCAGCCCTCATGGAAGAACGTGGCTCGGCCTACGGTCACGAATTCGTGTATCACGAGGGGTCGTATTTCAAAAGCGGTTTCAAGGCCTTTACGGCAGCAGCCTTTACCGGCCTTGTGATTTTACTGATCTCCTCCCCTTTACGTCGGGTAGTAAGGCGATTTCTTCCGAAACCCGGGGAAGGCCCCAGCGAAACCACAATGATGAATGGACACTTCAAATGCTTAGTCGTTGCTGAAGCTGAAGATGGTGAAAAGAGAACATTTTCTATGTACGCAAGTGGCGACCCAGGATATAGACTCACCACCCGTTTTATTTGTGAAAGCGCCATGCTTTTAGCGGGTGACGTTGGAAGTCTTCCGGGTGGCAAATCATACGGCGGAGTTCTCACTCCAGCCACAGCTCTAGGTCGTCCCATGATAGACATGCTCCTAAATAAGGATGTCCATTTAGAAAACTTATAACTTAACATTGAGCATCACTAGTACATTCTCTTTTAAAGACTTAACAGTTCTAGCAACAAAAATCAAACTCATGAAAATCAATAAAGTTCTGACAGTGGTGCTAAGCATGTTATTTGGGCTAAATACATATGCTCAAAAAATTCAATAAACCGCTCTTCAATACGAATATGTACAGCAACCATTAAATCCATTAAATGGCTTAGTGTCATATAACTTAACCGTCGTGACGCCTTATCCAGAAAATCACGATGCTATTTTCGCACAAGCTGAAGTAGAATTTCAAGAGAGATTAGCAAATTATCCAGCTTTGACTATACGAGCACCTAAAAACAAAGGAGACTTCGATGATTTAGAACAAGCTGAAAAACTAGCTAAAAGAGGGGTCAACCCCAAGGGTAGTAGTGATAGGAAGTCCGAATTAAATGAAGCAATTCAGATTTGGGAGTCTGAGCTTGCAGAAGCTGACTTAAATGATAAGAAAGCTAGAATCAATAAGAAAGTTACTCAATCAATTTATCAGAATTTAATCGAAGCATCTATCTTCCGAGAAGAATTCATAAAGGCTCAAGATTATCTAATTCTATTAGAGGAGATGGACTTAAAAAACAGCGGGAAAACTTGGGTTAAATCTAGAACCTCTTTTATAGAAACGCATATAGGTAATAAATAAGGGTAACCCCTGATTCTGACTCGAAAAGCAGAAAGCTTCTATTGCCCTGGAATTCACTACTTTTGCACCCGCAAAACGCAGTTCAGATGAAAAGAATTAACGAGTACAAGAGGTTATTTGAAGTTGAAGGGGTAATTGATTTGGCCCCTCTAAAGAAAAAATACCGTTCGTTAGTAAAAGAATGGCATCCGGATAAGTTCCCTGAAGGCGGCGAAAAGTCAATAGAGGCAGAGGAGATGAGTCGTAGAGTGATAGATGGATATCATTTCTTAGTGAGTATTGCACCTGCTACGAAGGAGGCGAATTTAGCAGAATTCACCAACACTACTACCACAGCGATGATTGATGATTTTAAGCACAAAGGGCTACGTCTGGAGATCACATTTACTGATGGAAATACTTACGAGTTCTTCGGAGTAAACAAACAACTCTATACTAAGCTTGTGAATTCTGACAAGCAATTAAGGTTCGCGAAGAGAAAGATTTTTAGCACATGTGTTTACCGCAAATCAATGGGAGGAGTTAAGGGAGAGTAAGTGATTTGAACTTATTTCTTGAAGTCACTCTAATAGAGAGAAAACACCTCGATTCGTGTAATATATCGTTAATTGCATAACCGAATCGTTACGAGAAAAAAACTCGAATAATTATGGTAACGTTTACGAAAACAAAAGAAGTAAATGCCAGCGCAGACATGGTCTGGGGAGTGTTTGCACATGGATTTAATGAAGCTAACTTATGGATGGCTTCAGTACCTCATTCCTATGCTAAGTCTAATGGAAAATCCTTTGAGGGGGCTCATTCGGATGGACGAGTCTGTGAATTAAGTTCTGACAGCAACGCCCTGATCATATAAACGGATTTCCAGCAGTTGACCTCGTTAATTGGGAAAGTATTAATTAAGCCTGAATACAGTAAAACTCTTCAGAAAATTTTTGGGCTCGAGAATACTCTTAATGAAAACTAGAACTTGTCCTCGGAGGTGAATTTTAAATATCTAAATGATACATTAATAACATCATCATTCGGTGGTAATCACTTTGGTAATCAATATATCCAAATAGATTTTAAGTTGGGCGATTACAAAGATGTAGAGAAATTTCTTCTTTTAGAAGATCCGTGACAAAACACACAGAGTATAAAATTGTGTGTGGCCCCTATCGTGATAATTTTGAATCTCACAAATTCATCTTGAATAACTGGGCTTTAAAAGTGGTTGAGTTAAGTGAACAATGATCCGGGAATAGGATTCAATAATTTTGAGGTTTACTATCATCATACTCGATTACTTTACACCTACAATGATGGTTCAGATAAAACGATATTTATCTAGGAGTAATAGTATAAGTAATATTTGAGCAAAAGTCATTCCACTAAAGATTTTCTTAAGAACTTTACAGAATGCATACTTTCAAGGATTTTAAGATCAAAAAGCAATTACAAAATGCTCTTTCCGATTTAGGGCACGAAAAGCCCACCCCGATACAGGAAGAATCCTTTTCTCCTATTATGGGTGGTTTCGACTTTGTTGGTATTGCACAAACAGGTACCGGAAAAACGATCGCATACCTTCTTCCAATCCTACAGGAGCTGAAATATTCTGACCAACAAAACCCCAGGGTGCTAATCCTAGTTCCTACAAGAGAGCTTGTCATTCAGATCGTAGGACAGATTGAAAAGCTTACGCCATACATCAGTTTAAGAGTGGTGGGTGTGTTTGGTGGCACCAATAACATGAGCGCTCAGAAGCAAGCAGTGAATGAAGGTGTCGACATCATTGTCGGAACTCCCAGAAGATTATATGATCTCACTCTCACTAATGTATTACGCCTTAAATCTATCAAAAAACTTGTAATAGACGAAGTCGACATAATGCTTGATTTTGGCTATAAAACACAGTTAAAAAACATCTTTCATTATCTACCCATAAAAAGGCAAAACATTCTCTTTTCTGCAACTATGACTAACTATATAGATGAATTAGCAGATGAATTTCTTGTTAACCCCATAAAGAAAACCATATCTATAAGTGGAACTCCTCTAGAGAATATCAGTCAGGAATCTTATGCTGTACGGAATTTCTACACTAAGGTTAACCTGCTGAATCATTTGCTTCAGGACAGAGAAGAATTCAGTAAAGTATTAATTTTTGTAGGCACGAAGACTAATGCAAATAGGCTATTCGAGATATTAGACTTTCAATCTGAAATCTCTGTTATTCACGCCAGTAAAGAACAAAACTACCGAACAAAATCAATAGAAAACTTCAAAGACGGAACCCGTAGAATTCTAATCGCGACAGATGTGATATCACGCGGAATTGATATAGAGGACATAACTACAGTGATAAATTTGGACACTCCACTATACCCGGAAAACTATATGCACCGAATTGGCAGAACAGGTAGAGCTGAGAGAAAAGGAAGATCTATTCTTCTATATACAGACAAGGAAGCAGTATTAAAGGACGCTATAGAGAGCTTGATGAACTACTCTATCCCAGCCCTTGAGTTCCCAAAAGAAGTAGAAGTGTCTCGCGAACTCACCCCTGAGGAAAAGGATAAGCCTTTAGAAGTCGCGATACAGTCTGAAAATCGTTCTGTTCAAAAGTCCGGAGATTCTTTCCATGAGAAATCAGCTAAGAATAGTAAAGAGGTCGTTTATACAAAAAGCTACAATGATAGAATTAAAAAATTGCATAAAAAGCCTGTACGGCGTGGGGATAAGATTCAAAATATGAAGAAAAAAAGGAAAAAGAAATAGATGACGAATAATGATATCTTAAGACGCGTTCGCTACATATTACAATTTAGTGACCGCAAAATGATTGAGCTTTTTAAATTAGCTGATTATGAAGTCCAAACCGCAAATATTCACGGCTGGCTGAGAAAAATCGACGACCCATTACTAGTTGAAATTTCAGATACAGAGCTAGCAATTTTCCTGAACGGATTGATCATTGACAAACGCGGAAAAAGAGAAGGGCCTCAACCAGAACCAGAGGCACACCTGAGCAATAATATGATACTTCGGAAACTGAAAATAGCCTTGAATTTAAAGACCGATGAAATTTTAGATATGTGCGCATCGATAGACAAGCCTCTAGGCAAACACGAGTTAAGTGCCTTTTTTCGTAACGCTAACCACCGTTCATACCGCCACTGCCTGGATCAATACCTAAGGAATTTCCTCAATGCTTTGCAGGAGAAACATAAGTAAAACGATGACAGCTCGTTTTTCCACTCCAACTCTCAAACATGTCGTGCTCATAATATTTTACTTTTGCCTCAATGAACATAAAGCTTTACAATCCATTCCGAACATTTGAATTTAGTCCCCAAACCTGTTTCTTATCAGGTAAGCATGTAGATTTAGATGAAGAGATATTAGTTTTTCCTGAATGGATTCTAGATCGGTATTCTTTACGTGGTAAAACATTTAAAATGTTAGAGGGGAGCAGCCTTCAGTATCAGGATATGAGGATGCCTTGTCACTCTGACGTTATTAAAAACGCAATAAATCCTCTGGAGGAGGAAATAGAAAAAGCTTTTACTACAGGATATGAAGCCGTATTAAAAGTTCCTGAAGAACGCTTCTTTCAATGGATGGCGAAAATGTTCTACGGAGTTTTATACCAAGACATCAGCATTGAAGTTAGAACATCTACAGCAAAAGGAAAAGAATTTGAATTAAATGGATTCTTGAATGAACGATTAAAAAAACTTCATTTATTGTTACAATCTTTGGTAGTTCCGATGGATTTTAAAGGACCCAAACTCTGGAGCATTCGGGTGTTTGAAATCAAATACTCTAAAGATGTATTTCATTATAAAGATGAACTCACAAACCTGAACTTCTCTTTAGGAATGAATGGTTTTGGAATCGTAGCTTGCTTACAAGACAACGGTGCTGTGGGGATGAAACAGCAAGAAATAACAGATGTGTTTTTAAATAAAGTATTACATCCCATTCAATTTGAAGAACTATGCGCGAGATTTATTTATGCGAATTATCTGTTAAATCATTTTGCTGAGTATACCGTTCAGTTAACAGAAGAAAGAGTCATTATTGAATCGGCTCCTTTGACCGGATCTCCGAATAAATATTTGTTCGACCCATGGGATGATGATATGTTCTCACAAGTGTTGTCGATTTATTGGAAGCCATGGGGGATCACAAAAGACGAAATTGTCACCTTTGGTAATTCTCCAATAAGTTACTTGGAGAACAATGATACCTACGTAATTGTAGAACCCGATACGATTACACTGCCTTATTAAGATAGATTGTTGTCATGATCTATTTATTAGGCATTTTTATTTTCTACATATTTCACATAAAACCTATCAATTTTTCCAGCCAGATTAAAATCTTTTTCTGTTACTCCGCCAGCACTGTGGGTATTCAAACAGATGGAAACCTCGTTATAAACATTTTTCCAGTTGGGATGATGGTCGATTTTTTCGGCTTCTAGAGCAATGGCAGTCATAAAAGAAAAAGCATCTACAAAATTCCTGAATTTAAATTCTCTAAACAAGTAATTATTGTCAAACCTCCAGGAAGGAAGGGATTCTTGTATCAGTTCTTCAATTTTTGTTTTTAAAAGTGGTTGCATAGCAGTTAAACTAATTTAATTTATAAGGAACTATCATCATAAATTCCGGTATTGTAACGTTAAACATTTCGCCGTCAATTTCACGTTCCATAATATAGACACCTCCCATCTTCCCCATATCTGATAAAAGATTACATCCAGAAACATATTGATAAGACTGACCTGGTATTAAAATGGGTTGCTCACCAACAACACCTTCACCCTCTACTTCACTTTTCATTCCATTTGAATCGAATATATACCAATGGCGTTTTTTTAGTTGAACGGTATAATCACTTGCGTTTTTAATCGTGATCCTATACACAAAAAAATAGTGCGATGAAAGATGTGATTGTTGTTCATTGTATTGAAGTTCAACGCTAACCTTTATGCCAGCCGTTGATTTTGTGATCATCATATTAGAGTATATGTGTTGATTTAAAATACCGGGTCAATAATTATCTCTGTAAAACAGAATGTGCAAGGTGGTGCATTTCATCTAGACTATATTCATCAAGCAGTATGTTTTACACTATAAAAGTGACGTTCGGCTGAATTTAAATTACTTATACTTTATCTTCTATAGAATCAATCACACCTCTCACCATAATCATTTTATCATCACCCACAGAAACTAAATAATTATGATACGTACTCCAAATTAATTTGTTTACAGAGTGTGTATGTCCCTCAAATTTAGTTTTCGTGATACGTTTCAATAATTCATATGTTCTTGCATCCCAAATCTTTATAGTTTTATCACGGCTGGCAGTGGCAAATAATGTAGCATCAGGATTAAATACGATATCGTAAATCGCCCAATTATGTGCCGGGATGGACTTAACTAATTCATAACCTCCGACTTGCCAAATATTCAAATGAGCATCTTTCCCACCAGTTAAAAGAAATTTGCCGTCAGGGCTGTATCGAACAACATATGAAGCAGATTGATGCGCAATAAAATCTTTTTTAAGACCTAATGTCTGGAGGTCAAATACAAGCACCTTGTGATCTCCAAGCGCAACAGCTATCTCGGATGTTGTGTAATTAAAATCAATATTCCGAACTTTCTCATTTGAGAGCTTTTTGATTTTAATCAGTGACAGAGTATCAAGAGAACAAACAGCGAAATTACCATCCCCACTGGCAGTATAAAAGCAATTAGTTTTTAATGAATATTTGATGTCAAAAATGGGAGCCGTATGATGCTGCAGTATTTTTATTTCTTCTTTCTTTTGTAAATCAAGTATAAGAACACTTCCATTTGTTATTCCTGCGAGCAATAATTGTTTTTCAGGAATATGACAAATTGCATAAACGGTTGAAGGCAATGATGCCGCAAATTTTTCAGCTTGCAGGGTTTTTAAATTCCAAAGTGCAATAAACTTATCACTGCCTCCTGTAAAAACTGTGTGTTTAGAGATGCCTCTATCCATGGCATATATACAACCGGTGTGTCCTGAAAGTGCAGCGATATTTTTTACTTCAATGCCCATTTGTTATTAATACTTTAGTTATAATGTTGATGAAATGATGAAATGATGAAAAAAATTAGTTTAAAGAATTTCAGAATGATATACCTAATAGTCAATGTCAAAAATTAAATCTAATTAAGTGAATATTAGCGTTGGGGCTTTAAGAAAAAGCTTAGAAATATAGAGACGGGTATAGATATCCAACCGAAAAAAAATAAGCTAAGGAATGAATATACTATCGCGATATAAAGGCCATCTAAAGGATTAATAGTATTTAAATCAGGACCATACCCCTGCACTATAGATTCAAAATAACCAAATACTAGAAATCCGTACCAAAAAATCCAATGACTAAACAATGCTATAAAAATGGCAACAAAAAACAATCTGAAATTAGTGTAGTTTTCCTTTTTTGCGATTAAAAAATATGAGGAAACATAACATACAATAAAAGCGGATGAACTTGTATAAATCCATAAATTCTCCCACCCTCCTTGACTAAACGCAGTAATTTTTATAGCTACAAGTGCAGTAACAATACTGAATATCGAAGCGTATTTCAGAGGGTAACTGAGTTTGATGTTCATTGAATATAACGGGGTATTACAATACGCTGATGAAATTATATTTCTATAGTATTATGGAAGATTAAATATCGTTCTAGGAGAGTTTAATTTACAGATATTTTATATTTAATTAATATGATATTATAAATCTGATTTTCATAATAGTAATCTAAGGCTGATAACAAGTAAAACAGAGAATTGACAAGTATTTCTCTATGAATTTAGAGATATGTTTTTTAGGGGAATCCTACAAGAACATTATATTAGCAGATAAACACCATTGTTTAACTAAAATGGCTATAGAAATAAAAACAACAAGAACCAGGTTAAGGTTAATTAAACTCTCGGATTTGAAGTCAATTCATCAGCTTCTTTCACTACCTGAAACAGATGAATATAACGCATTAGGAATTCCGAAAAATATTGAAGAAACGAAATCCATAATTAAACCTTGGATTACAGAAAATGCATTGACTAATATTAATAATTACACTCTTGCCATTGAAAATACATTGAACAACGATTTCATAGGTTTATTTGGATTAAAGCTCGGAAGTGAAAAGTATAAACGAGGAGAAGTTTGGTATAAAACACATCCAGACTATTGGGACAAAGGAATTGCGACAGAAGTCCTAGCAAAAATGATTGATTTCGGATTCGATGTGTTGAATCTGCATAGAATACAAGCCGGTTGTGCCGTAGCGAACATCGCTTCGATCAAAGTTCTTGAAAAAGTGGGTATGATAAGGGAAGGAAGAGGAAGACAACTATTACCGTTAAAGTCTGGGTGGTCTGATAATTTTGAATATTCAATTCTTGAAACTGATAAACGAAAACTCTCGTAGTATATTCATTAATAACACCTTATCTTTCGTTAAACCATTTTTTTATGATGTCATCCCGTCTTCTACGTATTGCTATTGTACTGGTTGCTGCATTTATAAACTTTAGTGCAGTAAGTCAGAATACAATAACCTTCAATTATACGGGCGAAGTCGAGACATATGTCGTGCCTTCATGTGTCTCACAATTAAATGTGGTGATAAAAGGAGGACAGGGAGGTGGCAGCGAAGGGGTTGCTGGAGCTACAGTGTCAGGATTAATTGACGTTGTAGAAGGTCAAGTGATTGAGATACGAGTGGGAAACTCGGGAGGCTGTCCTAATGGTGGCTATAATGGAGGAGGAAATGGAGGGTCTGCAAATATCCTATCAAATGGAGGTTGCGGCGGAGGCGGGGCATCCGACATCCGCATAGCACCTTTCAGCCTCGCTGATCGTGTCGTCGTGGCAGGAGGTGGTGGTGGAATGGGAGGAGGAAACACCCAAGCAATTGGGGGAAATGGAGCTTGTACAAATGGTGGAGATGGAGTGAGTCCATTTGGGTTTGGTGGGGCTGGAGGAGCCACCTTTGCAGGTGGAAATGGAGGTCCACCGTGGATCGCTGCTGGAAACTACGGGGGTAACGGCTCTCTAGCTCAAGGTGGGAACGGCGCTATCGACCCGTGTTACAACGTGGGGCCTGGCGGAGGTGGTGGTGGCGGTAACTATGGCGGTGGCGGAGGTGGAAGCGATTGCTTTGCATCTGGGGCATTAGGTGGAGGCGGAGGAGGCGGTGGTTCGAGTTTAACTCCTGCTGGATTCACATGTGTTGAAGGAAACGTATACAGCTCTGGTTCAATTACTATAACCCCTTCGGGTGGACTGTCTATGCAAGTTACTCCAGCTGACTTATCGTACTGTGAAGGGGATTCGTTGTATTTGACTATAACTGGGGCAGACACATATGAATGGATTACTTTAGATGGTTTCAATGGATCTGAAATGTGGTTATCTCCAGATACCACAACCGTGTACAGCGTGTTAGGAGCTACAGAAGAATGTTCTGACACAATTGATATAGAGATTACGGTTCTCCCCTACCCTGTCTTGACTTTAGCCGCTTCAGCTTCAGCTTCATGCAATGATGAGCCCGTCACTTTAAGCGTAACAGGAGCGTATCAATATGTTTGGTCCCCAGAAGAATCACTTAGCAATAGTACAGGTGCTTTCACTACGTCTACTCCATTTGAAACTACTACCTACACAGTAACTGGAACCTTAGATGGCTGCAGTTCTGACACATCCATCACTATCTATTATCAAATCAACACGGAGTCCAATGAGTATTTCTGTGAAAACGAGTCGTACATCATGCCTGATGGTAGTGAGGTAAATGAGGAGGGGATTTACGAGGCACAATATGTCTCCATAGCTGGATGCGATAGCATAGTTGAGCTGAATTTATTAGAACAATCAACATACGATTTTCAGACATCCATATCTCTTTGTGTAGGCGAAACTTTCACACTGCCAGACGGGACAGAAGTCAATTCCCAGGGAACTTACCCTGTCTTTATGCAAACAGCAAACGCTCAATGCGATAGTTCCATCACTACAGTTATCAGCATCTTGCAACCCTCCACGGTAGAAATAGCCATGGGTATTTGCGAGGGAGAATCTGTGACGCTGGCGGACGGAAGCATAATCGACGAAGAAGGAGTCTACACTGTTATTCTGGCTTCTTTAGTCAACGGTTGCGACAGCACCATCATAACGGACGTGGTCATAGCACCTAGTTACGATCTGAATTTAGATCTCGATGCATGCGATGACGGATCTTATTTATTTCCCGACGGCAGCCTACCATCATCATCCGGTACATTTGACTTTTTGCTTCAGACAGGATTAGGATGTGATAGTAACATCACCGTCAACTTAGAATTGCATCCTGGATATAACCTTGTATACCCTGTGGAAATATGCGATGGAGAAACTTTTTCTATGCCGGACGGAACCGATATGGGAACAGCAGGTGAATACTTATTTTTGTTACAAACGAATGCCGGATGCGATAGCACCATCACCGTTCAGCTGGTTGTACAGACGCTTCCGTACATTGATATGGGGGTATACGATGGCTATTGCATGTATGATGGTAATATCACATTAAGTCCTGAACCTATGGGTGGAACCTTATCGGGCGACCTGTTGAATGGAAATGTGTTGGAGCACGAAGGAGTATCACCTGGAAGTTACGAAGTAAGCTATATCTACACGGATGGTAATGGATGCACAAGCACCGAAGTACAAGAGTATGTTTTAGCTGAGCCCCTTGAACCCTCATTTGACTTTTATATTACCTGTAATGAGTTGCACCTCGAGAGCATAATTTATGACCCTGCGGATGACCACGTATACGTCTGGGCCTTAGATGATGAAATTATTGCGAATTACGCTGACCCCTCATTTTATTTCTCTCAAATGGGTAACTTTGATTTATCGTTGACCGTTACAGATATCTATGGTTGCACATTCAGCGTCAATGAACCTGTAGAACTCCAAAACACGTTAGACCTAGATGGGTTTTTCTTGCCCAATGTCATCACTCCTAATGGAAATAATTACAACGAGAAATTTAAACTTCCATCATCCGTAGCTGTTTGCTTTGAATACACCATTAATATCTACAACCGGTGGGGAACATTGATTTATATGATGACTCATGAAACTCCAGCCTTTTCAGGACGTAGACAAAATGGTTCCGAGGTGCCTGATGGGGTGTACTTCTACACATTAGAAATTAAAAATTATCCTTGCATGGAGACTCCTGGTTTAACAGAGTGGTGTACTGGTCAACTCTCCGTTTTTCGGGATTAAAAACATCACACTATGAAATACGCCCTACTTACCATTCTGTGTAGCTTGACTTTCTTTGCTTTAGGCCAAACAGTAACAACATCTCCCCCGGAAGACTTGTCAGTGGTTATCACAGAAGCCTATGCCGACATAGGACTCGAATCTGAAGTCGTCAGAGATTTGCTTATGAGGATGACTGGGTTAAATGCTGATCAAGCTGGGGAAGCTTTGACACCTTTTTTAGAATTGATTAATAAGGTGAAAGCGGCGGGAGGTAATGCCGTGATGGATAAACAGATGGTTAAGTATTTTGTTGAGACGTGGGGGATTACTGCGGTGCAGATTTCGGATCTGGAAAAGGTGGCTGGAAGGTGTGCGGGTGGAGGAAGAGTGAGGCACTGAATTACTAAGCATCCATTAATATTATAACTTTTGCCAAATGTTATTAAATGGAGGGACATTCAATGGGCAAACAATTATTTCACAAGAGAGTATCGATATAATGACTGGGTCCTATACGAAATTTGAAGACCATCCTTTTGATTATGGTTTTTCACTTTTTGTTTTAATAGCCCCAGCTCTTGATGGAGTAGGTTCAACAAAAGGAATTTTTGGTTGGTCTGGATATCATAACACCCATTTCTGGATTGATCAAGAGAGAAATCTATATGGTTTATTTATGACTCGAGCAAGAGGGTTCTCTTCAGAAATTCAAAATGATTTTAGAAGAGCTGTTTATGGTTCAATAAATAGTGAAGAGTAAAACCTCTTCTGAGAGACTTAAATAGGTACTATCCTATAAATCCTTCCAGGCTCTTCTAGACTGAAATAAATATATCCATCCGTACACTGTTCTATGCTTCTCATTCTTCCAATATCTGGAAATAGTTTTTCTTCTTTAATCAACTGGTCATTTTCATCAAAAACATCTCTATGCATATAATTATACTTCAATGAGCCAGATAAAATATTTCCTTTCCAAGCTGGATATTTATCACTAGTTACGATTTCCATTCCACATGTAGCAATAGATGGAACCCAATAACGAATCGGCTGCTCCATGCCTTCCTGATGAGTCAAATCCGTAATCT
>Ga0114994_10001933_pt1 | contig 15001 bp, 14 predicted proteins | sample ArcticOcean_MG_C_9_FD_87043 | JGI IMG/M metagenome (GOLD analysis project Ga0114994, IMG submission 87043) | Marine microbial communities from western Arctic Ocean - ArcticOcean_MG_CB2_152 | ecosystem: Environmental > Aquatic > Marine > Oceanic | place: Arctic Ocean: Canada Basin | collected... | reverse complement strand
TTGTGTAAGCTAAATAAGTAAGTTCAATGGCTAATAGTATTTCAAGTCCAGACATGATTTAAGACTAACAAATTCCAAATCAGGTGTCTAGGTGATGGAATTAGCTATTTGATTTATCTCTTTTGTTGCGTGTTTGTTATATAGTTTTTAAATTAAATTGATGAGTCTTTAAGCGATTTATTTTTAATGAAAGTTTAATGGCCCGCATAACTAGTGCGAACCAAGGCCAACCAATGCCAACCATTGTGTCCCTCAAGTGCATAATTTAAGCGCCTTTTTCCCCTTACTGATATCTAGACATCAAATAAAAAAGCTGTATTTTAAAAATATGGTAGACAAAACTTTAAACGAAATAAGAAGTACATTCTTGAAATATTTTGAGAAAAATAATCATCAGATAGTAGAGTCTAGTAATTTAGTTCCAAATAACGACCCAACTTTAATGTTTGCTAATTCTGGAATGGTACAATTTAAAAATGTATTTACTGGTTTAGAAAAAAGAGCTTATAATAAAGCTACCACATCTCAAAAATGTGTAAGAGCTGGTGGAAAACATAATGATTTAGAAAATGTTGGTTATACATCTAGACACCACACATTCTTTGAAATGCTGGGCAACTTTTCTTTTGGAGATTATTTTAAAGAACAAGCAATAAGTTATGCTTGGAATTTAATTACTAAAGATTTTGGGATAGATAAAAGCCGGTTGTATGTAACAGTTTTTCATGAAGATGATGTAGCCTTTAATTTTTGGAAGAAAATAGCAGGCTTAAATGATGATAGAATAATAAGAATAACTACCTCAGATAATTTTTGGTCGATGGGTGAAATAGGTCCTTGTGGTCCATGTTCAGAAATATTCTATGATCATGGTGATCATATAAAAGGTGGTTTACCAGGTAGTAGGGATGAAGATGGTGATAGATTTATAGAAATCTGGAATCTTGTCTTTATGCAATATGAACAACTTTCAAAAGACAAAAGAATTGATCTACCAAAACCTTCTGTAGATACTGGGATGGGTTTAGAAAGAGTGGCTGCACTTTTACAAGGCACACATGACAACTATGAAACCGATCATTTTAAAAAAATAATTCAATCAACTTCAAACGCTGTAAGTAAAAAAGTAGATAAATCAAATTTATCTAGCTTTAGAGTAATAGCTGATCATCTACGTGCAAGTTCATTTTTAATAGCCGAAGGCGTTCTACCATCAAATGAAGGTAGAGGTTATGTTCTTAGAAGAATCATGAGAAGAGGAATGAGACATTCTCATTTATTAGGATCTAAAAAACCTATTTTTTATAATATCTTTCAAACTTTATTAGAGGAAATGTCTAGTAGTTATCCGGAATTAGATAGAGCTCAATCTTTAATCAAAGAGACACTAAAAATGGAGGAAGAAAAATTTTTAGTATTATTAGATAGAGGAATTAAAATTTTAAATGAAGAAATTTCTAAAATTGATAAAATTTTACCTGGTGAAGTTGCTTTTAAACTTTATGATACTTACGGTTTTCCTTTAGATCTAACTGAAGATATTTTAAAAAATAAATTATTAAAAATTGATAATAAAAAATTTCAATTCTTAATGAAAGAGAGTAAAGAATTAGCTAAAAAAAATTGGAAGGGTTCTGGTGATATTTCTGTAGATAAAATTTGGTTTGGAATTAAGGAACGTTTAGGAGCAACAGATTTTTTAGGTTACACTTCGAATAAGGCCGAAGGTATTATTACATTATTAATAAAAGATAACAAAGAAATAAAAAAACTTAGTAAAGATGATGAAGGAATAATTATTACTAATCAAACACCTTTTTATGGTGAGTCAGGTGGTCAGGTTGGAGACACGGGAACAATCTCTAATGATAATTTTCAATTCGACGTAACAGATGTTCAAAAGAAACTTGGGGATTTATTTGTCCATTATGGAAAAGTTAAAAAAGGATCTATTAAAATAAATGACAATATTAAATTAAAGATTGATGTTGAAAGAAGAAATAATATCAGAGCTTATCATTCAGCTACACATTTGTTACATGAATCTTTAAGAAGAGTTTTAGGCAAACATGTTGCTCAAAAAGGATCATTGGTTGAGTCTGAAAGATTAAGGTTTGATTTCAGTCATATGAAAGTAATTTCTTCAGATGAAATTAAGAAAGTAGAAGCATATGTAAATTCAATGGTAGAAAGTAAATCTGAGGTTAAAACTAGAATAATGACACCTAAAGAAGCAGTTAATAATGGAGCTTTAGCTTTATTTGGTGAAAAATATGGTGATGAAGTTAGGGTTTTATCTATGGGAAATGAAAAAGACAATTATTTCTCTACTGAATTATGTGGTGGAACACATGTAAAAAATGTTGGAGATATAGGTAAGTTTAAAATAATTAGTCAATCGTCAATAGCGGCTGGGGTTAGAAGAATAGATGCATTAAGAGATAAACAGCTTGATGATTATTTACAAAATAAAGAAAAACTTTTAGACTTATCCAGTCAAAAAAATGAAGAATCAATTAAAAATTTAGCAAATAAAATTATCAAACTAGGTGAAAAACCTAACATAAACAATAAAGATCAGACAGTAGTAATAAAAGATTTAAACAGACAATTCGAAAAACTTTCAGTTGGGTCAATTTTAAAAGATAGATCAAAAAACATTATTAAAGACGAAGATATAAACAATATTAAAGTAAGATTTCAAAAAGTTTTAGAACTTCCATTTAAGGATCTTAGAAAATTAATAGACGAAGGAAAAAAAGAATTAAAAGAAGGCATTTTAGTTATTTATGCTGTTAACGAAGGCAAAGTAGGTCTAGCTGTTGGTGTTACAAAAGGATTAAAGAATAAATTTGATGCTGTCAAACTTGTTAAAGTTGGATCAGAGATTATAGGTGGCAAAGGTGGTGGTGGAAGAACAGATTTTGCACAAGCAGGAGGAACTTTAGTAGATAAAATTGAAGACTCTTTTGAAAATATAAAAAAATTAATTAATTAAGTTTTTTTTCAGTTGAGCATCCAATTCGTCTAAAAATTGATTTGTGGTTAAGTATTTTGTGGTTGGACCAATTAAAATTGCTAAATCTTTTGTCATTGATCCATTTTCTACTGTTTCTATACAAACTTTTTCTAAAGTTTTAACAAACTTTTTTAATTCTTGATTGTCATCAAGTTTTGCTCTGTGATACAAGCCTCTTGCCCATGCAAAAATAGATGCAATTGGATTCGTTGATGTTTCTTTACCTTGTTGATGCATTCTATAGTGTCTTGTAACAGTTCCATGAGCTGCTTCAGCTTCTATAGTTTTTCCATCTGGAGACATTAAAACACTGCTCATTAAACCCAAAGAACCGAACCCTTGTGCTATAGTATCAGATTGAACATCTCCATCATAGTTTTTACAAGCCCAAATATAATTTCCATTCCATTTCATTGCACAAGCAACCATATCATCTATCAACCTATGTTCGTAAGTTAATTTTTCTTCTTCAAATTTTTCTTTGAATTCCTTTTCAAAAACTTCATCAAATAAATCTTTAAATCTTCCATCATATTTTTTTAATATTGTATTTTTTGTTGAAAGATAAACTGGCCATTTTCTATTTAGTCCATGATTCATACACGCTCTTGCAAAATCTCTTATAGATTTGTCTAGATTATACATGGACAAGGCAATACCTGGACCTGGAAAGTTAAAAACTTCAAATTCTTTTTTTTCTTTACCATCTTCTGAGGTCCATTTTATTTCTAGTTTACCTTTTCCTGGAACAATAAAGTCTGTAGCTCTATATTGATCTCCGAAAGCATGTCTTCCTATACAAATTGGATTAGTCCAACCAGGAACTAATTTAGGAATATTTTTACAAAGGATTGGTTCCCTAAACACAGTTCCACCAATAATATTTCTTATAGTTCCATTTGGCGATCGCCACATTTTTCTTAGATTAAATTCTTTTACTCTAGATTCATCAGGAGTTATTGTTGCACATTTAATACCCACGCCATGTTTTTTAATAGCATTAGCGGAATCAACTGTTATTTGGTCATTAGTATTATCTCGACTTTTCATGCCAAGATCGTAATATTCAATTCCCAAATCTAAATATGGAAGAATAAGTTTTTTTTTAATAAACTCCCATATTATTTTTGTCATTTCGTCGCCATCAAGTTCAACAATGGGGTTTTTAACCTTTATTTTAGCCATATTTGAATATTATATCTTAATAATTGTATTTTATGGTTTTATATACATATTAATAAAAAATTATCAAATATAAGCTTATGTTAAATAAAATATTTCCAAAAATTCACTCTGAAGGATACAAATTTTTAGCGATTGCTATTTTTATAACTATTTTTTTTTATTTTTTAAGTACTTTTCTAGGTCTGGTAGCCTTAATTTTAACTATATGGGTTTACTATTTTTTTAGGGATCCTGAAAGAGTTCCTATAAATGATGATGATTACTTAACTAGCCCGGCTGACGGGGAAGTTTTAACGGTTCAGGAAATATATGGACCAAAAGAACTTGGACTTGAAAATAAAAAGTTCAATAAAATAAGTATTTTTATGAATGTTTTTGACTGTCACGTGAATAGAATACCATGTGACGGAAAAATTTCAGAAATAATTTATAAACCTGGAAAATTTTTAAATGCATCGCTTGATAAGGCCAGCGAGGATAATGAACGTAACTACTACAAGATTATTAACAGCCAAGGAGAAGACATTATTGTAGTTCAAATTGCTGGATTAATAGCAAGAAGAATAGTTTGTGAATCTTCAAAAGATCAAGAATTGAAACAAGGTGCTAGAATTGGAATGATTAGATTCGGAAGTAGAGCCGATGTTTACTTTGAAAATTATAAACCGTTAGTAAAAGTTGGACAAAAAACAATAGCTGGAGAAACTTTACTAGCTAAAAAATAATCTATGGAACAACAAAAAAATAATTTTAAGATTGTGTCTGATAAAAAAGCAAGAATGATTTTGCCTAACACAATCACTATAATAGGAGTATGTATTGGATTGAGCTCAATCAAATTTGCGCTAGATGGAAAATTTGCACTTGCGGTTATTGCAATATTGTTTGCAGGTCTTATGGATGCATTGGATGGAAGAATTGCTAGATTAATAAAAGGAACATCTAAAATGGGAAAAGAACTTGATTCACTTGGAGATGTAATTAGCTTTGGTGTAGCACCAGCATTTATAATGTATTTTTGGAGTCTTCAATATTTAGATAAATTAGGGTGGTTGATGTGTCTAATTTATGTAGTTTGTGTTGCTTTAAGACTAGCAAGATTTAACGTTAACTCTAATGAAGAACCTTCGTGGAAAAATAATTTTTTTGAAGGTGTTCCAGCCCCTGCTGGAGGAATTATCGTTTTAATGCCTTTAATTTTTAACTTTAGTGGGTTTGATAAAATTTATTTTAATCTTAATTATGATATAATAGTTCCAATTTTTTTTATTTCAATTTCATTCCTACTAATAAGCACGATCCCAACTTATACTTTTAAAAAAATTGTAATTCCTAGAAATATGACAATTTTTTTATTATTTAGTATTGTTTTGTTTTTTGGATTGTTGTTGATTTATGCATTTAAAGTTCTTACTTTGAGTTGCCTCATATATTTATCTTTAATTCCAATTAGTTATTTTCATCACAAAAAAATTAAAAATAAAAAGAATATTATTACTACTACAAATGAAAATGAAGAATTAGAAGATATACTGTAGATGAAAAAAAATGTCATCGTTTCTTTAGCTGATTCAAATTATTTTGAATTATTGAATGAACTAATTGACTCAATAATTAGATTTGACGAAAGTAAAAATGTTGCAATCTGCATATTAGATGCAGGACTGACAAAAGATCAAAGATCGACATTATTGCAGAAAGTAGACGAAATAAAATCTGCAGAATGGGATATTGACGTTCCGACATTTAAAATCATGGGAAAAGAGTGGTTAAAGAGCCAAGTATCAAGGGCATTTCTACCTAAATACTTTCCAGATTATAAAAAATATTTATGGATAGATTGTGATGCTTGGGTTAATGATTGGAATTGTATAGAGCTTTACTTTAAAGCATGTGAAAATGGTAAACTTGGTATTACCCAAACACTTGGACCAGGTTACAAAATAATATCAAAAGTAAAATGGCTTTTTGGAAAAATTGCTATAATTAAGTCTCAAAATTTTAAACATGCTATTAAATCTAAAATTGGTTTAGATAAAGCCAGAAAGCTTGCATTTGCACCACATATTAATATTGGAGTTTTTTCCTTAGAAAAAGATTCACCAGGTTGGAAATCTTGGCAAACAAATCTTGAGCAAACATTAAAATCAGGAAATATTTTTGGATCAGAAGGTTTAGCAATCAATATGTCTATATACATTAATAATTTAGAAACTGAATTTTTACCATTAAATTGTAATTGGATTGCAAGTAATCTTCTACCTAAGTTTGACGAAAAACAAAACACATTTGTAGAACCTTATTTGCCAAATTATAAAATAGGAATTATGCATTTAGCAGCTGGAATTTGGAATAAAAATAAAGATATGAGATTAAACAAAGACATAAAAGTCGACATAAAAACTCTTAATAATGATTTAAAACCTAGAAGTTTAAGATTTGGTCAATAGTTGAAAAAAAATAGAATTTCAAAAAACTGGATTAACAAACAACGCAGAGATATTTATGTCAGAAAGTCTCAAGTTGATGGATATAGAGCCAGATCAGCATATAAATTAATTGAAATTGATGAAAAATTTAAAGTTTTTAAAAATGGAATATCGGTAATTGATTTAGGGGCAGCACCCGGCAGTTGGTCACAGTATACAGCTAGAACTGTAAAAAATGTAAGACTAGTTTCTATTGATTTAAAAGAAATGGAAAAAATTGAAAATACCGAACAAATTAAAGGTGACTTTACAAAAAAAGAACATCAAGATAAAATCAAAGGGTTGTTTAAATCAAAAGTTAATGTTGTTCTTTCAGATATGGCGGTAAACACTACAGGCATTAAAAACATTGATGCGATTTATACTGGTGAGTTATGTAAGGAGGCAATGTTGTTTTCAAAAGAAGTTTTACTTAAAGAAGGAAAATTTGTTGCAAAAATATTTTTAGGTACTTCATTTAAAGAAATAGTCGCAGAAGCAAAAGCAACTTTTAAAGAAGTAAAGGTCTTTAAACCAAAATCTAGCAGAAAAGAATCTAAGGAAAGTTTCATTATTTGTAAAATATTAAGATAGAGACTTTTATTTTAAAATGAATCATATATAAATGATTATGGTTCCTATAAAAGAAGCTCTTACCTTTGATGATGTGACAATGACTCCGAAATATTCGGAAGTACTTCCTTCAGAAGTTGACACAAGCACACAATTATCAAAACATTTATTATTAAAAATACCATTATTAACGTCGGCAATGGACACAGTGACAGAAAGTAAAATGGCAATAACCATAGCTAAGGCTGGAGGAATAGGAGTTATACACCGCAATCTTGATATAAAAAAACAAATTGAAGAAATTAAAAAAGTAAAGAAACAAAAATTATTGGTTGGTGCAGCCGTTGGAGCTGGACCTTTGGAAATTAAAAGAGTTGAAGCTATATTAAAAGAAAAAGTTGATTTAATAGTAGTTGATACTGCGCATGGACACAGCAAAAAAGTGGCTGAAATAATTAAAAGCATAAAAATAAAAAAAACAAACAAAACCACTTTGTGTGCTGGAAATATAGCAACAGCAGAGGCAGCTAAATTTTTAATTAAACTTGGTGTAGATATTGTTAAAGTTGGGATTGGCCCCGGATCTATTTGCACAACTAGATTGGTTGCTGGAATCGGTGTCCCACAATTAAGCGCTATTCTTGAAGTTAAAAAAGGAGTTAAAAATAATAAAACTAAGATTATTTCTGACGGAGGTATAAAATATTCAGGAGATATTGCAAAAGCACTAGCAGCAGGAGCTGATGCGGTAATGATAGGATCATTATTTGCAGGCACAATGGAAGCACCTGGAAAATTGATTAAAAAAAATGGAAAATTATATAAAAATTTTAGAGGAATGGGTTCGGTAGGAGCAATGAATAAGGGATCAGCAGATAGGTATTTTCAAAAAAAACAAAAAGATATTTCAAAATATGTTCCAGAAGGTGTTGAGGGATTTGTAAAATTTAAAGGAGGGGTGACAAGTATTATTTACAAGTTAATTGGAGGTTTAAAATCTTCGATGGGATACTTAGGCGCAAGGAAAATTTTTAATTTAAAAAATAAGCCTAATTTTGTAAAAATTACTAAAGCCGGATTTTACGAAAGTATGGTACATAATGTTGATGAAGTTAAAAAGGACAGCAAATATTAATGTCAAAAAAAATTAAGTTTTTATTGATTATTTGTCTATTTCTAAATTTTGAAAATTCAATATTTGCAGTAGAAAATTTTTTTGAAAATGGGTTACAAAAATATAACGAAAAAAAATTTAAGGATTCAAAATTATTATTTCAGAAAAATATTGTTTTTAACCCAAAAGATTCTAAATCATATTTATACTTAGCAAAAATTTATAATTCAGAAAAAAATGTAAAAGAAGAAGTTAAAAACTTAAACACAACATTATTGCTAGAGCCAGATAATGAAGAAGCTATTTTTATGTTAATAAATATAAAGCTAAAAAAATCAAATTATTCAGAAGTTAAAGAATTATCTGAAAAATTTATAAAAATTTGTAAAAATCTATGTGAAAAAAATAAATCAATATTAGAATCCTTAAAGAATTTAGAACCAAAGAATGAATCTTAGTAATAATTTAGATAAAATCTTAATTATTGATTTTGGATCGCAATTTACACAGCTTATAGCTAGAAGAATTAGAGAATTAGGTGTTTTTTCAGAAATTGTTAGTCATAAAAAAACTAATAAAACAAATATCATAAAAAAAAACATTAGTGGTATTATTTTATCTGGAGGACCGTTAAATGTATACGAAAGCAATAAATTTAAATTTGATAAAACGATTTTGCAATTAAATGTTCCTGTTCTTGGTATTTGTTTTGGTCATCAAATTTTATCAAAAGAACTAGGAGGAAAAGTAAAAAAATCAAATAATAGAGAATTTGGATTGTCAGAGATACTAAAAGTAGGCAATAGCCAACTTACTAAAAATTTTTTTAACAAAAAAAATAAAAATAAGGTTTGGATGAGTCATGCCGATCAAGTTTCTAAAATGCCAAAAAATTTTGAAGTCATTGCTTCAAGCAAAAATTCAAAACTCGCCATAATTGAAAACCATAAAAAAAAATTTTATGGAGTACAATTTCATCCCGAAGTAACACACACCAATAAAGGTAAAATATTATTAAGAAATTTTTTATTTTCAATATGTAAGACTAAGAAAAATTGGTCTTCAAAAAATCAAAAAATAAAACTGATTCAAGAAATAAAAGATCAAGTTGGGACTAATAAAGTTATATGTGGTTTATCAGGAGGCGTTGATAGTAGTGTAGTCGCCCAGTTATTAAGTAAAGCAATTGGAAAAAATTTAACTTGTATATTTGTTAATAATGGTCTTCTAAGAAAAAATGAGGAATTTCAAGTTGTAGATACCTTCAAAAAAAAATTAAAGATGAATTTAATTTATATAAATGCCAAAAAAGAGTTTATCAAAAAATTAACTAATGTTTCTGATCCAGAAAAAAAACGAAAAATAATTGGAAATTTGTTTATTAAGATATTTGAAAGACATGCAAAAAAAATTAGAAATGTAAAATTTCTTGCTCAAGGAACTCTCTATCCAGATTTAATTGAAAGTAGATCTGTCACTGGCAGCCAAACCTCTAAAATAAAATCCCATCACAATGTTGGTGGTCTTCCTAAAAAAATGAAACTTAAGTTGGTTGAGCCCCTTAAATTGTTATTTAAAGATGAAGTTAGAAAGCTAGGTTTAGAACTTAATTTGTCAAAAAGTATAATTTTAAGACATCCATTCCCTGGACCTGGATTAGCGATCAGAATGCCAGGAATTATAACGAATGAAAAACTTGAAATCTTAAAAGAAGCTGATTTTTATTTTATAAATGAATTAAGAAAATTAAATTTATATGATAAAATTTGGCAAGCATATGCAGCATTATTACCAGTAAAAACAGTAGGAGTTATGGGTGATAATAGAACTTATGAACATATCTGCCTTCTTAGAGCTATAACATCTGAAGATGGCATGACAGCTGACTTTTATAATTTTAATAAAAAATTTATGCAAACAGTTTCTAATAAAATTATCAACAATATTAAAGGGATTAATAGAGTTGTTTATGATATTACCTCTAAACCTCCAAGCACTATTGAATTAGAATAAATGAATAAATTTCAAAAATTACATAAAAAAAAACACAAATCAAAGATTGTTTGCTTAACAGCTTACTCAAAAAATATTGCAGTCATTCTTGACAACCATTGTGATATTATTTTAGTTGGGGACTCCCTAGGTTCTGTTCTTTATAATTTTAAATCAACTAGAAGTGTTACCTTGGACATGATGATTGAACATTCAAAGAGTGTGAGGATGGGTGTTAAAAAAAGCATATTAGTTGTAGATATGCCACATAATACTTACAGAAATAATAAAGAAGCATTAAGAAACGCAAAAAAAATTATTTCACAAACAAATTGTGATGCAGTTAAATTAGAAGGTGGAAGTAAAATTATCAATATTATTAAATATTTAATAAAAAATAAAGTTCCAATACAAGGTCATCTTGGTTTATTGCCTCAATCACAAAAAGGTAAATTTAGATATAAAGGAAAAAATCTAACAGAAAGAAATAGAATTTTAGAAGATGCAAAACTTTTAGAGTCTGCTGGGGTTTTTTCAATTGTTTTGGAATGTGTTGAAACTTCATTGGCAAAACAAATCACTGAAACTTTAAGAATACCAACAATTGGAATAGGATCATCAAGTTATTGTGATGGGCAAGTATTAGTTATAGATGATCTAATAGGCTTAAACCCAATTAATGCAAGATTTGTTAAAAAATATTCTAATATTAATAAAGCAATTAATAGTGCAGTTTCTCATTATGCTAAAGACGTTAAGAAAAAACAATTCCCTAAAAAAAAACACTCTTATTAATTAAAAATATTTTTTAAACTGCTCATTTATATTTAAAATTTCTAAATCTACCAATCCAGCTATAATCAATTGAATTGCTACAATTAAAATAAAACCTAAACCCACATATGCAATCCATATATTTTTTTGAATATAATTTGCTAAATATGTAGCTAATGCTCCTGTTAAAATAACAGATAAGACAAGTCCAAATATCATAAATCCAAAGTAACCCTTAGCAGCTCCAACTACACCAATTACGTTATCAAAACTTATGGTAATATCTGCAAATAAAACTTTATAAACACTTTGTATATAAGAAGGCTCTTTAGATTTTTTTGTTGGAGATTTAATTTTTTTAATTTCAAGTAAATCTTTTCTTAAATCATTAACAATCCAAATTAGAAGAAGCCCACCTAAAATTTTTATAAAATAAAATTCGAATAAATATGTTGCAAAAAGTGCGAAAATAATTTTAAAAACTAAAGCACCAGCAACTCCCCATAAAATTATTTGTTTTCTATTTTTTGGAACAAAGTTAGCTGCAATCAAGCCTATAATAACAGCATTATCAGCTGCTAAAATTATATCTATAAAGATAATTTGAGCTAAGATTATGGATTCTTCTATCAAGATCTTTTCATAATATTAAAAATACATAATATTTCAATGTAAAGTGTAATATTTTTTTATTGCTTTTGACTAGAGTTCGTAATGAAATAGATATCTAACAAATTGGAGGAACAATGAAAATAATTAGTAAAATTTTAGTATTATTTTTTGCAGTTTTATTAAATGCTAATACAGCATTTTCGGCAGAAAAGTGGGATATGGCACTGGCTTATGGCGCTTCAAACTTTCATTCTGCAAATGCAACAGAATTTGCTAAAAACGTTTCAGATAAAAGTGGTGGAAAATTAACAATAGTTACTCATCCAGGTGGCTCTTTATATAAAGGTGGAGAAATCTTTAGAGCTGTTCGGACAGGGCAAGCTCAAATAGGGGAAAGATTTATGTCAGCTTTGGGTAAAGAGGATCCATTATTAGAGATAGATTCTCAACCTTTTCTAGCATCATCTTATGACGACGCTATGAAATTATATAAAGCATCAAAACCAGAAATAGTTAAAGGACTAGACGCTAAAGGTTTGATATTCTTGTATGCTGTGCCATGGCCAGCACAAGGACTTTACAGTAAGAAAGAAATAAATTCTCAAGCAGATTTAAAAGGTTTGAAATTTAGAGCATACAACTCTTCTTTAATTAGATTGGCTGAACTTACTGGTATGTCACCAACAAAAATCGAAGCTGCTGAAATAAGTCAGGCTTTTTCAACAGGAGCAGTTGAAAGCATGATCACTTCACCAACCACAGGTAAGAATAGTAAAATTTGGGAAAATGGAGTAAAATATTTCTACGACATAGCAGCTTGGTATCCAAAAAATATGGTTATAGTTAATAAAGATGCATGGAATAAGTTAGATGCTACAACTCAAAAATTAGTAATGTCAGAAGCTGCAAAAGCAGAAAAAAAAGGTTGGGCATTATCTAAAAAAGGGAACAAAGCAGACAAGAAAGCTTTAGCTGATGCAGGCATGAAAGTTGATAAAGTAAATTCAGCTTTGAACAAACACTTTAAAGAAGTTGGAGCAACAATGTCTAAAGAATGGGCTGATAGAGCTGGTTCTAGAGGACAAGCTGTTTTAGCTGCATATAAATAATATTATAAATTAAAAAGGCCGTTATTAATTAACGGCCTTTTTTGTTATGATAAATAAACTTAACAACATTCTAAAATCTATTTATAATTATTCGGGATATGTTGCAGCAGCATTTTTAGTACTTGTAGCAATATTCATTCTGACTGGAATTATGTCTAGAATTTTTGGTTTTTATATTAGGGGGCTTGCTGAATATTCAGGTTATTGTATGGCCGCCTCATCCTTTTTTGCATTAGCATATACTTTTTATGATAAAGCACATATCCGAATAACTTTATTTTTAGAAAAATTAGAAAATAAAAAAAGAAAATTTACAGAAATATGGTGTTTATCTATCGCAAGTTTTTTTTCAGGTTTTTTAGCTTTTTATTTTATTAAGATGACCATAGTTTCGATTAAGTTTAAAGAAAGAAGCGAAGGTGCGGATGAGATATTTATTTGGATACCACAGTCAAGTCTTGCTATAGGATCAACAATATTTTTTATATGTGTATTACACCACTTAGTTTTTTCAATAATCAATAAAAAGATCAATTAATTATGAGTGAAATATTTTTAACAATATTTTTTATATCTTTATTATTATTTTTATTAGGTTCAGGAGTTTGGGTTGCATTAAGCATGATAGCTGTTTCAGCTATTGGAATGATGTTGTTTACTACTAGGCCAGTTGGCGATGCAATGGCGACTACAATATGGGGAACTAGTTCATCTTGGACTTTAACAGCATTACCATTATTTGTATGGATGGGTGAAATATTATTTAGAACAAAATTATCAGAAAATTTATTTAAAGGACTTTCACCATGGTTATCAAAATTACCTGGTGGCTTGATCCATGTTAATGTAGTTGGGTGTGCACTATTTGCTGCAATTTCTGGATCTTCAGCAGCAACTGTCGCTACAGTCGGAAAAATGTCTATTCCAGAATTAAGAAAAAGAAAGTACCCAGAAAAATTACTTTTAGGTAGTTTGGCTGGATCTGGAACTTTAGGATTATTAATACCACCTTCAATTATATTAATAATTTATGGAGTAACCATTGAAGATTCTATAGCAAAACTATTTATGGCTGGAATATTTCCAGGAATAATGCTTGCGCTAATTTTTATGTCTTACATAGTTATCTGGTCTATTTTAAATAAAAAATTAATGCCTAAATCTTTAGAAAATTTTTCACTTTCTAAAAAAATTGAAAGATCGAAGCAACTTTTACCCGTTATAACTCTCATTATTTCAGTCATAGGCTCAATTTACACAGGAATAGCTACAGCAACAGAAGCAGCATCTCTAGGTGTAATTGGAGCATTGATTTTGTCTTTTGCTCAAGGAACGTTAAACGGAAAAAATTTTAAACTATCATTATTAGGAGCAACTAAAACATCTTGCATGATTGCCTTTATATTAGCTGGATCAACTTTTTTATCACTAGCAATGGGCTTTACAGGGTTACCAAGAAATTTAGCTATATGGATTCAAGAAATGAATTTATCTCCTTACACATTAATTTTTGTTTTGACAATTTTTTATATTATTTTAGGGATGTTCTTAGATGGTATTTCTGCTGTTGTATTGACAATGGCAATTATAGAACCAATGATAAGACAAGCAGGTTTTGACATGATTTGGTTTGGAATATATTTAGTTATTGTAGTAGAGATGGCCCAAATTACTCCACCTGTTGGTTTCAACCTGTTTGTTCTTCAGGGTATGGCAAATAAAGATATGAGTTTTATTGCGAAGAGTGCGTTTCCACTTTTTTTATTAATGATATTAGCAGTTGTGATAATTATTATTTTTCCAGAAATAGCCTTATGGTTACCAAATAAAATGTCTCAAAATATAAATTAACGGCCATTTTGGGGTTTTTGACTAATTTTTTTTTAACTTAAGCACTTATTTAAAAAATTAGTGTTTACACAACATTTAAGAAATCATAATGTCCCTGTCAAGATTACCGTAAATTATTAATTTTAACATTAAGACAACAAAAAAAAGGGGGATAATATGGGTAGATCATCAAAACTCTACAATTCAGATTTAGCTCCAACTCCAAAAGGTAAAAAAAATTGGGGATGGTTTGAAATCTTTAACGTGTGGGCTAATGATGTTCAAAGTTTATTTGGTTATACTTTGGCAGCATCATTATTTTTAG
>Ga0114994_10001932_pt1 | contig 15009 bp, 18 predicted proteins | sample ArcticOcean_MG_C_9_FD_87043 | JGI IMG/M metagenome (GOLD analysis project Ga0114994, IMG submission 87043) | Marine microbial communities from western Arctic Ocean - ArcticOcean_MG_CB2_152 | ecosystem: Environmental > Aquatic > Marine > Oceanic | place: Arctic Ocean: Canada Basin | collected... | reverse complement strand
TTCCCGTGTGTGTGTGTCTGTCTTTTTTTTTGTCGGATTTCTCGCCATTGCTCACCTGAAAATGATCAAAATTCCAATCAGTAGGTCCCACTTCATTTTGTTTTTAGCCTCGGGGAACACCAGCCTCTTGCCCCAAATTTCGCTGTAGGAAATCTCCGTCTCGACCATTTCCTTCGTATCCTCGTCGTAAGAGAGCGTTCTCACCAAGTTCAGTATTTTCTCTTCCTCGTCCGCCCCGCCCTTCGTTTTGGTCTGTCGATATGTTGATAAAGTTGCCATTACCCCTTCTTTATCTTCTTCTTTGTCTTCCTTCGTTTCGTACTTCTTCTCCCTGCTCCCCGCGTCGAAAGACTGGCTCCTAACAATGGCCGTCGCAGTAGCCCCCGCCTTTATAGTTGCGTCCATGGTGAGCTGCGCCGCGTCCTGGACCAACTGCGCGCTGTTGGTCGCACTGTTAACCGCCGCATGGGCCCCCTTTAACGCCCTTCCGCCCATCGATAGCATCGCGCTCCTCACCGAGTGGCTCGCGAACTCGCCCTTGACGCTCGCCGAATTATTCTCCACGACCTTGCCGTTGAGAATAATTATCTCCTTCGCCTGGACGGGGCCGTTGCGCCGCTGATTGACGACAACGTTGTTGCTTGCCAAGACAGCTGCCAGCATCTCGTTGTGCTCGGCGGCCTTTTGATACAGGATCAAAGAGCTGGTCGGGAATTTGTGGGTCAGGCGGATCAGGTCCGCGTGATCGAGCCAGAAGAGGTCGGTGACCTTCGAGGCGCGGTAAATCACGTCCATGGGTTTTTCTAGCAAGCAATTTGCCAGTTCGAAGTGGTAGCCGTCTACGTCGAGAATGAATTATTTTGGTTAGTTCAATTGTTTGTTTTGTTTGTTGACAATTTGTTATATGTTGTGCTGCTCCCTCTCACTCACACACCTGTGTGAACTGCCACAATGACGTAGTTCTCCGGGTCATTCCTCACCACGTCCAGATGAGCCCCAGGATTCAAAACATGCGCCTCCTCCCCCCCCCCCCCACCGCTTCCCATGGCGTCCTTATTGGTCACGTAGAACGCCGGTTTCGGCTTGGTCTCGTCGATGCAGCTCAACGCCTCTATCTTGCCCTTGACGACAAAGTACAGCTCCTCCGCAAAGTCCCCAAGGCCCCCCAACTCTTCTCTGTACTGCATCATCATCGGCTTCAGTCTTCTTAAAAACTCCGAGATGAACTGGTCGCTCATGCTCTTGTGATTAAAGAACTTCAACGTGTCTATCAATTCGTGCCTAGTCTCGAAGATTATCACCTCCCGCAACGTGTGAGAAAGTTCATTGACAATATCGTCCTCCCTGAATGCGGTGGTGTGGGCCTGAATGTAGCTGTAGTGCATTTTTGCCTGCGCCGAGCGAAGAAGGTGCGAAAACGAATTGAGTGGGTTGGTTTAGCAGTGGCTCGATTATATTTCTCGTCTTCCTCAAAGCTCGCTCGCAGTATTTCGCTCGCTCACCTTCTTCTGCAGGTCCCTGGTGAAATTCTTTTCGTTCATGAAGTCCCTCAGCTCGTCCCTCTTCATCTTGTTGGCGCTGGCTCCCGGGTCCATGGACTCGACAATCAGCGTGACAGTCGCGATGATGAAACCGAAGGCGATGGCACCGACGAGCTGCGTGAAGATCGCGTAAAGTCGCTCGTAGCTCGTATCGCCAGATATCTCCCCGTAGCCAACCGCCATCATGGTGGCGATGGTCCAGTAGATGCTGGCGCAGTACTGGCTCATGAGCGAGTCCAGCCCGCACTGTTCGTTATATACAGCAGTTTGTGTTATTGTGTTGGTTGCGATTTTTGAGATTTTTTAGAAGAGAGGCACATGTTAGCAAGTCACAACTACAAAACTTGTATTGGTGTTGCTGGCAAAATTTAGCTCACCTCCTCCCAGGAATTGTTTACATTAGGAATAACTATATTCGTCTTGTCTTCGTACTTGATCGGCTCGCACTCGTTCACGAAGAACCAGAAGCAAGCCAGCAAGTGCGCGACGAAAACGATTTTGAACAGCAGCTTGACCAGCTTGATGAAGCTGGGGCTGATGTAGTCGCTGAGCTCAAAGCTCGAGCGCTTCGACTTGAGCAGACTCGCGATCTTTATCAGCCGGAAGAGGCGCATTATTCGGATCAACTTGATGGACCGCAGGGAGCCGGCGCCCCGGGCCGACGAGGAAAAGAGGGGGGGGATGATTCGATCGAAGGGTACAGTTGAGAGGAGATCGGGGAAGAACCACGATTTCAGATATGAAATTGCTAAATTCTGTATTGTGTTGTGTTGTATTAGCGTATGTTTGATTTGATTTCATCAAAAAAACAAAACTCACCTTGTGATCGTAAACGAACCTATCCCTCTCATCATAATAGCCGGTACAGAAGCTCGCCCCCATGTCCAACATGAACAAAAAATCCATCCCGCAGTCCAGCCAGAACCCAAACGAGTACACGAAAGGAAACTGGTCGAACGAGATCCTCCAAGGAACGACGCAGACGCTGTAAACGATGAGGGCCCCGATGAAAATGTCCCAAATTACCTTGTTTTTGGACTTGGGGTTTATGACGGTCCGCATCTTCTTCCGGTGGCGGGCCTTCGCAGCCTCGGCCTTCGCCCGAGCCTTCTCGATGAAGTTATCGCCCACGGCGACTGAGGACCGAAGCGCCTCTTTCAGCCTCTCCTCCTTTTCACCTTGCTCGGTGCGGACTTTTGCAGCCCGGCCTGAGTGGTTGCGCATCTTTTCCCAAATTGAGACACGTTTTTGTGGGACTGATGTTGGTTTTGTTGCTGTTGCTGTTGCTGTTGCTGTTGGTGTTGCTGTTGATGTTGGTGTTGCTGTTGTGGCTGATGTTGCTGTTGTGGCTGAGGTTGCTGTTGTAGCTGATGTTGCAACTGCCTCGCTAGCTTTCTGCGAAATAATTGTTTTCTTCTTCTTCCTATTCAATATGTTCTTGAGCTTGTCCACCGCCTCCTGGTCCTCCTTCGACAACACCGGGAGAGGATCGCCGCTCTCCCCAGTACCAATACCAGTACCAATACCAGTACCAGTCCCATTCTCGCTCTTGCTGGGTGGCTTGAACAATGTCTTTGTCCTCGCTATTTGATAGTCCAAAATCGTATCCTGAAGTGAAGCCCAAAAGGCAGTCTCGTTGGAAGTTGGAATGTGGGCTGCGTTGTCGGTGTTTTCAACTTCCCACATTACCGCGTCAGAAACCGAGGCAAGACCGCCTGGACTCCCTCCCCCGGCATGCATAGCAAAGGCTGCTCTCGATGCCATGATATGGTGAGGGTGGGTTTTGGTTGACTAGATATTTTTGTTATGTGGCGATATTTGGAGATGTAAGAGGGTTGTTGGCCGTCATGAGTCACGAGTTTGAGCAGTGCTCAGCACAGTGCAGTTATAATTTGCCATATGGTTTACAAAAAAAATTAGCAAGTTTTTTTTTAATTTTTTGTAAAATATATTCGTTTCAAACACCAAACCCATACATCCTTGCTCTTAAATTTAACTGACTGGTGGACCCCAACCAACAGCTATTCTCCGAAAAGCAAAAAATCACACAATCTGAACCAACAGCCAACTTCGCTGGCGTTTCAGTTTTTCTTTTATCATGAGCGATCCGGAGTCCTCAGTCCCCATAGTAACAGCAGCAGAAACCTCTCCGTCCCCAAAACAATCGATACTGCAACAAAACCAAAACAAAAGCATAACTGCCGCGGCACTTCTTCCCATAACAACAACAACAATTGCCAGTTCCTCATCAGAGCCGGAATTAGTCGCTCAGACTGAATTCGAAGAGGTTCTCCAACCATTCAAGCCAGAAACAACAGATGCCTCCCCATCATCATCCGACTCGGCCCACCCCCAATTCCACGCAAACACCATAAACGCCTTAACGACGACAAACACGGAGCAGCTCATTCAAATTAAAAACCTACAGGAATCACAAATAATTCTACAAAACGAGAAAGAGAGCGAGCTACGGCTTAGAATTTCGGACCAGTCTCGCGTTCTATCGGACAAGGACCGAACGATTGAGAATCTCCTCGGTGAGGTGGATAGAAGGTCTGATGCGATCCGCTCCTGCGGTGAGGAGATTGTGAATCTTCGGAGAGAATCACAATCGCTGAGCAAGTCAAATAGCGATCTCTCGAACCGCTTGGAGGCAAAGTCCAAGACCGAGGAGCGCGAAATGAAGCGAATCAAGCAACTGGTCGAGACTGAGTTCAGCGACCTCTCTTCCCACAACGTTCCCCCCTCACTACTGAACCAAATGCGAATCCTTACCCACAATTTTCAAGCCCAAGCCAAGACGGTTTCTGATCTCAAGCAAACAGTGAAGGCGCAGCAACACGAAATAGACGGTTGCTCTGAACTTATTCAGCAGAACAAGAGCTTATCGAAAATCAATTCGAAGCAGCAAAAGTCGCTGGGGAAGATGGGCAAGTTAGAGGTGAGTGAGTGAGTGAGTGAGTGAGTGAGTGAGTGTGTATGATTGTGCTCTGCTAATCCTCTATTATTATTTTTCATCAACAAACATTCCAGGACAAGCTGGTCGCCTACAAAAGCACTATTGCGATGCAGGAGAAAGTCATCAGCAAGCTGGAATTGGTCATTGAGAGTCGGATGAAAGAGGAAGCGCGCAGAGGGCCAGCGGCCTGGGCCAAGAGGCAAATTGAAGACAGGCAGAAATCCGACATGCTGCAAGAGGAGCTGGACAAAAACAGCGCAGAGCTGGAAGACCTCAAAAACGATTCCCAAAACCGGGTGGAGTTCCTGGAATCGAGGATCGAGGGGTTGGAAAGTAAAAATGTCGAGGTTGAAGAGCTACTGGAAGAAGCCAAAGCCATCCCGAAGGAGGACCCGGCGCAAGTTCAAAAAATTGACAAGTTGGAGCGAGATTTAAATTCTTGGAAAGAAACGGCCAGAAACAATGCGATATCACAACAGGTGAGCGAGCGATACTGACGGCTACATCCACTACTAAACTAAACCCACACAACTCTTTTGCTTCATTAAAAATGCGCCTCGCTTCGCTCGGCGCAGGAAACGATCAGCAAACTTCGGATAAAAATATTCGAGCTTGAGCATAAGATTGACAGCAGTGATGATGATGACAGTGACGACGGGAACAACACGGTCAGCACCATTGGCAGAATGAGTTTGAGCAATGGTAGCAATCGCAGCAATGTCAATAGTTTGGCGAGCTTGGAAAAGGTTGTCCCTGAGCCTGCTCGGCTTGAGAGTTTGGTAGAGCCTCTTAAGTGATGGTTAATTTTCTGTTGCAATAAAACTCCAATTTATCCAGCTCTATATATAAACACAACAACATTAACTTCCCAACAAATTATTCCGACACAGTCGCTGGAACATCAGTTTTTTGCTTCGTCTTCATTATTGTCCCGTCGGCATTAAAAGCTGGCAGTGGAATGCTGCAGGCTGCCGAATTTCTTCTAACCTTGCTCGCGCTGACCTTCTCGTTTGCTAACCTTAGCTTTTCGTTGTGCATCTGGATTGTGTTCATATTGTCCTGCCTCTGTTGATGCTTGCATGATTCATTCTTGCTGCTCTCCTCGCTTCCCCCGCTCTGGTTGACTCCCCCAAAGGTGTCTCTCCCTGCCTCATTCCCTTCTTTCTTTGTTTGTGAGGGACCCTTCATTATCTTCACGAACTGGGCGTAGGTGATTTTTCCCTCGTGCTCCGTGTCAACCTCGTCGAACATTGCTTTAACATCACTCTCGCTCTTGTCCTTGCCCAAAATGTCCTTGAGATCGTTAACGGTCAAAAATCCCTGGTGGTTGTGGTCCAGCTTGTCGAAGGCGAGCTTCATGTTGCGATCGTCCACCTCGCACTTGGCCAGGGTGGCTGCAATGAACTCGTGCCAGTGAATCTGCACCGAGCGAAGCGAGGTGCAATTTTAATGAAGCAAGAGCAAAACGAGCGAGCCAAACGAATTGAGTGGAATAATGTTAGTTCAGTAGTGGATGTAGCCATTTCGCGGGATTCATCGCGAGTATTCTCGTCTTCATCCAAGGCTCGCTCGCTTCGCTCGCTCACCTTTCCCTCGTGCTCAATGTCCATGTCCATGAAAATCTGGTCGCACTCTTCGTCTGAAATGTGCTCGCTCTCCCTCAATGCTGTTCGGAACTGCTCGATTGTGAATTCACCAGTTTTGTCAACATCAATTTTCTCGAATTCACTCCTCAGGTCGGTGATTTGCTCGGGGATGAGCGTGTACGCTAGCACCTCGCAAACCATCTTCTTCATGGCCGAGTAGTTGTGGAAGTTCATCAAGGAAATGCCAATTGTGTGAGAAAGCGGTTTCCTCTGAGTGGGGGGGGGTGGGGTTAGTTATGAACAGAATTAAATTATTGAGCAATCACTCACCTCCTCGTCCCAGTCGTGCAGCCAAGGGTGCTCTTGGGCTTGCTTGGCGGACAGACGATCATTAGGCTCCAAGACCAAAAGTTTTGAAATAAAATCCTTACAGTTATCGCTCAAATCATCAAAAAGGTCAGGGTGGAAAACGTATTTGCCGGATTTAACGGCTTGAAGGATGTGGGTCTCGTCGCGGCCGTGGAAGGGGGGAGTTCCGGATAGGAGCATGTATGTAATAACGCCGACCGACCATAGGTCACACTGGAGATCACGTGTTTGGGGTGTGTGAGTGTGATGTATACCTCAATAAAATGAAAAAAGCAACTTTAACTCACCTTCTCGTTGTACGTGCCCCTCAGAACCTCCGGCGCGACGTAGTAGGGGGTTCCCACCGCGACGTGCAACTTCTCATCCGCCTTGAAATGCCTGCTCAAACCAAAGTCAATCAGCTTCAAGTCTGCGTGCTCGGTCTGATCCTGCAACAAGAAGTTTTCTAGCTTCAAGTCACGGTGGGTAATGTTGTGGTCGTGAACGTACCGCAACGCGTTCACCATGGTTTTGACGTAGTCGCAGGCATCCTTCTCCGTGTAGTGGCGGTCTTTCAGGCTGTTAAGTCTGTCCAGAAGCTCCCCACCTGTGCACAGCTCCAAAACAAGGTACATGTAGTCCGGGGTCTCGTAAACCTCCTCCAAACGGACGATATTGGGGTGGTCCAGCTGGCACAAAATGTCGATCTCGTCCCTTAGCTGCTGCATACCGTCCTGGTCGCGGATCTGGTCCAGGTGAAGAGTTTTCAGAGCGTACTTTATGCCCGTATCCTTGTGCGTGATGGCACGGACCGTACCGGAGATACCTGTTCCAAGTGCCACACCGCCATTAATGTGGTAGATTTCGTCAATTGTGCGAGTCACTTCGGTGTGGACAATGTTCTGGGAGAGATGCTGCCCAGCGTGCTGGACCTCAAGCTCCTCCTGCCTTTGGGACTGCTTCACCGCAGAGAGTCGGTGGTTGTGAACCGACTGATCGGCAGCATCAACCTAAATTGTTGTGGGAGGGGGTGGGGGTGGGGTTGGGGAGGGGGGTTAGTTTAGGGAGGAGTGGTTGATATTCTTCATTAAAATGCAAGTCGATTGCTGCTGGCCGTATAAAAGGTGGGTTGCTCAGCCATTTTGTTTACGTTTTTTTTACGTTGCTAAGTTAACTTGATGCAAAAGAGGGGACGAGATCGCAGAAATGGCAAATGTCTTGTCTGAATAATGTCCTGGGCTGAGAGGAGTGCCTACTCTCAAAAATATGGAATATAACGATCCACACAAGGCAAAGTCTGGATCTGGAAGCAAATATTACCTGAGCCGTGTTCGATTGGCCACAACCCATTGTTCTGTGACAGAGTAAGAAACCCTTAAAATGAAAGGCTGTTATTTCAGCGGCAGGCAAAAAAAAAAGTTCAATTTTCAACACATGCAAGAAAAGTGGCGAAAATAAAAAATATATATACCGATTTGCAGTTAGTCAGCACTTCCCAAAGCGTGGTTGCACTACCGAGAGTCTTAAAAACATAGCAAACAACAACAATTCTGAATAAGATCTTCTCACCCGTTTCCCTGGTCAATACTCAAAATAATTTTCAAACTGCAATTACAACTCTTCCCTCAGTCTAAACATCCCCAATCACCCACCATCTAATATGGAGCTCGACCTTTCATCAACCAACCTTCTCCAAGTTCAATCAATACCAAACAACAACACTGTAGCACTCCTGCCGCCCTCTAAGAAGGGTCGACAGAAAATAGCAGTCGGCGACTCTTCCTCCTCGGTTTACTGCTACGAGATCAAGAGGGGCGAGCCTGTGCTGTCGTTCACCCATAAAGCGGCCAAGTCAAAGTCCGGCATCCACGCCCTCGCCCTCGGCGGCGAAAAGAATAAGAAAGACAAACTTTTCGCCTCAACCGGCCGCTCGGTGATTGGCATCAACAAGAAGGGCAAACACTTTTTCGAGCTGAACAGCAATTTAGAGGAGCAAATTCAAAACCTTCACGTGGAAGAAACAACCATATGGACGGGATGCGAGTACATTTATAACCGCTACGATGACGGCAACGATGTTGAATTCTTCCAGTGCCCGGACAAGGTCAACTCCATCGAGTACAATTACTTTTCCGGGCGCCAACAGTACGACGCGCTGCTGGGCTGTCAGGACCGGTGTATTCGAGTGGTATCTGATGGGACCCTCACCAATCAAATTGCGGTCGATGGGGCTGTCACAGCGGTCGCCAGCTACAACAAAATCAACGATAAGCCCGATGATAAAATGAAGAAGGTCGTTTATGGGACAAAATCCGGAGGCGTGGCGATGATCCGAGTTGGAACTGACGGTGCCGCTGCAGGGTGGAAAGCATCCCTCCCGGCAGGGATGCAGTCATCCAAGTCGGCAATCAACTGCATCGACTTTTACGATATCTCAAAGGACGGGGTTGACGATGTGATAGTTGGTGACGACGATGGAAACGTTCGGGTTTGGGGTTTTGATATGAACCCTGACGCTCCGTCGATGCAGTTCCACACTTGCATCGAAGAATCCGTCTCGGCGATCAAGTGCGGGCGGGTGAATTCTCCTGATTTCGATGAGATTGTTGTTGCTGGATTTTCGGGCAAAATTCTGTCCCACACCAACGAGCCCCTCAACACGAAGGACAAGTCGGACGCCTACGGGAGGTGAGTATGGTGGAGTGGAGTGGAGTGGAGTGGAGTGGAGTGGAGTGGAGTGGAGTGGAGTGGAGTGGAGTGAGTGGAGTGAGTGGAGTGAGTGGAGTGAGTGGAGTACAATTTGTAACCCTAATCCACAAACAATACAGAACGCACGCAACCATTAACAACGAGAATCAGATTAGAAGCATGAAAAAGGAAATGGACGATATGGAGAAACAATTGGAGAAGCAGCAGAAGCAGCAATCGAAAAAAGGGGGGAACAGCGGAAGCGGAGAGGCAATGCTAGTCGCTCCAAGCTTCGAGGCCAAGTGTGTTTTCTCGCTGGATGAGGATGAAGGAAGCTACGTAATCAACATTGAGATACCTCTAAATATCAACAATGTGTTACTCACGAGTAGGTGAGTGCAAAGCAACGCACGTGCATCGTGCAACAATCACAATATTAATTCGCTCTCGCTGGCAGTGTGCACGTGGACTTGCTTGATGTAGACGGAAATTCAGCCACCGTGAGCAAGTCCACTCCCGATCCGGGCAGCACTAAACTGCTGCTTGCTTGCTATCGGCTCCAGGACCCCACATCTCGCTTGCAAATGAAGGTTCGTACCACCGAGGGTGAATTCGGCGACATCAAGGCCACAGTCGTGGCTGAGTCCAATCCCAAGTCTGCCGTTGTGGTAACCTTCCCCGTGAAGCCCCTGTCTTTGCACTGCCGAGCGTTAACGCTGACCGAAGAGGTGAGCAAGCGAAGAGTGTGCGAAATGGTTACAGACGAAATGGCTACATCCACTACTAAGCTAACCCACCCAATTCGTTTGGCTCACTTCGCTCGTTTCGATCGTCCTTCATTAAAAATGCGCCTCGCTTCACTCGGCGCAGGAGCAAAATCGCGTCATGAACGTGCTGACCTTGTCCGGCACGTTCAAGCAAAACGTTGCCCACGACTGGCTCATCGCTAGTCTACCCGACATTCCCCCCTTTCAGGAAGGGAATCCCGACGAGCCCAAAATTCTTGTCTTCCGAAACTGCTTCACCTGCAGCTTGCTGAAGATCCAGTACCAGAACGACATGATCAACGTCCAGAGTGACAACATATCCACCCTGGCAATTTTTAAAGAGGTGGTGAGCAGGGAAAGCACCAAGCGTCGAATTTATGTGAGCGACTCTGTCGAGGTAAAGGTGAGCGAGCGAAGCGAGCGAGCCTTTTGGAAGACTCGAGCGATGAATCCCGCGAAATGGCTGCAGACGGTTTCATCCACTACTAAATTAACCCACCCAATTCGTTTGGCTTGCTCGTTTCGCTCGTCTTTCAATTAAAAATGCGCCTTGCTTCGCTCGGCGCAGAACGAAACAATACCCGGGTTCTTGAATAAACTCCACGCGAGGCTTCAGCACTTGCTAGCGCTGGAGCGGCAAACGGAAATTCTGGCTAGTTTGGAGGAGATCAACAGGTAAGTGAGCGAGCGAATCGAGCCTTGATTAAGACTCGAGCGATGGACCACAACCAACATTTTTTTTATTTTTTTTTATGCATTCTCGCAAACAATAATTGCGCAGCGCGGAGAGCGAAGAGGCTACGTGGTTGAGCCCAGAGTACAAAATGGTGCTCAGCAATGCCACGCAAATCAGGGTGGAGCACAAGGAGAGCAGTCAGATGATGCAGTATCTTAGCGGTATCATCAGTGACCTGTTTGTAGACAGGCACAGGCTGAGGGGGGTTGACGTCAAGCACAGGCTGGGCGATTTGCAAAGCATAATTTTGTCCTACGACTTCGACCAGTTGCTGAGTGTGTTTTCGGACCAGTTCCAGGGTTAGGGAAGGGGGATGGGGAGGAGGGGGGGGTTATTATCTTGTCAATTCTGAATTACTTCTCTACCAATTAACCAAATTCCAACCAATTTCTCTTCCTTCTCACCGCCCTGTTCCAAACGAGATCTTCTCTAATATAAACGAGTACTTTGGGTCAAACTCCAAAACGTTGATAGGGTGGTCCTCCGAATTGTCTATCATTGCCCCCTCCTTCCTCGGTTTTTCCGCCCATTCACTCTGCATCTGTGCCATAACCGTCCCACTCGGGTTCCCCGCCTCTCTCTGTTCCGTCTCCCACGCCGCCATAGGAACGTTGTTCAGCAAGCTCTGCCTGAGCTCCAGCTGCTCGTTGTGCTTCTTGACGTGCTTGTCAATTGCGTGGTCGTATAGCCTTCCGAAGACACCTGCCTTGTGCGCTTTGGGCGTAAAGCTTCCGCCCCTGCTGGAGAGTTCGGGCCGGAACGATTCCTCTTCGTGACCCGGGAGAGGAGCCCCCGAAGCGACGCTCTCGTCGGTGAAGGACCTTTTCTTGTTCGGAATTGATTTTGTCTGACCGGTTGAATTGTCCACCGAATACTTTCCGCTCTTTTTCATCTTTTCTGTAAGGAGCATCGACCTGCGGTTTAAGTGGGGGGCGAAAGACAGTTCGCGCTCCTCCATTTCTTCCACAATCTGGTTTGGGTTGAGTGGAGTGGAGTTGGAGAGTTCGTTGAGAGTTGAGTCTAGTTAGTTTTTTTTTATCTTTTTTTCATTTGTTTCAATTCACTCACCTGCTTCCTTTGCGCCCGTCTCGTCTCTTTCTCCTTCTCCCAGAGCATCTGCCTGTTTGCAACAGCTGCAGGGTTGACCTTCTTGTTTGGATCATCGCTGACGGCAGTTTTCTTTCTTTTCTCCAGCAACTCCTTAATCTTTTTGTCATTGCTCTTTAAATTGCTTATCAAGGCGAAGCCCAGAGTCGGCGTGAAGCTGCACTCCTTCATCTCCTCCTCCACCAACGCATTCCTCTGCTTCTCAAGCTCGATCTTCTTCTTCTCCAAGTCGCCCGTCTGCCTCGTCTGCAGGTCGTTCTCTCGCCCCTTGTTATATTGCTGGCTCATTCTGTTCATCTCAGGGCGAAAATTCAAATGGCGAAGCTCGTCAGCGAGATTCGCGTTGGACTTAGCATTGTTGTGAGCTTCCTTGTCCTTGTTCGTGGAGTGGAGACGCTCGCACAGCTTGTCTTTCTCGCGGTTGGCCATCTTCACCGGAGTTTTGATGAACTGGTTCACAGGATTCTGCTCGGCCCAAACTTCGTAAGGGAGCTTCCTGTTGGGCAGCTGAACCTTTGCGGACGACCTATTGATGGCCATCTCGTGAAAATTCACCTGGGAGGTGTTGGCAATGGAAACATCGTCGATCTGAGCGCTGATCTTTGCAATCATTTCCTGCGTGGAATTTCCATCATTTGTTTCACCTCCCAAAGATTGTGTTTCTAAAACACGAGAAAGTTTCGCAAGGATATCAGTTTCATCCATCTGGAAGAGGAGGCACGAAACGAACGAAACGAAAGAGAGAGGTAGGTGTTGGTTGGGGAGTGAGGAGTGAAGGCAGGGTTGAGCAGAAAGCAACGATTTGGAGTGTGAGCCTAGTGAATTCGCCATGCCTAAGATATAGTTCTTGTGACTTACAATGTGTATATATTCTCTCAAAGAGTTGTTGCGTTCCTTAAATATATAACAGTCGGAAAAATCTGTCAAATATGAAGCACCAAAAAAAAAAATTATTCTAAAGTCACTTGAAGTTTACAACCAGCAACCACAGACACACGCACACAAGTTGTTGTAAAGTCGGCCTATATTTTAGAGGCTTTTTATTTTGCATCATGAACGATATTGCTCGACGTTTGTCTCTCTTGGTTACCCGAAGTTCTTCTGAGTCTGCGTTGAATGACTCCGCACTTGAGACCCCAACCAGCAGTTCTCTTCCTGATCCCGCTTCTGATCCTGAACCTTTAACGATTACTACCCCAACCTCCACAACGCCAACCTCCCCAACAGGGCGAAAATCCAAACACCCCCACCACGATTCGCTGATAATGTTTGATGTCGATCAAGCCCTTCCGGTTTCCCCCCGGAAGGTGGATCCCTCCTTCATGTTCGGTGACCTTCAGCCCGACACTCCCGCCTCAGCCGCCCTCAAAGCAGTGTCCGAGCTGAAGCCCTCCCGGCTCGACAAGTACAAGCTCGGCGGTACCAAGCTGAACACGCTTGCGAGGAAGCGGCCTAGGATGAAGAACCTTACCAGGGACGTAAAAGCAGCTAGGAGGAAGCGTAGAAGCCACATCAAGGGTAAGAAGATTGATGGGAAGCACGAGCAGTACGCGCTGTCAATGGGGATGATGCTTGGAATAAGGGTCAGTGTCGGGAACACGGAGCAAGGGAGCAAGGTTGGCGACCAGAACAAACATAAGATGGAACTGGCTGACTTTATGCAGGTGTGTGCAGTTTTTGTAATACAAAAATGAAAAAATCAAAAAAGCAAAATGAAAATTAAAATCCTCACACAACACCAACAGGTCGCCAAATACTCCTTCCCCCCGGGCGGGAACTCTTCAGGCCCCCATATCACTCCGCCCCACCGGCTCAGCCACACGTTTAAATTCAAGGCGTACAGCCCTTTGGTGTTCGAGAAGATCAGGACGATGTTCGGAGTCGGGGCGGCGCATTTCATGCTATCAATTTGTGGGAACTACAACTTCATTGAGTTCATAAGCAACGCCAAGAGTGGGCAGTTCTTCTTTTATAGCCACGATGGCCGGTATATGATCAAGACGCAGACTGATGCTGAAAGTAGATTTTTGCGGAGGTGAGTTGGAGTTGGAGTTGGAGTTGGAGTTGAGAGAAGAAGACCCGATTTTGCAAAACTAACCCATCCACCCACCCAATCATTATATTCCATTCCATTCCAGAATCATGCCTCACTACTACCAATATTTAATCAGAAACCCACACACAACAATCACCCACTTCTACGGAATGTATCGAGTAAGAATGGCCCACCTCCGGCGCAACGTTCACTTTGTTATCATGAAGTCAGTCTTCAATACCGACAAGCGGATCCACAGCATGTGGGATCTCAAGGGCAGCACGGTTGGGCGGCTTTCGTCGCCTGAAGAATCCGTGATGAAGGACCTTAACATTGTTAACGACTGTACCAAGATTAAGATCGGCAAGGACAAGAAAGAGATGCTGATGAATCAGCTGCGGTCCGATGTCAAGTTTCTGGCCAAGTTGGACATCATGGACTACAGCTTGCTGCTTGGAAGGCACGACAGGAAGAAACTGGTTGAGGAGCGGCTAATTGCAGAGGAGGAGTACAGGCAGAGTAAGGTGCTGAAAATGAAAATGAAAATGAAGAAAGCCGAGGAGTCTGATCGCAATAACAACGATGGCAACGTCAAGAGGAGCGACACGCCAATGCGGCGAACAAGGAGGGCGTCATATATTGAGAACAGCGACATACTCGCAGTCAACAAGGACTTCAACAACGACAGAGCTAGGAGGGCGACGGACAATGATATAGCCGCAATTGCGGCTGCGGCTATCACTGTGAACAGCGAATTGGAGGAAATTTCCTCCAACAGTAATGGAGGTTCGTTCAACGAGAAGGAGCTCAGCTCAAATAGCACTGATGAAAGCTATTACGGCGAGAGCGACGAATCAGAGTACGACGACGAAGAAAATTGTGATGGGGAGAGCGACAGCATCGTCAGCAGCGAGGCGGTGACGCTTGTGAACGACGAAAACGAAAATGAGGATGAAAATGACAGCGACAACAAAATTGCTAACAGTAGAAACAGCAACACTAGCAGCGCACGTCTGAGTAGCCTCCGAACGGCGGATTCAGGCGAAACAGCTCACGACACGCTGAGGCGAAACACGGACGATCACATCAAGGTGATGAGCTTGGTCGAAGGAGAGCACCAGCTCCCAAACCCATGGACGAAGAGAAGGGACTTGGGCGTCGAGAGCAAAATAAAGTTGGATGTAGGTATTTATAATTTGGGGGGGGGGGGGGGGGGGGGGGGGGGGAAGGGGGTGGGGGGGG
>Ga0114994_10001931_pt1 | contig 15012 bp, 12 predicted proteins | sample ArcticOcean_MG_C_9_FD_87043 | JGI IMG/M metagenome (GOLD analysis project Ga0114994, IMG submission 87043) | Marine microbial communities from western Arctic Ocean - ArcticOcean_MG_CB2_152 | ecosystem: Environmental > Aquatic > Marine > Oceanic | place: Arctic Ocean: Canada Basin | collected... | reverse complement strand
TAATGCGAAAGAACTTGTTGGAAGATTGTCCATCACCATCGATGAGGAAGAAGAGTTCGTAAACGGTATATCGGACCAGTCAGATATAATATCTTCATTAAAAGATTTAACCGAGGAGTTCATGAATGAAAATATCGTAAAGGGAGTTCCAAATCTGTCAAATATTATTATGAGTCAAGATACCATTTCGACCATGACAGACAACGAGATAGTTACTGAAAAGATATGGAAACTTGAAACTGACGGCACTAATTTATTGACTGTCCTTAATTACGATTATGTGAATGAATTAAAAACAGTATCAAATGATGTAAATGTGATATATAACTTAATGGGAATTGAGGCCGCAAGAAATCATCTCATCGGTGAGATGGTGGAAGTGTTTGATGAGTACATTAATATGAGACATATTAATCTCCTATGTGAGGTAATGACACGACGGGGGATCCTGGTATCAGTGGACCGGCACGGGATAAATAGTGGTGATACGGGACCACTGGCGAAATGTTCGTTTGAGGATACAACCGATCAGTTGATAAAGGCCGGAATATTTGGTGAGAGAGATAATTTACAGGGGGTTTCAAGTAATATAATGATGGGCCAGATTATCCCAGCAGGGACTGGTATGTGTGACGTTCTATTGGATGAGGAAAAACTCATGAGCGAGCTTGCAGCGGTTGAGGAAGACGATGAGAATTATGAAATATATGAAGAAAATATTGATTTGCTAATGAATACCGATGAGAATAATGGCTGCTCACTTGATGATCTTAAGATGTCTTATGAATACTAAACTATCTCCCCGTTATGCCCAATTCTTTATCAATTACATCATTACAGTTTTCAGATAAATAAGCGTTGGCTACATAATTATTGCTGAGATTTCCGACCACATCTTGGCAGTTACTATTGACGACAACTATATTATCTTTTTGTGCACCGACATGTTTTACCGTATCATCTATTTTTTCATTTGATGCGTTGCAAATAGCATCTATATCAAAAATATAGCATCTTTCTATCATATTAATTTCCTGTATTTTCCCACCCACAAGTCGGGTTAGATTTTCATTAATGGTGCTCGCAATAGAATAAGAACTCTCCAATTTAGAATAGGAATCCATAATCATAAACTGAACCAATATCACTTCGTCTTCATTATCTACAGCGGATATAAGTTCTAGTTGGACTCTTTTTACACTTAAATTAAACTCATCAAATAATGAGTTTATAGCGTCGTACAATACACGTTTCACCTGTTTCGAAAACTTCATTTTTTCTGCATGCCCACCCCGAGGATATTGTAATTTAATTTCTGCTACACCTCTCTTATATCTCATTTTGTAATTATCGTCAAAAATACGACCAATACCCTTAAAATAAATATCTCTTAGTGATAATATCCCATCCGTTTCATTCAGTATATCTTGAAAACTTCCATCTTTAATGGCATCCGAGATATTTTCTCTGATTACTTTAAATGATTCCTTGGAATCATCGGGTTTTGTAATCGTTGCCTCAAATGCAATGGTACAGAAACTCTTCCGGAATCCCGGATCTGTGCCATCGGGATTACCTATCATTATATCACTTTTATCTATATGAGTAATTCTTTTTATACCCTCTATAATTTTTTCCTTAACAGCCGATACATCTGAGACAGGTTTTAGTATATTGTATGTCATATATAATACAAGTTCCTCATCTTCTTCATCTTCATCGCTAGGGATAACCGTTTGAGACATAGGAGGGGGGCGTTGATCATTACGCGGTTGGATTTCGGAGCTCATTGCCTGCGGTGGAACAGGTTGGGAATTATATGTCCCCGCCGCCGGTGACATATCAGGGGGGGGCATTGCGGGGGGCATGCTGGACGAGTTCGGCATGCTGGACGAGTTCGGTATGCTGGACGAGTTCGGTATGCTGGACGAGTTCGGTATGCTGGACGAGTTCGGTATGCTGGACGAGTTCGCCTGTGGTAAACTCGCCGAAAACGACATATCTTGCGGTAATGGTGAGTATTCATACCCCCCGACCATTCGTTCGGGTTGTTTTCTTGCACCGATTACACTAATGATGCGCCCGTTGCTATAATCATTTCTATATATTTTCTCTACTAATTTTCTTACCTTTCTTTTTCGCTCCTGATTTAAACGAAGAGATTCTATGAATAGAAACTTTGAGAGAATATATATTCGTATTTCTATGAATATCAGTATTTTTAGTTTCTTTACACTAGATATTCCCAGATCTAGCATAAGGAAATTCCTGTAGTTTTCATCTATATAAAGGACACAATCATCTGTTTCGCATGATGTGCAGTGATTATAATCCACCCAAGCTATTGTCCCTTTAATTTTATCAAATACTGACCGTGGGTCTTTAGAACAGTTTAAAAGTCTCCGTTTCATAATTTCTCTCACTTTATCATTTCCCCGAAGTTTTTCACGGGCTGATAGCGACTTATTGGTATTGATAACGATCTTCTTCTTAATTATTTCGTCTCTAACTAATTCTTCATAGCTGTCATCTATTTTTCTAAAACCCAGGACTATATCATACCAATTTAAATTACGATTACATAACTCCTCATTACAATCCAGTAAATAATTGGGCAATTCTAACAATTCTTTCACACTTGTTTTTTTTGAGAGCCGAAAACAATCTATTTCAAACATTTCTATATCTTTTTTAACACCTGGTACTTTCAACGCATCTCCCATATTTTTAATTAATTCGAGTGAGTTCCTATCAATGCTATCCATCAAATATTTTAATGATTTTGAATCCATATATTTCGCATCACTTCCTATTATTTCTAATAATGTTATCGCATCAACAGAACTTAAATAATCTCTTATTTTTGATTCACTTTTGACCGTATCTGTTGTTGGTAAATAAGATATTATACTGTTCAGTAGCAGCGTATGTGTTATATTCTCATTGGTGCCCCCTCCCCGGGTTAGTGATTTTCCCCCTCTCAGTATTTTCCGTTGGGAGACTATCTTATTCACCCCACACGAACTCCCGCCTCTTTTTTTTCGTTGAGTATTCTTTTTCACCATACTATACTCTATTATAGATTTTATTTGACCCCCAGTGAATCGCATCATATATGTTTAGCATCTGCTATATCTTCATTATCTAATGGGCCTATATTTATAACGACCTCTTCAGGGACATCTTGAGTTACCTCTGAAATGACCCCGTCCAGACCAACTTCATCTATAACTTCATCTATAACTTCATCTAAAACGTCATCTATAAAATCAGTCCTTTTCTCTACCAGAATTATATTATTTCGTTTATTAAGTGTTCCTTTAAATAATTCACACCCGTTTTCATTCGTATCTTCATTGATAGAAACTTTTATAATCTTATCATTAGCATCAATTGGAGAGACGATGGGGTTTTCAGGCACGAGAGGGTTTTCAGGCACGACAGGGTTTTCAGGCACGATAGGGTTTTCAGGCACGATGAGATTTTTCAGTTCTTCTTGATGATTTTCATATTTTTTTTCAGGGTTTTTTTTCTTTTTAAGACCACTGACTCTCCCAATATCTTTCAAATTATCTAATTCTTTCATATTATCATGTTGTTGGGAGACCTTATTTAGTGTGTGATCAGGTTTAGAATGCTTGCGGTGATGCGAATTGGTTGGATGGTGGTTTTCGCGGAAATTATGAAGTGATTTAAGTTTCATCTTCTCACCTGCTTGTGCCACTATATTCGCAGATTTCTCTAACTCGCTTAATTCGTATACCTTGCATCTGTGTAAACCGTTGCACACATGAGGGTGATTTATATCTGTATCTTTGAAGGTTTTTTTATACTGTTGTATGATAGAGTCGTCTATAGTGGGGGATTGTTCAATTAATCTATCATATTCTGCCCGACATACATTTAGAAAATCGCCGGCAGGTTTCCTCATATTCGGATTTAAAGCGAGCTCCACAGAGATTTCACGGTTGAACTTTGACCAACTGACCTCAGACCCACGATGTCCCTCCATTAATTCAGCATATCTTAAAAAGTTTTGCAGTGTTGAGAGAATACCCGCGAAAATATTGACGCCTCCCACAGATGCCATGGCTATTTGTTTATATTCTTCGGGAACAAAAGAATCCATCGCGAAATTAGCCGTACCAGTTAGTGTTGACAGAATTATTACAGGTATTGTGAACGTGTAGTTTCTTTTCCTATATAATTTCTCGGAACGACTATGTAACCATCTGTATCCAGACGCTTTTTCAGCCCATTCAGCTAATAATTCCTCTTGTTCCCGTGTCCATTTGGAACGCACAACTTCCTTCTTCGGTTCTTTATTCATTCTATAAATAGAGAGATAAAAAAATTATAAGAAAATAGTGATCTCTTTAATTTATTTAATCCCCAGAGATCTCTTAATTTTATTCACGTGAACGTGATTATAGATAGCTCTCCCAGATTCTATTTCGTTTATAACTGAGACCGGGAGATTGACCATATTCGCCAAGCCCTTTTGAGTGAGACCCTTTGAGGCGCGACCCTTTTGGATCATAGTCCTCATTTCAATGGTTATTTTCGTATGCTCCATCTTTCCACCAACGATCTGCTTGTCCAGCTTTATGTTCGGGTCAACCACTTTTGTAACCTTAATAGTATCCTTGGCCACTCTGGCTTTACTTTTCGCCAAAATAATAGGCCTCCAGTCTTGGTGATCGAAGTGGCTTTCTGGATCATCGGACATCATTATATATATATATATATTATGTTATTAATGCTTTATATTCAGTTACCTCCTAAATATTTTCCCAACTTTTCGGTATTGCAATCGTTAAGTTCTCCATTAATATTAGCCGCTCGGTTGGACTTGTCCCATATTCCATCAATTAGACATCTCTTGCTTGTATCTCTCTCTGTCAATGATATATCATAATTTATTTTGTCTGTTTTACGGTCAAGTTTCATTATATTGATGAACTTACCAAGACCACTATAATTATCTTCAATAATACTTATAAAGGAGTAATCGTTTATGATGTATAAAGCTGACAGAATCACCAAACATATTATCAATTTACTGAAATCCTTAGAATAACCCATCCCTATGAAAAACGAATACGATATGGTTTTGACAAGTGTCATGAAAAATAAAGCGACGATAACTTCTTTAGATAACGGTGAAACTGTTATATCACTATAATCCGAAGATATATAATCACACGGGGGTTTCCCCAAATACATGAACAAATTAATGATCAAATATATCGCAACAATATACACAGCACCATTGGGTCCACCGGTAACATATGAATAAATCTCTGTGCCCGTTGCGAAAACAACCGCAATAACAGCTAAGGTTATGGAAAAATATGGCTCTATATCGTTGAGAAACGCGGGTGCTGTACATTTTGCCCGTGCCTCTTCACTCGTTGCGTCTTTTAGGTCTTTAATCTTCCCTGAACAATCGGCTGTAGACGGCCCCGTGTTTCCAATACACTGACCCACTTCGTTCAAGTTATCTCCACGTGTTAAACTGTTACATCTTTCATAGAACTTTTTGTCGCCCTCACTCTTGATGGTATTTTTTGTGTTTTCTGTGATATTTTCACCGTTTATAATTTTTGAGGTTTGGGGATATACGTCACCGAGATTTTTCTGTGGGTTTTTTTTATCAGGATATGTAAAATTGAGTTCACATATATTTTCTTCATTATTAATGATCACCGACATGTTAGCGTCTACATTATTGGAAAGTTCAAGTTTATTCATTATATATTTAAGACCCATTATATCTTCGTCCTTCTGTAGAAGCTGCACCAATGAAACTACTAACGTATAACTAATGGTCACAAAAACAATAAACAATAGATAATCCGCCTTATTGTTTCGTGTTAGCAGTATACTATACACGAACGCTAATAATAAACTTGCTGGTAGAACAACGTATACAATTATATTGAACAAGCTCCGATTACGATTTAAAGAGAGCTGTGTCGCATCCAGTGGTTTGCTTTCTGATTCTGACATATAACTATATGTATATAAAAATACATTTAAAACAATAATATACTATTAATGTAATAATATGGATACCAGTTCTTTCACCACAACAGCCTTCTGTGGAAAGAAGATCGATAATGTAACTGATAATAAAACAAAGGATTTTATTCTTAAAGACCTATCCCTTAAAACTAACAAAAATTATAACTCTCGTTACGCAAAAGTTCTTAATGAGAATTACATGAAAAACTTAAAAAATAAGCATATCGTGAATGTTAAATCGGGGGGTGCGCCCTATCTTTTATACATTACGGAAATAAATGGAAACGATTATACGTTTCTGATAGATAAAAAAATTAAACCGGGATATGACTATCCAAAAATATATGTACTAAAGTTTCGTTTCTCTAAAGAGATCTATAAGGGCACTATGTTTGAAACAGAACTTGTCCGTAATAATAATAATAACTGGTTTTTACTCTTAGGGGATATTTATCTTTATTCATCTTCATCTTTACAAAATACCGGGATTATTGATCGTATTAACATTATGCATAATATTCTTGAAGAAAAATATACTGAAACAGACAACGCCATTTGCCCTCCTATGGTGAAGAAATTTTTTAATATGTCTGAAATCAAAAGCGTTTTGGGGGATTTTATACCTTCTCTAAATTATATCTCTAGGGGACTCTATTTCGTACCCCTAAAATGTAGTTATTCGAATATCCTTTATCTTTTTGATAATGATAAAACTAAGCGTGATAAGCCAAAAGTAACCCCGATCAAGAGCACCCCTACTGATACTATAACGGTAAGTGAATCTAAAAATATCAAAACTGTAAATTTCAGAATAGAGAAAACGCTGTGCCCAGATGTTTACGAATTATATCTTAAGGAAAAAGATATTCTTGTAAAAATGGGAATCGCGTGTATACCCAATTATGAGAAGAGTGTGTTTCTGAATGAGATTTATAATCAGAGCGATAAAAAAGAGATATTTGTGGAATGTTCATATAATAAAGATTTTGAGAAGTGGGAACCCGTGAAGGAATGCAATCGTGTTGATAATATTTCTGTATTGGGAAATATATCACCTTGAAGATTTATATTTTTCAAAATCCCTTTTAGTTAATTCATATCCCCAATGAAGCAAAACCTGTCTTATAACCGGGCTAACACTATAATCGTTATATTCTTTACCCTTACTGATTATCATATTCATTAACCTTCTTCTAAATCTTCCATCTGGTCCTGCTAGTCCTAACCATCGTTTAATCTGTCTTTCATCGTCCTTAGTCCTTCTTCCCAAACTATAACGACAATACCACTGGAACCAACCATATGGATCCTGTTTTATAATCCAATCATTCTTTTCCCAGTCTTCCAACGATGATCCACATTTTACACCGTATTTGTTCACCTTTTTATCGTAATCAGATGAAATAATCCGCTTCTCTATTTCGGTGTCTTTAAACCAGTCATTCGGATATTCTCTGATAGCTGTTTTGCCGTGATGAGTTTTACCCGTTATATCTGATTTTATGGTTCTAAAATATGTTCCACCAAACACCCCCTTATGAAAAACACTTTTAGGACCTATATTCGCTTTGAATAATTTGTGATAGTCTATTCTTTTTTCTTTCTTCTTTTTTGTGGGCATTATTATTACAATACACTATTATTTAAGCATCATCTTCATCTGAGGATGATAAGATATGACACCCATCGGCAAGTTTTGGAACCACAAATGGTTCTTTGGCGGTGGGTTTCTTTTTTCTCTTCCTAGAATCTATCTTTTTCTGAACCTCCTGATTTCCGACTTCTCTATAATATACAACTTCATCCCAAAACTTAATGATATCCGGCACAACCGAGAACCACCATTTCTGGTCTCTTCTTACAAGAGTGCATTCATATCTCTTTATGAACCAATATTTCTCTTGGAATACATTACAATGGATGTTATCTTCACACTGATACCGTTCTAGAGTTTCTTTGATAACATTCTCTTTCCACAATCTCAGTGATTCATTATCGATACCCCATGGTGAATACTCATACTTCAATGAATAATCACTCTTTCCTATTTCCTGAACCCTGAATGAAACGACTAGTCCTTTGGGATATCCATCCAAAGTTTGTCCCGGAACATTTGAATCAGTGGCGTCCTTGACATATTCTCTGAAGGAATCATACTCCTCAATCTTTACTTGAAGAAAATCGCACTCTTCCAAATCACACACTTCAAGTTGCCCCTGCACCTGCATCCAATAATGGAGAGGAACTTCTTGTGTAAACTGACGTTTGGGTGGACACTTTATTTCTAACATTCTACCGACATATTCTTTTGAAGAGTTTGTATCGCATATACCATCGGGAGATGCACCGAATACTGATAATTGAGGATGTGGGATCAAGCCGAACTCAACAATAGAAACGCCGAACATATTTTCGTAAAACTCTGTTGCGACGGGTTCATATTTTACACCCCACTCCATTATCGGATTTATTTTAAACTCGGGTTTCGTATCACTCGTCTTATTGATTAGAAGTTGATCCCGTGTTGTGAAATGACCCTTTCCGAGTGCGTCTGCTAAAGAACTCGCCGTTAAAAGACCCTCACGAATCTTAAACCATTCTTTAGAGCGTTGTTCTGGGAGCTCCAGATCCTTCAACTCCTCCATTATGTTGAGTATGTGTTCACGTTTACTCTCCAAATCTTTTAGCTGCTCATACTTTTGTTGAATCATAATCGTACAAATATTTTTGAGATAATAGTGAACATTCAACGAACTTTTACATAACAATTCTTTGATATCTTGAATGCTTGTCTCTACAATCATGTCAATGCTATCAGATTCGCTCGCAATTATCTCGTAAAGTGACAGATCAATTGACAATTCATTACTCGTGAAATAGTGATCAACAATATCTTTCATTTATTAATGTAGTATGTATGTATATTATTAATAGTGTTTAAATCAAATTTATAGTGTATTTACGACTTAAAATGGCATCTGCTGACTACCGATATCTACAATATCGCCCTTTCCATCTGCAGACGGTCTTCCCAAATATGGTGCTTTGTAAATATTACATTTCTTATCGTTCAATATTTCTAATACCTGGACCTGTCTATATTTGTTCTCTCCACAATTGTCTTGTTTACCAAATGCTCTACTCATACCCACGTCTACTCTCCACAATCTCTCGTTGTAAATACCATTTAGGTATCTATTGCTCATAAATTGTGGTGTATGTGCGACGACGATACAATCTATCGGATTTAATGTATTATTTCTTTTATTGAGAATACTCACTAGTTTATTAAATCCCTCCACATTATTTTCATCGCTATCGTCTTCAGAATAAAGTCTACACCAGAATGGTGATATATCATCATCATCCCTAAAGATTTCATCAAAAAACCTTTCTATTTTAGGATCTCTGTTATTCAGCAACCACTCTTTAATATTTTGGTTTATCTCTTGAATGGTAAACTTGGACGCCATGGAGTGACCAAATCCCCCGTGGACAAATAACCACCGACCGACCTGAATGACACTCTTTTTCTGTAACGCGTAGTGTTTCGCTATATTTCCACCTCTTTCAAATGATTTCAAACGATGATAATATCCCAGCGGGAATCCGTCTTCCGTCTTTTTCGCATTACGCTGATCCTTGGGAACAAACTCTAAAAACTCTTCTGGCGATACATATCTAAAATCCTTATCCACATTCATGAGTTCATGGTTACCCAATAATCCTAAAACTCGCCCCCCACACTTCTTGGCCTCAGCATCTAATTTTTGAAAGATCTGAATAATTTTCATATTATTTCCTTCATCTTCATACACATCATTATATTCTTTAATGCAGTTCTTTTCCCAGTCGTCGGGGCGACACCGGTCTATTTGATCACCGAGTTGAACAACCCATGTATTCCCCCCGCACCACGATATTTGGTCCACGTTATAAAAGAATATATTCGAGGGTATTACTTTAGCGAGACGCAAAGCCTGAAGGGTTACGTTGAGATCACCGTGAAGGTCGCCTATGGCCACCAACCTTTCGACTGGGGGATACAAGCCTATGTCATCGTAGTTTCCGGTATCATTCTGTTTGACAACATTCGCATTCCCCCGAAACATTGCCTGTTTGGCCTCATGATCTCTTTTTGCTGCCTCTATCTCCCCGTTCGTTCCGGGCACAGACATTCTTCTATCTCTCTCGTATTGTGCTGTTGATTTCGGGGGGTCCCCCGGTGATTTTTCGACCTTTATATTTGGCGATGACATGCGTCTGGTCCTATCAGTCACTACATTGACTGTTCCCGATATGTTATTAGCGGTCTGGTCTGAGACAGGTGTTATAAGGTTTGGTTGAGAAAATGAACGTGGTCTGCTCTTGTACTTTTGCATTTTGTGAATTATAAATTGTCTCACTTCTTTTAAGATCTTTTCTCTGTCAAAAGTTTCACTTTCACTTTGTGTGATAATCTGATACTTAAGACCCAATCTTTTCAAATTATCTGTACTCAGGGTATTTAAATCTATATCATTTAATTTCATACTAAATCAGTGTCATAAAATATCTTTAAAATATAAACATAGTATATAGAGAACACATGGAGTCTTGGGTGTATTATGCGTTACTAGCAGCAGTTTTTATAGCAATAAGAGATGTATTCGGTAAAAGAATATCACAACGATACTCTTTTATACAATATTTGGGATATTCTAGTTTAATCGTGGCCTTCGGGACTTGGGGATACATCGCGACGGCTAATGTGGAAATGAAACCATTGAACCTCGAATATCTTGGATTAATTATGATACGACTTTTAATCGTTTACCTGATTATTGAACCCTCATTATATTTTTGCATTAATAACTGCAAAAATCTTGGTGAGGCATCTGCCATAATAAATCTGAATGTTCTATTTGCTTTTATCATAAGTTGCTACCTTTATAAAACCCCAATAAATGTAACTAAGCTTGCGGGTATTGCTCTTGTGATCGGGGGGAGCTTTCTTATCGTTCGGTAAATTTGATATAAGAATAGTTTGCATAGTATTATTACAAACACGAAAGATGGAAGCTATGCTCGCACAAGAATATACCATCGGAGATGAGAAGATTGACCCGGTTGGTTACTGGGCATCCGAGAAGTTCGACGGATACAGAGCTATCTTTAAGGACGGACAGTACTTTTCCAGGAATGGAAAAGTGTATAATGCTCCTCTTTGGTTTTTAAAGTTTCTCCCCCAACGAGTGATAGATGGAGAGCTTTGGATTTCAAGAGAAGAGTTTGATAAGATGGGGTGTGTCCGGAAGAAAACACCCGTTGACTCGGATTGGATGTCGGTCACATTTCAGGTTTACGATCTAATTGATTCTGAAGGTGGGTTCGGGGAGAGACTCATAGAACTTATAGATGTTGTGAAAGCAATCACGAAGAAGTGGAACATTTATAGGAAGAAACTCGGTAAAGATGACGAGAGATTCTTGAAAATGAAGTGCCCTGTAAGATTCGCGAAGCAAACTCTCGTGAAGTCGGTTCCACACCTTAAGGAGATCTATCATCATTATGTTTCACATGGAGCAGAGGGGATCATGATTAAAGAACCCAATTCTCTATATGAGCCAGGAAAAAGGAGCAAGAAACTCTTGAAGATCAAGCCCAGTTTCGACGCCGAAGGGGTCGTGGTCGGATATAAATCTGGGAAGGGTAAGTATACTGAAAATTTAGGGGCTTTCATATGCAAGCAACTTATAAATCATGGGACTTACTCTTCTATCGACGAAAATAAGGATCACATGTTCTCTATTTCTGGAATGGACGATAGTGTGCGAACCAGTTACACAGAGTCTCATCCCATCGGGACCATCATTTCATATGAACACTCGGGTATTACCGCGAAAGGTGTTCCGAGATTTTCTAGATACCTTCGCATCAGGGATGATATCGTTCTTAAGGATTATGAATACGACAAAGATGAAATGAAGAATACCGTCTCTAAGATTCTTAAATCTCTCGGAGACCATGAAAAAATGAACAATGAATCATTCAAAGCATCGTCATACTATAAGGCTCTCAAGGGTATTAACGCGATGGAAGATGAGTTTACCATGGAAAATGTGGGGCGAGTAAAGGGTATCGGGACCTCCATCTATGAGAAGATTGAAATTATCATCAACACGGGGACACACCCGAACTATGAGAGGATCATTGAGAAGGTTGATCCGAGGTTCCACTTTATGCAAATCTATGGCGTCGGTCCGGGCAAGGCAAAAGAACTCCTGAATATGGGAGTAGACTCAATTCAGTCTCTTCGTTCCACCGATAATCTTGATAAGGTCTTGAATGAAAAACAACTCATAGGTCTAAAGTATTATGAAGATATTCTCGCGCGAATACCATACAATGAAATTACTAGACACGAAGCATTCTTGAAAACAGTTCTTAAAGAGTTGGCGCCGGACGCCGAACTCACTATTGCTGGGTCATATAGGAGAAGAAGTGAAACGAGTGGAGACATTGATATCCTCATCAAAAATGATGGAAAGACAGACGGAAAGAAGCTAATGAGTTCATTTGTAGAAGCTCTTTACAAGAGTGAATATATGTATGAAACATTGGCTCTGGGAAACAAGAAGTTTATGGGTATTTCTAAGATATCACCAGACTCTGTTGGTAGAAGAGTTGATATCATGATTACAACCGATAAAGAATATCCGTTTGCTATTCTATATTTTACAGGATCAGCAGAGTTCAATCCTAAGATGAGACAAACGGCTCTTGATTTAGGATACTCTCTGAATGAGTATTCTCTCACTGACATCAAAACTAAACTGGATATGGATAAAGAGTTTCATGAAGAAAAAGATATATTTGAGTTCTTGGGGATGGAATATATTGAACCGCATTTGCGTTGATTTGGTAAGATCTATAGATTTAATTTGTAAGACAGTATATATTTTTATGGGAAATAGCACATCCACACAAACATCGGCTTATGAGAATTATATATCTCAACAGCAGTCTCAGCTCGCAGCACAGCAACAACAGATCGATAGATTATTTCAACTATCACTCAATAATCAACGGTCAACGTTAGAAAATCACGCCGAGAACTTAAGTCATATGCCGAATATTACCCCTCAGGCGGCCGGATACGTACCAACAAATACATACGGGGAAACACCTGATATTCCCCAAGTCTCACCCCCTCAAATACTAGATAATCCCAAAAGACAGAAATTAAACCCCTACAAAATCTTAGGAGTCCCAAAAAAGTTTGATGAGAAAACTCTTAAGAAAGCTTATCTGAAAGCCGCTCAAAGAACACATCCGGACAGAGGTGGTGCCAAAGATGAGTTCCAAAAAGTTTCAATTGCCTACGCATTGCTTGATAAAAAACTTAAGGATAACAAAATTAATCACTCACATACGGAACTAAGGTCACACTCTCAAAACTTCTTAGACACTCAGGCTACTGAAAATGTTCAACCCGACACAGAGAGATTCGATGTTGACGTCTTTAACAAGATCTATGAAGAGAATAGGATTAAAGACGTTTACGATGACGGATACAGTGGATGGATGGAACGGAACTCAGTATCAGATGAATCTCAAAAACCCATGTTCCACGAAGGATTTAATAAAGATCTCTTTAATCATGAGTTTGAAAAGTTTAAAGTGGAGCATTCGCAAAAGAACAACAGCGGCATGGTTAAGTTCGAAGAGCCCCAGGTTTCAATCTCCATGAAAGGTAAAGACGCACTAATGACGTTAGGTCAGGGGACAATTGAAGATTTTAGTGGAGATATGAATGGGTTGGGTTACCGAGATTACAAAGATGCTTTCACAAACTCCGTATTAACGGTTGACCCTAGTTCATTCAATCTTGAAGGTAGACAACGCTCTGTTGGTAGTGTTAAAAAAGAAAGAAGTAATATATCGTATACCATGTCCAAAGAAGATCAAATAACGTATGAAAAAAAAAAGAGGCTAGAAACACAACGCGAATTACAGAGAAATAAGAGACTTAAACAGAACGATGAACAACACTTTAGTGTTCACGATCAAATGCATCAGAGACTTCTGAGAAAGTTTTAAATATCAGATTTGTCTAAACTTAATGGATTATTATTTCCTCTATTATTCACATAATTTCTTTGCTTCTCCGTGGTGCAAACACATCCGGTGCTCGTAGAAAATGTTGACGGACAGCAATTTGGAGAACTCCTATTATTAGCAAACATGAACATTTTGTTTGGCGATGACTCATCACCGTCGATGGGTGGACCTATTAAATAAGCATTGTCCGTAATTGTCGGTTTAAGTGGACCCTGGCCGCTTAAATATGTGAATAATGTATTGTTGTCTATCAGATTACTATTTGCAGGTGATTTCATCCATGACTCATTATTTCCTGTCTGTAAACACATTCCATCATAAACACTCATATTTCCTGAGTTCACGGCTATCGCGGTAGGATCTGGGGGAGGGACAACTTTAGGAACTTCAGGAATCTTGGGAATTATTGTTCCCGCCGCTTCGTCTGTCGCGGGCGCTGCGGTTTCATTTGTATCATATCTTATATCTTTGGGATCATCTGGTCCAATGGTATCGTTTCCATCTGGATCACCATTAGTAAACGCCTCTAACATATTGCCCTTCATAGAACATAGAAGAACCATCGTTAAGAATGTTAAGATTAACATTTTTGCATATTCTGTATCTTTAATGTGAAAGATTAAAACATAAGAATAGAATACAACAACTAAAACTTGCATAGTTGTTGTATCTAAACGAGGGAGCGTCAAATTAATATTCATTATATTCTAATCCTAGATTTTTTTTTGATAAGTTATGAATAAGTTCATTTTTATAATATTAATATTAATGTTACTATTAATACTATGTTAAGAAGAGGTGCTAGGAGAAGAGTAATTAATAATGAGCCTCCTAAAAAAACACTTGATGAAAGACTTGAGGTGTTAGAAAAGAACTTAACTG
>Ga0114994_10001924_pt1 | contig 15040 bp, 14 predicted proteins | sample ArcticOcean_MG_C_9_FD_87043 | JGI IMG/M metagenome (GOLD analysis project Ga0114994, IMG submission 87043) | Marine microbial communities from western Arctic Ocean - ArcticOcean_MG_CB2_152 | ecosystem: Environmental > Aquatic > Marine > Oceanic | place: Arctic Ocean: Canada Basin | collected... | reverse complement strand
CACATTCAGTCGATTTCGTTGACCTCCGCCGGATCCTTCTTCGGCGGCGCCACGGGTTTCACCGTTGCCGTAGGTTCGGCCTTTACCGCCGGCGCCTCCGCCTTGGCCTTCTTCTTCTTCGGCGCGCCGTCCCATTTCTTTACCGCTGCGGCAAACTCGGCCCTTACCGCCGGCTCAACCTTGAGCTTCTTCTTCGGCGCCCCCCAAAAGTCCTGGAGCGTCCGGCTCTGCGTCACGGTGCCGCGCTTGGCCGCACCAGTGACCAATCCGAGCGCGTTCGCCTTGGCCTCAGCTTCTATGCTCGCAGCGACGGCTTCGGGGTCCTCGGCCGAGGCCGCCGCGCACCACCTCGCCGCCTGCGCGCCGTCGGCGTAGAGCGGACAGCGGCCGGAGCCAAATCCTTCGCTCTTGCGAGCGCGCTCGCCCAGGAGTGACGTATCCTTGGCGTCCGTTGTCAGGATCACGAAGCTATCGTCGCCGATCGCGAGCGCCAAAATGAAAAACACTTTATCGTCCGGCCTCCGGCAGGTGATTCCTTCGATGAAGGACGTCACTACAATGGCGCATCGCCCGTTTACCGATTTCGCCGCTTTCGCCCAGGTGGGCTTCGCCATCCACCCGTCGAAGACGCAGTGCGTGCCCCGCAGTCTTGACACGCCGAACGTCCGCGTCTCGAGCGAGAGCGCGTCCTGTTTTTGGACCACTGCGGGGTAGGCGTCGGCGTTTTTCGCCGTCTTACCGGTGCCCGTCGCATAGCTCGTGGGCTTCGTTTGGTCCACGGGACAGCCCGCCTTTCGAACATGCGCTCCCACGGCGCTGGCGCCGACCGTCAGGCCGGCGGAGCCACACATCCCAACGATAAATGCTGTGTGCGAGCTGTACGTCCTCGTAGCGATTTGTATGCCACGTAATGTGCGAGTGAGCCTTTGGCTCGGATTTTTTTAACTCACGGGTTTTGTGCGCAGAGCCAAGCGTCGACCATAGCACGGCTTGCGCCACTGGAACGAACCTTATTGGCGTGGCGAGGATCGATCTACACTGCACCTCGCTGCCAGAGACGAAGACCGCCGCGCGCGTCTCTCCTACGAGCAAAAAGCCAGAGAGTGCTGTCAATGACTTCCCGCCGCCACGCCGCCGTCGCGGCCCTCCTCGTGCTGGCGAGCGCCAAGGACCCGCGCGAGCTCACGCTGGAACTGCTGTCGAACCGGAACAGCTGGGCGGGCCTCAATATGAGGAGCCGGTCGGGCGCGCGCTACGAGTGCAAGGCCGGCGAGGCGCGGCTGGCCAGCCAGGTCCAGGAAAGTCAAGAACCGGACAGGCCAAAGACCCTCGCGAATTTAATGGCGGCGCTGGACGGCCAGTGCGCGAAGCTGAGCCAGGGCTGGTGGACCTACGAGTGGTGCCACCGGTGGCAGATCCGGCAGTTCCACGCGCAGGGGGGCAAGATCGACCCGGACTGGTCCCTCGGCGGGTACACAATTACCAAAGTCAAGGGCGACCTGGCTGTAACAGAAGCCCCGCCGGACGCCTCTCTCGCGAGGGACGTCTTCGACGCGGACGGCCAGATCTGCCACGAGACCAAGAGCCATCGCGCATCGAACGTCACGTTCCGGTGCTGCGAGCCGGACAAACGACGAAAACGGAGGCAGGCCGCCTATTTAGTAAGTGTCGAGGAGACGGAGCTTTGTAAATATGAAGTGGTTGTGTGCTCGCCCGCGTTATGCGTGCACGACGCGCCCGATCCCAAAAACGCCTCGGCCCAGGAGCTGCTCAAAGCATTAGATGGCACCTGTTTACAGCGCCACGAGGGCTGGTGGTCGTTCGAATTGTGCTACGGGACGCACGCGCGGCAGTTCCACGTGGAGACGACGGACGTGGACGGGCGGAAAAAAGCGAAAGTGGCGGCCGAGTTCGCGCTGGGGGATAGGATGGCATCGAGGCGGTCTTCAACAAATGACGTGGTCGTCGTCGAGGCGGTCGGTTCGGAAAGCGCGCGCGTCGAGGTCGAGTACGACAATGGAACCCCCTGCGACGTGGACGGCGACGGGGTTGAGCGGAAGCGGTCGATGACGGCGCGGTTTATTTGTGGGGAGACGAATGCTTTAGTAAGTATCGTGGAGGACCGGACGTGCCACTACCTGTTCAAGGTCACGACGCACGTGCTGTGCTCTCATACAGCGTTTATCACGGACGAACCGACGCGGCCCGTGACGTGCACTGCTTTAGATCCCGTGGCGGACGACGAGGAGGACGAAGAGGAGGCGTACGAGGGTTTCTGGGGAGAGGAAGACGACGACGACGACGACGACGAGGAGGAAGACCTCCCGGCCGTGCGCGGGCCGCCCGGTCTTAAAGCGGGTGCGCGAGTAGCAGCTAGGTGGAAATCAGGACTGGTCTTCTACCCCGGTCGCGTGGTCAGCGACCACGGCGACGGGACCTACGACATAGATTATGATGATGGGGACCAGGAGGACAACGTGCCGGCCGCGCTGATCCGGCTGCAGCGGGCGGGGGAGTAGCCACCGCGGCTCTGTAAGACTTGTGTTTGATTTGGTGTTCTTAGTGTACACTGGAGGGATTGAGGAGGAGGAGACCAGCACCTTCGCGGAGTCGGGCCCGTGGCGACCAGTGTATAGTCACCACGCGCCGTCATGAGTCGCGAAGGAGAAGAGCCTCACTCGAGGTTGAACATGGCACGGAGGCGCGCGACCACCGGCTCGAACGTAGCACCGTCGGGCTCGGCGATCCAGCTGAGCGTCGCCCCGCGAACGACGTAGAGGCGCAGCGGCCACGGAGCATACGTGCGTTCGAACGCCTCGGTTGCCGGGTCGTCGATGTACATCGGTGACGCTACGCCATACTCGGCGGCGAAGCGGCGCGCCAGCGCCAGCCTCGCGGCGAGCGTCCGCGGCTGGTCGACGACCACCGGCTTATTATCAACTGCGAAGCGCGCAGACCGCAGGGGCCACCCGTCCTGGGCGTGGGCCTCTGCCACATACACGAAGCGCCAGTTCGCCGCTGCCGCGCCGGCCGGCGACCGCGCCATGGCGTCGATCTCCGGCGCGATGCGGCGGAACGGCGGTCACGAGAGCGAGCCCGAGATCACGACCAGCGGCTTGGCCTCGTCGCGATCCGCGAGCAGCGACGTCGCCGCGCCGTCGAGACGCCACAGACGCACGTCCGGCGCGACGTCGCCCTCGCACAGGTCGCCGACGCGCGCGCGGTTGAACCGCACCCAGTAGCAGATCTCCGGGTGGCGCTGCGCGGCATACCGCATCGCCGCGACCCGCGCGTCCACCTCTCTCTCGCTCGCTTCAACGGCTAACGACTCGCGCGCCACGCGCCGCTGCACCGCCGCCGCGACCTCGATCCAGTCGCTCGCGCCGCTCCGCTCCGCCTCCTCCATCAACCGCTGCGTCGCCGGCGCCCGCCGCGCCGCGTCTTCGCGCCGAAGCAGCTCCACGAGCTCGGCCTCGGCCGGCGCCGCTCACGCGCGGCGCTGCTTCTTCGGCGGGTTCGGCGGGCGCGCGGCGAGCTCGGCCTGGAAGCGCGAGATAAAGGACACGTCGTCCTCGCCGGCGCGCCGCTCACACGCGCCGTCGTCCTCGTCCTCGTCCTCGTCCATCTCCTTCACGCGCGCGACCACGTCGTTCAGGCTCTCGAAGGTCCACGTGACCTCGTGCTCGCCGCCACTGGGCTTCATAACTTAAACGTCTTGGCCAGGCCTCGCTGTGCCGACGACGCGTCCATCATGCCGCCGCGGAGCTATAGTAGGAGGAAGAGCGTCGACTCCGCCTCGATGTTGTAGTCGGCGAGCGTGCCGTCATCGAGGCCGTTGCGTTCGAAAATGAGGCTCTGCTGCTCCGCCGGGATGCCCTCCACGTCTCGGATCAAAAACTTGACATCGACGATCGTCATCGAGCTGATCACCCGTAACTTGAGCTCCTTGCCCGTCAACGTTTTGACGTGGATCTGGAAGCTGCCCGCCACGATCGGGGGCGAGGAGGCGCGGACGCTTGAGCCCGGCCGCGTGTCCGGCACGAGCGACGACGACGCGGGCGCGGGCACCGGTGCGAGCGACGACGACGCGGGCGCGGGCACCTCGACCACTAGATTTGGCTTCTCAAACCAGTAAACCTGTGAATGCACCTCCGTGCTTTGGGACGTCTTGAGCGTCTTGAGCGTGTAGAGCTTGTCGCCGTCCAAATAGAGGTTGGCGCCGCCCGTGAGTAAGAACTTGTCGAGCACATTAGATGCGACCTTTGAGCCGGCCGGTCTCATGACCTTCGTGCTCGTGACCTTGGCATGTGGGATCGCGAAGCCCGCGCGCGCCTGCTCCAGGATGGTTGAGACGGACGCGCCGCCGGGCTGCAGCGGAAATATGTGCGTGTCGGCGCCCAGCGTGAGCGTGCAGGTGGCCATTGCGGGTACTGCGCTACGAGCTGGCAGCGTCCTGACTGCGTCTGTAATACGGTATATCTCGCAGCTCGAGCGCTCTGCCGAAGGATTTTTGCGCAGTGACCCGCACACGGGTTTTCCCGGGTTCGGGTTAATTACGTAGCGCCGCGTGACGCTCGACGCCATCGACGCGACAGCGCACCGTGATTCAAATTTTGTTCACATAGTTCTTTTTTTAACTGTTCGAGCGGGGTAAGGGCAGCGTTCAGGGGGATAAGGGAGGGGAACGCGTCTACTCGACCTTGCCGGCGGCCACGTTCGCCGCGTAGGCGATCACGCGCGCGAACTCCGGGAAGTCCTCGTCGGCGAAGTACGGCGGCATCTTGAGGTCGTAGGCGAACTTGAGGACCGCGTCCGTCTGGGGCAGGTCGAAGGTGGGCGAGCCGTACTTGCGCCAGTTCACGTGCCACCTGGCGTTGACCTTGGACTGGAACCAGGACACGGGCACGCCCATGGCCACGGCCGTCTGGCGGAACAGGGCGTTCTGCTCATCATCTAAACCGGTGAGGTAGAAGTTGAGGTGGTCGCCGACGGTGCCGACGCGCTCGTCCTGGGTCGGCACGACGATGACGTCGCCGGCCTCCCTCTTCAGCACTTCCACGACGGACTCGTACCGCCGGTTGTAGTCGCCGACGCGGTCCGGCAGGTTCTTGATTAACGGTCTCATAACAGCAGCGGTGACCTCGTTCATGCGGCAGGACAGGTTGGGCATCTCGGCCATGGCCACCTCGCACAGGTCGTCGGCGGGCCGCACGGCGTGCTTGCCGTAGCGACGCTCGTAGCAGCCACTTAAGTAAATGATCTTGGCGGCGATCTCGTCGTCGTCCGTCGTGATGAAGCCGCCCTCGCCCGAGTTGATAACCTTGTCGGACTGGGTGGAGTAGGCCGTGACCTTGGCCATGTAGCCCATCTGCTTGCCCTTCCAGGTCACGCCGCAGCAGTGGGCGCAGTCCTCCACCAAGGTGAGGCCGTTCGCGTCGCAGATCTCCACCACGCGGTCCATGTCCGCGACCTTGCCCCGCATGTGCGATAACAGGAGTACTTTGGCGTCCGGGAAGGCCGCGATCTTTGTCTCTAAATCGTCCAGGTCCATGGTCAGGTTCTGCTCGGCCTCCACCAGGACCGGTTCAGCACCTAAGCGCATGATCGTGGACGGTAAGGCCGTGAAGGTGAAGCCGTTCGTGATGACCTGGTCGCCCGGCTCGACGCCCACGGACATGAGCGCGAGCATGATGGCGCTGGAGCACGAGTTCACGCCGAGGGCGTACTTCTGGCCCACCATACTGGCGAACTCCTTCTCGGCCTGGCTGACCTGGCTCGTCTCCGCGCTGGTCGCGCAGTAGCGGAAGAGGCGGCCGCCGCGCATGACCTCCAAGGCGGCGGCGATGCCCTCCTCGGGGATGGACCTGTGTTGGTAAGACGGTGAGATGGTGTTCGAGTGATGCTCTCTTCTTGTTTTGGTGCGGGGGCGCGCGTTCGAAGCGCTTTCTTGTCATACTTTCCCGCCTCTTTTTGGTGAGGCGGTGGCGGGCACGGCGCGGCGGCGGCGGCGTGGGCGATCACGCCCGCGCGCTCGTGGTCCTACGGGCCCGGCGGCGCGGTAGAGACGGGGCCCGCGGCCTCCTGTCTTTTTCCGCCGCCCGAATTTTCTCGCTTGGCGCTGCTCAAGCCCCTACCGGGCGCGCGGCGCTGGGAAGGCCACCCTATAGGACACAGTGACGTACATGGGGCGCGTGAAGTCCTTGAGGAAGGGCTCCGGCGCGGCCGCCACGGCGGCGCGGGCCGGCGCCGCGGTCTGCGCCTGCAGGCCCGCGGCGGGCGAGGCCAGCGCCGCGGCGCTGGAGCAGCAGAGGGCGAAGGCGGCGATACGAGCCATCTTTGGGTCCGGGGGTGTGCTTGGGTCCTTTGTAGCGTCCAGGCGGGGCAACTCTCCTGTCGATAAAACGCAGTGCTGGCGTCCAATCGCTAAAACGCCGCGCATTCAAATATCACAGGTGCAGGAAGGGGTGGATCCGTGACGGGGGGGGCGAGGGAGCCCTGCGAGCCCTGGGGAACTTCGAGTGACGCAATTCTCTGACTAGCCTGCGGCTGTACGGCCCAGTGCAAACTCTTCGGCTCGCATTGGCATAGAACAGAGGAGTTGCGCTCGAAAACCGGGCCGCCCGGCTGTGAACAGTCCACCTGTCCGCAACTGCCTCACTTCCGCCGAAAAAAGGCAAGCACGTCGCACTTTGGCACTCCTCTCTACAGGCAGGAGATATTTAGCACGCTAGACGAGCCAATTGCGAAGAGGAGCAAGGCATGGGCTGCCTCGTCTCCACGCAGGCGCCTAAGCAAACACTGGCCGAACGCGTTACGGCCAAAGTGAGAATAGAGCACTACGGCGTCCTCGGCAGCAAACGCGTAGGGAACGGGGAAGTCCCAGTGGCCGAGAAGCCCGACGGCGACACGGTCCTCATCGACCCGTGCAACGCGGACTTCGTGCACCGCAGCGGGCCGCGGCATGCGGGCGGCGCCGCCGGTGCCATCTACGACTTCCTCAACATTAGAACCGACGCGGCCTTCCCCCAGTCGGTCAAGGCCGAAATTAAAGGAGAAGGGAACTGCGCCTACCACCGCTACGGCTACCCGCATTCGCACCACGTGATCCACGCCGTGGGCTACGACTTCCGGACCTACAGCCAGCGGCACGGCGAACTAGACGATGAGGGTGCTGTGGAGCTCCTCGGCGGCCTGTACGCGAAGATCCTGGCGTTGGCGTCCAAGTACGGCCGCAAGAAATTGAGGTTGGTGCCCATTTCCGCCGGGATCTTCTCCGGACCCTTACAGGCGCGGATGCCCGAGCTGACGGCGCGGGCGCTCCGCTCGGCGATCGACCGCACCTTCGGTGAGGCCGCTTCTAGTGATGCCCATCGGGCCACGTACGTCGACATGATCGAGTACGTGGAGATGTGCATCTACATGGAGAGCGACTTCCGGTTGTATAGGGAGGCCTGGGCGCGCGCGGTCGACCCCCAAGCGGAACTGGACCGCGCGGCCGCGCGCCTGCAGGCCATCACCCGCGGAAATTCATGCCAGCGAATTGCCTCGGGCCACGCCGTCGGCGACGCGAAGGTCGTCGACGCGGCGCAGTCCGTGCGGGAGCGGGACGCCGACCCCATGGCGCCGCCGCGGTCCGTCGCTTCGGCCTCGGACCCCGCGCTGGGGACCGTGATCGGCGACGCGCACTAGCCTCCCTCGCTTCCCCCGGATAGGTTTTTGTCACGGTGCTACGACTCGTCACGACTCGTCTTAAAAAAGTAAAACCGCGACGGGTTTTTCAAGCACAATTTGCGAAAAAACACAGGAGATTCCGCTGCAGTGCAGCGCCAGGAGCGTGCACGACGGTGTATCTACGCCGGAGTTTTAATTTACAGCGCTGTGTATGCACGCACCAGATTTGGTACGAAACCGGACCACCAGCCCTACAGATAGCACCTGGGTCTGTGTGCCACCACGGTGTCGAACGGTGCGACATCACGCCATCGAGCAGACCCAGCTCCAGCGGCATGGCGGCTCTCACTGCTCGCTTCAGAGTCATGCAGTACAACGTGCTCGCCAAGCGCTACGCGCGGAACATGGAGCCGTGGTTTTTGTACGACGGCCTGCGACCGGACGGCGACGAGGAGCGGGCCCAGGCGATGATCAAACGCCACGGGGCGCGGCGGCCCGACGGCTCTTACGCCTACGCCGGCTGGCCCAAATACGCCGAGGGCATTCTGTCTCAGGACGAGCTCGAAGCCGTCGAGCGCCGAGACGCCAGAGACTTCCCTTTCGAAAAGCGGGCGCCGAGACTCCTAGACGTCATTCGCGACGCGGACGCGGACGTCATCTCGTTGGTCGAGTGCGACATGTACGACGAGTTCTGGCGGGGCCGCCTGCAGGAACTCGGGTACGGCTCCGTGTGGCACAAGCGGCCGCGCGCCTCGGCGCCGGACGGCTGCTGCCTGGGGTACCGCGAGAAGGACTGGGCGCTTGACGCCCATCAGGCCGTGTCCTACGACGAGCACGACCGCGGCGCGCTCATGGGCGTGCTGCGGCGGAAAGAGACGGGCGAGCGGTTTGTTTTTGTCTCGACGCATCTCGCGAGAAATCCCGAATCGCTGAGGCAACAAGGCGTGCGGCTCCGGCAGGTCGCGCAGCTCATGCGCGAGCTGCACCGCTTCTACAAGCTCCACGAGTTGGACACGGAGGACGTGCCGGCTATCGTCGCCGGCGACCTTAATGCGGAGTCGCTCGCGGAGGTGACGGCCGTCGCGGCGGCCGTGTGCGGGTTACGAGATTTTGATGTCCATCCCCTGCTGTTCGGCGCCGCCGACGTTCCCTCGCTGGTCACCTCTCAGACCATGCGGCGGAAGTCGAGGATCGAATACGTCGCGTTTTCCGATAATGGTCTGTTGGAGCGCGTCGACGATGAGAAGGCGCCCCTGCCCCTGCACGAGGACGCCTGCATTCCGGACCGAGAGCACCCCTCCGACCACCTGCCCGTGATCGGCTCGTTTTGCTTCGCGGATCGAGCCTCCCGTGCTGTGTTCTGCGCGTGACGCGTCTGCCGGGACCTCCTCGGCGCAAGCGCGCCGCGGCCGCTGCTGTGCGGGGAAGTCGAGTTGGCTTTTGAGGCGCTGGGAGGTCGCACGGCCGAGGAGACGGCACAGAACGCTCATCTCAAGGGCTTTTGTGAGGCGCGCGACGTCGACAAGTTGCGCGACGCCCTCGACATCCCGCGGGGCGACGGCGAGCGACGACACCACTTCCTCCACGATGCGCATATGCAAGCTTTGGAACGCGGCGAAGACGACGATGCGGCGCACCTCGCGTTCCAATTCTTCGACCGCGACGACGACGGCTTCGTGGCCCGCGACGAGCTCGGCAAAACGCTCGAGGCTATTTTGCCGTCTGATGTATATTCGCAAGCGGCCGCGGACCGCATCTTCGCGGCCGTTGATAAAGATGGGGACGGCAGAATATCCCCAGACGAGTTCTCGAAAGCGTTGCGGCACGCGGCGGGAGAGCGCGAGCGCCGCGAAGCCGTGAGTCGGCGCGACCGGCGCGGGCGCCTCGGGACCGCCTGATGCCCGTTAACATATCCCGTCGACGGGATATGTTATACGCCACTCCCAGATAGGAGGCCAACTACGGCACTTCCACACGGAGGTCAAATCCGGCACTCGTGAGATTAACCCGTTTAATAAGACCCGCACAAATCCCTGTCTCGTTCATTTTAATACGACGTCGACAAATCCAGATGAGCGGGGCGAAAGAGTGACATTAGATTTTGATAAAGAGCACTGGATTCAACCCGACGGCGGGATTTATACGCTAAAAAAAATGGCGAGAAAGGGAGAGTTAGCTACGGTGACTCTTTGTTTATGAAATAACACATTAGGATCAAAGAACAGTCGCATGTATTAGTTCCAATCTACGTTTTGGTGCTCTTTAGCTACTTCCCGCACTTGGACTGGAAACCCTTCTGTCGTTCTTCGTCATGTATCGATCACGTCTTGCAGGTCCATCGCCCAGAACGACCTGCCCGACGCGCCAGCAGACGCGCTGACAGAAGAAGGCGACGACGACGACGATCCGTATGATGACTACTCCGAAAGTCACGACGACCCGTATCACGAATGGTAGTCACCCTCTCCGCCGTGTAATTTTTACTATTGTTAGTCCAGGCTCAAACCAAGACTACACTTGAACACACACAAAGTCACCTTACACTCGTTGTTCGGCTGCCACCCGCCGCGCGATGTCCACGTTCGCCGCGTGCGCGTCCGACTGAGGGTTCAGCGCGCACGCCCGCGCGAAGAACGCGACGGCCGCTGCGGCGTCCCCTTTATTGATGGCGTTGGCCCCCGCGTTCTGCAGCGCCAGCTCGTGGCGCGGCGCGCACGCCAGCGCCGCGTCGTACCGCTGGGCCGCCTCCAGCAACTCGCCGCGCTCGCCGTGGAACACGCCCAGATTGTAGTGGGCGTCGGCGGCGTGGCCGCCGCAGGTCGGCGTACTTTCTAAATAGGCGCGCCAGGATAAAGCCGCCGCGTCGACCTCGCCGGCCTTGTGGAGGGCGATGCCTCGGGTGAAGGATTCCCGTCCCACAATTGATTCGCTTCCACTCAGTAAAGCCTCGAGGCGTGCGGTGTGGCAGTTTGCCAGGAGCTTCTTGCCGTCGCCCGCGTTGCCGTGCGTCGCGAGCGGCGCCTTACCATCCACTGTTAATTGACCGCGCCGATCGACCTTGAGCTCCCGTAATTCTCCGTGCAGCGTGTGGAAGAGCTCCTCCTTGGCATCAATGCGCATGGTTAGACCATCCACGCCCTCCAAATAGGCCCGGTGGAAGGCCCGCTGGTCGTCGGGACCGCACGTCGTCACAGGGCCATATTCGGCAACAGCCTTCAGCAGCAGTGTAAGCGACGCCGCCGAGCCTACTAAAGTCCCGGAGTTCACGTAGCGCTTCCCCTCCGTCGTCGGGTACAGCGTGGCCAGCGCCTCGTCGGGATAGCAGTGCGCGTCGCCTCCAAAAACAATATCGGCGTCCATGCCCAGGAACCGCGCTTCCAACTCGCGCATCGCGGGCCAGAGGAGGACGTCGTAGCCGTCCACGAAGAGCACCAACGCGTCCGGCTCCATACCCGCCACGAAGTCGTGCCAGAGCCTTAGCTTTTCCTCGTGGCCGGAATACGAAGAGCCCATCCCTAACACCTCGAGCTCGACGCCCGCGTCACGGGCCGACTCGCGCAGCGCTAGTAGTCCTTGGGTCTCCTGCGTGGCGACGCATGCGACCCGCACGGGGCCGTTTGTTTTGGGTCGTTGGCGGTGCTGTACGAGTATGCGCGGCGTGAGGCCCAGGGTGGCCGCGGCTTGCGTATCGCCGTCCAGCCATTGCAAAGCGGCACGACCATACCTAGCAATACCCGACCAGTCGCCTGATGCCTCAACCATGGCTTGATAGAGCTCGGCCCGCGCCGACCGGTTGAGTTGTTTGGCGGGCGGCGCCTCGCCCAAAAACCAGCGGCTCAGCTCGCGGTAGGGGTCGCAGCAGTTCGCGGATGACGCTCCTTCCAGGAGGCGGTAGGCGTTCGCCGCGGCGCCTCCGGTCCACAGATCGAGGGCTCGTCGCGTGTCGCGGGCGGCGGCCTCGGGGCACGGGCGCCGCGCGTCGGGCGCCCCCGCGGGCACCCAGTCATCGACGGGGGTTTCCTCCTCGTCGTGGAGCAACTCCGGCGGGCACTGGGTCTTCGCCTGCGCGGGCGCATATATTACGGCCTCCACGTCACATCGGAAGGGACGCGGCCGGCGCGCTCTTAGATAAGCCACGGGCGACCCGCCCAGCTGCCAAAGGAGCAAAGGTGCCTCGCACGCGTACAATAAAGCGCGGTGCTCGAAGCCCCGCGCGGGTTCTTTGAGGGCGGCGGCGTAACGCACGCTCGCCAGGGCGTCCGCCATTCGATCGTCCCGCCTGAAGAGGTGCGCCAGCGCGACCGGCGCCTCGGCGCGCCGCGGGTCGAGCTCCCGGGCGGCGCGCAAAGTCTCCTCCGCGCCGGAAATGTCCCGCAGCGCGGCCAGCGTCGTACCGGACCGCACGAGCGCGGCGTACGTCGTTTCGGACGTGCCGTCGAGCGCCACGTGCTTCCGCAGGTGCTTGAGGCCGCTCCGTAACGCCTTCTCTTTAGCGGTGCCCCGGCGGACCGCCGCCAATTCCAAATATGCTACGCCCACAGAGTAGCGCGTCCGCGCGTCCGTGCTGTTTTCTTGGAGATCCAGCTTCAGCATGTCCAGAGCAGTAACAACGCGCGCCTCGGAGAGTGGACTGACCTCGTGCACGGTCCAGTTCAGCACGGTGGCCCGATGCGCGTCGACCTGTAACTGCTCGCGCCACCGGTACGTGAAGTGCGCACTCGCATCGAGCCGGAAGCACCGCTCCAGAAGCCGTTCCGTGCCGCTCCTTAACACCCGAATTGAGAAGACCGTCGCCGGTGACGGCGGGAGGGGGGCCACGTTTAGAGGAAGCCAGTCCGGATCGACCATCAACGCGTGCGTCGCGTCGGGGTAGCGGTGCCGGCACTCGCCGATCAACTGCGTGCGCGCGGGGCCCAGCCCCGCGAACGCAAAGCGGTACGCGAAGCGCCGCGGGTCCGCGCCGTTGAGTGACACGTGCTCGGTCGCGGCAAGGAACGCCTGGTCCGACTTGTCCCGGGACCGCTCGTCGATGGCCGCAATAGTGCAGTACGGCTGGACGCGGTCGAGCCAGAGCGGCAGGTGGGCTCGGAGGAGCGGCTCCTCGTCGCGTATGAGCATGAGCAGGGCCAGCTTTATTTCCTGCGGTTGTGCCGCTCCTACGAGCAGCAGCACCAGCGGTAGCAGCCGCATTATGCGCTATGGCTACCTATGGCTGCCCTAGTGCGACGACGACATTGCTGCCCAGTGCAGCCGCCATCGATGCTGCGATCACACATAATCGTGCGGGTTCTTATGCACGGGTTTTGATCAAATTTCAAGCGCTCTTTGAGCCCTTTTCAGTAGTTTTGTCGGTGCGGCCAGTCGTGTAGCCGCGAGTCGTCCTGTATTGCATCGCTGCGGCATGTACGCAAACGAGGGTGAGCACTCCGGCATACTCATGGAGCGCCGCCGCTGCGCCCGCAAGGGCGGCGGCAGCCAGCCGCAGTGGTCGAACCGACGCCCGTTGATCGAGATCGAGCGCGTGCGGCGACGGGCCACGGAGGATTCAGGCGGCTTCATTTTAGCCCACGCGGACGAGCAGGCGCGTAAGAAGCAGCGGGTCGCGCCCGCCGCAGCCCCACCGGACGATGATGAGGACTGGTTCGACCCCGATTCGTTGCCGAACGACGCCGAGGTGGCGCTGGACTTCCTGCGCCCGAAGCAGGCGCCGCGGCTAGTCCTAGTGCACCACGTGCCCGGGGTCCTCAAGGACCGGGGCGCGGCCGAGCGGGAGCTGCGGGCGCTCGCGGCACAGGGCAAGGTCACATACTTGCAGCTGCCCACAGCGTCCTCCGACGTGGCAGTGCTTGGTGGCGACGAGTACCGCGACCTCCTGGCGTCCCGGCCGGCCTTCGCGGCCTTCGCCCTGGCCCACGCGGCCAAGCTCTACTGCAGCCGCGAGGAACTCGAGAAGGCCGGTTGTTTAGAGGGAGACTCGGAGCGAGTGAAGCGCGCCGCGCTGGACGACCTCCGCCGCCTCGGTTTTTTGCGGCCGCGGCGCGGCGGCCAGGGCCAGGACGCCTACTGGTTCGCCGTGCCCCAGGGCGGCGACTTCGCGCGCGACGTCCTCGCGGGCCGGGCGGCGCTGGCGAACGCCCTGGCCTGCGCCAAGTACAAGGAGGTCGACGTGTCGCGAGCCGTGCCTTCGTTAGACCGGTCGCCGCTCGGCCAGGCCTTCCACGTGCGCGACCTGGTGGGGCGCGGCGACGCGGACTTGTTGGAACGGCCCGCGGGGCGCTTCCTTCGGCTGCGGCGGCGGTAGGAGCGGCTGGTCGACGGCGTGAAGGTGGCGTGTGTTGTTAAGTTTTTGTTTTCAGGTTACTTTCTTAGTATAGATACGCGCCTACGCCACTGGGGTCTCGGCGTCCTGGACGGCCCGGCTCGCCGCGCGCGCCGCCCGCGCGCGGAAAAGCTTGAGCAGGAGCTTCGCCCGGTCCAGGAACGTCTGTAGTTGCACGGTGCCTGGGTAATTTGCTCCGTAACGTTGCCGGGAAAATTGTACTAACCCGCCAAGCATCGCCTCCGCCTCGAGCAAATCGTCTTCCGTGGCTTCCGGGTCTTTGTATAACAATTGCGCGGAGGTCTCGCGGAGCCTTAGTGAAGTATAGTGCTCATCTCCGTGCTCGCAAATACATTCTTTAAGCGACTTGTACAGGAGAGTCTTCGCCTCTGAGTAAAGGCCCAAATTAATGAGGCTACAAGCGAGATTGTTGGCATGAGTAAAAGTGGTGCTGGCTGAGTCACCATATTCTTCAATGCTCAACTTATAAGCCCGTCGGTCCACTTCCAGAGCGTTACTGTGCATTCCTAGCTTGGAGAGGCAGTTTGATTGGATGGTATAAATGTCAATAGTTTCGTCAATGTCTTCTGACTCTGGATATCTTCTACACGTGTCAAGGTACACCTCACAGACCTCGAGTGCACCCTTGCAGTTCTTTACTTTGAGTAGGCCATCCGCAAGCAGGCTCATCGCCAAACCCAGAACCTGATCCGTCTCCGGCCGCCCCAAGTACGTCTTCCAGCACGCCCATCCGAGTGCGCACCTCACGACGCCGTGGTACCCTTGCTCGCACAGGTTACACGCGAACCATAGCTCCCACCTCTCATCCATTGCTTTGTCGTCCAAATTGTTCTCCTCGGCCTCAGCGACCAAAATCTTCGCCTGCTCAAGCAGGCATGACACGTGCACGAAGCCTTCCGTCGTGTGACACGCGCACCCACGCACGAGGCCCTCCTTTGTTTTCCAGTGGACGGCCTCCGTGCAGATGTAGCACGTCTGACCTTCATGTCCTCCGCGCATTCCTCGACTGCGACCGCGACGGCCTCCTTT
>Ga0114994_10001922_pt1 | contig 15051 bp, 11 predicted proteins | sample ArcticOcean_MG_C_9_FD_87043 | JGI IMG/M metagenome (GOLD analysis project Ga0114994, IMG submission 87043) | Marine microbial communities from western Arctic Ocean - ArcticOcean_MG_CB2_152 | ecosystem: Environmental > Aquatic > Marine > Oceanic | place: Arctic Ocean: Canada Basin | collected... | reverse complement strand
TTATTATTTATGCATCGCTGCTTTGGTGTGGATTAAACTTCTGGGGGGCGAAGCAAAGTAAAAATAAGGCATTGTTGGAGCTTCGGCGATTGAGCTGGGGCTTAGTGACTTTGGTTTTTATCACAACATTTTCAGGCGCACTTGTTGCAGGGTTGGATGCAGGGCTGAGTTACAATACGTTTCCGCTTATGGATGGTGACTTAATCCCTGATGGTTTGTTTGAGCAATCGCCTGCTTATGTTAACTTTTTTGAAAATCCAATTACGGTCCAATTTGATCATCGAGTTCTGGCGATTATAAGTTTTTGTATGGTCATATATTTTTGGTTTTTAGCCCAAAGCATTGTTGGGAATGAAGCACCAATGGGGCCTATTCATTGGCTTTTTGCTGCTATATGTGGGCAAGTAATGCTTGGGATTTCAACGCTTATACTTGTTGTTCCGGTTACGCTTGGAGCACTTCATCAGGCCGGAGCGCTGATTGTCTTAAGTCTTGCGATATGGACAACGCATTATTTGAAAAAAAACAAATAAAAATAAGCACATAAATGCGACTTTCGATATTTAATTGGATGGTTTAGAGTGTACTTAAAATATATGCCTATTTAGGGTGAGCTAAAAGTGTTTACGGGAAGGGTTATTAGTATGAGTGGTAGTGGTAAAAAATTTCGCCTTGTTACGCAAAGTGACTTTGATGGCTTAGTTTGTGCCGTTTTGCTAAAAGAACTCGATTTAATTGATGATATTAAATTTGTTCATCCTAAAGATATGCAAGATGGAACCATATTGATTTCTGAAAACGATATCACAACAAACCTTCCCTACGTTCCGGGCGTTCATTTGGCTTTTGATCACCACTCAAGCGAGATTTCTCGACTTGAAGATAGCCCTGAAAACCACATCATTGAAGACAATGCTTCCTCTGCTGCTCGAGTTGTTTATAATTATTATGTTTACAAAGAGCGGTTTTCTAATATTTCCAAAGAAATGATTGATGCCTGTGATAAAGGTAATTCTGCACAATATACAATAGACGAAATTTTGAACCCAACGGGTTGGGTTCAAATGAACTATTTAATGGATACACTTACAGGCCTTGGTCGTTTCCGTGAATTCCGGGTCTCGAATTATCAGTTGATGATGCAGTTAATCGACTTTTGTCGTGAAAATACGATTGATGACATTTTAGCCCTACCTGACGTTCACGAACGGGTTGAGCTGTATAAAGAACACGCAACTCTGTTTGCTGATCAAGTCAAACGCTGTGCAACAATACATGAAAATTTGATTATTCTTGATATTCGTGACGAAGAAACCATTTATGCAGGCAACCGCTTTATGATTTATGCGTTGTATCCAGAATGTAATATTTCGATCCATACTATGTGGGGCTTAAACAAACTCAACACGGTTTTTGCGACTGGAAAATCAATTGTTGACCGGTCCTCTAAGACGAATGTTGGCGATTTAATGCTTCAGTATGGTGGTGGGGGTCACGAGAATGCGGGAACGTGCCAAATCGAAAATGATGAAGCGGCAACGCTGCTTGATGAGTTGATCAAACAAATTACGACAGACGGTTAATCAGCTAGGAGTTATTTGAGTGAAGCACTGGAAATGCTCCCCACAGTCAATTTTACTGGGCATTGCTTTGATGATGTCTTTAGCAGTTTTGCCGACTATTAGCGGATGCGTAAGTGATCCGAAAAGCCCTTTGTCGCGGGTTTTGAATGTGGTTGGACATGGGGCGCCATTGTCTGAACAAGCAGCTCGTGAACTTGAGCGATTTGAGGATGTGTATCAAAAATATGCATCGAGCATGGATGAAGATCAATTTGATTATTTTGTTTTTGCTTACAGACAAATTAGAGAAAACTATGTCCATAAAATTCCAGATTCAGATTTGATTGATGCTGCAATAGAAGGTGTTGAAGCCACCAAAATTGAGCCGGGTATGATGGAGCCTGCTAAATTAGTTGAAGCAGCCTTAGATGCAATGACGGCATCGCTAGACCCGCATACGGCCTATATGAATGGTGAAGAGTATCGTGAAAGTTTTGTTCGTATTAAAGGCGAGTTCGGTGGTTTGGGTATAGAAGTGACTATGCAGGACGGATTTGTCAAAGTAGTGTCCCCGATTGAAGACACGCCCGCCGCGCGAAGCGACCTTAAATCAGGAGATTTGATCACTCATGTTGATGGGGATCCAATTAAAGGCAAAACATTAGGGCAAGCGGTTAAAAAAATGCGCGGTAAGCCCGGTACTGATATCGCCTTAAAGATACACCGCGTGGGTGTTGACGATTTTATTATTTCCCTAACGCGCGCAATCATTACCGTTCGTGCCGTTAAGTGGCGCATGGAAGGTGATATTGGATATGTTCGTGTATCTGGTTTCACAGAACCCATGGAAGACGGGATTATCAAAGCATTTCAATCGCTTCGAGCTGAATATGGCCGTGATCCAAAAGGTATTGTTTTGGACCTGAGAAATAATCCGGGCGGTTTGTTAGATCAGTCCGTTATTTTAAGTGATGCTTTTTTAGAGGAAGGTGAAATTGTCTCGGTACGGGGGCGACATTCGCATTCATCTTCTTCGTTTACAGCTGAACCCGGTGATTTAGCAAATGGAATGCCAATAGTTCTTTTGATCAATGGCGGCAGTGCATCGGCTTCTGAAATTGTTGCCAGCGCTCTTAAATATCACAAACGCGCTATAATCATGGGGCGTCAATCCTTTGGTAAAGGCTCTGTACAAAGTATTATGGCGCTACCCATCGACGGAGCCTTGAAACTAACAACTGCTCTGTATTACGGCCCCGATGGTAAAACATTGCAGGCCCATGGTGTTGCTCCAGATATCATACTTGAAGTCGAAAAAGCAGAAAAAGAACCTGCCGTAAAAGGCCGCAAAGAAGCGGATAACCCTAAAGCGTTAGCGGCCCAGTCGGGCGAAATAAAGGGCAAGCAGTCGAAGATATTTATTTCGATGTGTGATGAAATTGGTGAACGCAAAGACAAAGAATTAGGCTGTGCAATTTCATACCTGAACGCTATTTCACCGGCTAAGTTTCTAGCAGAACACGCAATTAATCGAAACATGTAGGCTACCTAGACTTTTCACCCTAGCGTAAAAATGCTTTATGCACGTAATCGATGACTTGTTCTAAACTTTTTTCAGCGCTTTGATTGACCGTATCAATTGTGAGCTCAGGTGCTACTGGTTTTTCATAGGGAGCCGAGATTCCTGTAAAATCTTGAATTTCACCGCGTCGGGCTTTTTCGTAAGCCCCACTTGTATCGCGCGCCTCACAAACCTCGATCGGAGCATTTAAATAGATTTCATGAAAACTGTTTGGTGCCAGCGCCCGCACCCGGTCGCGATCTGTGCGGTACGGTGAAATAAACGATGTGATGGCAATGACACCCGCACTGGCAAATAACCGAGCTGATTGGCCAACGCGGCGAATGTTTTCAGACCGATCTTCGGGCGAAAAGCTCAAATCTTCAGACAAATGCTGACGAATGTTTTCTCCGTCCAACACATAAGTATGGTAGCCGTTATCAAACAATTCTTTTTCAAGGCAGAACGAAAGCGTCGATTTCCCTGAACCGGGCAAGCCTGTAAACCAGATGATACCACTTTTATGTCCGTTTACGCGCCAACGTTGTTCTAATTTAACTCTATGTTCGATGGTTTCGACGTTTTGTGAGCGTGGCCCGACCCGCTGACGTTGGTCTTCAAAGCAATCCGTATCAATAAGTCCACCGCCTGCAATGTCATCGTTATCGACCAACACAAATCGGCCAGTGTTCATATTATCGGTGAATGCATCAACGGCCATAAGACCGCGCGACCGGAATATTACTTCTCCAACAGCATAGCGATCAACCTGTTTGCTAGTCACTTCGCCCAAATCTTCAACGTTGATCACTTTTTCAATTTTTTCGACTTCAACAACATAAGAAGCCGTATTCATTTTAAGTTTATAACGACAGCCAACCGTAACCGGCGTATGTCCAAGCCAAAATAGCTTAGCCCTGAACATGTTGGTTAAGCAGGGCGGGGATGTCAGGTGGCTGGCAACTTCGCCGCGCTCGACAAAAATTTGCTGATCAAGGGTAATCCCTATCGACTGGCCGGCTTCAGCGCTGGTCGGTATGTGATCTACATTCCACGACTCGATCGATTGAATTTTTGCACTTTTGTTCGAAGGTGAAAACGTAAGTGCATCACCAACGGTTAATTTTCCGCTTTCTATGCGACCAGCAACAATCCGGCGTTTGTCGAATTTATAAACATCTTGAACCGGCAACCGAAGCGGCAAATCTGTATCTGGAGCGGGAGTAGAGAACTGATCCAAGCAATCGAGCAGTTTAGGTCCTGTATACCAATTCATTGATGTAGATGCGTTGACAATATTGTCGCCATCGCGACCAGAAACAGGGACCACTTCAATTGCAGACGCATCAAGTCCAATGGAGCTTAAGTAATTAACGCACTCGAATTTTACTTCTTTATATCGGGCTTCAGAATAATCGACCAAATCCATTTTTGATAAAGCGACAACAACCCTGCGTAAACCCAGTAGATGCAATAAATACGCATGCCTACGGGTTTCTTCGCGGACTCCATGTTCAGCATCAATCACCAACACAGCCGCATCAGCAGACGCCGCACCCGTAACCATGTTTTTAATAAATTCATGGTGGCCCGGCGCATCGATCAAAACATAGCGGCGCTTCGATGAGTTAAAAAATACCTGAGAGACATCAATTGTGATCCCTTGGTCCCGTTCGGATTGCAAAGAATCCATAACAAAAGCCCATTCGAACGGCATGCCACGCTTTTCACACATTTTTTTAATGGCTTCAACACGGCCATCAGCCAAGGTGCCTGTATCGTGAAATATTCGCCCAACAACCGTCGATTTACCATGATCCACATGGCCAACGATGACAATTTTAAGGGGAGCTATTTGGGTGTCAACTGTATTTACTACTTTGTACATTGTTACATGTACCCGTCTGAACGTAAGCGCTCGAAAACGTCTTCTGCTTCGTGGTCCATCGCCCGGCCACTGCGTTCTGCAACTTTTGTTGTTTCAAGCTCTGCAATAATTTCTTCGATTGTTGATGCGTCACTATCCACTGGGTTTGTGATGCTTTGATCGCCAAGCGAGCGATATCGTTTACCATTTTTAGAGAAATATAAATCAATAGCAGGTATTTTTTCGCGTTGCATATAGCGCCAAATGTCCAACTCTGTCCAATGCAATAGCGGGTGAATGCGAACGTGGGTGCCTTCAGGGAAATCGGTTTTGTATTGATCCCAAAATTCAGGTGGTTGATCTTTTACATTCCATTTTGCATCAACGCCGCGAGGACTAAAAACGCGTTCTTTGGCGCGTGTCCCTTCTTCATCGCGCCGAATCCCCGTTATGATACCCGGGAATGGATTTGCATTTAGGAAGTTTTTAAGTCCTGCTGTTTTGCGTGCCGCGGCGCGGGCAGCGGGAGGTAATGTCGGGTCCATTTCCTCTAACGGGGGGCAATCACCTAATAATAAATCTAATTCCCATTCTTTCGAATAGCGGTCTCTGAAGTCATACATTTCAGGGAATTTATTTCCAGTATCGACATGAATGACGGGGAAGGGGACATTCCCAAAAAAAGCTTTTTTAGCCAACCAAACCATTACATTCGAATCTTTGCCCAAGGACCAAAGCATCCCAATACGTTCCAGCCGATTGAAGGCTTCACGTAGGATGTAAATGCTTTTGCTTTCGATGTCGTCCAGATGGTCCATAAGTGTTCCTTTTATTCCTTTGCATTATTTATGATGGATAGGTAGAGAAAGAAAGAAAAATTTATACATTTATTTTTTGTATTTAAATTTGGACCTAATGATTGTTGAAGTTTGGCACGCTGAATAAATGCATGAAATCCGCTGTAAATCGATTCTTTGAATTATACAACAACAAACCAAACTTAAGAAAAGGGATGTATTCTCTTGCTTTCTGCATAATATTTTCGCAATTTAAATTTACTGAGTAACAGACAAGTACTATTTTTTACAAAAGGGTCCTCCATGAAGTCTGACACTGGTTCTGGTGGTCGTACGCCATATGTTGATACATCACCGCATGTTGCTGATGAAGTAAAATACACCACTTGCTATATGTGTGCGTGTCGTTGTGGAATTAAAGTCCATCTTCAGGACGGATCGATTCGCTATATTCAAGGAAACCCAGATCATCCGGTGAATAAAGGTGTTCTGTGCGCCAAAGGTTCCGCTGGTATTATGACGCAGAATTCGCCTGCCAAACTGACCAAACCCCTAAAACGGGTTGGACCAAGGGGTTCTGGTGAATTTGAAGAGATTGAATGGGAAGAGGCGATGGAAACCGCTTCAGATTGGTTGTCGCGTATTCGCGCAACGGACCCCAAAAAACTTGCATTTTTCACCGGTCGTGATCAAAGCCAAGCCTTAACCGGCTGGTGGGCTAGTCAGTTTGGAACACCCAACTATGCAGCGCATGGGGGGTTCTGTTCTGTTAATATGGCTGCGGCAGGACTGTACTCTATTGGCGGGTCGTTCTGGGAATTTGGCGAGCCGGACTGGGAACACACCAAATACTTGATGATGTTTGGCGTTGCGGAAGACCATGATTCAAACCCGATTAAAATGGGCCTCGGTAAATTAAAAACCCGGGGTGCAAAGTTTGTGTCGGTGAACCCAATCCGTACTGGTTATTCGGCAATTGCGGATCAGTGGATTTCTATTCGTCCTGGTACTGACGGCTTGTTTGTTATGTCGTTGATCCACCAGTTGATGAAATCAGACAACATCGATATTGAATACCTCGTTCGTTACACCAACGCCCATTGGTTGGTTATTAATGATCCGGGTGCTGCTGATGATGGTCTGTTTGCCCGCGATAAGGGTGGAAATCCGCTCTGTTGGGATGGTAAAACAAAAGCCTTAGCAAATGCGCGTTCGCCTGAAGTTTCGCCTGCTGTGGTTGGTGATTATGAATTGCCAGATGGGCGCAAAGCGCAACCTTCGTTTAACTTGGTTGCCAGCCGCTACTTGGATGACAAATATGCCCCAGCAAACGTTGCTCAACAAACAGGCCTTAATCAAGAAACGATTGAGCAAGCAGCTCGTGAATTAGCACACTATGCGTTCAAGGAAGAAATTGAGCTGGATATCGAATGGACTGATTGGGCCGGGCGCAAGCACAGCAGCATGAAGGGACGCCCTGTTGCCTTCCATGCCATGCGTGGAATTTCAGCCCATTCGAACGGGTTCCATACATGTCGGGCCTTGCATTTATTGCAAATGCTATTAGGTAGCATCGATTGCCCTGGTGGATTCCGCCATAAACCTCCGTTCCCAAAACCCATTCCACCGGGTCTGAAGCCGGCTGGCAAGCCGGGGCAGGTCAACGCCGATACGCCGTTACCTGGGCCACCTTTAGGTTTCCCTGTCAGCCCTGAAGATTTGCTGGTCGATGTTGATGGAAAGCCACAACGGATTGACAAAGCTTTTTCATGGGAATTCCCGTTATCAGCGCATGGTTTGATGCATCTCGTTATCACCAATGCGTGGAAAGGTGACCCGTACCAGATTGATACGCTGATGATGTTTATGGCGAATATGAGCTGGAACTCGTCTATGAACACGTCGGGCATGATCGATATGCTGACCGACAAAAATGAAGAGACTGGCGAATACAAAATTCCACGCATCATTTACGCCGATGCGTATTATTCTGAAACCGTAGCTTATGCGGATTTGATTTTACCTGATACCACATACTTGGAGCGCTACGACTGTATTTCACTTTTGGATCGCCCGATATGTGAAGCCGATGCCTGCCAAGATGCCATTCGTCAGCCAATCATAGAATTAGACCGCGACGTCCGCCCATTCCAATCAGTACTTTTAGATTTGGGAGCCCGGTTGGGCTTAGGTGCTATGGTCAATGAAGATGGGGGGCCAAAGTATCCGGGTGGATATCCCGATTATATAGTCAATCACGAACGAGCGCCGGGTATTGGTTCGCTTGCGGGATGGCGGGGTAAAAATGGCGACAAACACGGTCGTGGCGAGCCAAACCCCAACCAGCTTGAGAAATATATCGAAAACAAAGCTTTTTGGAGCCACAAGTTAGAGCCGGCACAGCGCTATTACAAAATGGCTAATAAAGACTATTTAGATTGGGCAACTGAAATGGGCTTCGTTGGAAATTCAGAGCAAATTGTCATGGAAATCTATTCTGAAGCTTTACAAAAATTCCGTTTGGCAGCTCGGGGACATGGCGACATTCAACCGCCTGAAGAACATCGGGCAAGGGTTGAGGCCTATTTTGATCCAATTCCCATTTGGTACGAGCCCTTTGAAGAAGCGATGGTCAACACGAAAGATTATCCATTCCATGCCCTAACCCAACGTCCTATGCATATGTACCATTCTTGGGGCGGACATAACGCTTGGCTGCGTCAGGTCACGGGCTCGAATAAGCTGTACATGAACACTAAAACCGGTTCCAAACTTGGCCTTGAAGACAATGATTGGGTTTGGGTCACCAGCCACCATGGTCGCATTCGAGTGCAGCTTGGATTTATGGATGGCGTTAACGAGAACACGGTTTGGACGTGGAACGCCATTGGTAAAAGAAAAGGTGCATGGAACTTAGATGAAGATTCCGGCGAAGCTAAAAAAGGATTTTTGCTGAACCATGTAATCTCTGATTTGTTGCCAGCACGCGAAGGGGGGTACCGGTACGCCAATGCAGACCCGGTTACAGGCCAAGCGGCTTGGTATGATCTGCGTGTCCAAATCGAGAAGGCGGGGCCAGAAGAGGCCGAAGAAAGCTATCCACAGTTTGATGCGGTCAAACGCCCTGAAGGCCTTAAACCAGCACCAAACATTTTACGCTATGGCCAATCATTGCGTAAAAAGCGGGAGAATTTATTATGACAGAACTTCCTGTTCAAACGGAAACTCAGCTTGGTCTGGTTATTGATTTAGATATTTGCGTTGGTTGCCATGCCTGCTCGGTTAATTGCAAAGAATGGAACGCCGGCGGCCATATGGCTCCGTTGACTGATCTAAACCCCTATGGCAAAGGCCAAGATGGCGTTTGGTTCAACCGGGTTCATACCTTTGAAGCTGTCCCTGAAAACGGTGATGGCTGTGCTCAAACAGTTCATTTTCCACGGTCTTGCTTGCATTGTGAAAATGCAGCTTGCGTTACGGTGTGCCCAACAGGTGCCTCGTTCAAACGCGATGAAGACGGCATAGTTTTGATTGATGAAAGCCGTTGTATTGGTTGTAAATTATGCTCATGGGCGTGCCCGTATGGGGCGCGTGAGTTCGATTCGGATGCAGGCGTTATGAAAAAATGTACGCTGTGTATTGATCGTATTTATAATGAAAATTTGGAAGAAATTGATCGGGTTCCCGCTTGTGTTTCCACGTGTCCCGCCAGCGCGCGGCATTTTGGTGATTTGGGTGATCCCAATTCTGATGTGTCCAGATTGGTTAAAGATCGCGGTGGTTATGATCTAATGCCGGAATTGAATTACAAACCAACGAATAAATATTTGCCACCTCGGCCCCGCGCAAAAGCCGCGGCCCAGTTGCCGTCGGCACCTATCATTGAAGCCCTGCCATCTAATGATCAGCCCCTATTACAGTGGGTTGATAAGTTTTTGTCACGCTAACGATCGAGAGACATCGGTATGCAACCAGCTTTTTCAGTTATTTTCTTCACCGTATCTACAGGCACAGGTTACGGTTTGTTGTTTTTACTTGGCCTTCTGGGTGCCGCCGGCAAACTTCCTGCTAATCACACCTTTGGGTTTATAGGAATGGCCTTGGGTCTGGCATTGGTTGGAGCTGGATTGTTTTCTTCTATGCTGCACCTAGGCCACCCAGAGCGCGCGTGGCGGGCTTTGAGCCAGTGGAAAACATCGTGGTTAAGCCGTGAAGGTGTGGCTTCGGTTATTAGCTTCGTCCCTGGCTTAGCAATGATGTACCTGTGGGTTTTCGAAAGCACATCACATCCGATGTTCGCTTTGTTTGGATTGGCAACGGCATTGATGGCCTTTGTCACGGTTTATTGCACCGCGATGATTTATCGCAGCCTTCCGCCGATCCATCAGTGGGCCAATGGTTGGACATTACCAAACTATTTATTCATGGGCCTTGCAGGTGGCGGTGTTGTACTTGTGGGCCTTTATGGCGTTGTGGGGGCTCCTTTGACCTTGGCTCCAATATGCGCTGTTGGTGCATTGTTCGTTGCTTGGTGTGTTAAGTCTGGGTATTGGCGATTTATTGATAATTCTAAATCTCAAAGTACAGCTGAAACTGCGACTGGATTGGGCCATATTGGTAAAGTCACTCAAATGGAGTCTCCCCATACGGAAGACAACTATTTGCTCAAAGAAATGGGTTTTCAAATCGGCCGTAAGCATGGCAATAAGCTACGCAGATATGCCAATGTTCTTACATTCTTATTACCGATCTTGTTACTAGGTGCGACACAACAAACTACTGGATATGTATCTAGTGGGTTGTCTTTGTTGGCCGTTTTTTCGTTTGCATTAGGTGCGATTACGGAACGTTGGTTGTTCTTTGCTCAAGCAGAGCATACCGTTACGCTTTATTACGGACGGTGATTAAAAATGTTTAAGCTCAGGGTCTTGATCTGATCCATCAAATCGGATCGACTCAATTCACTTGGTATGCGCTTTTGGGTGATTATCATGAATAAGTAAAGTAACAAAGCATTCGAAGTCTAAGTGGTGAACTAAAGATTAGGCACCCAGCGTAGTGTTGAAAATGGCCGAAGTAGACGAAATCGTTACCTTAAGTGTTGGCGATGCAGATGCAGTCCCCTTTCCTGATAGTATTTCTCTAACAACGGCTGAATGTGAAGCAAGTGGTGACAATTTTATCACGACTGGGGCTGATGGCAGCCAAGTTGTTATCGAAAATTACTACACAGGAGACACCCCACCAGAATTAAAAACAACCGATGGTGCAAAAGTTTCTGGCGAGATGGTTATTTAATTAAAAGGAATCATAGAAACGTAATTGGCCAAAGCGTTCCCCGGCAATACGTCTGACGTGACTATGATGTTTTGGGATCTGACGGTGCTGATGTGCCTGAAGGTATACGGGAAGAACAAACCTCATTGTCGGCTCGCCATTGGCCTTTAAATAAAGATCGATATTAGCCGGTTCGCCATCTAAAGTTTGGGCAACAGCTTTTTAGGTGCGGCCTAAATTACTTGGGTTTATGGATGAAGAACTGCGGGTGGTTGCGATTAAGGATTTAAATTTGAAAGTTGGGCACGCCATATTGGTTGTGATGTTAAAAGATAAAAAGTCCTAAAAGAAAAAAGTGTACTTGCTCAACAATCAAATTAAAAAGATCGTTGAAGCTCATAATATCATTCACTACGAGCCGGTGTTTTCAATTAACAGAAGCTTTTGGTGGAAACATCAACACGGATAATGACTTAAATTAAATTAAATTAAATTAAATATGTTAATCGCGGCGAGGGCCTTCACGGCGTAATTAGTCACATCTTTCGTAAATTGCGCGATGCTCGACAGAAGGAGCGATGTTTTTTTAACTCCGCTCCTGTTCACCCCGCTCTATATCTCGACGATCGTCTTCGCGCCAATCTGATGAATTCTGTGTTGTGTGGGAGGTATTCATTTTAAGTTGTTTCCTTCACAAAACGTATATTTTTATGCTAATTATTTGTCAGCTTAGATAGCAAGGATTATGGTTGCTGAATTAAAACTGGAAATTTTAGATTTTGCGACTAAATTCCGACACTTTAGGTTCTCAGCGCATTTCACCTTACATGGTTCGGATAATTTATTGACCTCACTGACTACAGAAATCGAGCGGCGCCGGACTTTCGCCATTATTTCACACCCGGATGCGGGTAAAACAACTTTAACTGAAAAATTATTGCTATTTGGTGGTGCCATTCAGCAAGCGGGGGCTGTTAAAGCCCGTGGTGCGCAACGCCGGGCCACTTCTGATTGGATGAAGGTCGAGCGCGAACGCGGGATTTCAGTCGCGTCATCTGTAATGACATATGATTATGATGGTAATCATTTTAATTTGTTAGATACGCCGGGCCACGAAGATTTTAGTGAAGATACGTATCGGACCTTAACCGCTGTAGACTCTGCGATTATGGTGATCGACGCATCGCGCGGTATCGAAAAACAGACCTTAAAGTTGTTTGAAGTCTGCCGTATGCGTAATTTGCCGATTTTTACGTTCATCAATAAAATGGACCGTGAAGCTCGCGATCCGTTCGATTTATTAGATGAAATTGAGCAAACGTTGCAGCTTGATGTAACGCCAGCCAGCTGGCCCATTGGTATGGGCCGAGATTTTTTGGGCTGCTATGATTTATTAAATGACCGCTTGGTGCTGATCGCCAAATCAAAAGGTGAGATTCCTGACGCAGGTGAAGTCTGCGAAGGTTTGGATGATCCAAGGTTGGATGAACTTTTGCCAACTTACGCTGTTGCAAAGTTACGTGAAGATGTTGAAATGGTTCGCGGGTTATGTCCACCGTTTGATTTGGATGCCTACCGTGAAGGCAACCTAACTCCTGTATTTTTTGGCAGCGCGATTAATAACTTTGGTGTCCGGGAATTGCTCAATGAATTAGGGAAAGACGCACCATCACCTAGGCCTCAGCCCGCATTGGCCCGCGATATCGATCCTGCTGAACCCAAAGTGAGCGCTTTTGTCTTTAAAATTCAAGCCAACATGGACCCCAAACACCGGGACCGTATTGCCTTTGTAAAAATATGTTCTGGGCGTTTTAAACGGGGTATGAAAATGCTTCATACACGGTCTGGAAAAACTTTAAATATTCATAATCCTGTGCTATTTTTGGCCCAAGACCGTGAATTAGCCGAAGAAGCCTATGCGGGTGATATTATTGGTATTCCGAACCATGGTAACTTGCGCATTGGTGATGCGCTGACCGAAGGTGAAGACATTCGCTTTACGGGCATCCCAAGCTTTGCCCCTGAAATGCTACAGAAGGTCCGGCCAGACGACCCCATGCGCGCAAAGCATTTGGGTAAGGCATTGCAACAATTGGCCGAAGAAGGCGCTGCACGGGTGTTTAAACCGATCATGAGTTCTGATTGGGTTGTTGGAGTGGTTGGTGTGCTGCAATTTGAAGTTTTGGCTGACCGTATCCGCAGTGAATACGACATTCCTGTGCGTTTTGAGCCAACGGAACTGTATACGGCGCGTTGGGTTGAAAACGAAGATCATTTACTGTTAAAAAAGTTTTTAGACGCATCGCAAGCCTCGGTTGCTCATGATCACGATGCGGCCCCGGTATTTATGGCCCGAAATGCGTGGCATTTGAATAAAGCCGAAGAAGATTGGCCCGATATCACGTTTCGTAAAACAAAAGAACAGACCTATTAATCTGATATGGATGATCAAAGCTCAAATATTCCATGGCCAACTGAAAAGTTTAGTCGTTTAACGGAAGACGAACGGGCTTCACGTCTTCAAAAAGTGTTGAACAACCGCCCTGAAGGTCCCTTATGGATCTTCGCCTTTGGGTCCTTAATGTGGAATCCGTGTTTTGAATATGACCGCTGTGAAGAGGCCCTGTTTGAGGGCTGGGAACGCAAATTTCACATTTGGGCAACGGTGTCGCGTGGAACCATGGAACGTCCGGGCTTAGGGCTTTGTTTGGAAAAAGGCGATGGGGCCTGTAAGGGGCTTGCATACCGGCTTTTGCCTGAAAACGAAGAAACCGAATGGCAAGTCATATGGAACCGTGAAATGAACACAGGTGTCTATAATGCGATCTGGGCCGCTTTAACTCTTCAATCAGGCGAGGTTGTTAATGCCCTGACTTTTGTTGTTGACCCAACCCATAGCCAATACGCCGGGGGAATGCCTATTCCTGTGATGTCTGAAGTGATCGCGGGTGCTACAGGAGAATATGGCCGTTGTCGGGATTATTTAGCCTCAACAGTTGAGGAAATGGCTAAGCTAGGTGTTGTCGATGAGTATTTGAACAGCTTGCTCACCGCCGTAGATGCGCAAATGGAAAGCAACGCTGATTAAATGGCTTTTTTGCCTTTGAGAATTTGTTCGCGGTGGAAGATGTAAAGCCCGCTGGCAATGATGACGATGGCTCCGATGACCGTCCATTGATCCGGTAAGTCGCCAAAAATGTAATACCCATACGCGGTAGCCCATAAGAGATTTGTATAAGTGAACGGAACCACCGTCGCCACTGGTGATGCGCGATATGCTTTGATTAACGTAAAATGTCCAGACCCGGCAACCATGCCCAGCAAAATTAACAATCCCCAATGCTCAAAACTCATGGGCTGCCAATAAAAGATAACGGCAAACGACGAAAACACTGCTCCAATTGAAGCACTATAAAAGAGCGTCGTAAAAACACTATCTGAATGATTCAAAAACCGAGTGCTGATTTGATAAAAAGCGAATAAAAGCGCTGCTGTCATCGGAAAAATCGATGCAGGCTGTAACAATCCATTGCCGGGGCGGATGATAATTAAGCCACCAATGCAGCCAATTAGAACGGATACCCAGCGCCTAAGGCCGACGCGTTCCTTTAGTATGGGGACAGATAAGGCGGTCACAAAAATTGGGCCCATAATCATGATGGCGCTGGCATCTGCCAATTGGATATAATTTAGCCCCATGAAAAAGAACGACGTTGTAGCTAATAATAGAAGTGATCGGGCGAGTTGTAGCTTAAGGTTTTCGGTCACTAATAGCTTTTTAATTCGCGGTGCTAAAACGACAGTCAAAATCATGGCATGGAAAAAGTAGCGCCCCCAAACAATCTGAATAACGTCATAATGTTGGATTAAATATTTAGCGATGCAATCGCCACTGACGAAAAAAAACATCGTTAACAGCATCCAATAAATGCCCGCGTTGGATTGATCTTCCTGAGTTTTAACTTGTGGGGTGTTTTGTATCGTCAC
>Ga0114994_10001921_pt1 | contig 15057 bp, 9 predicted proteins | sample ArcticOcean_MG_C_9_FD_87043 | JGI IMG/M metagenome (GOLD analysis project Ga0114994, IMG submission 87043) | Marine microbial communities from western Arctic Ocean - ArcticOcean_MG_CB2_152 | ecosystem: Environmental > Aquatic > Marine > Oceanic | place: Arctic Ocean: Canada Basin | collected... | reverse complement strand
ACAACGCCCCGTGCTAACACGAGGGGCTCGTGGCGGCGCGTTTTTTCGAGGACGTGGGCCGCCGACAACCCGAGGCGCGTCCGGAACTGGTTGCCGAGCTGGCGGCTCGCGACCAGGACGAGGTTGCCGACCACGAGGCAAATTAACGCGTCCCAGGCCGGCGGCGGCGTCGCGGGCAGGAGCAGGCGCGGGGCGCTCTCCAGGATGTGCTCCAGGCCCGCCCAAGCGCAGCAGAGTGAGGCGCCGTTGATGGTGGCCACGGCCCAGACGTCCGCGTGGAAGTCCACCACGTAGCAGCAGGGGATGGGGCTGAGCGTGCGGAGGAGGTCTACGAGCGGGCCCGGCGCGACCGCGTCCGCGGCCCCGTCGTCGCCCTCGAAGCCCGTGGCCGCCACGAAGCCGCGGTTCACGACCAGCGCGAGCAGGGCGCCGGCGAAGAGCGCGAGGCCGAAGAGCAGCTCCAAGAAGGCGTCGCGCGGCGCGACGAGGTCCAGCAGCCCCTCGACGCCGTGGAAGAAGAGCACGATGCCCACGAGCACGGTAGCGCCCTGGCCGAAGACGCGCACGCGCACCGGCGACTCCAGGACCGTCGCCATGCGCACAGTGACAGCCGACGTTCGGCTCCGGTAGCACACCAAAGGGCAGCCTGCCTGTTGTTTGCGGCAGAGCACGCTCAAACGACGAGAGCGAGAGAAGCGAGAGAAGCAATATGACGTTCAATGCGAGAGGAGCGCAGCGCGTGAGAGCGCAGCCGAATCCGACCGGCTCATGGGAAAAAACCGTGTGATATCTATCGCGCGGGTTTCATTTCAGCGTGCCATCTAGAACGCTGCCACAGCTCTGCTTGCACTGCTTGCAGCGCAGACGTGCTAACACGTCGGCTACAGCACTCGTATGGCTGAGCTCGCGACGGCCGTCGACGCGCTGCGAGTCTCGAAGGTCGAGGGTCTCGTCGTCGTTTTGGACCTTGATGCCACAGTATGGTTACCTGAGGTCTATACGCTGCGCGCGCCGCGGGACGCCGACGACACATGGACGCCGACGCTCGGCAAGGACGTGCGCGTGCTCCCCGGCGCGGCGGCGGTTCTGAAGCTCCTGGCGGCGCGCCCGGACACCCGGGTCGCGGTCGCGTCGCGGTCGGGGAAGCCCGCGTGGTCCAACGCGCTGCTCGCCGAGGTCCCAAACCTCGCGGATAGGGCGATCGAGGCCGAGGTCTACACGGGCGACAAGCGGACGCACTTAAGGCGCATCGCCAAGAGCCTGGGCTGCGCGTTCTTGAGCATGCTCCTTTTTGACGATGCCCGCGACGGCAAGCACGGCAACTGCGTCAACGCCGCCGACCTTGGTTGTTTGGCAATACACTGCCCGCAAGGGTTAGATGAGGAGCGGTGGCGCGCGGGGCTGGCGGCGTTTGAAGGGGGCGTGCGGGGTAAGGTCGTCGACGCTCCGGGGGCTTCTGCGTGGACCGAGGTGGGCGCAAAAGGCGGGAAGCAAGGGGTTAGTGGCGTTCCGCCGGCGGCGACGGTCACGCTGCCCGCCGTCTCGCTGGCGATGCCCTTCGCCGCGCTACTGCTGAACGGCTTCAAAACGTTGGAGACGCGAACGAACGAACTCTTCGCGCCCTTGGAAGGGAAGCGCGTCGTTATACGGATCGGCATGAAGGACTGGGACAATTCTGAGTGGACGCGGTGGCACCCCGCGGGCGCGGCCGACCTCCCTCGGGGCTTTCGGCGGGGCGACGTGGCGGGCGTCGTGACGGTGGGGGCGACGCGGAAGCTCGTGTCCTTCGAGGACGCGGCGCCGCGCGCGTGCTTCGAGGCCCCCGCCGGCGCGTTCGGCACGGTCGTCGAGCACGCGCGGTGGTTCCCGCGGCCGTGGCGCGTCAAGGGTTTTCCGGGCGTTGTGGACCTGGACGTGCCGGCGGACCTCGTCGCCGGACCGGCCGCGGCGCCGACCGGTCCCCCGGCGATCGGCGCCGCCGTCGCGCCGGCCGCCGCCGCGCCGGCCGCGGCGCCCGCGGCGAAGCAGTGGAACCGCCGGCAGCGGCGCGCGCGGGGCGAAAGGCCCGCGCGGGCCGGTCGCCCGCAGCTCCACTACTAGGTGTTGTCTAAGAGCCCATGATGTGGTTAGATTTCCACAACGCTACTAGTACGTACGATGGGAACAAGAGCCTTACCCGGAACACGATATGCACGCCTCGATGTCCTCCCCGCGGCCGTCGTCGATCGTCGTGGGCGCGTCGGGCGCGGCCGGGGCCGCGGCCGCGTCGAGCGTGAACTGGATCGCGTCCGCCGCGGGCCGCGTCCGTAGGTAGTACATGCCCGTCTTCAAACCGGCCTCCCACCCCCGGAAATGGAACGTCGTGAGCTTCCCGTAGTCCGGCGCGGCGATGAAGCAATTCAGCGACTGCGACTGGTCCACGAAGGGACCCCGGCCGGCGCTCAGGTCCAGCAGGCTTTTCTGGCTCAGCTCCCAGGCCGTCTTGTACAGCGCCTTGATATCGTCCGGGACGCGACTGATCCCCTGCACGCTACCCTGGGCCCCCAACAGGGCCCGCCGCAAGTCGTCGTCCCACAGGCCCCGCTCGCACAGGTCCTTGACGAGGTGCCGGTTGGCCACGACGAATTCCCCCGCCTTGACGCGCCGCGCGTACAGGTTGGAGGTGTAGGGCTCGAAGCACTCGTTGCAGCCCATGATCTGGGCCGTGCTGGCGGTGGGCATCGGCGCCGTCAGCAGGCTGTTGCGGAGCCCGTACCGCGCCAGGTCCGCCCGCAGGGTCGCCCAGTCCCACCGGCTCTTGGCGTCCAACTCCTTGGCGTCGAGGCCCCAGAGGTCCGGCTGCAGGTCGCCGCGGGACGCCGGGCTTCCCTGATACGAAGCGTGCGGCCCGTGCTTCTTCGCAAGTTCGATGGACGCCTCGAGCGCGCCAACGTAGATCGCCTCGAAGATGTGTTCATTCAGTTTTGCCGCCTCGGCGCTGTCGAAGGGAATGCGGAGTAGCGCGTAGAAGTTGGCCAATCCCTGGACCCCGATGCCTATGGGCCGGTGCCGCAGGTTGGACCTCTCCGCCATGGCGTTGGGGTACGTGCCGGAGTCGATCGTCGCGTCCAGGTTCATGGCCACGACCTTCGCGACCCGCTTTAACGCGTCGAAGTCCACGGTCCCATTTTCAACAAACTTCGGGAGAACGAGCGACGCCAAATTGCATACCGCGATCTCGTTCTCGTCCGCGAACTCCACGATCTCGCAGCATAGGTTGGAGCACTTGATCGGCCCCAAGTGCTGCTGGTTCGATTTTTTATTACACGCGTCCTTGTAGAGCATGTACGGGGTCCCGGTCTCCATCTGGGCGTCGAGGATGGCCCGCCACAGCTTTCTAGCTTTAACTTTGCGCTTGAACTGGCCCTGGGCCTCGTACGTTTCATACAAGTTGTCGAAGGCGTCGCCGCAGTGGTCCGTGAGGCCCGGGCACTCGTCGGGGCACATCAGAGCCCAGTCCGCGTCCTCCTTCACGCGCCGCATGAACAGGTCCGGCACCCACAAGCCATAAAACAGATCCCTAGCGCGCCGTTCTTCCTTCCCGTGGTTCTTCTTCAAATCGAGGACATCAAAGATGTCCGCATGCCAGGGCTCGACGTAGGCCGCGAAGGCGCCCGGCCGCTTGCCGCCGCCCTGGTCCACGTAGCGCGCCGTGGCGTCGAACACGCGCAGCATGGGCACCAGACCGTTCGACTCGCCGCCCGTGCCCTTGATTGTACTGCCCGCGGCGCGCACGTCGGCCACACTCAATCCAATACCGCCCGCCGCCTTGGAGATGCGCGCGCACTCGCCCAGCGATTTATAAATGCCCTCGATGGAGTCGCCGATGGACCCCAAGAGGAAGCAGGAGGACATGTGGGCCTTTTGCAGCCCGGCGTGGAATAACGTAGGCGAGGCGTGGATGAAGTAGCCCCGCGACATCAGGTCGTACGTTTCCAATGCTCGTTCTAATTGTTCGCTCGTCTCCCAGCCCCGGTGGATCCCCAACGCCACGCGCATCAACAGATGCTGCGGCCGCTCGGCCACGCCCGAACCAAAGACCCCGCCCCGGTGCCGCAGCAAGTACGACTTCTCCAGCGTCTTGTACCCAAAATAATCAAAACCCTCGAAGTCCCTCTCCTGTTTGAGGGCACCCTCGACCTGGGCCACGAAGTTCATGTCGCTCTCCAGGGCGATCCTCAAACCGTCATCTAAAATGTGGCACGGCTCATGGGTCGTGGGGTTGGGCTCCTCGTTCAAACCCAATAACGTCTCCTTGAATGAACTTGTAGTGGACGCGTGGAGCCGGTCCACGGCCAAACGGGCGGCCAATTTGCCGTAGTCGGGGTGCTCCGTGGCCGCGTACGCGGCGTTCTCCGCGAGCGTGGCCTCGACCGTCTCGTAATCTAAAGCAGCGGCGCCGGCCAGCGCCTTCTTTACTACTTTTTCGGGTATCACATGATCTAAATCCAGACCGCGGGCGTAGACGCGGACCTTGTCCAGCAACTGCTCCTCAAGCGGGGTCAATTGTGCCGCCGGGGGCCTTGGTTTTGCAATAGCGTCGGCGCCGCCGCGCAGCCGCAGTCTGGTCGGCCGCGCGCCGACCGTCGCGAGGGCGACGAGGAGGACGCGCATGGCACCGTGGTGCTTGTGGCGTCCGGAACTGCAGAAGGCGCTGCCGACCTGTTCCAAGGACGCGGCGACAGGAGAGCGGACTTTGCGCACGCGCAAGGCGACCTGGCCAACCTTGTAGAACAGACCTCGACTACAGAATCTAAGGCAGACCCGCAGTGCTGAGGATAGGCAACAGCTTCACTCTTGATTTAGAGAAGGAAAAAACCCGTGCATAAACCCGAACCCGAACCCGTCACCCGGTCAAATTTATACAGCCGCACTGCTGCGAACGACGCCGTCTGTGCATTGGCTCTTTGACAGCTTTAGGCAACGCGCTGCGCTGTGCAACCCTCACATCGCCTGCTCCCTTCGCGCCGCGCGGATCGACTGACTAAGTCGACAACCGCACCGTCTTCCGCCGACGCCACCATGCCCGTCTCCTCGATGAGGGAGCTCAAGGAACGCGAGGAGATGAAGGACAAGATGACGGGCGACCACCACGACGACGACGTGCCCAAGGAGGCCCTGGAGATGCCGGCGGACGGCGAGCGCCTCCCGACGAACTTCCACGGCATCTACCACGAGAAGCAGATCGGCGCGCTGTGCGCCGTGCACGCGCTCAACAACCTGGTGCAGGCGCGGTGGTTCGACGAGGTGCAGTTGGCCGAGATCGGACGGGACATGGACCGGCGGGAGGCGGCGCTGCTCGAGGCTCCCTCCGCGACCCACGAATCGCAGAACGTGCGGAGCGACGGCTTCTTCTCGATCCAGGTCATCCTGCAGGCGCTCCAACGCGCGGGCTTGAGTTGCGGCCAGATGGGCTCGCCTTCTCAAAGAGAGCCGGGCGACGCGGGCTACATCTTCAATCGGCGGGAGCACTGGTTCGCGTTGCGGCGGATCGGGGACCGCCACTGGTTCGATTTGAACAGCATGTCCAAGACGCCCCAGGAGATGTCGCCGGCGCACGTCGACCTGTTTCTCCAGGCGCACTTCGAGAAGGGCTACTCCGTCTTCAGCGTGCGGGGCGCGATCCCGGACCACCCGCTGGCGCGGGACGCGGGCGCGCTGGCGGCGGCCGTGGCGGCGTGCGCGCCGACGGACGGCAGAGCGCCGGCCCCCGCCAAGCAGGCGACGCAGGCCTTCTCGGGCGCGGGCCGCGCGCTCGCGCCGTCGGCGCTGGACGTCGACCCGGCGCTGGCCGCCGCGGCGGCGGCCGACCCGGAGCTCGCGGCGGCCATCGCCGCGTCCATGGAGGACGTGCGCGCGAAGAAGGCCAAGACGTCGGCCGCCGACGACAAGGACGCGATCCGGCGCGCGCGGCTCGCGCGGTTCGGGTGACGTCCGGTTCGTATCTCGTATATTCTATATCTTCGTTCCAGTTACATCTCCAGGTACTAGGCTCGTGCGATGGCGGAGTAGCGACCTGTATTTCTTACTCAGGCTCGGACCCTTATCGTAGAAGCTAGCTCGAATAACTATAGTCAATTCGGGTCTTGGGAGGCGCGCGCCTAGGGAAGCGTAGGGGGGGCTAACTCAGCTGAACGTTTAACGTGCGGGTATTGTACATACACACGTAACAAAACTTTGTCGCCGCCTTGCGCCTTGTTGATCACAGGGGCCGACGCCCTCGCCGCGTCACGGCACTCCACCACATCGCTCATACAGCGAGAGTTTGCACGCAACGCCGGCCGCTGCAGTCAATGCATACAAGCAAGGCGACCTCATCTCGATAAAAAAATGCTACTCCGTCGCGTTGGGTCCGCGAGCCTTCGCGGTAACGCCGCAGCGATGCCGTTTTCGACCACGACGCGCGCCGCGGCTGCGAGCGCGGCGCTCGCGGCGTCGACGCGGCAGGTCGGCGCCCGCTGGGCCTCAGCCGGGGCGCCGCGCGTGCGCTGGCGCGACGCCTGGCGCCGCGCGGCGGTGGCGCCCGTGCGCGCGCGCCTCGCCACGGCGGCGCTGCCCGTGCGCGCGCGCCTCGCGGCGGCGGCGGTACCCGTGCGCGCGCGCCTCGCCGCGGCGCGCGCAACGGCGCCCGTGGGCGCGAAGCTCGCGGCGGCGGCGTACGTGCGCGGGGCGGCGCCGCGGTTCCGGCTCCTCGCGGCGCGGCGGCCGCGGCGCCTCGCGCGGCTCCGGGCCGTGGCCGCGGCGCACAGCGCGACTGTGCGCGAGCGCGCCCGGCGCGCCGCGGCGCTCGCCATGGCATTCCGCGCGCGCCGGGCCGGCTACGTTGAAAAACTCACGGAAGCGTGGCGCTTGTACGGCTGGACGGCCGTGGGGACGCACTTCGCCGTCTACGGGACGACACTGGCGGGGCTGACGTGCGCCGTCGACGTGGGGCTGCTCGGGGGCGGCCGCGAGCGGGAGGAGGCGGTGCACAAAATGTCGACGCTGATCGAGGGGGTCGCGCCGCGCGCGCTCGTCGACATCCTCCGCTCGTCGCCGACGGCGGGCGCCTTCGCGGTGGCCTGGGTGCTCGCCAAGTTCACCGAGCCCGCGCGGCTCGTCGTGACCGTGGCCCTGACGCCGCGCGTCGCCGCGGCGCGGGCGGCGCTGCGGCTGCTGGCGGCGCGGGGTGTCGTCTCTTAACCTTAATGTAACTTTACTAGTGCCAGTGGGATTCGCGTGTGCATAGGCTCCCGCGGGTGCAAACAACAACAGACATTAGGCACGCGATGGCGTGGAGGTGGTGCTACGACCCAACCAGCACGCCATCGCATTCACGACCTCCGCGCCACGAGGCCGTCCAGCGCCGCGTCGACGTCGCGTGGCCTCAACTCAGGCGCTACGTCGCAGGGGAGCGGCCGCGGCGGCCCCCGCGCGCCCGCGAGGCCGACGGCGCCGAGGAGCGCGTCGACCTCGCGCGGCGCGAGGCACCGCGCGGCGCCGACGGGCAAATCGCCCAAAGCCAACGGGCCGAGCCGCACGCGGTGGAGCGCTGTCACCTCGAAGCCGGCGCGCGCCGCGAGCCGGCGGATCTGTCGGTTCCGGCCCTCCGCGATGGTGACCTCGAGCGTTGCCGCGGTCGCGGCGCGCCTCAGGACCGCGACGTCGGCCGGGGCGGTGCGGACAGCCTCGCGCCTGTGCGGACGAACCGTCGCGAAACGACACGTCACGCAGTGCCCCCAAACGAAGACGCTGAGCGGCACGTGCGGAGCGTGATGTCGTCGAGCGGCTCCGACAGCGACGCGAGCGCGGCGTCGCCGGCGGCGCCCGCCGGCACGCCGGCCACGTCGAGCACGTAGGTCTTGCGGCAGCTTCCGGCCGCGACGAGCCGTTTCGCGAGGCCGCCGTCGTCCGTGAACAGGAGGAGGCCCGTCGTGGCCTTGTCGAGGCGGCCCACGGGACCGAGCCTGCGTCGAGACCATCACGCCGTCGCCGCATTCCCGGTCCCATACATTTTCGCGCGGGCCCGCGCGGAGGGAACCCCGTCGGGAGGACGTCGAAGACCGTCGGCGTCGTCGACCCCGTCGCGGACTCGTCGCGCTGCGCCACGCAGCCCGCCGGTCTGTGTGCGCATCAACCCGTGAGTCTCACAAGTGGCACGCGCAACTGCCTCCACGCCATCGAGCAGACGCAGTTCCGGTGACAGTCGCGTCGATGGTCCACGCCATCGAGCAGACGCAGTTCCGGTGACAGTCGCGTCGATGGCGTGGAGCTCGGGAGAAGGCGCCATGAACGATTGGCGCACTGCCGCCGGCTTGTGAAACAAAAAGTAGAAGTGGCGGCGCCGCGCAAACGTCTCGCACCGCTTCTCCGCGGGCGCCTCGCCGTGCCACGGCCGCGCGCACCGCCCGGACCGCGCGCCCCGCGCGACCTTGCGCACCTGCTGCGCGCTCAGGCCGGTGAGCGCGGCGAGCCGCCGCGTCGTCGCCTTCGACGGGTACGGCACGAGACTTCGCTTGATGCGCGGGTCGCACAGGAGGTCGCGAGCGTAGCGCACGGCGGCCCGGTGCCGTCTGCGGCGGCGACGCCAACGCGCAGCGACCACTACGATCGTTGCTGCTGCGACGAGGGCTGCTGCTGTGTGCCTCATACAGCTCAGTTATGCATGATTTCGCACGCTTGCGTGTACGAGTGTCGCGTCTCGTGGAGCTCGTCTTGCTCCTGCTGGCGTTCCGTGAGTCGACGGCTAACAGGTCGAATGCTCCGGAACTACAGCTGATTGCTCGTTACACCCCACGGGTTTTGCGGCTTCGGGCGGCCCTCGAATCCCCCCCCACGGATATGCTGGCTGCTTTCTGAATTTCAACACCGTGGGGCCCGTGCCGACCGCCGTTCACGAACACCGTTCACGAACACCGTTCACGAACACCGTTCACGAACACCGTCCACGAACACCGTCCACGAACGACGAACACCGTCCACGAACGACGAACACCGTTCACGAACGACGAACACCGTTCACGAACGAAAAACACCGTTCACGAACACCGTTCACGAACGCCGTTCACGAACAGCCGAGGAACCGCGGAGCACTAGCTAGCCCGCGATACGTCGTCGGCGCGACACACTTGATGCGATTGGCAGGGGGCGAGTACGACAGCCACCGCGCCGGCGCGTGTATAGGAGTGCAGGGGTCTAGCTCGCGTGGGTCCGCGCAAAATGTAGGCCGGGACGTGTACGTGCCTCGGTTGGCAAAAAAATACTCGAGACGAGACTTGAACTCGTGACCTTCTGCGTGTGAAGCAGACGTCATAACCAACTAGACCACCCAAGCAGATGTGGCAAAATAAAAACACCGGTACAATGAGGAATGGAGAATATAAGAATCGAACTCATGACCTCCCGCATGCTAAGCAGGCGCTCTACCAACTGAGCTAATTCCCCCAGACCGGTGTTATTACTCCGACGATCGATGAGAAACGATAACTCTAACCAGCGAAAATGTCTATTAGAATACGGGTTCACCCAGACCCAAAACCGCCAGTGCGCCGCCACACGCGCGCGCCGGAGCCTCGGAGCCAGGCAACCGCAGCGCGCAGAGCTCGGAGACTGCAAAAAGGAGGGTCCGCAGCCAGCCGCCGTACGACGCCTGCCACGAGGAGGCCCAAAAATGCTCACCACCCAAGTGCTGCTGCGCACCGCCGCGCGGCCGCGGGCGCGGCGGCTGCTCTCGGTCAGCGTCGGCGCCGTCGCGGGCGGCTGCGTCGTCGCGCGGACGAACAACGCGCGCATGCTCGAGGCCGCGCCGCCGCCGCCCCCGAGCGCCGCCATCTCGGCGCAGCGGCGCCGGGCGGGCCTCGACGAGGACGCCCACGGGTTGCATAAAGTGGCGCGGGCGTGCGTGCGCCTCGCGCGCGTCGTCGAGACGTCCCTTCGGCTGGGCGCGCTCGCGACGCCGCTGCTGCTCGCCGTTTGACGCGGCGTCCCTCGCGTTCAGAGTGCCACGCCATCGATGAACGCGCGCGAGAGAACACCGCAAACCGCCGCAGGCCCCCCTCCGCCGCTTCGACGAGGACCGCTGGTGGCGCTACTGCCTCTGGAGCGTGAGCGCCATGGGACCGACGGCCGTCAAGCTCGCGCAGTGGGCGTCGTCGCGCGAGGACCGCTTCCCGCGCGCGTTCTGCGATCGCTTCGCGCACTTGCAAGATCGGGGCCCGGCACACGCGTGGCGCGCCACGGAGCGCGCGCTGGAGGCAAGTTTCCCGGACTGGCGGGAGTTGATGGACGTCGACCGGGACCCCGTGGGCACGGGCTGCGTGGCCCAAGTGCACTCGGCCATTCTTAAATGCGATGTTCCAAATGGCGGCCTCAAGGGCGACCGCGTGGCCGTCAAGGTCGTGCACCCCGCGGCGCGGCGGCGCGTCAGGGCGGACCTGGACTTCCTGCGGGCCTGCGCGTCATTAGGCGAGGCCCTGGTCCCGCGCGCGCGGTGGTTCAACCTCGCGGCGGCGGCCGACGAGTTCGCGGCGACGCTCGGGGCGCAGATGGACATGCGCGCGGTGCGTGGCCGGCGTGGAATGCTTCAACGTGAAGCCGGGGGACCGCGTTCATTGCGTTCACCGGTCGCTCAACGCAGGAGGCCGACAATTTAGAGCGGCTGCGGGAGAACTTTAGGAGTGTAAACGCCGTGAGCTTCCCGGCGCCGCGGCGGGCGCTAGTGTCGGAGGACGTGCTGGTGGAGGACTTCGTGGAGGGCCCCTCCATGCGCGAGTATCTGAAGCGGGACGTGGACGCGGCGCGAAGGAAAGCGCTGGCGCGCGTCGGCGTCGACGCGGTCTGCAAGATGATCTTCCACGACAACTTATTGCACGGGGACCTGCACCCGGGCAACATCCTGGTCACGCGCGACGCCTTACGCGACCCGGCGGCGCGGACGCGGCGTCCTTGAATGCTCGCTCACACGCGTCGGCCTATCGTCCCCAGCACCGCCATCGCGTCGACGGCGTGGCGGGGCTTAATTGGAAAGAAACGACACCGACGCAGGTCTGCTTCCTCGACGCGGGCATTTGCGTCGAACTGGGGGCCAAGGAGCACGTGCACCTGGTGCGGGTGCTGGCCGCGCTGATGCGCCACGACGGCGACGCCGCGGGCCGCATGCTGTGCCGGGGCATGGACGGCTCCCGCGCGCTGAACAACGGCTTCCGCTCGGAGGCGGCCTGGGCGGCGGCCCAGGACCGCTTCTGCGCGTGCCTGAGCGATATCACGTCCGCGTCCATCGAGGAGGAGTTCTTCAACAAGTACTCGGAGTACGCCTCGCGCATCTTCGCGCGGGCCGAGGAGTGCCGCGTCGCGTTGGAGGGGTTCTTCGTGTCGACGGCCGTGGCCGTCCGGGTCATGGAGGGCGTCGCCAACGCCCTGGACCCGGACGTGCAGATCGGACAGCAGGCGCTGAAATGGATCGCGACGTCGCCATACGTCGTCCAGGGCATGACGAGGTCCTAATATTTATTTACCTACGTATCCTTGACGAACTCCGCCTCGCCGGCGTCCACCTGCGTCTCGTACACGTGCGCGAGCAGACACCGCACCTCCCGTTGCACGACGCGCGCCGCCGTTCCGAGCGCCTCGTCGGTGCCGACGTTCCGGAAAGCCTCCACGTACCCGCCGGCCTCGTACCCGAAGCCCATGCTGCTCCACGGCGCCGCGTCGTCCTCGGGGTCGCGTGCCTCGCCGCCGAGCAAGTCCAACGCCGCCTCCATCTTCTCCAATAAACCGCCGAGCTGCTGGACGCGAATCGCCGCCTCGTCAAGGTCCAGCTTGCCGACCTCCGACATGTCCTTCTTCTGGAGCGATTCCCGTCTTTTACGTGCGTTCGCCTGCTTTAAGGCTTGGGTCAGCTCCGTCACATGCACGCGCACAACATCTTGATATTGGCGCCAGTCCTGCGCGACGACGGACCGCGCCCGCGCGCCGTCCAATACACAAAACGTGGACGCCCCGCGCAGCGCCCGCACGTGCCCGTGCCGCAGGCCTTCGACCACGGCCTGGACCGGCGACGGGGGCGGCGTCCGTTCGAACCGGGCCATCGCGATGTGGTACGCCGCGACGTCATTTGTCCAATCGGCTTCCACGCCCCAGAGCCCGAGCTTCCTTTTGAGGAGCGCGAAGTGGTCCAGCGAGAGCAGCGCTCTATTCGCGACGCATTTTGCTTCCTCCCGCGCCTCCTCCGTCTTGACCGAGGCGTGGCCGGTCAGGGTGGCCGCCAGCGCCTTGGTGGAGGTGCGGTCGCGCCCGTCCATAATGAGCTCGCGCCAGTGCACTAAGAACAACCATAATACATCGTCCGCCTCGACGCTTCCTTTTGCATCCTCTAACTCTTTCAAGTGAAGGAGCATCGCGTCGAAGGACTTGGCGGCTTCCAATCGGCCCTTCCGCCGGAACTCCGTCTCCGGCGGAGCGTAGCACGGCGCCGCGTCCCGCCGGAACGCGGCGCGGGCGAGGGCTTCGACATTGGTTTGCGAAATGCGCCACCGCTCCTCGTCACCATGGGGAAACGGGGCGCCCCCGGCCCGTAATAAGTCCACGCAGCCGAAGAAGAAGCGCCGGGCGGCGGGCCCCGTAGCTTCGTCACTTAGTAACGACGAGGAGCCGCGCTTGGCGCCCATGCGGCTTGTCTCCTCGAAGTGAATTCCGGAGAAGGCCGCGAAGAGGAGGCAGCGCTTCGACGACAAACCGTGCCGCCGCACGTTGAAGTACAAATCGTGCGCCGCGCGGTCGGCCAGACAGGGCGCGCCCCAGGCCGCGAGGTGGTAGCGGTAGACACTTGCGCCGAAGTTTTCATGAGGGTGGTCCCGGACCCACGCGTAGATCTGGGCGACGCGCGCGTCGGCCCACGCGACGTCCCTGGAAATGCGCCGCCGGTGCACCGCGCCCCGGCCGCGCGCGCTCAAGCGCCGCATCGCGTTCAGGACCGCGGGCGGCGGCCCCAGGCTCTTGTCCGCCCGGCGCCGCAGGGTCGCCTGGATCTTCCGCGCGGCCACGGCCCGGCAGAACCGCAAGAACTTCCCAGATAAAGCGTAGGTGTTAATGATACCACGTACGGTCGCGCCGGTCCCGTCGCCCGGGCCGGGGTCGTGCAACCGCAGGCAGTCTTCCATGCGCCCCAATTCCGCGTCGGCCCGGACGGAGGCCCGCGCGTCGGGCCCCGCCAGGAACTCCTCGGCGGACCCGACCTGGAGTTTGAGGCTTCGCAGGGCCAGCGCCCGCCGCAGCACCTCCCGGTACGTCGCGAGCGCCCGCACGCCCCGCGTCGGCGAGGCCGCCCCCAGCTCATGTTGGAGTCCTAAGATGAGGTCCCCGAACCGCTTGGCGGCGGGCCGCGGTAGCGCCGCGCGCACGCGTTCGAGCAGCGGTGCCGCGAAGTGGAGGCGCCGCGTGACGACCGTGGTCAGACTGGTCGACACCGCGTCGCTCAGCGCGTTCGCGAAGCCGCAGCCCTCGAACTGCGGGAGCTGCAGCGCGCGCGTGAAGACGCGGTGGCGCGCCATAATTAATTCAAAAGTCGCGTGGTCCACGTGGCCATGGCTTAGGTCGAAGGCGTCGCGGTACATGGCCGCGGCTTCCACCTGGGAGCACTTGGGCCACAGCGCGCGCGTCATGGCGTCGAACGTGTCGAATTGTAAAGTGAGGTGCCTGGGGAGCTTGGCGTACGCGAGGTCCCGGTCCTTCTGCAACATGTCCTGTGTCTTCGCCACGGCCAGCGTCGCGTCATTCGTCAACGCGGCGAAGCTGGGGCGGTCCGCGACGGCCCCGAACATGACCCGGACCGCCGCGCGGCGCGTTGCCTGCTCCTCCTTGAACACGTGGACCAAAACCTGCAGGAAGGAGAAGAGGTCCGTTTGGCGCTTGATCGTGTCCGTCGCCACCTTTCGCTTCAGGCAGTGCTCGGTCATGCTCTTATTGGTGGGCGGCGGCCCGAACAATAGCCAGACTTGAGATTCTTTCGTCGGGAGCTCCGTCCGCTCGTCGAAGCAGGCTAAATCGTTGGTGGTACACGGTTGCGACAGGCCCCGGACCGCGTTCTTGAGGAGGGGGGCGCGGTCCTCGAGCGGGCCCTGTAGCACCGCATCCAGCACACCGTACGCCTGGGCCAAGTACACGACGACCGCGCCCCCGAATTGGTTCGCGGGGTCTTCATCTCCCGCTTCGGCGGCCGTCGCCTTGCTCGTCGCCAGGGAGTCCAAAGCCTTGACCAAATCGGCGCGGTCGTAGGCCTTGGTGTCCGTGCCGGGAACGCCCCGCTGCGTGAGCGCCGGGTCGGCCTCCGCCACCAGGAAACACGTCTGGTGGTAACTGAGCCCCCGCGCCGCGGGGCCCAACTGCGCCCCCAGGGTCGCGCCGCAGCACGCGACCGAGGCCTGGAAGCAGTGCAGGAAGAAGCAGCCGTAGTCGTCGCCGTGCGTCTCGTCCAACAGGAGCCAGAACATGTTCGCCTCCGTCGAGCCGAGCGCCGCCAGCTCCTTGACCTTGGCGTAAAAGGCCCAGCGGTCCTCGTCGTCCGGGTCCATGGCCTCGTCCTCCCGTACCTCCTTTGCCAGGCCCAGTTCGCGCGCCACCAGCTTCGACCGCTCCTGCGCCGAGAGTTCCACGACCGCTTGGCGCGCGAACCAGGCGTACACAAACTCCGGGAAGCGAGTCACCAGGGCCTCGTCCCGGTGCAGGCGGTCGTGGTTCAGCTTGGCAATTAGTAGAGTGCGCATGCAGACCTGGGCCCAGGCGTGGCTCCTCTCTACGACCGTCGCGGGTTGTGGAGGGAGCAGGGCCCGGTAGCCCAGGCAGCGCACCCTCTTACTCGGGTCCGTCGTGCGCTTCCGCTCCTCGAGCACGTCCATGCTCTTCCGGCAGCCGACGCAGAAGATGGAGGAGCCCTCCTGTTGAATGTCTGAAAGCAGCCGCGCCTCCTCGGCCGCGTCGGGCGGGCGGACGTCCCCTACTTCGCCTTCGCCCGCGGGTTCCTTGAGCGTGCCCCGCTCCTCCCTT
>Ga0114994_10001920_pt1 | contig 15063 bp, 10 predicted proteins | sample ArcticOcean_MG_C_9_FD_87043 | JGI IMG/M metagenome (GOLD analysis project Ga0114994, IMG submission 87043) | Marine microbial communities from western Arctic Ocean - ArcticOcean_MG_CB2_152 | ecosystem: Environmental > Aquatic > Marine > Oceanic | place: Arctic Ocean: Canada Basin | collected... | reverse complement strand
GAATTTAGGAAATATGCAGCAGATGCTCGATTTATTTAAATATACATATGATGGGGCTCCAGATGGACCGAATGGCTCTGAAGGAATAATATATACTGATGTTTTAGTGGAAGTTCTTTTTGCTGATGATAATGATGCTAATCTGATAAATGGTACTCCAAATGACATAGCTATTATTCAAGCATTTGCTCTTCATGGTATTACATTATTGTCTAATGCAGTTATTGCTCATGCTCCTATTTCAACTACTCCTGGTAATATTGATATTCCAATTAATGCAAACATTTCTGCTACTTATTCATGGGCTTTGGCAAGTGCAAATTGTTTTTATAGAGTTAATGATAATACTACTTGGAATTCTTTAACCATGACTGCCAATGGCAATAGTTTCACTACTACTATTCCTGCTCAGCCTAATGGTTCTGTAGTAGCATATTATATCTCTTTAACAGATAACTATGGGTTTGAATCGGGGATTAATCCTCAAGAGGCTAATGTTATGCCTATTAAAGATGCAAATCTTCCTTTTTTTATATTAGTTGGTTATGAACTATTTGATGAAGAAGATTTTGATTTTAGTATTGGTTTTTGGCAAACTTCTGATCCCTCTGATAACGCAACAACAGGGATGTGGGATATAGGAGCCCCTTTAGGATCCTATGATAATCCTTCGAACTTATCAGGAATAGTTCAAACTGCTACTCAACATACTCCAAATGGTTATGCTTGTGCTTTTACTGAAAATGCTTCTTCAATAAATGATGGTATTGGAGCAAATGATGTAGATGATGGTCATACTACATTATTCTCTCCAACTTATAATTTAAGTTCATATACAAATCCAGCTTTTTCATATTGGAGATGGTATACAAATAATCCTTCTAGTGGTGCAAATCCTGGCGCTGACTGGTGGCAGGTTTTAATTACTGATGATGGTGTTAACTGGAATTATGTTGAGAATACTAAGAGTTCAGATTTAAGTTGGAGGAAGTGTGTCTTTAGAATCAAGGATTATGTTAATCTCACATCATCTGTACAATTAAAATTTATTGCATCTGATAGTATTAGAGCTGGTCAGTATCTTGATGGTGGTAGCTTAATTGAAGCAGCAGTTGATGATTTATATCTTTATGAAAGTATTGATAATGGAACTGGAGTAAATGCTTTAGATGATTCTTTTGTAAAACCTAAGTTAATTAGAGTAACAGATTATTTAGGAAGAGCAATTAATCCTAATAATATTTCAGGAGTTAAGAATTTAATTTATTATTTTGACAATGGAACTGTTAAGAAAAAATTAATTTATTACTAGCTAGATAGTTCTAAGAATTTATTGTTATTATATATTGCTAGTGCTTTACCTTTAAGTTTTTCTCCGATAAATGGGCTATTTTTTGACTTAGAAATTATATTTTTTTCTGTAAAATCCCATTCAATTTTAGGATTAAATAATGTGATATTTGCAATATTTCCTTCTTCAATACTATGATTTTGTATGCCAAGAATATTTCTAGGATTTGCTGATATTTTTTCAATTATTTGATGTAAATCTAAATGCTTCTCTAAATTCTTAATAATTAAACCAAATAAACTTTCTAATCCAATAATTCCAAATGCAGCATTATCAAACTCAATCTTTTTGGTTTCAATTTCATATGGATTATGATCTGATGTTATGGCATCAATTGTTCCATCTTTAAGACCATTTATAATTGCCTTATTATCTTGCTCTGTCCTTAATGGAGGTAACACCTTATATCTTGAATCAAAGTTATTAACTTTATCCTCAGTTAAAAATATATTATGTACTGCAACATCAGCACTAATATTTATTCCTTTTTCTTTAGCATATTTAATTTTCTCTACACTCTTCTGAGTGCTTATATAAGATTCATGTATTTTACTATCAGTATAACAACTTAAAGTAATATCTCTATCAATCATCATCTCTTCAGCAATATTTGGAATTCCTTTTAATCCTAGATGAGTACTGATAACACCTTCATTTATTACTCCCTTATTCTGAAGTTTTTTGTCATTTGGAAAGTTCATTATTAATGACTTTGTATTTTTTATATAGAGGAGTGCAATTTTCATTAATTCATTGCTTTGTATTGATTTCTTATCATCAGTAAATGCTAAACAACCTGAATTAATCATATCATGCATTTCAACAATATTTTCACCTTTTTGATCCTTAGTAAGAGTTCCAGCTACTTGGATTGTTACAATACTATCTTTATTATAACCTTTGATGAACTCAACCATTGTACTATTATCAATTGCGGGTTGTGTATTTGGCATTAATAGAACCTCTGTAAACCCACCATGTGCCGCTGATTTTAATCCATTATTTATTGTTTCTCTTTGTTCAAATCCAGGTTGACCAAAATTAACATGCATATCAAACCATCCTTGAGATAAGTGTAGATTCTCAGATTTAAAAATTTTTGTATTTGAATCAATTTGAATAGATTTTGCAATCTTTTCAATTTTATTATTATTGATTAATACATCACAAACCTTATTATTATGTTTTGATGAACTATCAATAATCTTTGTGCTTTTAATAAGTATTTTCATGTTTTAATTAATTTTAAAAGAAGAATTTCTATTCCAAAGAATATTAAAACTAGTAATAGACATATCTTCCAATAATGATGATCATTTAATTTATTATCAATTAACTGATTTATATTAGATATGTTTTCATTTATTACCATAGTATTTTTGGTATTAAAATATTTTTTTAATTCACTACTATTGTAGTATGTATATTCACTTTCTATAGTATTGTAGTTATATGAAATATGATCAATGATTTTTTCATTATCATATAACTTATATTGTCCTGATTTTAATATCTGATTATTCGTATAATATCTTGTTTGTCCGTTTATCGTTCTTGTTGTTGGCACTATATCTGAGTCAATATTTTTTAGATGATAGATTTTATTATTAATATTATTATCTGAAATAAAGTAATTATTATTTGAAATTGTATAGTAAATTTCTCCTTGCTGAACAGATGTAGTAGCAATATTTAAGAATGTTGGAACAAATAGAGCATGCTTTTTAAAAACACTCATAGAATCATTTAAGGGTGTGTTAAATAGATAAATATTTCCCTTATCTTTATTATAGTGGCTAAGAAAAATACTGTTATTTTCTAGAACATATAATGATTTTTTATTTGTTTTTGTTAGACTTGATGTTTTGTAATGATAATTAATTTTTGGGTAACTAATATTTTTTATAGATCCATCAAAAACTTTGTTAAATATTGGATGATCTATTTGTGTGCTTTTTATAAAATATTCATTTGTATCAGGCTTTATAAAATAATCAGTTCCTAAAGAAGTCAGAAGTCCTTTATACAATTCATAGTCAATTTCAGTAGGTGGGATGATAATTATTGTTCCTCCAGTATTTACAAAATTAATTATAGCATTGTTTAGTCCTGAGCTGAATTCATTAATTTCATTTAAAATGATAACATTTTGTTCTTTTAGCTCTTGATAATTGATATTACTAATACTTGCTTCTTGGTATTGATAGTTACTAGTGTCATTAGAGTATAAGTTTTTGATATAATCTAAGCCTATAATTTGTTTAATATTTAAGATTTTTATTTTACTCCTTTTATTTAGATTAAAATAGATGTCATTATCGAAAGTTATAGGATAATCATTTATGCTTAACTGACAAATATTTATAGAGCTATCAATAGCAATCCTAAATTTTAGTTCTTTTCTGGTGTCTTCTTTAATTGTTAATAGTTGCTTGATTTTAGTTTTATCATTTACTTTTAGTGAAATTGGAATTTCCTGTTTTTGATTAGAAAAATTTGAGATCATCGTATAAATATCCTGATTATTGCTATTGATCATCATTGGGCTATTTATCCAAACACTATCTATACTAATATTTGATGTTTTCTTATTAATTATAGGAATAATGAAAAAATTATCTTTAGCTTCTTCATTACCTTCTTCAATTTTTAGTGTTTTTTTCTGTAGGTCAGATATTATATATATATGATCTTCTTGAGCTGATATGGTTTTCTTAAAATTTATTATTTCAGATAATGATTTATAGTCAGGTGTCGCTTCTATGTTTGATACAGCTTCTATAAAATCTTGATCATTATATCCATTATTATGAGTTTTTAGGAAGCTATTGGTTATTAGATAATACATGCATGCAGACGAATATGAATCTGTTATATTTATTGCTTTATTCTTAGCAATATCTAATAATCTTCCTTCTTTTGATATAGCATTCATGCTAAATGAATTGTCAATATAGATAAAAACTCTATTTGTAGGGGTTTTATTTTTATCTATAGGAACATATGGTTTTGCAAATGCTAGTACTAAAAAGGTGATGGCAAATATTCTACTTATTAATATTAATAGGTTTCTAATATTTCTCTTCCTATTATTTTTTGTTTTAATTTCCTTTAAAAACCGGATACTACTAAAATAAACAGTTTTATGCTTTCTAAAATTAAACAGGTGAATTAAAATAGGAATTGCAATTGCAAATAGTCCAAGGAGTAACTGAGGGTTTTGATAGGTCATCAAAGTGCAAAGTTACACAATTTGACAATATTGATTCTTTTTTATGAAATAATTTTACCGTCTACCATTTCCAGAGTTCTATTAGTCATATTAGCTAGTTCTTTATTATGAGTAACAATGATAAATGTTTGATTTAATTCTTTGTTTAATTTTATAAATAATTCATGAAGTTTCTTAGCATTTTCTGAATCTAAGTTACCTGATGGCTCATCAGCTAATATAATTGAAGGTGAATTTATTAATGCCCTTGCAATGGCTACTCTTTGTTGCTCGCCTCCTGACAACTCATTTGGTTTATGGTTTTTTCTATTAGAAATATCTAGTGTTTCTAATAATTCTAGTGCTCTTTTTTCAACTTCATCTTTATTTCTCCCTGAGATATAACCAGGTATACATATATTCTCAAATGCAGAGAATTCAACTAATAAATTATGAAACTGAAAAATGAAACCAATTTCAAGATTCCTGAATTTTGATAATTGATTTGAGGATAAATTAGTAATTAACTTGCCATTAATTGTGCATTCTCCTTTATCGGCTTTTTCTAATGTTCCTAAAATATGTAGGAGTGTTGTTTTCCCAGCTCCTGAAGCCCCAACAATTGAGATAATCTCACCCTTTCTAATTTCTAAATTAACTCCCTTTAAGACATCGACATTACCATATGATAGATGTATATTGTCTGCTTTAATCATATCTAGCTCTTCTTTTTAAGGTAAAGATAATCCAAATAATATACAATCTTTAGCGAAAGACTATTTTCTTGAGCAAGATTAAATGAATCTTCAACATTATCTAACCATCTATTTCTTAATATATTAGTTTCATTATCAATACCATTTTTCCATACAATACTTAACTGGCTTCCAGGAGCAAACCACCAGTTCAGTCCAACATCAGAAGTCCATGTGGTGTAATTAATATTATAATCACTTGCGACTTCATCTTGAACTGTAGTAGAGGAAAGATACCCGTCATTGTTTAGTTTCTTAAATTCAATATTTTCTACTTGATCAAGATGATATCTAAGTTTAAATGAAAAATCAATTTTATTGTTAATAATATAACTACCAGTTAATACATTAGTTATCATATATGTATTTCTAATAGAAAAAATAGGTTCAGAAATTTCCTCATCATTAATAGAGAAATTATCAACAAAGCCAATATCATTGAATTTATTTCTGATGGATAATACATAATTCATTGAAATTCTATCATTAAACCTGTAACGCGGAGATATTCGCCATCTATATGCATGACTAGAATATAGAGGGTTTATTGATCCTCCAGTTCCAAAATCTAAAGCAAATTTATTTCTATAGTCGCTGGAAATGAATCCGCCCATGTTAATTGATTTTGATCTTTTAAGAGGGTGATCAAGATCTTCAGTTCTGGCTTCGTAATAATCTTCTCTTTCATATGGGTTAGCACCCATTTTTACATTAATAAAAAGATAATTTTTCAGCATCATATTGGATGTTGCTTCAAGTTCAAGATTAACAAATTTATTATCAGTAAATAATGTTTCATGTCTAACTTTTATAGTGTGTGATGAGTTAATGAAACTTTTATTTTCATTCATCTGTTGATATCCAATATTAAGTCCATTAGAAATTTCATTATTTGAATATAAGAACCCAAGATCATTTGGATTGTATTTATCATCTTCAAACTCTGAATATAGCTCATATCTGTAATTACCACTCATTTTTCCTACTGCTAACATACCTGATAAACCAACTGTAGAATTATCTTTTTCAAACTCTTGACTCATTTTTAAGTTAGCAGCATACATATGGGTATTCTTATTATTACTAATTCTAGCAAATAATCCGGTCACATTTGCATCCTTTGCTGATGTATTGTTAGTCATATTGGTATTCATTAAACTAACAGAAGAGCTGTTCTTTAATGCTTTGTCAATAATCATAACGTTATAATTTGTTAGTGGCCTATCTTCAGTTCTGTTAGTTATTGCATTTAATGCTGCTATACCTATACCATTCTTTGTTCTACCACTAATCTTTGAGGCATTTAAAAGATTATCTTCAAGTCTTCTGCTATAAAACATCTCTCCACCTTTATTAAAAAGTTCTGTTCCTTCATTAAAGAATTGTCTTTTCTCTTCATATCTAACCTCAAATGGTGATAGATTTAATACCATAGCATCAGCAGAGACTTGTCCAAAGTCAGGTATTAGAGTCATATCCAAAGTAAAACTCTCATTTATTCCATATTTTAAATCCATTCCATAATTATAAGGAAAGGTGGTTTCTCCATCATATGAGTCAGCATAAATAGAAGCATATGGCATAAATGATAATCTTAATGGACTTTTAATATCATTAATTCCCTCTATTAATCCTGCTTGTAAGGCATAATTATCATAAGTTACATCAATTGGATTCCAACTATAGTCTTCTCTATATCTTCTAATGCTTCTTGCCATATTTATTGACCATGGCTTATTATCATTTGGGAATCTGAGTTGTGAGAAAGGTATAGCAACTTCTGCCACCCAACCATTATTATTTATATCTACTGCTGATTTCCAAACAGCATTCCATGAATTATCATAATTATTCATAGTAATTTTTGCATCTGATTGAACTCCAGCTGCTGTTATTACAAATTCATATTCAATTTCTCCATTATTAAATGGATTAATAAATATCCCAAATAAATCACAATTTTTATCCTTATTATCTCTTTTGGAAAGTTCTTTTAATATACTATCTGGTGCACTATCATACATCATAATTCCAAAATATATGTTTTTGCTATCATAACATATTTTTACTTCTGTTTTTTGACTTTCTCTTTCAGCTCTTCCATTATTAGGATTTATCTGAGTAAAATCTTTAGCAATATCTAAGTTATTCCATACTTTATCATCTAATACTCCATCAATTTTAGGACTTTCGTTAGTTGTACTGACATTATATTTCTTTTTAGTATCAAACTGACTAAATGATGTTAAAGGGATTAAGCAAAGAATAAATAGATAGTTGATTTTCATGTATGAACAAAATTTGTGCAAAAATAGAATTAATTATCAATAGATGTTTGTATTTGAAATCAATCATATATTTTTACACAATTAAAAAATAGATATGAATCTACACGAATATCAGGGAAAAGAATTATTAAATAGTTTTGGGGTTAGAATACAAAGAGGTATTGTAGTTTCCACTCCTGAAGAGGCTGTTAAGGCAGCAGAAAAGTTAAATAAAGACACTGGAACTAGTTGGTGGGTAATTAAAGCTCAGATTCATGCTGGAGGAAGAGGAAAAGGGGGTGGTGTAAAGTTGGCTAAATCTCTTGATGAGGTTAAATCTATTTCACAAGATATTCTTGGAATGCACTTAATAACTCCTCAAACTTCTAAAAAGGGTAAGCTTGTTAATCAAGTTTTAATTACTGAAGATGTATATTATCCAGGAGAGAGTGAAACTGATGAATATTATATGTCTGTGCTTCTTAATAGAGCAACAGGTAGAAATATGATTATGTATTCTACTGAAGGAGGTATGGATATTGAGACTGTAGCTGAAGAAACTCCTCATTTAATTTTTACTGAAGAAGTTGATCCCAGTACTGGACTGCAATCTTTTCAATGTAGAAAAATTGCATTTAATTTAGGTTTATCTGCAATGGCTTTTAAGGAAATGACAAAATTTGTTTCATCATTATATTCAGCTTATGTTAATACTGATTCTTCTTTATTTGAGATTAATCCTGTTTTAAAAACCTCTGATAATAAAATTATGGCTGTAGACTCTAAAGTTTCATTGGATGAAAATGCACTTTTTAGACATAAGGATTATATTGAATTAAGAGATAAAAGAGAAGAAGATGAAACTGAAGTTGAAGCGGGTGAATATGGATTAAATTTTGTTAAGCTTGATGGAAACGTTGCTTGTATGGTTAATGGAGCTGGTCTTGCTATGGCTACTATGGATATTATAAAGATGGCTGGTGGTAATCCTGCTAATTTTTTAGATGTTGGGGGAACTGCTGATGCTAAAAGAGTTGAGCAGGCCTTTAGGATCATCTTAAAGGATGATGGGGTTAAGGCTATTTTAGTCAATATTTTTGGTGGTATAGTTAGATGTGATAGAGTTGCTCAGGGAATTGTAGATGCATATAAAAATATTGGAGAAATTAATATCCCACTTATAGTTAGACTACAAGGAACTAATGCTATAGAGGCTAAAAAATTAATTGATGATAGTGGTTTGAAAGTCGAATCTGTTATACTTTTACAAGAAGCTGCTGATAAGGTTGCTGAAGTTTTGGCTTAATATATTTTATTAAGAACTCATTTATGAACACATTTCTGCACATTTCTGTCCATCAATTGCTGCAGAAATAATTCCACCTGCATATCCTGCACCTTCTCCGCAGGGGTAAAGTCCTTTTACATTAATATGTTCTAGAGTTTTTGGATTTCTTGGAATTCTTATAGGTGAAGACGTCCTGCTCTCAGGAGCATGTACAACAGCATCGTTTGTGAAAAATCCTTTCATATGTTTTCCGAATTCTAAGAATCCTTTTTGTATGTTCTTAAGTATGAAATCTGGTAATAATTCTTTAAGATTAGAGGATTCAACTCCAGGAAGATATGATGTTTCAGGAACGTCTTTAGATATTTTGCCATTTACAAAATCAACTAATCTTTGTGCTGGAACTTTCTGTGTTTCTCCACCCATTTTCCATGCATCATTTTCAATTTTCTTTTGAAACTCTAAACCAGCTAACGGTCCATATTTTTTGTATTCTTTAAAATCTTCTAAATTTAATCCAACTACAATTCCAGAATTAGAAGTTGGAAAATCTCTTTTAGATGGCGACCATCCGTTTGTAACAACTTCATTTTGAGCAGTAGCACAAGGAGCAATAATTCCTCCAGGGCACATGCAAAAAGAATATACTCCCCTTCCATTTATTTGTCTGGCAATTGAATATGGGGCAGGAGGCAGGTATTCTCCTCGTTTTTCACATTTATATTGTATTTGATCAATTAAGTTTTGAGTATGTTCAACTCTAACTCCCAAAGCAAATGATTTTGTCTCAATTTTAATTCCTTTTTCATGAAGCATGTAGAAAATATCTCTAGCAGAATGTCCTGTTGCAAGAATAATTTTTTTGCATTTTATTATTGTAGAATCCTTTAAAACAATTGCAGTTACTTTGTTTTCTTTTATTGTAATATCTGAAACCCTTGAATTAAAATGTATTTCACCTCCATAATTAATTATTGTGTCTCTTATATTTTCAATAATTTTGGGAAGTTTATTAGTCCCAATATGAGGATGTGCATCAATTCTAATTTGTTGAGTTGCTCCATGTTCAACTAATATATCTAGTATATTATTTACATCACCACGTTTTTTTGATCTAGTATATAGTTTTCCATCAGAGAAAGTTCCAGCTCCACCTTCTCCAAAGCAGTAATTAGAATCCTCATTGACAATATGCTCCTTAGTAATTTTAGCAAGATCACGTCTCCTATTTCTTACTTGTTTTCCTCTTTCAATAATAATTGGCTTAACACCTTGTTCTATTAGTTTAAGTGCTGCAAATAAACCAGCAGGACCAGCTCCAATGATAATTACCTCTTTAGATTTACTTACATCTTTATATTTTGTTTTTTCTTCTTTCTCAATAACATGCTTTTCATTAATATAAATATCAATTTTTAGATTAATTTTTATATTCTTTTGTCTTGCATCTATAGATTTTTTAAGAATATTTATATCCTTTATCTCTGTTTTTAAGATATTATGATCTTCAGATATCTTATTAATTAGAAGATGATTCTTTTCAGCACATTCTGGATCTACTTGAATTTGAATTGTCTTTATCATATATGCAAATTTACATAATGATAATCGTGATACTAATAAATACTATTAATTTATAGTTATTATAGTTGTAATTAATATATTAAATATTATAATTTTGAATGTATGAAAATTTCTCTTATTATTTTTTATTTTTTATTTTTTTCATTTGTCTCCTTTTCTCAAGATAATATAATAATATCTCCATTTGTAGTAATTGAGGGAGAAACAATTTTTATATCAAAAATTCCGCAATTAGATATTATAGAATTTAAAAATAATGAAGAAAGAAAAAGCTATTTAAAGCTTAAGAGAAGAGTACTTAAAGTCTATCCGTATGCTCTTGAAACAAAGTTAAAGGTTGATTCTTTAAACTATGCTTTAGATTCAATTGGAAGAAAAAGAAAAAAAAGAAAATATACTAGAAGTGTAGCTAAAGTTATAAAGACTCAATATTCTACTGCTTTAAAGAATCTATCAATGAAGGAGGGTAGAATTCTAATTAAATTAATTTATAGAGAAACAGGAATTAGTACATATTCTTTACTTAGGCAATATAAGGGTTGGTGGAGCGCTACAGTGTGGCAGGCTTTTGCAAAGATGTATGATCATAATCTTAAGACGACTTATGATCCAATAAATATTAGAGAAGATATGTTGATTGATAAAATTTTACTCCAGGCTAAAAAAGAGGGTAGGCTAAAGTCCTTATAGCTTTGTAAATCTTTTAGTGATTTCTTTTTCTCCTGAATATAAAGTTATGGTATAGATTCCTTTGTATAAATAGTTTATATTCAATGATTTACTAAATTCTGATTCAATAATTAATTTACCTAATTGATCAAATATTTTAATTCTTTCAATATTATTTTGACTTTCAATATTTAATATTTCAGTAGCTGGATTTGGATATATATTAATTGTTTGCTCTAGTTCATTTATTAAAGTAGATCCAGGGTTATTTTCAAAATATAAAAATACTTCTCCTTCTAATCCAGATGTTATTATGTCTAAATCTCCATCTCCATCTAAATCAATCATTTCAGAATTTATAATAATTCCAGTATAACTAGTGTCTGGAGATAATCCAAAAGGATTTTGGACTTGTAAAGACATTATAGGGCTTGTAGTAGATCCTTTATTTTGTTGGTAAAGAAATTTGTATTCAGAATTCCCATTATCTTCATATTGTGTAGTTAATAAATCAAAATCTCCATCCTGATCTAAATCTCCAAAAGAAGGGATTGCTGGATAGTATCCAGTAGGAAGTGTAATTCCAATGAGATTTACCTGTGGAGTAGAAAATATAGGGTTAGATTGATTTCCAGTATTTTCAATAAAGATCATATCTTGATGTTGAATATAACCTTGAAGTCCAAAATTAGAGGCTGAACAAATTACATCATAATCTCCGTCCCCATCAATATCAACAACATCTGATATTGCAATCATTGAATCTATTGATAATCCAAACGGATTAGATTGCTGAGCAGCGAAAAGAGGGATAGCTGGATTACCTATATTTTCATAATATTTAAATATGGTATTTGCTTCATAGTCATAATCACCAGTTTGGACATTATAGTCTCCATAAATACCAGTGTAACTAGCAAGAATATCCAAATCTCCATCATTATCTAGATCTACTAAATTATGAGAAAGTAATGAGAATTCAAGAGTAGAATTTTGAGGAGAAGTTAAGTTAAAAGGATTTTTAACTCCTAATGAAAACTGAGGGTTATTTACAGTTCCAATATTTTCATGATACATAAATACATTATTCTGATAATAAGAATAATAGCTAGTATCGATATCTTGTGTTTCATATAATAGATCTAAATCCCCATCCCCATCCATATCAGCAAATTGTGTTTTTCCTCCATAATAATAATAACCAGATATATTACTATTAAAATTTAATCCAAATGGATTTTGCACAGGTGATGTAAAAGATTGAGCACTTATATCATTGTTAACTGAAAGACCAATTAAGATAGCAAATGAACCAACAATATGTTTAAGTTTATTTAGAGAAAGATGCCCTTTAAGAAGATTAACAAGATTTTTAATTTTTATAATTAATAAATTTATCTCATTAGAAAATATACCATTTGAAATCTTTAGTAGATTTTTAAGACTAGAAATATGATTTTTAAGTTGACGTTCTTTTCTAAAAAAATGATTATTTGGCATTATAATTAATTATTTAACAATATTAGTTATTCTTTTTTTCTTTTCCAAAATGTTGTTTCGGGAATTGACAGGCCTTCTTTATAATCCTCTGTTAATGTATTTAAGATGTTAGGTCGTATTTTATCAGCTAGAATATGAATATCATATATTTCATCAAGAGAAGTTAAATAAGTTATTTTCCCAGTAATACTTTTAGTTGGTAGATGAACAATTACAATACCTGCTTGATTTGCATCTTTGGCAAATGGTAATTTTCCAAATGTAGAAGAGTTCTTTCTAAGTTTTGACTGACCTATAAATAGATAATCCTTATGAAGACTCATTCCTCTTACAAAGCCTCCAATTTTTACAACAACATCATAAGTTCCATTTTCTTTATTAATCTTTACTAGCTCACCTGTAGCTGATAATAAAACATATAGTTCATTGTTATAGATTCTTGGAGTGTGAGGCATTGCAAGGCCCTTAGCAATCATTTTATTATTTTCAATATCATATATTACTCCAGATTCTGTTATTTTATCTCTCCAGCTTTGAGGAGTGTTTCCGTCATTAAACGCAGTAGCATATTTTGGCATTCCATTTTTCATAGCCATACCATTAAGATGACATCTATCTTCTCCAGTAATTTTATCAATTTGAGGGGGAGACCAATATGGAGTGAAGTTATAATTAGTGTCTATTTTTACTATTGATGAAAATAGTGTATTAACAGCAAATAATTCTTCATTCTCGCCAAAGCTTAAATCATGAATATCTAGTGCTCCTGTATGGAATGTAGCTCTAGGCATATATAATGCATCATATTTATTTGGAGCCTTTGGATAGTAAAGAGCTAATTCTTTAGAATTCTTGAAAATAATAATTTCATCTTTACATGCTAAAGCTAATTTCTGATTTTTATAATCCTCAGCAATTCCCATTACTTTTTGAAAGTTTCTAGGAAGTTGAGTTAATGAATCTTCATCCTTAGCTGATATAAAAACTAATTTACCTGCCTGGTAGGTTGAAATAGCAATACTGCAATTTAGTTTTTTTAGTAGTTCTGGTACATTAGGGCTAAACTGGCAACTAAATGGTGCTAAGGCTTTATTTTCATCATTATTTGACATCTATCTAATAAATTCAGAAGCAATCCTTTTATTTCTTGGTCCTTCAGAATAATCATAGAACCCCTTTCCTGACTTTATTCCAAGATTCCCTTTATTAACCATTTCAACTAAAAGTGAACATGCTTTATATTTATCATTACTAAAACCATCATGCATTACCTCCAAAATTGATAAACATACATCTAATCCAATAAAATCTGCTAAATGTAATGGGCCCATTGGGTGTGACATCCCAAGAATCATTACCGTATCAATTTCTTCTACTCCAGAAACATTTTCATGTAAAGTAAAAATTGCTTCATTTATCATTGGCATTAAAATTCTATTTGCAACAAATCCTGGTGCATCATTAACCTCTACAGGTATCTTACCTAAACTTTTACTTAATTCCATGATCTTATTTGTTATATCATCTGAAGTTTTTCTTCCTCTAATTACTTCAACTAACTTCATAATTGGAACAGGATTCATAAAATGCATCCCAATTACTTTGTCAGCTCTATTAGTTTCCTTAGCAATTTGTGTAATAGATATTGAAGAAGTATTAGTAGCTAAGATTGTATGCTCAAGACATATTTTATCAAGTTGTTTAAATATTTTAAGTTTTAAATCAATATTTTCAGTAGCAGCTTCTACTACTAAATCACTATTTTCTACTGCTTTATTTAAATTTGTAGAAGTCATAATATTGTTTAATGTTTTTAGCTTATCATCATTTGTAATTTTTTCTTTAGCTAACATTCTATCAAGGTTTTTAGTAATGGTAGTAATAGCTTTGTCTAGATTCACTTGAGAGATATCTACAATTGTTACGTTGTAATTATTTTGTGCAAATGTATGAGCAATTCCATTTCCCATGGTTCCTGCTCCAATTATTGTTATGTTTTTCATTCTTGTTTAATTATTTAAATTTTTAATATAAAACCTTGATATTATCAATACTAATCTCTTCACTAATTTTTGGATCAATTCTTCGCATGTTTATAAATACCTTATAAGATATAGCACCTATACTTTCACTAACGGCTTGTGTAAGGTTAATGTAAATTTTATTCCAATCTTGTTTAGATGTTACCCATATTAAATCCTTTATTTCAACACTCTGAGGATAGTTAACATAAACTCCAACAAGAAACTCAGTGCTAGATTTATAATCAATTTCTAAATATACCGGGGCTCCACCTTGAGGTAAAATAAGATCTTGAGTAGATATTTCAAAATTAATATTTGGAGTATCAATTTTTGCATAAGCATAATGATTGACTTGATCTTCAGATATAATAGTAAAATCTATTTCACTATTTAGTGTTGAATCAATAATTGTTC
>Ga0114994_10001919_pt1 | contig 15063 bp, 12 predicted proteins | sample ArcticOcean_MG_C_9_FD_87043 | JGI IMG/M metagenome (GOLD analysis project Ga0114994, IMG submission 87043) | Marine microbial communities from western Arctic Ocean - ArcticOcean_MG_CB2_152 | ecosystem: Environmental > Aquatic > Marine > Oceanic | place: Arctic Ocean: Canada Basin | collected... | reverse complement strand
ACTTCTGGATCTTCGATCACGTCGGCAACTTGGTCGGTTGATTTGGGTATTAGCTGATTTCTCTCTAGTTACCGAGGTTGTGCCTGTGTGTATGACTGGAACATGTACAGTAGGATCATCGCTCATTCTGTAGGTGGGTTCGCATTTGGCGGTCCGCACTTGGCTTATTCTTGGAGGCTTGAACGGTGAATACGCAAGCGATTGTCGGATCGACGATTATCGATGGGACAGGCTCCGAACCTGGCGTTAACGGGACGATTCTCTTGCGTGATGGGAAAATTATCGAGGTAGGTTCCTCCGAAAATGTAGTCGTCCCGCCGGATGCAAGCACGATCGACGCGACCGGCAAATTTACGATGCCGGGAATTATTGATGCACACGTTCACGTGACTCCTAATCAAGATGTACCAAACGATGTGCGGATAAATCTACGAATCGGGTTCAGCGCAATAAATACGCTAAGGCAATCGTTGGGAGCCGGCGTCACAACGGTCGTAAGCATTGGTGGTGGGCCGGCAGCGGTTGAACTAACGAATGCCATTCAATCAGGCTATGTCGATAAGTGTGCGAATCAAATTACCGCGGGGGTTGTGAACGCTTCAGGGGGACATGTTCGTGGTCGCCATGCCGATGGGCCGTGGGAGATTCGAAAAGCGGTGAGAGAGCTTGCATCTGCAGGATGCACAATGATCAAGACCGCTGCAACCGGAGGCTTTCAGTGGGAGCACGAACGCGTTCACTGGCCCGACTACACAGAGGAAGAACTGACAGCTCTGGTCGACGAATGTCGGATGCGAGATATGCCAGTAGCAGCTCATGCGCACGGTCATGAAGGTTTGAAGTATGCCGTCAATGCCAGAGCACACATGATTCACCATGGGGCGCTCATCGACGATTATGGGATCGAGGCAATAACCAGTGCCGACCTCTATTTCGTTCCAACGCTTTTTACAACTAGTGTCGGACGCGTTGCGAAAGTTGAATACCCGTGGACCAAAGAGCGTATGGAAGCTGCTTACCCAATTCACAGAGAAGGCGTTTCGAAAGCCCACAAGATGGGTACTAAAATTGCGCTAGGCACCGACGGTGGACCTGGCGACGCAATGATCGAATTATCCGAATTTGTCGACTGTGGTCTGTCACCAATGGATGCGATTGTGGCTGGAACGCGGAACACCGCTGATGCGTTGTCGATTCTGGATCGGGTTGGAACGGTTGAGACTGGAAAAGACGCCGATTTATTGATAGTCGGCAAGAACCCGATAGAAGATATTAAGGTGTTGCAGGATCAAGACAACATTTCACTCGTCATGACGCACGGAAAAGTGCAGACGACTTCCGAAGAGATGAAGACTTATCTCGATCCGCGACTAAGCGGTCCGCCAAGACAAATCGTTCGCGTGAACGCAGAAATGTAATTGGTGGTTCGAGTGGTGCCTGCTACCCGCGTTCGGCTTTGTCGTATTCGGCGTAGATGTAGGGGTGCTCTGGATCATAGTGAGTGAGGGTGTCGGGGTTGGCGACTCGACCAGCAGGCCGAACGTCGTTTCCTTCAATCCCGTTCACCTTGTCACCCAAATCAATACGGCACGCTTCAATTAGCCCAGTAAGTCGGGTGACCACGTCCGGGTGACTATCGAACACGTTCGTTTTTTCACCCTTATCGGATTCGAGATCGTATAGCTCGTTTATCTCTTCATCAACTTTGCGAACATGCAACTTCCACCTGCCGTCTCGTACTGCCTCAAGAGTATTTCCGTCGTAGTAGAAGAACTCGCTGCGTGGCGACTCGGTCGGTTCATTTGCAAACATCAATGATGAGATATCGTTGCTGTCGATTGTTCGGTCTTTCGGCAGTTTGGCATCGGTCAAACCAGCGATAGTTCCGAAGAAATCGATTGAAGAAACGAGTTCGTTTCTAACTTCCCCAGCTGGAATCTTGTCGGGCCATCGCATGATGCACGGCACCCGCTGCCCGCCTTCCCAAGTAGTACCTTTCTTGCCGCGAAGTTCGCCGTTGCTACCGCCTTGATTGTCCAAACGAGAGCCGTTATCGCTCGTGAATATAACGAGAGTGTTGTCGTCTAGCCCCTGTCGTTTGAGTTCATCAAACAGGACCCGAGCGACCCAGTCGACTCCGGCAACACATGCGCCATAGTCGCCATTTTCGGATTCATTCACGAGGTTTTCCGGTGCGTATAGCGGAAGGTGAACGTACATGTGGGCGAAGTACAAGAAGAACGGGTTTTCTTTGTTTTCTCGAATGAATCGAACTGCTTCTTCAGCGTAGCGCTCGGTTAAGGCGCGGAGATCAGGCTGTTCCTGAATTACTTCCTCGTCTCGAACGAGTGGCAAAGGTGGTCGTTTACGAAGTTGCTCTTTTCGATCATGATCATCAATGGTCGGATCCTCGACCTGACGTCCCATATCGTTGCTGTAAGGAAGTCCAAAATAGCTATCGAAACCGTGGTTGGTAGGCAGGAATTCTTCCTGATCTCCGACGTGCCATTTGCCAATGATCTTGGTCGAGTATCCGACATCTTTCAGCGCACCGGCGATAGTGGTTTCGTCTGGGTGTAGGCCGATAGCATCGCCCGGGAATAGCACTCGGAAACCGTCGAACTCACCGAAGCCGATTCGTTGCGGGTAGCAACCTGTGAGCAATGCCCCCCGTGACGGTGAGCAAACGCCCGACGCAACGTAGAAATCTGTGAACAACACGCCTTCGGCCGCCATCTTATCGAGTGCAGGAGTCTTGTTGATTGTCGAACCGTAGACTCCCAGATCGCCGTATCCAAGATCATCGCAATTGATAAGTACGATATTCGGCTGTGTCATCGTTGTTCCCGTTTACTTTTGGCGTTATTGGCATTGTTGCCCAGAAATTACCGGTTAGTTTGCACGTATTTTTTCTATTTCACTAGCGACAGCTAACTCAAATTCAACGTAACCCGCTGAATTGAAGTTGAATCTGAGATATGGTCTGTCGCAACAGATAATTCGAGAAACCCCTTGCAACTGAACTTCTGGAGCCTAATCAATGCTGTTCTTTCTTCTAGCTAACCTGACCGATGACGGACTTCAGGCGTGCGTAGAAAATCCCGATTCATTCGCTGACGCGTGCGACAGCGTGAATGTTCCTGGCGCTCGATTGATCTCTCGCTACGCGACCTTGGGTCAGTACGACTTTGTGGTGCTGGTAGAGGCGGATTCTGCGCGGACAATGTCTCGACTTTCGGTTGTATTAGGAGCGAATGCTCATGTTCACGTCGAGACGATGCAGGCGATCACAGCCCACCTGATGTCCGAGCGCGAAGAGCAGATCATCATGTCTGAAGCGCCCAGTGAAAACCACGAACCAGCGGGAGCTGCCAGCTGAGATTATTTCGATATTGATTAATTCAGTGGTGCCGTCGTGAAAACTACGTGGAACGGCTGACTGTAGATCATGGCGTCGGCGTCAACGGGCACTGGATAGTTCTGATTGACGATATTGCCCTTTCGATTCAGTCGTCTTACAACAATCTACGAGATTGTTCGATGGTTGGACGTTGCTATACGAAATCTGGCGATTCGGATTCTCGTAGGATGCACTATGGTTTGAAGATGTTCTCATTACGGAATCACGCTAAATATTTGATCGTGCTGGCGTGAGCACTAGCGATGCTTATAGTCGTTGCTTGCGGTGCAAGCAACGACGGTTTTCGAGATTATCCTAGCGTCGGAGGCCAGTAGATTGGCTCGAACCCGGAGACACCGGATACTAGGTAACACTTGCACGTTCGTTTAATCGCCGATTAACGCCATTCGATCCATTCAATTCGTATACTCAATAGATGTTTATTGGCAATGTTGAAGTAAAAGGGCTGGCGAGACTGGCCCCGATGGCTGGAATTTCTAACGCTGCGTACCGCACGGTAGCTCGCGAGTGCGGAAGCGCGCTTACGACCAGCGAAGAGATCGACGCAACTGGTCTGACTCGGAAGAACACGAAGACCCGCTACGACATTGCAAAGTACCTTCCCGAAGAGAAACCGATCGCTCTTCAGATTCTAGGATCAAACGCCGAAACGCTAGTTCCGGGTGCGCAGTGGTTACAGGATCAAGGCGCTGACATCATCGACCTCAACATGGGTTGCCCCGTTCAGAAGATCACAAAAACTGGTCGCGGTTCAGCGATGATGAAAGATGTCGATAAGACCGCCAAAATCCTCGAGGCGATGCGCAATGTTCTTACGATTCCGTTCACGATCAAGATTCGTAGCGGATGGGACGAAATGCATCTCAACGCAGTTGAAGTCGCCAAGATGGCGGAAGACGTCGGCGTGGATGCGATTACAGTTCACCCTCGAACTCGTTCTCAGCAATTCACGGGTCTATCGAAATGGGACATGATTTCGCAGGTCGTTGATGCTGTGAACATTCCTGTCACCGGAAATGGTGACGTGAAGTCGATGTCGGACGCAAGACGTATGGCAGCTGAAACCGGCGTTGAGTCGGTGATGATCGGTCGAGGAGCCATGGGCAAGCCTTGGGTGTTCGACGAGTCGTTTGAGGATCTTTCGCCAGCTGGTAAATATGAGTACCAGTCGCGGGTCATTGATCGTCACATGCCGCTGATTATGGATCACTTCCCTGAAAAAGTCGGGCTGATTCAGATGCAGCGACACTTGTCTTGGTACGCAGGTGGCCGAGATCGGGTGCGCACGTTCAGAGTCGAACTTTTTGGTGCAGAGAGCTATCAAGAGACCCGAGACGTATTCGACAGATACTGGGCGTCGGTCGACCCCTCGGTTTCCGAACAGCCAAATATGGCGGTTGTTTAACCAAAGGCGAATTTTGATTAGCGGTTCTTTCGAATTGCTAGAAATTCGAAACGACTTGGATCATCAGAAATAGAAGGATGATTAGTGTCATTGCTGCAGCCCGTGCAGCGATTAGTCTGCTCATAAATTTAGTCTTTAAATTTCCCCGTTTCAGGGTGAATTGTTTCTCTACGTGTTAAATCCACAGTTACCAGAGCGTGGCTACTCGCGTTTGCAATTGGTGTTTGGAGATTTCGGGTCATCCCGGCTAATGTGGACGAACTAACTAGTAGTTTAAGAAAGAAAACACGCGATATGACCGACGATCGGCACTACTCTACGACTGTGGATAGCCAGTTCGGCAAACTGACGTTGGTTGCGACGGATGTTGGTCTTCGGGCGTTGATTTGGCCAGATGACTCGGCATCTCGGGTGCCTCTGCCTTCTGAATTGGTTGCTGATGTCGATCATTCGGTGCTTTCAGCCGCATGTCTTCAGGTCGAAGAGTATTTAGCTGGTGCCCGCACCGAGTTCGATGTCACGTTCGATTTGAGAGGGACTGCGTTCCAGCAGGAAGTTTGGCTCGGACTGGCATCGATTCCGCTTGGCGAAACCTCGACCTACGGGGAGATGGCAATGCGAATCGGTCGACCGAAAGCGGTTCGTGCAGTTGGAGCAGCAATTGGTAGGAATCCGATATCGATTATCTTGCCGTGTCATCGCGTTATTGGCGCTTCGGGTGATCTAACGGGATTCGCTGGCGGAATCGAAACCAAGCGTAGCATGCTGGAGTTCGAGCGAGCGGCGATTGTGTCGCTAGCTTGAACTGTCGTTGAGTGCAGGGAACGACACTTCGACGGGGCCAAGGATGATGCTTGCGAGTGGTTGACTGAGTGACTGGGGTGAGTGTGCAGCTATACAGTCGGTAGCGGCATGTCGTCACCAGTTTCGTCTTGCCAAATCCTGATTCGAGCCGCCATTTGGCGGATTCTGTCTTTGTGCTCCGGCTTGTTGAATAAGTTGTTGAGTTCAGCAGGATCGGAATTAAGGTCGTATAGCTCGCATTGATCACCTGGCGACAAGTTCAGTTTCCAGCGATCACCGGTAACTACACCACGCCACGGAATCGAAACCATTCGGTTGATATCGGGAGAGCCGAGATTGCGATCGCCCATTCCGTTCCACTGGATGAATACGTCGTTGTCTGAAAGGTCTTCTTCACCACGAAGCACTGAACGTAGCGATTTTCCTTCGATGTGATCAGGAATTTCGCTACCTGAAAGATCTAGAAGCGTAGGTACAAGGTCGACTTGTCCAACGGAACCTGCGATACGTGTTTGTTGGTCATTATTCAGCCAAGGGACGTACATCAGGAACGGTACGTTCGACGCCTCTTCGTACAGAGATCGTTTTTCGAGCATGCCGTGATCGCCAGCCATCTCGCCATGCTCGCTCGTGAATACGATGATCGTATTGTCGGCCTGTCCGCTTTCTTCGAGCGACTCGAATATTTTTCCGAGTTGCGTATCGACCAGCGTCACGTTGGCGAAATACTGAGCGCGCAGCTTGCGGAATCCTTCTTCGGTAGTCGTATCATGAACGTCACCACCGGCTTCGCCCAGCGGATTGTTTCCTCCGCCCATGTAGTAGTCAGATCGCAATCGATTTACGAGCGATCCTGAATCCGGGCGAACGCGAAATCCGGGACCAACGTCAATTTCGTTGGGGTCGTAAAGATCGTTCAGCGGTCCTGTATACGGTGGGTGCGGCTCGAAAAAGTTCACGTATAGCATCCACGGCTGATCGGCGTGATCGCCTTCAGGGAACTCCCTGATGAACTCAGATGCCTTGTGCCCTAAGAATCCGGCCTGGGTCTGCTCTTCGGTGAGCTCAGCGACTCCTACCCAGCCTTCGTAAGACATCGACATAGATGGCGGTTCAACTCCGTGGTCACGCAGCCACTGGTTGTAAGGAGCTTCCTGATATCGATATTCCTTGCGGGTGATGCGCACTCGTTGGAAATCTTCGACGGCTTCCCAAGTATCGAAACCGTGCTGAGGCGTCATGTCATCGCCCAAGTGCCACTTGCCCATGTGGGCGTTGTAGTACTCGTCGTCGATCATGTCGCCAATCGTCGAAATATCTCGTGACAACGGAATATTGTTTCGTTGCAGCCCAGTTGCGTACGGGTACAGGCCAGTCATGATCGATGCTCGGGCAGGAGTGCAGACCGGCTGCGTCACGTATGCGTTTTCGAATACAAAGCTCTTATCGGCAAGCTTGTCGAGGTTTGGGGTTTTGATCCATTCATTGCCGTAAGCTCGCATCGAATCTCGACGCTGCTGGTCGGTGAGAATGAAAAGAATGTTGGGCTTGCGATCTTTCATTGTTGATTTGTGCCTGTGATTGCGTTTGCGCCTTCGTCGGACCGGCGTTCTCAGAACGTCGATCTAGATTAAGGATTAAGTGTTACCAGCCACCGAAAGGGTACGGCAATCCCGCTCGCGCGCAACAGTCTGCGAGGATAATCTCTGATTATGGGTCTAATACTTCATGAACAGCTCGAGACAGATCGCCTTCGCCTCGCACCGCTTTCAGTTGAGATTGCGGAGGTGATGATCGCGGGCGATACGGAGTTGCTTCGAGCGTAATCTAGTCTCATGTTCCCAGATCAGTTCCGATTGCCACCGATGATGATGGACGACTATCTAACAGACGTTGCACAGCGATTACGTTACGAAACATCGCAGGTCGGTTGGTGGGCTTGGCTGTTCTTTGATAAAAAATCTTGAAAAGTTCTTGGAATAGTAGGCGTTAGAGGACCGACCGATGACACTGGAGCAGTTGGATTAGCCTTTTCCATCTATGAGGATCAAGAAAATCAGGACTACACCAAAGAGGCGATCAAGGCTGTGGTCGATTGGATTTTGGCCCAAGTGGGTGTGAAGTAACTTCGTATGACGATCCACCCAACTTCGCTGCCGTTCGAGTATCTCAACACTCTAAGTTCGTGCTAAAGAGAACTGTTTAGGACGAAGTGGTGGGCGAAGTTCACCTTTACGAAGCTAAGAAACGTGTGATTCTTCTCCCGTCTTCGACGCTGGTTTAGGCGTTTTGATTGGTGCGATCGGATACTCGTACGCTTTGGTCCGACTACTTCGTGATTGACGGATTCCATTCGTGACCTAGAGTCGCTTTGGTAATAGAATCGCTAGGTCATCTTTTTATTCCTGTGGATATTGCCAACCAGCCGGAGATTCTCGCGTGCCAGATAATTCGGAATCTAATTCACCAGATATTAGTTCAGAAGTGAAGTTCGAAGCTGCTACGAAGAAAAAACGTGAGACTCGACCGTGGGGTTCGTACGAAATTATGACAAGCGGTCCCGGTTTTCAGACGAAGCGACTGACCGTGACGGCCGAAAAGCGACTTTCGCTTCAGTGGCATCGACATCGTGATGAAACTTGGGTTGTCGCTCGTGGAACGGCTCGGGTGACTGTTGGCGAAGAGCAGCACACATTGGGGCGTGGCGAATCGATTTTCGTCGCTCGCAATGTGCACCACCGAATCGAGAACATCTCTTCGGTCGAGCCACTAGAGATCATCGAAATCCAGACCGGCGACTATTTGGGCGAAGACGACATCGTCCGAGTAGAAGACGACTTCGGCAGGGCTGAGTAGGGATTTTAAGTTTGAATCCTCCCTCCCTGATAGGGAGGGAGTCATAGGCTGGGTTCGACCGGTGGCCGTCAGAATCTATCTGTCCAGCATTCGATCTGACCCACACTTTAGCCCTCTCTCTTCCGCCCCATCGCTCGGGTGGTGTTGTCCGCGGGCTAACCACCGCGTCGGGTATCTGGGTCGCGGCGGCTTTAGGTATCGCTGCGGGTACTGGAATGTACGTGTTGGCGTTGGGTGGGTCGGTAATCGCTACCGGTATTCTGTTTTCCTTACCACGCAGCCCTGACACGCTAAGTGATGATGGCGACGAGCAATCTAACTAGCCATTCATTTAATTGTGAACGACCCTCCTTCAGGGGAGAGGGCTAAGCAACAACCACTACTTCAGCGCTACGCTTCCGTCTTCTCGGATGGGTGGTGCTACTTGGGCTGGGTCGAACGGGTGCATTGCTGGGGCGTCTTCGTTGAAGATGACTCCGAGTCCGGGCTTCTCAGAAGGTGTATACCAGCCGTTTTCGAGCTTTATGATCACGTCGGTCATGTCACGCCTTGGCGGAACTTCCTCTTGCACGGATTCCTGAACGTCCCAAGAAGGCGACGCCGTGCCAATGGCAATACATGCGGCGGTTGCGATGGGGCCTTGGAAATTGTGTGGACAGATCTTTATATGATGAGCTTCGGCAATCGTTGCGATTTTCTTAACACCGGTAATTCCTCCAGCCACAGCGATGTCGGGCTTGAAGAACGCTGGTTTTGCCAGCTGGGCGTACTCTCGGAACTCCCAGATACCCATGTTTCGTTCACCGACTGCGAGTGGCAATCGCATCTTTGCGGCTACGTCGCCCATCGCAACAACTGAGTCGGGCACGATGGGGTCTTCGATGAAGTACGGCCTTAGCTTGGCGACCTCGTCGCAGAACGCGATTGCTTCGTGCGGCTGCATATTCCTGTGAATCTCGATTCCAATATCGAACTCCCAACCCACAGTTTCTCGAACCGCTTCAACCATTTCGACCGCCAAACCGATCATCTTCGTATAAGTGAGTTCTGCCCAGTTTTTAGGCATAGGTGTGAACTTTAAAGCGGAGAAACCTTGGTCAAGGGCTTTCTTTGCGCCAACTGCACACTCTTCGGGAGTGTTGCCGCCGATTCCTTGTGCGATGCCACGGATTTTTTGGCGAACCTTGCCGCCAAGTAAATCCCAAACGGGTGCCTGAAGTCGTTTGCCCTTGATGTCCCACAGCGCCATGTCGATAGCGCTAATCGCTCCACCGATGCTGTTTCCTCTGAACGCCGAGTTGTACCGCCATAGATAGCTCCAAATGTGCTCGATGTCACCGGCATCCATGCCGATGATTGCGTCGGCGAAGCCGTGAACAGTCGCTTCGGCGGCTTTCGGGTATGACCAGTAGCAGGATTCGCCGATCCCTTCAGTTCCATCTTCAGTCGTGACTTTAACGACGAGGTATCGGGCTACAAAAAACGTTTCAATCTTCGCAATTTTCATTGTTTTCATTTCAGGGTGGGGAGGAGGGTCCGCAAACGGTTGATTATTGGGGGCAGGGATTCGTTCTCAGGTTACGATGACTAAATATTCCAGTGGGCGTTGATGCTTGCTTCGTACTCGGCAGTTTCTTCGTTCTCTATTTCTTCGATAGTAACGGGTCGACCGAGTACCGAAGATTCGAGAGCTGCGTTACATACGGCGAGGTCTTTTCTGCCGACATAAGCGTCTACTTCTGGCTTCGTCCCGTCGGCGATGCATTGTCCGAGTTCGTAGTACTCAAGTGCCACTAGGAAGCGGTCGGCATCTTCGAACGGCGTGTCATAAGAGCCAAGTCGATCACTACCAAAAAGCCGGGCAGGTAGTTCGTCCAAATGGAAATCAGGGACTAGTTCGAGAACGGCGTCGCCTGAAACCTCTCCGACGCCGTCTATAGTCAGCTTCAGCGGATCGCCTCGGCGCTGCTTGGCTGGCGCCATGGATCCCTTGCTGCCGTAGATCATGGCGTATTCCGTTGTTTCGCCGTGAGCAGCCCAGAACGAAGTCCATTGACCGACCGCACCGTTCTTGAATTTGAGTGTTGAAATGACCATATCTTCGGCTGTAGCGTCGATTTCGTCGGGTACTTCGTTGGCCCAGTGTTCGTAAAAGTTTGCAACGCCGATCTTTTCGCCTTTATATCGCTTCGGCTCCCAGATTTTCGATACGGCGTAGACCTCTTCGATATCGCCGAGGTAGTACATCATCTGATCGACAGCATGAACGCCAGCATCAACGAAAATACCGCCGATGTTTTTGTAGTGACGCCACGGCCAAATGATGATGTCGTTACCGCCGCGAGCCGATCCGAGCAGGAAGCTATAGGGGTCGCCAATAGCACCAGAATCGAGAAGTGCCTTGTTGAGGCGGACCATAGGGTCGCGTCGTTCTTGCTCACCGACGCTCAGAACTTTGCCGCTACGTTTCCAGGCGTCGATCACCCGGTTGCAACCTCGAATTGTGAGCGAAAGTGGCTTCTCGCAAAGAACGTTGTAGCCAAGATCAAACGCCATCTCGGCGACGAGGTGATGTGAGCCAGAATCGGTCGTGATGTCGACCGCTTCTATATCGGGTCGCTTCTTCTTCATTACTTCCATCGAAGTGAAGATATCGGGTCGACTTCCGAGCATTTCCTCAGCTTTGTCGGCGAGGTGAATTGCGTTCTCTTCGCGGGTGTCGCAGACGGCGACAAGTTCGACGTTAGACATGCCGCTTTCATAAAGAGCTCCGAGCGCCCGCAAATGACGACCACCCATGCCACCTGCTCCGACGATTGCGATAGGAATACTGACCACGATTTAGCTCCAGAATCTTTTGTTTAGCCATACCCGAATCAGGCACATTGGCAGTTTTATACCATCATATGACGGTGTGATGATGTGACTACCGATCCTGAACACTGCCATCGAAGCCGATTGGGGTGTCGAGGATTTTTGGATTTTCTGGGCCAGTTAGTGCGGCTTCGTTCAGTTCAATGCCGAGTCCGGGTCCTTCAGGAACGATGAGGTAGCCATCGACAAGCTTTAGCGGTGTCACTAGCAGATCGCTCTTGGGCGGCTCCGATTCGCCTGTGTACTCCTGAAGAGCGAAGTTCGGGATACAGGCATCGAGCTGAACACAGGCGGCAGTGCTTACAGGCGAAAGCGGATTATGCGGAATTACTTTCACGTGCTTCGCTTCAGCCATCGCTGCTACTTTCTTCGATCCTGAAAGTCCGCCACACAGACAAAGATCAGGTCGTATGTATGATGCAGCGTTTGCTTCGAGGAGTTGCTCATATTCAAAGATCGTCGTGAACCGTTCGCCGGTTGCGATTGGAATGTTGCAGTGATCGGCGACTTCAGCCATTCGCGCTGGGCTATCGGGCAGCATTGGGTCTTCGTAGAAGAACGGGTTGAACTGCTCAAGACGTCGACCCAGCCAAATACTTTCCGCTGGAGCCATCTGGCGGTGAATCTCGACACATATGTCGACGTCTCCGCCGACCGCTTCTTTCACAGCCCCAACTCTATCAACCGCTTCGTCGGCCCATTCTGTGTACGACTTGTGCAGGTAGTAGTCGGGAGCGAACGGTGTAAATCTAACCGCCGTGAAACCGTCTTTGGCGGCGGCGATAGCACTCGCTACGAGATCGTCTTTGGTGTTTCCGCCGACGTGCATGTAGCAGCGAACTTTGTCGCGAGTCTTGCCGCCCATGAGGTCGTATATTGGCACGCCGAGTCGCTTGCCTTTGATGTCCCAAAGAGCGATGTCGATCGCAGAAAGCGCACCTTGAACTACTGATCCCATGAAGTGCGACGAACGATAGAGCCACTGGTAGTGATGCTCGATGTAGTCGGGGTTTTTACCTTTGAGGTACTCTGCCATCGTGTCGACCATCGTCTTGGTCGGTCGCTGCCAGCCATGAACACCTCCCTCACCAATCCCAACAGTTCCGTCTTCGCAGTAAATGCGAATCAGCAGCCAGCGATCCCAAAGTATAGTTTCGACTCGTTCGATCTTGGTTGGTGCTGGCATATTAGCGTGATCCGTTTGCTGAGGATGTGGTTGGCGAGTGCAGAAGCACCCAAGCTGAAATCGTTCGTTAGCCGAGAAGGTAGCTTGTAATTGAGGCGGTTACAAGATCAATTCGGTTTGTGTTGCGCTCTTGGTGGAGTTATAACGACGGAACAAGAGGATATTGGCGTTCATTGTTCGATCTAATCGAGCGCCTGACAGAACTGAACCTTAGCCACTGGAAAGTGAACTGAAACTTGCTCGATATAATAATCAAAGGTGCGACCGTCATCGATGGCTCCGGCTCTGTAGGAACGATTCTCGATGTAGCGATCGAGGGTGATCGGATTGTTTCGATTGCACCAAACATCGAAGCTGAATCAGCTGAAGTATTGGACGCTACCGGCCTGGTGTTGTCGCCCGGATTTATCGATGTTCATTCGCACGATGATTTTCACGTGCTGATCGAACCTGAAGTTCGCCACAACATCTTGCAGGGTATTACAACCGTTATAGTCGGTAACTGCGGATTCGGGGCGGCAGGCTCAGATGCTGGCAAGATGCAGATGAGGGCGATCAACGAGCCCAGTGCCGATCTTCCAGATTGGACTGGCTACGCCGGATATCTTGAAGAAGTCGATAAAACATCTCCTGCGCTGAACGTCGCTGCACTAATCGGACATCACACAGCGCGCCGAGAGGCGATGGGTGGAGTTGCTGATCGCCCGCCAAGCGACTCGGAACTAGCGGGGATGTTGGCGAACGTGACTGAAGGCATGGAGGCTGGGGCGGTCGGATTGTCGACGGGGCTGGTCTACGAACCGGGACGGTACGCCAGTACTGAAGAAGTCGTCGCATTATCGAAGGTGGTTGGTAAGCACGGCGGGCTTTACGTTTCGCATATGCGGGACGAGGGATCGGGACTTCTTGATTCGGTTCGGGAAACCTTGCACATCGGTGAAGCGAGCGGGACTGCTGTAGAGATTTCTCATCACAAATCGGTAGGTAAAACGAACTGGGGCATGGTCACTCAGTCGCTTGAGATGATCGAGGAAGCAATCGCTCAGGGTCGTGACGTAACCGCCGATCAGTATCCGTACACCGCTCGCAGCACAATGTTGTTCGCACTGGTTCAAAACGGGACATTCAACGACAGCGAAGGCGGTGCCATGGGCAAGTCGGAACCTTCGGAAGTGCTGTTGTGTTCGGTTCCAGAGCATGAAGATTTTGAGGGTCGGACGTTACAAAGCTTCGTCGATGAATTCGATCTGCCAGGTGAAGAAGCAGCGAACAAGCTGCTTCGCGATTATTCAGACTCGATACTGGTCGCGGCGTTCGGCATGGACGAAGGCGATGTGCGAATGGTGATGGCGCACTCATCGACGATGATAGGAACTGACGGCCTGGATCGTGGGTCGAAGCCTCATCCAAGGGCATGGGGAACCTACCCACGGGTTCTAGGTAGGTATGTTCGTGAAGAGGGTGTTATCTCGCTTGAGAACGCCATCTACAAGATGACGCATATGCCATCTGCCAAGTTCGGAATCGCCAATAGAGGCCTGGTCAAAGAAGGTTATTTCGCCGATCTAGTGTTGTTCGATCCTGACACTGTCATTGACCGTGCGACGTACGAAAATTCTCGGATAGGTCCGGCGGGAATGCCCCACGTAATCGTGAACGGAAAGTTCGCTGTGAAGGATGGCGAGCACGCCGGATCACGATCAGGTCGAGCGTTACGTAGAGGTCAGGTTTAGCCACTCAGGGTGAACTATGGAGAGTAGACTGCGCCCGCGCTTGTGTTTGATTGACCAAGGAACGTTAGGAATCTATGTCGTCAGAAATCATCGAATCGGTATCGGTAACACCGATCCCATCGAGCTATCAAAAAGAACTCGGAAAAAACGCGTATATCGATAACATCGGCACGCAGCGGCTCGAATGGGTCGTGCGTGCTAGGAGTTCGAGCGGTGCCGAGGGCATTTCCATCGCCAATCGTATGATGCGAGAAGGTAGCGTCGAGAGCATGCTGGAGTACATAAAGGGTGCACTGCTTGGACGCGAAGTCGACCAGCTGTTGGAGATTTCTGATGGTGTCGTAACTGGCGCGGGACCGGGCATGGAACGCTGGTACAGGCATAACGGCTGGATGACCATTCTGGCGTTCGATCTAGTCGGCAAAGTTAGCGGTGTGTCCGCTATCGATCTCCTTGGCGGCAAGAAGCACGATTCAGTTCCTGCCTACGACACAACGCTCTATTTCCAAGATTTCTTAAACCCTGCGCGGGGGGCTTTGCAGGTTGGTGATGAAGCGGCTCAAGCTGTTGCCGATGGTTGGCGGGCGATCAAGATCAAACTAGGTCGTGGCGGCAGGTGGATGTTGCCCAAAGACGGCATGAGACGCGATATCGAGGTTGTACTTGGTGCTCGCCAAGCCGTTGGCCCCGACGTGAAAATATACGTAGATGCGAATTTCGGTTACGACGGTCATCTTGATTTGTTGGATCAACTCATCAAGGAAGTTACACCGGCGGATATTTT
>Ga0114994_10001918_pt1 | contig 15069 bp, 2 predicted proteins | sample ArcticOcean_MG_C_9_FD_87043 | JGI IMG/M metagenome (GOLD analysis project Ga0114994, IMG submission 87043) | Marine microbial communities from western Arctic Ocean - ArcticOcean_MG_CB2_152 | ecosystem: Environmental > Aquatic > Marine > Oceanic | place: Arctic Ocean: Canada Basin | collected... | reverse complement strand
TAGACATAAGCGACATCTCAGGTCTGGTCTTTGACCTCTCCAAGAACTTCCACGACCTCTCGGGTACATACTACGACCTTTCCGATTTGGTCGCGGAGCACGTGGTAGACATAAGCGACATCTCCGGACTGGTCTTCGACCTCTCCAAGAACTTCCACGACCTCTCGGGCACCTATTACGAATTATCAAATAATTTTGATGCATTTAAAACCAATGTGAAAACGAACGACCTATCCGTTAACAATATTAGTGTGAATTCGGGCAGTAATATAAGATTTTTATCTGATGTATCCTTTAATGAAACGGTTCAAATAAAAGGGGACCTAATCATAGATGGATCCTTTAATTTCAATGAAATAATCAGAAATACAACAACAGTTAATAATGAATTGCTAATCAGTACCCAAGTGGATATATCTAATCACGGAACAGGTCCCGCACTTTCGGTAACACAATATGGCGACGGAGTTAATGATAATTTGGTCTTGTTACATGCGGGAACAGACGGATCAGCAGTAGAAATCAAAGGAGATGGCAGGACGATATTTTATAAAGATGTTTCATTCAATCAAAAGATAATAGGAGATATAAGCAGTGACGAATTTTATGACTTATCAAAGAATTTCTACGACCTCTCGGGAACCTACTATGACCTTTCGGATTTGGTCGCGAGGCGCGTGGTAGACATAAGCGACATCTCCGGTCTAGTATTTGACCTCTCCAAGAACTTCCACGACCTCTCTGCGAGATATTATGACCTTTCGGATTTGGTCGCTGGACACGTGATAGACATAAGCGACATCTCCGGTCTAGTATTTGACATCTCCAAGAACTTCCACGACCTCTCGGACACTTACTATGAGTTGTCTGGGTTAGTTACAATTAATATTAGTGATATTAGTGATATATCATATGGACTAGACGATCTTTCTGGAAAATTCAATACTTTATCGGGTGATTATGATGCTTTCAAAGATAATGTGAAATCAACAGATGCGTCATTTAATACAATTGGTGATTTAGATAGTGGGAAAATAGTATTTTCAAGCGATGTTTCGTTTAATTGTAACATAGATGCGGGGGATGCATCATTCGGAGTAATAAGCGTAACACATATTAAAGGGTATTCTCCTATCGAAATTCTAGACGATATTGTTCTACATAACAAACATTTAACCGCTTCCGATGCGTCTTTTAATAATATTGGAGCCATAGATGGAAGTCTTATTATAATAGGCGACCTATCCGTAAATGGACAAATATTTACCTCGGGAGGACTGGTTGGTGCTGGTGGTGGAAGTGGAACAGACGCTTCTTTCAACGTGATTGATGAGTTTTTGGATGGTTCTGGAGTTACCTTTTTGACCGATGTCTCTGTTAATACACGATTAACTGTTCCCGATGCGTCATTCAACCGAATTGCGCCGATAGATGGAAGTCTGATTATAATCGGTGACCTTTCGGTTAATGGACAAATATTTACCTCAGGTGGTCTTGTCGGTGCTGGTGGTGGAAGTGGAACAGACGCTTCGTTCAACGTGATTGATGAATTTATGGATGGGTCTGGCATTACCTTCTTAGCGGATGTCTCTATTAACACACGATTAAATGTTCCTGACATTTGCGTAAATAGAATTGCGCCTATAGATGGTAGTTTGGTATTTACAGATGATATTAGCGTAAATGGAAATATATATTTTACGGATTCACTATATCAGAATGGCGTCCTGTTTGAAAGTGGAATTGTGGGACCAACCGGACCTACCGGAAGTATGGGAATTAACGTATTTACCATTTTTGACGATTTGAACGCAGCAGGAACGATTGCTGGTCTTACTGGTCCAACGGGAGCGACCCCTTGGATAAACTCCTTTCCAACCGAGTTAAAAGCCGGAACGGTCCTGTTTCACAATATAAAGGCGAGTGGATACATAGCACCGCATACAAATTTCACGTGGCCAGAGGACCCGCATAGCTGGATATTACAGCGCTCAAAGGCGGACGCACCAAATACATATCAATGGGATGGTCTCGCACAAAATGTTGATTTCAAGCACACCTTTAATCGGCTTGGCGAGCACGAAGAGGCGACCTATTCAATGACCGAGACCATTCCAAACGACGTGAGCTATGCTAATTGGCGCGTTGACTTTAGTGGCGAAGGTGGTAGAAACAACGTTGATGATAAACTCACATGGACCATCACAAAAGTTCACACGAATCAATACTTCTCAAATCAAATTACATCTGTATCAAATATTTCAGTAAATAATGTTACGAGTGGTGGTGTTTTAACCGCAGAAAACGCAACACTCAAAACAATAACCGTATCAGACGGCAGCCTAATATTTATGGGAGACATATCGGTAAATGGAAATATATTTTCATCGGGTGGCCTTGTTGGTGGTGGCGGCGGTGGTGGCAGCGGTGGTGGCGGTGGCAGCGGAACAGACGCTTCGTTTGATAGAATAGGAGAATATACGAGTTCCGCGGGGACAACCTTTACCAACACGATAGATGTTACAGGTAAAGTAAGAGCAACCGACGATGTGATTTCGTTTTATTCGTCATCAGACAGACGCTTAAAAACAAACATACGAACGATAGACAACGCATCTGAAATATTAGATAGTATGAGAGGTGTTAGATTTAATTGGAATAGCACAGCCCACGAGTTGAATAACAATTTGGATTTGAGTAAGGGAGAGATTGGCGTAATAGAACAGGAGATTGAAGAGGTATTGCCCGAGGTTATAAAGGAGGGATTGCAGAATTTTAAAGCGGTGAGGTATGAAAATATTGTCGCCGTTTTAATTGAAGGAATACATGAATTACAAAATCGCGTAAATATATTGGAAAGTGAAGTTAATATATTAAAAAATAAATAAAAAATAAATAAAATATAAATAAAATAACAAATGTAAGTAATTTTATTTATACATCTTCCAAATTTGATGAAATATCTAATAATGTATATAGTTCGCATTCTTCAATTTCCTTATGTATTTTGTGTTCAATTAAAGATTTGACATATCTATAATATTCATCCCAATTACCTATATCAGACTTTGAAATATCTTTTATAAAGTATAACCTATCTAATGTTGTATTGTTGTAAATATTAAAATCTGATTGTGTTTCATAAACAGAAATCCACATTTCTAACTTACACGTTTTAATATATTTGAATTGTGGTTTATCGCTTTTATTGTTAATATTACAATATTTACAACTCATATCGTATTTACAAAAACTGCAATCATATGTTTTATATAAATTAATACTTACAATTCCAGAACTATCAACATACGATATATCTCCATATATTTGGGGATATGTATCTACAAGAACCTCATCATATGGAAGTGATTTTAAAATATTAGACAAATCCTTAATTGTTCCTGTATTATTGCACAATAAACAATTAGTTAATCCGGTTCCATTACAAATACTACATTCACTTATATCAGAACTCATATTAGATGCTGAATTCAAAGATACGTCTAAAATACAACTAATATCTTCATATGTCCTTATGCGATGTATTCTATAGTAAGCATCTTTGTATATCAAATTTGTATCTACAATTGAATTATACGGTTGAATTGTTGTATAAGTTTCATTTATATTTCCATTTATATTAAAAGAAACATCATTGTAAAAATTGTAATTAAATGAATAATCGGCACTAAATTCTGGTGTCGTATACATATTTATAAGTTGAACACAATAATTACTATTTATATTATCCGACTTTAAATAATAACCCTTTAATCCCATAATATATTCTACTATTACAAATTAAAATAATTAAACTGATATTTTTCAATTAACCATGCTTCAACCAAATCAACTTCGTCGTCTGTCAAATGTCTTTTCCAAACAGCAGCAAACGCAACTTGCCAGTCAGATGCCTCAGAATATCCAATAGATATATGAGGTGATTCCGTATTCTGAGAATTATGAAGTGCTTCTCTGTTATTGTAAAGATTACCATTATTACCTGGTGCTCCGTATCCACCCGCATTAAATTTGACGTACCATCTTGTTAATCCACCCTGTTCAGTAGTTAACAACCAATAATCTTTTGCCCAGTCAATATCTCCACCGCGATTAGGATTTTCTCGTGGGTCTGTTGGATATACATATTGTCCTGTTGAACCATCATTCCAATTATAACCAACCCAACTAGGTCCATTAATATGTGATCCCCTTCCTGCCCTTCCACCATGAAATCCCGATAGGTGGTTAGAAATATTATCACCCCATATTCTATTGCGGTTATTTCCGTTATATCTGGCTATATGAATAAATGTATATGGATTACCCGGTTCACTTGTATCAGGCGTTAATATGTTTGTATTGAATCTAAATCTTTCGTTCGTTCCGCCTTGAATTACTTTTGTAATATTATCAGCTCCATTAGCAGAAACTACATCTGGATTTGTAATACTTGTTAAACTACTGTTATACCATTCTACTCCAGGTTGACCTGTATATATATTATTGCCTGCGTCGCTTTTATCGGTCCATCCCGTTCCAACGATCCAACTTTCAGCATCGCCCCAAAACGATAAATCATCAGTTACGGGAATTTTATCACTACTAGCACTACCACCCAAACCACCAAAACTACTTATTTTAATATTACTTGTATTTGTTATTTGTTTTTCTTCTCCAAATACGTCGACGTATGATACGTCCAGAAAGTCGGTGGTTTTAATAGGAACGCTTGATATATCAGTTTGCTCACTCTTTAAATAACCATAATAAGCTAGCTCTCCGACACCTGGTGTTGTATCAATTTCAACGGTTCCTGTATTTATTGAACTATACAATGCAAGTTGACTCAGTGCTATATAAGAATTAGAGGAGTTACTCCAGTTAAATGATTCGGTGAAATGTAAAACGTAATAATTATAATTACCAGGTGTATCAACGTTGAATTCTAAATATCCGGCTCCATCTGGTAATGTTACCACCGAATTTATATATGGCCACACGGATGTACCTGCTGTACCATTTCCGGCAGCCCCCAACGAAGCTACTGTGTCGATTACGGTATACGTTGAAGAATCTGTCTTGCTATAATTGACGTATGAAGATGCTGCTCTTAACTGCCATGCTCTTGGACGCCAGTTATCTTGAGAAGTTTCCGATGAAATACCTCCTCTTGCCCAAATACGATATTTCGTTATTTTTTTTGTTTCCGAGTTTGGAAATTCGAACCCGAGTTCTGGTTCAACATTTAATACATAATTACTACCACCTATTTCACTTGTATGCCAAGTATCATTAGTTGTATTTGTTATTGTACCATCAAAAGCATTATAATCTGTCATCGGTACCCCAAACGAAGCATACGATTGAGCTGTTCCTTGCGCGCCACCAGTTCCATCTAATGAACCCGCGCCTGCCTCTAATGTACTAGTAATAACAGAAGTCCAATATACATCTGTAATATGTAATATATATTTCTGATACCATTCTGTGTTTGATATAAAATATTCATTATAATCTAGTTCAGATGCAATAGAACTGCTATTTGGAATTGACCAAGACGTTATATTAGTTTGATTGTCTAATAAAACATATGTTGACGAATCATGTGGATTATATTCTGAATTCTTTTTCTCGGCTCTTAATGTCCAGCTTTTCGGAGGATTTCCTGTTTCATCCACGATGTCTCTGGGCCATAATCTATACTTGGAGACACGTGCCTCGTCTGGGAATACAAATATTAAATCCTGCTCTTTCTTTGATGAATATCCAGGTAATATTGTTTCCGCACCTATCCACCCATCACTTACATTGTTGTTAAAGGCTTTTTGGGGTGATGTAGTAGGGAGACTTAGATGTTCTTCTATGTAAGATCCAACGCTCACGGTCCCCATACCAGAACCGTTGCCATACATTTTAAGTGTGAATTCATCATTCGTAACTGTAATTGGTGGTGATCTTAAATAAACACCGTCTAAATTTTTTGCGGACAATTCACTGCGACGAATAATTACTATACCGCTTCCGCCGTTTCCCCCGTCTCCTCCACTCCACTCACCACCACCGCCACCACCACCTGTATTAACACCGGCATCAGCTCCATCATAATCAGCACTACCTGTAGCTGCGTTTAAAGATTCTGGCGGACCAGTACTATTTGTTCCTCGCGAACCACCCCTAAATGCCCCTGCTGCCCCTCCACCTTTTCCTCCACTACCCGAACCAGCATTATTTGACCATTGTGTTCCTCCTCCACCGCCCGCCCAGTAATAATCTGTGGTTCCATCATAAAAATTATTTTGAATACCATCTCCTCCGTGTGTCTGTACATTAGTTCCGCCTGTATTTCCTACACCTGGTTCTCCTGCACCACCTCCGCCTGTAGGACGATGGCCTCTTCCGCCAGCACCACCAGGATTTCCGTATGCCGTAACACCCGGAACAATTTCTACGGAACCGCCTGTTAATGTAGTTAAAGAGCCGCTGGAATTATAATATTGAGCTACAGCGGAGACTTTATCATTATTCCATCCTTCGTGTCCTGCACCACTTCCACCCGGATTACCTACATAAACATTGTTATTATTAGCCCCGCCACCACCACCTCCACCTGGTGCAATAAAACTTACACCATTTCCAATGATTGATGAATTTCCTCCGTCAGGAGCGTGAGAATTTCTATGATTTTGACCAATTCCGCCAGCACCTACCGTAATATTATATGTACCAGCTGGTAATGTATATTTATTTCCTATGATAACGCCACCGCCTCCACCGCCACCAGCAAGAGCAAATCCGCCTGCACCACCACCAGCTACAATTAAAAAGTCAATCTCGCCACTATCAGGTGTCGTAAATTGTCCAGAACTAGTAAAAATATGCGCATGATAATTTCCATAAGAATTCACCAAATTTCCACCAGTTCCGGGTACTCCATATATTTCTTCTTGTTCGTAATATAATCCAGATACATCAGAATAATTCCACATTGCGCCAGTATTTGGACCATTACCGTTTTCTACGTTTATCCAAGGAATATAATTATTATATATACTATTGTTCGTAGCCATAGAAGTTTGCCATTTTGTATAATGAAACGGATCAGTTGTGTTTGTAGTATTTAATGCGTATGTAGTTCCATTAACTATAATTTCATTTAATACTGGATTTCCTGGATCGGTTTCAGTTGATTTATATTTTAAGTATAGATGTATATTACGAGCACTTCCAATCGTTGAATTATTTGAATACCCACCTAACGTGGTTAAATTTTTTGTAAAAGTTAATAATGAGCTTCCTTGATCACCTGTAAATAATTGGTCTTGTCCTGAATCACTTAATGCGCCTCTAAACGCATCAAGCATAATATTACCAGATAAATCTCCTGTTCCATCTATTGCTCCGGCTCCAGCCAGTAATGTTTCACCTGAATTTATTAGTCTATTGATTAATACGTTATCATAAAGTTTTTTATTAAAGTATTCAATTGTCTGACGAGAAACATCGAGAATTGAATATATGTCACCCATTTTAATATTTTTTCGTGGTATATGTAATGTTTCAGTATTGCCTATCGGGTCGTTTTCATCCACACCATAATAAATATGTTTTAAATAATTAACCATTGTGTTTTCCTCATCAATACTTAATTCTTTATTAAATACAATTATTTCTGCAACTTCAAAATCAGATGTTTCATTAGAAGTTCCATTGTTAATTGTAAGATTGTGTTGTAAATATTGTGTGCCAGAACTGGTAGATGTTACATCCAAATAATTATTTTCATAATATGCTATTTCTCCTATTGAACAAAAAGTATCATTAATACTTGCTGTAACATCAAGAACATAATAAGAATAATATCCAGGATTAGTTACAAAATATTCGTTAAAATCCGATATATTAGTTATTGAGTTTGATGTAGTAGAAGACCATTCTTCTTGTTCTATTCTTAAATCTAATTTGGTATATGTGTTTTCATTATTACGAACATATGAAAACTTATCGTTACATCCACGTAATGTCCAACTAGATGGTGAATTTGTGTTACCATTGATTTGTGACCATATACGATATCTAGTTATATATTTTGGTTCAGAAAATTCAAAATGTATGGAAAACTCTTTGCCGGTAACTAATTCTTTATTTGTAAATACATCGGTATTGGTAATATAAGCATCGCTCGCATCTACGAGCGTACCATTGAACACATTTGTTGCTGGCGTTTCTTCTTCTAAATCGTCGTAAAAAATCATTTCACCAATTAACGCAGAATCAATATTATTACTTTCTGTAGCATCTAACACATAATATGTGTAATCTTTTGGATTTGGAACGATAATAGCTGTTGTCCCACCTCTATTATACGCACCCATAATATAACTGAAATCAGTCTTACTATGTAAAACTTCATATGTATTGGAATCTGTTCTATCATAATTATGACTATTGTCTGTACCTCGCAATGTCCATGATTTTAAACTCGTATTATTAATATCGTATTTTAATATTTTTTTACTAGATGGAAAATCTATTTTTACAGCAAATTCTTTACCCGAAATTAAATTTTGGTTATTAAAGATTCCTAGAGGACTTTTATATATGGTGCTATCAGAATTATCATAAACGTGACTAAGATCATAATATTCAACATTTGTAATATTAATTACTCCTCCAGCATTAGCACTCCCATCACTAGCATAATACATTGTATCTGAAACATCTGCAGGAATGGTCCAGCTAGATGATAAGTCTGTTCCAAGTGTTCCAGTTGATATGAATCCTGTCGAGTTTTCTGATAATCCACCATAAGTAGCCCCATCTATACCATAATAAGCTATTTCAGAAACTGCTATATAACCACTTCTATTAGATTCTGTGAAATTTAAAATATATACAGAGTACGCATTAGTATTTGTAAAACTATATTCTACATATTTATCATCGTTCGTTAAAGAGTTATCATCTGGTGTAGGCCAATCGGCATGTTGTACATTACTAATATCATCTAGTTCAGTATAACTGGAAGATGTATTTAAAACATATGTGCTTAAATTATTTGTAGCACGCAACGTCCACGCCCGTGGTCTTGCGTCATTTGTATTTCCGCCACCGCCCCACCGCCGCGACCACATTTTATATTTATTTACTATTACTTGTGTCGGAAATATTATTATTATACCAAATTCTATATTTGAACTATTATTAATTATATAATTAGATGGTGCATTACTCATAATCTGGTTAATGTTAGTAACATTATTATCAAATGCGTCCTGTGGTTGCGAATACCAATTATTATTATTAATATTTGCATTGCTATTTAGTTGAAATGTAGCTGGAGTATTTGAGTGTTTGCTACCACCAGTAGTATATATGCCACCTGCGCCACCAAGTTTAACAATTGGTATATTATTAGCAGCGATTCGTCCACTTATATCATTTGATACAAACAATCGCTGACCGCTATTATCAATATCAGATTGATTAAAATTATAGGTTAGTCCTCTATATAAAGTTAATTCGGGCTGTAAGTGACCATTTAGTGTAAAACGATTTAAACTTACATCTACTGTGTAATTTAAATTTTGTGTTGGATCAAACCCTATTAGACCACTTACATCACCATGAGCACCCAATCCACTGGATAAAGTAGCATATTGAGAGTTTGTGCCTATTGCTGATACATTTGCGGATTGTATATGGCTTATGTCTAATTTATTTTGATAACCAATACTACGATATGTGTTCCATTTATCTACAGAAATTACCCAATTATTACTATAATCTCTGTCTACGTCATTCAACAAAGACATTTAATATAAGTTAATTTAAAAAAATATTAGTTTAAATTAATTCTTTAAAAATTCCAACTATTTAATAGTTATGTGGAATGAAATGTGACCCCTGTTTTTGTTCCTATAAATCCTGAATAAAAATTAACATTTGTTTTACTATCAATAATTCTACCACTTACGTCTGTGCCATCTATTGGTTTTCTTGCTACATATATGAGCGTATATGAAGAATCTGGTAAAATTGCTTCTGGAAAATTAAAGCCAACTTCATTGTTACCTTTCATGTAAGACAGCTGTGGGTGTATATCATTTATTTTTTTTTCAAGCTTATCGGTATATGCATCAGAACTAATAGGTGTATTATTCAATGTTGCTGTTAAATTATGTCTAAAAGGTGATATATCACTCCATACTCCACTTGTATCATATTCATAACTATCGTTAGTATACCAACCAATTATATTGTTATGTAATGGAAACTCGGGGGGGAACCCCCTTATCATATCGCCACCTTCAATCTCTCCAGACAATTGATATAATTCACTTGTTGATGATTGTTGTGTTCCCAAATATTTATTTTTCAAGTAATTAAACACTTTGTTTTCCTCGGTTATGTCTAGTATTCTATTATACGATATAACCTCTCCTACATTCCAGTCGCATTGTTGCGCTGGTAGAGTATCTGTAACTCTCACAACGACGATTCCGATTGCACCATCCCCCCCATTTACCACAATATTTCCACCACCACCGCCACCTCCACTATTTGCTAGTGCGGAGCCAGGATCACTAGAACTATTTGAACCAGAACCACCCAGACTGTTACCTCCTGTTCCTGGTGTAGAAGATGTCCCGCTTCCACCGCCACCGCCGCCTGCATAATAAACCAGACTATTCGTTCTAAAATCATTCTGTATACCTATACCGCCGTTACCAGTTCCGCCTCCATTGGCTGAGCGCGAACCACCCACGCCGCCTGCCCCGCCTCCGCCACCTCCCGCATCGTCACCTTCGCTCGCTGGGATACCTGTGAAACCACCACCTGCGCTTCCATATCCAGTCACATTCGTTATGGAACTATAATTGTCCTGTGAAGATGAACCTCCGTCTGTGCCATCATTTCCACCTGGGTATGACGGACCAGCCAAATAATTACCACCGCCACCACCACCAGAACCGCCAATGTCAGCGTCGCCTTTTTCTAATAAATCGTTATATGCGAATCTAATCACGGCATATCCTGAACCTCCATGACCGCCTCTGTAAGCATCACCGCCTCCTGCCCCGCCCCCGCCACCTGTATTTGCATTTGCGTCATCTCCATCGCCACTTCCAACCGCTTTGCCATCACCACCACCTCCACTTCCACCACTACTTCCACCAGCGTCAGTTAGTTTTGAGCTTGCTCCGCCACCACCGGCGTAATATATATTGCTGTTTGTTAAAAAGTTATTTTGAATACCAATACCACCATCGCCTGGCGATTGTTGATTTGTTGATGGAGACCCACCTACACCTCCTGCACCACCACCACCACCACTTGGCCAATAACCATTATCTTGACCGACGCCCCCGTCGTTACCATATGCTATTATATTTGTTGAAACGGTAGCACTACCACCATTTATGTCTGTTAATGTACCGCTTAAATTATAATATTTTGATTTTCCAATAATACTATTATATCTGCCTCCGCCGCCACTTCCTCCAGAACTTCCAGTATTTCCTTGTAATTGAACAACACCAAAAGGAGTAGTATCAACATTATCTAATATAGTATCAGCATCACTATCCATAATTGAGGTTAAATTCCATTTAACTGCTAAATAATTTTCAATCATATTAATTTGATCATTAGTTAATGATGCGTTAAAAATAATCATTTCAGCAATTAAGCCAGTGCTTGTTATATCACCAACACCATGTTGTGAATTACCCATAAAATTTAGTACACAATCCATATAACCAGCATTAAATACGGTTATTGCCCATTGGTTACTATATATATAACTTGATGAATAACCAGCACTACTATTAGCAACACCATTTTCATGTACAATTACATTATCCCACCCGGTCTCATTTTTCCATAACCACGCATTTCCATCGGCATAAGCTGACCCACCGCTTCTAAAATCAAATAAAACTTTATTTCCAGTGTCTTGTATCTTATGAACTAAAAATATGTATTTAATTTCAATTGTTCCAGAAACATATCTTAGCGAATCTCCTGTAAAATTAACAACCGATTTATTACTTCCAGAAGGACCCAAACTGGTTGATAATGTAGGGTCCCCACCTCGCCATCCTTCAACTAAATGATTCCCTTTACCACTTAAATCTTTCCATGTCGTAACTGTATTGCCATCACTATATGAAGAGTTGTTTGTAGAATCAACATTAGTTGCGTCTACCCATAATTCAATTAAACTTTCTAAATTATTAAAACCAGCATTACATTGTAAAATATTATTAATGATATTTGAAAATCCCGTCGTTCCAGTAGAACTCCAATCTGAAAGCCCTCCTCCCCCGCCTCCCATAGCTTTAATAACATGACTATTGCTAAAAGTTTTTATAATATTACCAGGAAATTCAGTGTTACTTCCATCAAATCCACTTGTATAACTTGCATCTGTATAATTACCACCTTGTCCAGCTGAACCTATATTAATATTGTACGTTCCAGGAACTAAAGTTTGATTTGTTCCGATAATAACGCCTCCTCCACCACCACCACCACCGTGTCTACCGCTACCACCTCCACCACCACCAACTAACATAAAATCTGCTATTATATTTTTACTTATAGTTAACGTGTTATCTCCTGTTTGTGTAAAACTATGAAGTTGATAAGTTACATTACCAATACTATATTGACTTTCTGTTCCGCCAGAGACATCACTAGAATTAATAGCGTCAACATAATTACCAGTTGCGCCGGCACCACCACCTTTTGCTACGAATCCATTAAATGTAGAATCTGAACCGTTTATGCCATAATTACTTTTAGCTACGCCACTGCGTCTAATAATAACAATCCCACTACCGCCAGATTCGCCTGTTCCACCATATGAACCACCGCCACCGCCACCGCCAGTATTTGCTCCTCCAGCAGTGCCATTATTTGTTCCGTGCCAATCACCATTACCTCCGCCACCTAAACCTCCGTCTCCACCCTCACTAACATATTGAGGGTAATTTGTGTGCGCTGGTCCGCCACCGCCACCCGCATAATAAACGTTACTGCCAGTTCTAAAGTTATTTTCAATGCCTATACCTCCTGACGGGGCTTTATTATGATTTGGCGAACCATTTTGTGTTACACCTTCACCTGGACCTCCCGCACCACCACCACCCATACCTCTTTGTGGCCAATAAACTCCTGCTGCTGCCGACTGACTACCACCAACATTACCATATAATGTAATATTATCTCCTAGCGATACAGAACCACCAGTAAATACCGTTCCGTCGGATTTAATCGCACTTCCTCCAAGACAATTTTTATCAGCACCTCCTCCCCCAGAACCGCCATTTCTACCATTTCTTGAATTATTAGTATCCCAACCACCACCACCACCACCCTTTGCTACAAAATTTAAATTATTACCAACAATTGAACTATCATTACCATCAGCACCTTGATTATTTTGCCCGGTTTGTCCAGAACCAGCCCCAACGGTTATAGTATATGTTCCTGTTGTAAGCATTTGCGAAGTTGCAATTATAACACCTCCTCCTCCTCCTCCTCCTGCCCAATGTGACCCACCAGACCCACCTGCACCAACTATTATAAAATCAACAGAACCTTCAGAGGTTACATTAAATGTCCCATTTGATAAAAATGTATACGAATTATATTGTATCGCATTTTCGGTATATGTATTTGTATTACCACCACTACCAACAAGAGCATTAATAATTAGTGCACCCTCGCCGCCATTTCCTACAACGACATTATATGAACCTGCTGCTAATGATTGATTTGTTGCTATCACGACACCTCCAGCTCCACCACCACCACCAATATGTGTTTGTCCCCCACCGCCACCACCACCGCCTACTATTAAAAAATCTGCGGTTGTATTTCTACTAACACTAAGTGTTCCGCTTGATAAAAATGTGTTAATACAATAATTAGAATAGTTTGTTATAATACCACCAGAACCAATAGGTCCCTGAAATGTATTTGAACCGTAATGGATACTTATTTGAGGTGTTGTAGTATTCGTATCGGTACGATTACCCGAGCTCGTTTCGTAATATCCACTGCTTGTATCAGAATAGCCTACGCTGCGATAATATTTTGGTGTATCTACCGATACCACCCAATTAGTTCCATAATCTTTATCAATCGTATTGATGGAATCGTTTTCGTGTTTTGTAACACCCGAACTAGCATCGTTGAACCCGGAATACCAATTAACTCCAGAACCGTCAAATACACGTCCTGTTTGGTTAACATCCGATGGATCACGCCTAGCAACATGAAAAAATGTATAAGAACCATCAGTTAAAAATTGACTTGAAGGATCATAACTAAAACTTATTCCAGTGTTTTTATCACCTGATAAATAGGTTGGAAATGATTTTTGTATATATTTTTTATTGTTACGATTAGATACCAACGTTGAATCATTTACTAAATACGATTTAGTTTTAATATTTCCTACTAGTCTATTTCCACATAAATCTATAGTACCGGCTTTGTCTGTCCAAACGCTATTACTTGTATCGTAAGAGGCACCGTCATACCAACTGACAATACCTAAACTCACATCTACGGGAGCAGAACCCCCCGCTTTTGGTTGAACCGGATTATTATAATAAAATAATACTTTATCTGATTGCGAACCATCTAATTTTACATAACTCATTGTATTAGTATAGCTCTGTGCAGGCGTTCCCGTATCATTCCAACTAAAATGCATATTGTCGCCTCCACCACCTTGACCGTGATAAATTCTTATAAAATATTGTTTACCGGCAACAACCGACATATTTCCGTTTCTATATCTTCTTCCATGACCACCGTTATTGTCAACAACAAGTTGTATGGCAGCAAATCCACCTGCTGCTGTTTTTAAATTTGTTCTACCGCTACTTGTTGTTGGTTGTCCAAACTCATCTTCGGAAACATATACTAAACTACTATCATCCGATGCAGTTTGAAACCAAAGAGTTCCAGAATAACTAGTAACAAACCATCCCCACCAAACTCTTGAATAATTACTACCAATTGATTCAAAGCTTATATAATTCCAAGGTT